>Ga0316207_10001254_pt1 | contig 32336 bp, 28 predicted proteins | sample 6weekpyrite_MG_FD_204943 | JGI IMG/M metagenome (GOLD analysis project Ga0316207, IMG submission 204943) | Microbial mat bacterial communities from mineral coupon in-situ incubated in ocean water Damariscotta River, Maine, United States -... | ecosystem: Environmental > Aquatic > Marine >...
CTGCCAGTTGGCCTTATCCAAATAATATCCTGTTCTCACGTGTTCTTGCGCAGCGGCTTTCTGACACTTTTCCGGATAAATATATAGAAGTTATTAACACTGGAATCGCCGCAGTTAATACATTTACGTTGTTAGACTTTACTGATGAAATACTCGCTCAGCAGCCTGATGCAATTCTTATCTATGCTGGCCATAATGAGTTTTATGGTGCCTTAGGGGCTGGGTCAACACAGACGGTTGGGCAGTCACATGGCCTAATCAAGACTTATCTTGCGCTTTCAAAACTAAAGACCTTCCAATTGATTCGCACTCTGGTCGATGGCAGTAAAAAAATCATCGGTGGTACAGGCGAGGGGGCAACATCGGGACATTCGACCTTGATGGGACAAATGGTAGGTGATAACAGCATTGCCTATAACAGCGAAACCTACTTAAATGCCAAGAGCAATTATGAAGCCAACCTCACTGAGATGCTAATTAAAATCAGCGCTGCTGATGTGCCTGTGATGCTAAGCGAGTTGGTGAGTAATTTGCGTGATCATCCGCCCTTTATTTCGATTGATGATGGCAATAACCTGCCAGCCAATATGCTCTATGAGTGGGGTAATCAACTCTATGAAGAGGGCAAGTACCGCGTGGCCAGAGAGGCTTATACCATGGCCAAAGATCAGGATGGTCTACGTTTTAGGGCTGCTGAAGATATCAATGTCAGCATTCATAAAATAGCCGCTCAGTTTGGTGCTCCTGTGGTGCCGATGAAGGCCTATTTCGAAAATGCCTCACCGAATGGAATTATTGGCAAGGAGCTGATGTTGGAGCATCTTCATCCTAATGCTGATGGTTATATGCTCATGGCTGAGGCTTTTTATCACACCATGCGTAAAACCAGATTTGTCGATGCAGAATGGGATGAAGCAAATATTCATCCGGATGGCTTTTACCGCAAAGGTTGGCCTGTTACGGCGCTTGATCGTGCTTTGGGTGAAATACGAATTATTAATCTGACAGATAATTATCCTTATAAGCCGAAGAGGCCGGAACAGCGCAGTGTTGCTAATTACAAGCCGCAGAATCTTGTTGAAGAACTTGCGATGAAAGTGTTTAAAGAGGAAATAAGCTATACCCAAGCGCATGTGGATATGGCCAAGCACTATGATGCATTAAACCAGCCGCAACGTGCTATTCGTGAATTCCAGGCGCTGATGGCCGCCGCACCTCATAATGTTACTTTTTATATGATGGCTAGTGAGTATCTGCTTAAATTGAAAAAGTATGATCATGCCCTGGCCCTGTTAACGGCCTCTCTCGCTGTTCAAGAAACTGGTTATGCCCATAAGTGGATTGGGCAGATACTCTTGATCCAGCAAAAACCAACCGAGGCACGTCGATATATTGAAACAGCGATGAGTTTCTATCCAGAAGATCCCCTGTTGATCTATAACCTTGGTTTCATCAATATCGTCGAGAATAAAATTGAAGGCGCTAAAGCCAGTATAAATATGTTGGAAAAGATTGCACCAGATTCAAAACAGCTGGGGATTTTGCGCGATATGCTTGGTCAGCATCTTGGCAGTAATTCTATGTAAACAAAGTCTTGCAATTCGAAATCAATCTATGTATCTTAGCGGCCTTCTTTAGGCGCGTAGCTCAGTTGGTTAGAGCACCACCTTGACATGGTGGGGGTCGGTGGTTCGAATCCACTCGCGCCTACCAATTTTCCTTTCTGGATAAATTGGTTATATGTCTTTGGGTTTTCCCAGATTATTCATGGGTAATATCTCTTCCAAGTGTCATCTTTCTTAGTAATATTTCATCTTTAGAACCCCTAGGATATCCACTCGTTTAGTTTTGAATAACCGCTCGGGGTTTTGACTTGGTAGTCTGGCCAGGTTTAGGTTGCCCTTATGAAGCCTGTCCAAGAGTGATTCTTTGAAAAGGCATCTTTGTTTTCAGCAATTAATAAGCCTAAAAGATTCACTTGTTCTGCCAGGTAGTTTAATTTTAAATGCCATCTAAGTAGACCAAAAAATAGTTGTTTTTTGGGCTGTTTTAATAAATTTTGGATTCACCTAAACAAATTATCCATTTGTATTCTAAAAATCACTAGCGTGCATCATGATGATCGGCGCTATTTCTGGAATTGTTGTAGTGACTGTAATTTGCCTGTATTTTTATGTTTGAGTAGATATTGTTATTTACATACTGAATTAACAAAACTGCATTTAACGAAAATAATGAACCTATTGCGAACGCTTAATATTTTTTATCTGCCAGTATTGGCAATAATACTAATTGCACTATTTTTCAGTTCGCAACCAATGGCATCCGAAGGGAATGAGCTTAACGAAGAGCGCTCGGTAGCCCGTCTATGGAATGAAGCTCTGCTCACTGCAATTCGAACCGATTATGCCCGACCTACGGTTCATGCCCGTAATTTATTTCATACATCAGTTGTTATGTACGACGCCTGGGCTGCATATGATGATGTTGCGACAACATACCTGCTTGGTAAAAACCTAAGCGGTTTTTCTTGCTCTTTTGATCGTGTATCCCTTCCTACTCCAGCCAACAAAAATGAGTTACGCAAAGAAGCTATTAGTTACGCTGCATATCGCCTTTTGTCGCATCGCTTTAAGCGATTACCAGGTGTTTCGAACCCACAAGCCGCGTTTGATAGATTCTTGACTGAATTTGGCTACGACCCTAAATTCATATCAACTGATTATTCCAGTGGTTCAGCTGCAGCTCTTGGCAACTATATTGCGAAATGTATGATTCAGTTTGGCCTGCAGGACGGGGCAAATGAAAAGTACGCCTATGTTCCGTTGGCCTATCGGCCGGTAAACCCCTATCTTGCTCCGAGTATTGCGGGTAATCCTGAAGTGGTCGATCCCAATCGTTGGCAACCCTTAGCTTTGGAACAGTACATTGATCAATCTGGCAACTTGTTACCGAGTGGTGTTGCCGAATTTCTTGGCCCTGAGTGGGGGCGTGTCGAACCATTTTCCTTAAATAAAGCAGATGCCAAGGTATTTAAACGCAAGGGTTTTGAATACAGGGTTTATCATGACCCTGGTGTTCCGCCAATGATAGATCTGGAGAATGGTGGGGGCCGGTCTGATGAATACAAGTGGAACTTCTCGCTTGTCTCTATCTGGTCATCCCATCTTGATCATAGTGACGGCGTGATGTGGGATATCTCACCTGGTGCCATGGGGAATGTGCAGACGCTGCCAAAAACATATGACGAAGCACAAACGTTCTACGATTTGATGCGGGGTGGCGATCCTGGCAGAGGACGCTCTGTAAACCCTCACACTGGTAAACCTTATAAACCGAATTTGGTCCCGCGCGGTGATTATGGCCGCGTGCTGGCGGAGTTTTGGGCTGATGGCCCGGATTCCGAAACTCCACCGGGGCACTGGTTTGTGATTCTGAACTATGTCTCTGATCACCCTGAGCTGGTAAAAAAATTCCAGGGTAAGGGTGTTGAGCTAGATAAGCTTGAATGGGATGTAAAGGCTTATTTTGCCCTGGGCGGTGCCATGCACGACGCGGCGATTTCAGCCTGGGGTATTAAAGGCTGGTACGACTATATTCGGCCGATATCGGCACTTCGGTTGATGGCGGACCATGGTCAGAGCAGTAATCCAGGTCTGCCACATTATTCCCCGGCGGGAATGCCATTAATGCCCGGTTTTATCGAGTTGGTCATGCAAGATGATCCGCTCGCTGGCGAGAATGGCGAAAACATCAACAAAATTAAAGTATATGCCTGGCTTGGCCCTACAAAAGTAAAAGATCCAAAACAGGACGTGGCAGGCGTCGGTTGGATGTTGGCAGAGAACTGGTGGCCTTACCAGCGGCCTTCGTTTGTGACGCCGCCCTTTGCAGGATATGTCTCCGGCCATTCAACCTATTCCCGTGCGGCGGCAGAGGTGTTGGCATCGTTTACAGGTGATCCATTCTTTCCAGGCGGGATGGGGGAGTTTCCAGCCAGGAAAAATGAATTTCTGGTTTTTGAAAAAGGCCCAAGTGTGGATGTGGTATTGCAGTGGGCAACCTATCGGGATGCCTCTGATCAGTGCAGTCTTTCCCGTATCTGGGGTGGTATTCATCCACCTGTCGATGATTACCCCGGCCGCCTTATCGGCATCAAAGTTGGTAATACGGCATTTGATTTGGCTAAGCGTTATTTTGCGGGGCAGTTATGAAACGGACTTTGATCTTTTCAGTATTACTTGCAACTGCTCAATGCTCCGCTGCTGCGCAATGGACCTTTGTCGATGTGACTAAACAGGCTGGTTTTGATTATCAGCATGGCATGGTCGATCCAATTAAAAATAACATTAACAGCCGCATGTTACATATGACCGGCGGTGTTGCGGTTGGTGATTATGATAATGATGGCTGGGTTGATCTTTATGTGGTTCGAGGAGATATTGGTCCAGATCTGCTGTTTCGCAACAAGGGTAACGGTACTTTTGAAGAGGTGAGTGCTAAGGCCGAGCTGGTTTCTGAAAAAGGAGCCGTTTCGTCTGGTCCCACCTTTGCGGACTTTACTGGTGACGGGCTTCTCGATCTATTTGTGGGTGGGGCAGGTAAGACCACGCCACAGCTCTATCGTAACCGCGGTGATGGAACGTTTGAAAACATAACGCCTGAGTATGGCATAAGTGATATTAAAAATAGCTATAGTGCTGCTTTTAGTGATTTTGACCGCGATGGTGATCTGGATCTATATGTGTCGCACTGGAGCTTCAGCAATAATTTTGACAGGAATTATCTTTTCGTAAATGAAGGCCAGGGAGAGTTTAAAGATGCCAGTGTTAGTGCAGGTCTTATACATTTGATCTTTGCCGATTTCACAGGCAATTTCGCCGATGTAAACAATGATAGCTGGCCTGATCTGCTCATCGCTGCTGACTTTAAACACACAAGGCTGTTTATAAATAACCAGGACGGTACATTTACGGATAAGACTGATATCTCAGTATTTACTGATGAGAATGGCATGGGTTCTGCAGTGGGTGATTACGACAATGATGGAGATCTTGACTGGTTTGTGACCAGTATTTGGGATCCGAGAAAAGTCTATACCGAAGATGTTGATAAATTGGACGGGCAATTTTATCAAATAGGCAAATCAGGGAATCGAATGTATCGTAATCGCGGCGACGGCACATTCGAAGATGCAACAGATTTAGCCGGTGTTCGTGTCGGTCATTGGGGCTGGGGCAGCTGTTTCGCAGATTTCAATAATGATGGTCATCTTGATCTTTTTCATGTCAACGGATTTCTGTTGGATGAAAGCGATCCGAGGGAGTCATCAATATTTATAGATGACCCGGTACGTATGTTTGTTTCCAATGGTGACGGTACGTTTACTGAGCGGTCGCAGGAGCTTGGTTTGGACGATACCAGCCAGGGGCGTGGCGTTTCCTGTTTTGATTATGACCGCGATGGTGATCTTGATATTTTTATTGCCAACTTTGATGCCGCACCACGGCTATACCGTAATGAAGGTGGCAATAGGCAAAACTACCTTGGTGTCAGTTTAAAGGGTGATCTACCCAATATTGAGGCGATCGGTGCACGTATTTATCTGACAGCAAATGGCATTACACAAATGCGTGAATTACGGGCTGGCAGCAATTTTGAATCACAAAACCCGGTCGATGCACATTTTGGATTGGGTGGCGCGAAAATAGTCAATACGCTTCGTGTAGTTTGGCCAGATGGTAAAATTAGCATTCGGCATAATGTCGCTGTGAATCAGGTGATAAAGCTTATGTCTAAATAGCATGCCAATGCTTGGTGTGCCACTGGATATATTTGATGTTGATTTTTTAGGTTGACCCCTTATAAATTGTGCTCGTAGGCCTTTGCGCAAGTTGCTTTGCAATGGAGGGTTAGCTGATTCGAATCCAGTCACGTTTCCATACTTCAACGCTTTGCCACGTGCGGGGCTTTTTATTTCTGCTTTTATCTAATTCTGAATCAAGCTCGCTATCCGCTGCTAAGTGATTGATGTATAATCCCGCAGCTTTAGCGTAAGTGGTTTGTATGCTGCTTTTTAGTGCTAACAATATTTTAGAAAATAGGATTCAAATCGATGCCAGTCGTTACTCTACCCGATGGGAGCGAACGTAAATTTGATCAAGCCGTCAGCGTGATGGGTGTAGCGGCTGACATTGGCCCCGGTTTGGCCAAAGCCACCTTGGCAGGCAAGGTCAATGGCGAGCTGGTGGATGCGTCGTATTTGATTGATGACGATGTAGAACTGGCCATAGTTACTGAGCGTGATGAAGCAGGGTTAGAGGTGATTCGCCACTCAACAGCTCACCTATTGGCCCAAGCGGTAAAGCAGCTTTTCCCTGAAGCCCAGGTCACTATTGGTCCGGTGATTGAGGATGGCTATTATTATGATTTTGCCTATAAAAACGGTTTCAGCCCAGATGATATGGCTGTCATCGAAAAGAAGATGGCCGAATTGGTTAAACAAGATATTCCAATTGAACGTTCGGTGATGCTGCGTGACGAGGCGACTAAGTTTTTTCGCGATATGGGCGAGGCCTACAAGGCTGAGATTATCGAGAGCATTCCTGCTAACGAGGAACTGTCACTTTATAGGCAGGGCGATTTTATCGATTTGTGTCGTGGCCCACATGTACCATCCACCGGCAAACTAAAACATTTCAAATTGATGAAGCTGGCTGGTGCTTACTGGCGCGGTGATGCCAAGAATGAAATGCTGCAGCGTGTCTACGGTACTTCTTGGGCGAATAAAAAAGATTTAAAGGCCTATCTGCATCGGCTGGAAGAGGCGGGCAAGCGCGATCATCGCAAGCTGGGTAAGCAGTTAGATCTGTTTCATAGTCAGGAAGAAGCGCCGGGAATGGTGTTTTGGCATGACAATGGCTGGAAAATCTATCAAGAGGTGGAGCAATATATCCGCCAGAAGCTGCGCCAGCATGATTACCAAGAGGTTAAAACTCCTCAGGTTGTTGATCGTGCCTTGTGGGAGAAGTCGGGTCACTGGGACAAATTTCAGGACATGATGTTTACCACTCACTCGGAAAACCGCGATTATGCGGTTAAACCGATGAACTGCCCTTGTCATGTACAGATTTATAACAATGGTCTGCATAGTTACCGTGATTTACCGCTACGGATGGCAGAATTTGGTTCCTGTCATCGTAATGAGCCCTCAGGAACACTGCATGGTTTGATGCGTGTGCGTAACTTTGTTCAGGATGATGCGCATATCTTTTGTACTGAAGGTCAGATTCAGTCTGAGGTTTCGGCCTTTATTGACCTGTTGTATGAGGTTTATGCCGATTTTGGTTTTGAAGAGGTCATCATCAAACTCTCGACCCGACCTGAAAATCGGGTTGGTTCTGATGCTGAATGGGATAAATCTGAGCAAGCTTTGGAAGATGCCTTGAACAACAAGGGTTTAGCCTGGGATCTTCAACCTGGCGAAGGCGCATTTTATGGCCCAAAGATCGAGTTTTCATTAAAAGATTGTCTCGGGCGAGTATGGCAATGTGGCACCATCCAGGTGGATTTTTCTATGCCAGGTCGTCTTGATGCCAGTTATGTTGATGAAAACAGTGAGCGCCAGGTACCGGTAATGTTGCATCGCGCCATTCTTGGGTCGTTGGAGCGTTTCATTGGAATTTTGATCGAACAATACGCTGGAGCTATGCCAGTGTGGTTGGCGCCAACTCAGGCAGCGGTGATGAGTATTACCGATAGATCACGTGAATTTGCCGCTGAAGTGGTACAAACCCTGTCAGAACATGGCATTAGAGCCAAATCAGACTTGAGAAATGAGAAGATAGGCTTTAAAATTCGCGAGCATACGCTTTTAAAGGTTCCATTTTTGCTGGTTTTAGGCGATCGCGAAGTGGAAAATCGAACAGTGGCCGTACGTACGCGCAGTGGAGAAGATCTTGGAGTGATGGATCTGGATGCTCTGATTGAGCTTTTCTCTACTGAAATCGCACGTCGCGGCCGCGTTGTTTTGGAGGAATAAAATATCGCTGCTGAGAAGAAAGCCCGCATCAATCAGGAAATAACGTCACGCGAAGTGCGCTTGATTGATGCTGAAGGTGAAATGATGGGAGTGATGTCCACTGCCCAGGCCCTAACCACTGCTGATGAGGCAGGTTTGGATCTGGTTGAAGTCTCCCCAAATGCTGAACCACCTGTTTGCCGCGTGATGGATTACGGTAAATTTATATTTGAAGAAAATAAAAAACGCCAGGTGGCGAAGAAAAAGCAGAAACAGACCCAAGTTAAGGAAGTGAAATTTCGTCCCGGGACGGAAGAAGGTGATTATCAGGTCAAACTGCGTAATCTGACTCGCTTTCTTAACGACGGTGATAAGGCCAAAGTCACACTGCGTTTTCGCGGTAGGGAAATGGCCCATCAACAGCTTGGAATGAACTTGCTCAAACGTGTAGCGGCTGATTTAGATGAATTGGCCCAGGTTGAGCAGTTTCCCAAGATGGAAGGCAGGCAGATGGTTATGGTGTTATCACCAAAGAAAAAGGTTGCTTGAGAAAACTTTCGTTTTCGTTAAATAGCAGGTCCTTACCTACTGCCGCAATTTAAACTGAAGTTTGGAGAAATAGAAGATGCCAAAGATGAAGTCCAACAGAGGCGCAGCCAAACGCTTTAAGGTTAGCGGATCTGGTCGCATTAAGCGTAACCAGAGCTTTCGTCGTCACATTTTGACCAAGAAGAGCACTAAGCGTAAGCGTCAGCTGCGTAGCCCTGCCTCGGTCTGTGCGAGTGATACAGCAGCAATCCGCAAGATGTTGCCTTATAGCTAATTTGGAGTAAAAGAAGATGCCAAGAGTTAAACGTGGTGTTACCGCCAGAGCGCGTCATAAGAAAGTACTCGCTCAGGCAAAAGGTTATCGTGGTCGTCGCAAAAACGTTTATCGTGTCGCGACTCAGGCTGTAACCAAGGCTGGTCAATATGCTTACCGTGACCGTCGTCAGCGTAAACGTCAATTCCGCGCTTTGTGGATTGCCCGTATCAATGCTGCGGCACGTACATGTGGTTTGTCTTACAGTCGCATGATCAATGGTTTGAAGAAGGCTGCAATCGAAATCGATCGTAAGATCCTGGCTGATCTGGCTGTTTTCGACAAGAACGCATTTGCTGTTCTGGCAGAAAAGGCTAAAGCCAGCCTTTAAGACCTTGATGTCGTCATAATCTGACGACAACATTGTTGTTATGAAAGGGGAAGGCTAAGCCTTCCCTTTTTTGTTTTAGAATGGGAATCATTGCACGATTCATATTTTCCGCCCCAGCGGCGTTAAAAACGAACTAAAAATACTCATTTACTATGTGTAAACTCCGTTTTTTAGTTCGTTTTTGCTTTGCTGGAACGAAAGCTATTTTTCGTGCAAAGTTCTCAGAACGTTGAAAATCTATCAGGGGATGGATACGTGCAGGACTTATCAGATTTAGTGAGCCAGGCTGAAGCGGCTATCACACAAGCTCCAGACCTAAATGCACTTGACCAGATACGGGTTGAGTACATGGGCAAAAAGGGTGTATTAACGCAATATCTTAAGCAGTTGGGTGATGTGCCAGCCGAAGAGCGGCCCAAGCTTGGGCAGGCAGTCAATCAGGCCAAACAGGCTTTGCAGCAGTCACTTAATGCTAGGCGTACAGTGCTGGAAACAGCTGCTCTGCATGCCAAGTTGTCGGCTGAAACGATTGATGTCACCTTGCCAGGACGTGGACAAGATGTAGGTGGTATTCACCCGGTTACACGGACCTTGCAGCGTATCGAGGAGTATTTCGGACGTCTTGGCTTTGAGGTTGCCACCGGGCCAGAAATTGAGTCTGATTATCATAACTTCAGCGCTTTGAATATTCCCGAAAGTCATCCGGCCCGTGCCATGCACGATACGTTCTATGTCGATGAAACTACTTTGTTGCGTACCCATACATCACCGGTGCAGGTGCGAGTGATGGAAAACAAACAACCACCACTACGGGTGATTGCCCCTGGCCGCGTTTATCGTTGTGATTCAGATGTCACCCATACACCAATGTTTCATCAGGTTGAAGGTTTTATGGTTGATACCGATGTCACCTTTGCCCAGCTGAAAGGTATGTTGACCGATTTTCTGCGCAACTTTTTTGAACAGGATTTGGCAACTCGTTTCCGACCATCATATTTTCCTTTTACCGAACCATCGGCCGAGGTGGATATGGAATGTGTGATGTGTAAAGGCAAAGGCTGTCGTGTTTGTAGCCATACCGGTTGGTTGGAAGTGCTGGGCTGCGGCATGATTCACCCAAATGTGTTGGCCAATGTTGATATTGATAATGAGAAATACACCGGTTTTGCTTTTGGTATGGGTGTCGAGCGCCTGACCATGCTGCGTTATGGTGTAAACGATTTGCGTCTCTTTTTTGAAAATGATTTGCGCTTTTTGCGCCAATTCAATTAATTTTCACAAGTCAAATCTTAAGCATATAAAGATATAAAAAATGAAATTTAGCGAACAATGGTTGCGTGAGTGGGTTAATCCAGATGTCACTACTGCTGAGCTTTCACATCAGCTGACGATGGCCGGGCTGGAAGTGGATGCAATTGAACCTGTTGCAGCAGAGTTTAATAACGTCGTTGTCGGTGAGGTGGTGTCGCTTGAGCAGCATCCTGATGCCGATAGGCTGCGCGTTTGTCAGGTGAATGTGGGTACTGAAATCCTATCAATCGTTTGTGGAGCACCGAATGTAGCCCAAGGGCAAAAAGTCCCCGCGGCATTGATTGGTGCCAAGTTGCCGGGTGGCTTGAAGATCAAGAAGTCTAAGCTGCGTGGCGTAGAATCTTTTGGCATGCTTTGCTCTCCAGTCGAATTGGGGATGGCGGAGAGTTCTGATGGTTTGATGTTGCTTCCAGCAGATGCTGAGCCCGGTACTGATGTGCGTGAATTGTTGGGGCTTGATGATAAAACAATTGAGATCGGCCTGACCCCTAATCGTGGTGATTGCCTGAGTATTGCGGGTATTGCTCGCGAGGCTGGAGTTGTAAATCTGGCGGCTGTAAACGGCCCTGAGTCAGATGAATTTACTGTCGAGCATCAAGACAGTTTGTCTGTCAGCTTGACAGCTGCAGAAGCTTGTCCGCGTTACTTTGGTCGTATCATCAAGGGTGTAAATCCAAAAGCGGAAACGCCACTGTGGATGAAGGAACGCCTGCGTCGTTCTGATCTGCGCAGTATTAGTCCGGTGGTTGATGTGACAAATTACGTCATGCTTGAGCTGGGTCAGCCTATGCATGCTTTTGATCTGGCAAAACTGCAGGGTGGAATTGAGGTTCGTTATGCTGTGGAAGCTGAGAAACTGACGCTGTTAGATGGTCAAGAAGTGACTTTGGCTGCTAATACATTGGTTATTGCTGATCAGGATGCACCGGTTGCAATGGCTGGCATCATGGGCGGTGAGCCAAGTTCTGTGACAGACGAAACGGTAGATTTATTCCTTGAAAGCGCTTTCTTTGCACCTGATGCAATTATTGGTAAGGCGCGCCAGTATGGTCTGCATACAGATTCTTCACATCGTTTTGAACGAGGTGTTGATTTTGAATTGCCAGCTCAGGCCATGTCACGGGCAACCGAGTTGTTGCTGAAAATTGTTGGCGGTGCAGCCGGCCCTGTGGTTGAGGTTAATGAGTCTGAAAAATTACCACAGCGTCAGCCAATCAGCTTGCGCGAAGAGCGTATCAAGCGTTTGCTGGGAATTGAGCTCGAACAGACTAAGGTGACTGAGATACTGACCCGCTTGGGTATGAATGTGGTTGAGCAGGGTAAGACATGGCTGGTTACGCCGCCTAGTTTTCGCTTCGACATAACCATTGAAGCGGATCTTGTCGAGGAAGTCGGTCGTATTTTTGGTTACGATGAGTTGCCGAGCGAAGCACCTAAAATGCCGCTTGAGGTGGCTTTACCGCGTGAAGCCCAAGTGAGAATGGAGCGTGTGCGGGCTTATCTGCTGGATAGGGGGTATCAGGAGGCTATTAATTACAGCTTCGTCGATGCCGGAATTCAGAGCCAAATAATTCCAGATGAGGCTGCTATTGCCTTGGCTAACCCAATCTCAGCGGATATGTCGGAAATGCGTACCAGCCTTTGGACTGGCTTGTTGCAGACGCTTAAATATAATCAAAATCGTCAGCAGGATCGTATTAGGTTGTTTGAACAAGGTGTGATTTTTACCAAGCAAGGCGACAAAATCATTGAAAAGAGTCTTCTCTCTGGTGTGGTTACTGGCAACCTGATGCCAGAGCAGTGGGGTAACAAGTCCAGAAAAGTCGATTTTTATGACCTTAAGGCAGATATTGAAGGTCTGTTGGGGCTGACGGCTCGCCTTGAAGAGTATACTTTTGTTGTTGACAGTCACCCGGCCTTACATCCAGGTCAGTCAGCCGCTATAAAGACATCCGCCGGATTGCCGATAGGATGGATAGGTAAGTTGCATCCAGAACTTGAAAAGTCTTTTGGTTTCAATGGTTCTGTATATTTATTTGAAGTTTCAGAAGAGGTTTTTGCTGAGGCAGTCAAGCCAGCATTTGCAGAGTTGTCAAAGTTTCCTTCTGTAAAGCGGGATCTGGCAATCGTTGCGGATGATTCTGTGTCTGCGCAGCAGTTGAATGATTGTATTGCTGCTGCCTCAGGGGAATATCTGGCAAACCTACAGTTGTTTGATGTATATTGTGGCGAAGGTGTTGAATCCGGGAGAAAAAGTCTGGCATTAAGCTTGACCTTTCAAGACCATTCCCGCACTCTAAAAGACGAAGATGTTGATGCCTTGGTGTCAAACATATTAGATAAACTTAACCAAGAATTACGGGCAACGCTGAGAGAATAAGACATGGCGTTAACAAAAGCAGACATGGCCGAAAGGCTTTTTGAAGAACTTGGGTTGAACAAACGTGAGGCCAAGGAACTTGTCGAGATGTTTTTCGAGGAGGTCAGGGGCGCTCTTGAAAATGGCCGTCAGGTCAAACTGTCAGGTTTTGGCAATTTTAACCTGCGTGACAAGAACGAACGACCAGGCCGTAATCCCAAGACAGGGGAAGAAATCCCGATCACAGCGCGCCGTGTTGTGACATTTCATCCCGGACAAAAACTGAAAGCTAGAGTTGAAGCGTATGCTGGAAGCCTCGAACAACAGTGAGCTGCCGGAGATCCCGGCAAAACGTTACTTTACTATCGGTGAAGTGAGTGAGCTGTGTGGCGTTAAGCCTCATGTGCTGCGTTACTGGGAACAGGAATTCCCTCAACTTAAACCTCTAAAGCGTCGTGGAAATCGTCGTTATTACCAGCGTCATGATGTCATCATGATTCGTCAAATCCGCAGTCTGTTGTATGAACAGGGCTTTACTATCGGTGGTGCAAGACAAAAACTATCTGGCACAGAGACCAAAAGTGATGTTAGTCACAGTCTTGATTTGATTCAGCAAATGCGTCGCGAACTTGAAGATGTATTGGTTGCACTAAAAAGCTAAATATTCTCTGGTGCGGCAGGTTGCAGTTAGGTAGAATACGCCGCTTGTCAGATTCTCTAAACGCCTCTTCCGAGGTGCTTCAAATTAGAATATTCAAATTCGGGCAGTAGCGCAGTCTGGTAGCGCACCACAATGGGGTTGTGGGGGTCGGAGGTTCGAATCCTCTCTGCCCGACCAATTTGAACGTTTCTCGCAATATCAATTTGCTTAGAAAACTGTTGGTAGCGTCATTGAGAGCGCTGGCCAGTAGGTAATGATAAGCACGGCAATCAAAAGCAGAATAAAGAATGGCCATGTTGCTTTATAAAGCTGTAGCACTGGTTTATTAAATCTGTGGCTGGCAATGAACAGGTTCATGCCAACCGGTGGGGTAAAATATCCAATCTGCATATTGGCGAGAAAAATAATTCCCAGATGGATTGGGTGAACACCGTACTCTAATGCGATCGGCATAATGATTGGCACCATGATGACTATGGCAGAAAATATATCGAGCATGGTACCTAGCAGCAGCAAGAATATATTTAATAACAATAAAAAGGTCAGCGGGTCGCTGACGTACTCTTGAATGGTTTCAAATATCTGCGTTGGAATCTCGGCATCAATCATGTAATTGGTTGAGGCCATGGAAACACCAAGAATGACGAGTATGGCGCCAATCAAGATCATCGAATCGTGCATGATGCCTGGTAGTTGTTTTAGTTTGATATCACGATTGATTAATATCTCTACAATTAGGACGTATACAACTGTTACCGCAGCGGCTTCTGAAACAGCAAAATAGCCACTATAAATTCCGCCCAGGACAATAAATGGCAGTGGAATTTCCCACTTTGATTCACTAATGGCATCAATCAGTGCTTTGGTTGAGTAGGGGATTTTGGGAAGTGATTTGCCATGCCAGATACTCCATCCGGATAAGATGACTATCATCAAAATACCAGGCAACAAGCCAGCTAAAAACAAATCATCAATACTGAATGGTTCACCCAAGCCCATTTGTTGCGAGATAACACCGTATAAAATCAGTGGCAATGATGGCGCAAAAAGCACCCCTAAACTCCCTGAACTGGTGATCAGTCCAAGATTGAAATTCTCTCGGTAGCCTGCCTGCATGAGCGCTGGAAATAACAGCGCGCCAAGGGCGACAATGGCAACGCCGGAGGCACCAGTAAAGGCTGTAAACAAGGCGCAGGCGCATAGACAAACAATGGCAAGGCCTCCAGGCATCCAGCCAAGCACGGCCTGTGTCAGGCGTACCAGTCTTTGTGGCGCGCCGCTTTCACTGAGCAGGTAGCCGGTAAAGGTGAATAAAGGGATTGCCAAGAGGATAGGAATTTCAGCCAGGCGATAAAATTCAATTGCTACAACAGAAAGATCGATCTCTTCCATATAGAAGCCGAGCAGGGCGGAGGCGACGATGATGATAAATAACGGTGTGCCCATCAGGGCCAAGGCTATAAGCAGTAATGTTAGCAGTATTTCCATTACTTGGGCGGATGTTGCAGATTTCCTGGCTTGTCATTCCAATGTCTTGCATTTGAGCCTGCATTGATTAGAAAGCGCAGTGCCATCAGGGCAAAACCAACAGGAATAATGCTTTCACATAACCAGGCTGGAATGTTTGAAAAGGCCATCATTCCATCTTCATATTCCATAAGCACAAATTGCAAAGCGTAATAACTGACTATCGCGCAAATAATGGCACTGAACAGGTTGGCAATAACTGCGCTAATTACTTTTCCTTTGCTGGGAAGTAGGCGAGAAACGACATCAATGCTAATGTGGTTGCTTTGCTTGGTTGCTGCAATGGCACCAAGCAGGCCTAGCCACATTACCAAGACTCTGAGGAGTGGATCGCTCCATTCAATGCCGCTGTCAAAGAAATTGCGTAAGACGATCTGGCTCAACGCCAACAGGATCATTGCGCCCAGCGTAAAAACAAGCAGACCATCCTCAAGCAGATGGATGAGTCTATTAATTTTTGTATGCATGAAGTGTTGACTTAATGGCTACCGTTACGGAAATCATCAATGTGTTGATAAAGCAGTTGAGTGATATCGCTATTGATGACACCACTGTTAACCAGGCCTTTGGTGGCATTTTTAACTGAGCTAATCCATTGTGCTTCTGCCTCTTCGCCGGTAGTAACGAAGGTAATTCCTTGTTGTTGCAGCGCGCTATAGGCTTTCTTGTTGTCAGCCCTGTTGATTGTATTCAGGTTGTTAAATACCTTGGCCATGACTTCTTTGACAATGGCTTGGTCAGCAGCTTTTATTTTTTCAAATGCCTTACGTTGAATGATCATGGTGCCATATAGGTAAACAAGTGGTGTTTGATTGAGGTATTTGACCTTTGAATGCCACTGTAAGGCAATCGCCCCCATTGGTGAAGCGGCCACCGTGTCAATAAGCCCCGTCTGCAGACCGGTTAAGACATCAGTGAGTGGTAGGGGGATGGGACTGACGCCAATAGCTTCAAATGCTGCACGACCGATAGGGTCGTCATCAGGTGCCCAGACCTTCTGTTTTTTTATTTTTTTGACATCATCGAGTGGTAGACCAGACATCAGGTAGGCAAAACCACCTTCACCCAGACCAAAGCTGACATAGCCATTGTCATATAAGCCCTGGATGATCAATGAATCCATTTGCTCTCGGACATAGTCAACCTCCTCATGAGAGCGAAATGCCAGAGGCAGGCTATAAACCTGTGAATTGGGATCTATTTTTTGTAGTCCGCCACCAGTGATGGCGCCACCATGAAGCTGGCCAATGCGTATTTTTCGCAATACGCTTTTATCATTACCCATCACACCACCAGGATAAAAACGGAATTTAACCCGTCCATCGGTGCGCTGTTTGATTTCCTTGGCGCCATCTTTTAGCTCTTTCATCCAGATGGTGCCATTTGGCGCAATAGTGGCAATTTTGAATGTTGCCGCATGAACCGGGGCACAAATAAATGTAAACAGACAGATAAGACTGGTGAGGCGTTTTAACATATGTCCTTATTCCTCAAAATATTCTACTGATGTACTCAATAGCTGTTTTGCCTGCTGTTTTGCTACAGCATTACTTAGATTGAGTTTTACAACCATGGTTTCGGCTTTAATTACGTCGTTGAGCAGCTGGTCATGCAGCTCCTGATCAAACATCAACCTGGCGTAATGACGGGCAAACTCAACCTTGGCGATGAGATCCTGACCTTCTGAAATTTCGATGGCCTTTTCAAAATGCATCCGACCAATTTCTGGTTTACCGCCTAGTGCCGGCGGTAGTTGGCTATTGATAACAGCTAAATATAGATGGCCGCGGCCCCATTCAAAGTTTTCATCAAGCTCAACCACTCTGTTCATAACGGCTTCGACTTTGGGCACTTGAGCCAAACCGTTCCAGTCATCTCTATGATTCTGAATCCAGCCTGCCCAAGTCGTGCCAAACGAGTAGAGCAGGTCAATGTTGGGTTTATTGACGCTGGCCAGGATTGCTTTGAATTGATCCAGGTTGAGATTGTCTTCTGAGCAGATCTCAGTAATTTTAGTGCATATTGCTGTACGTGCTTGTTGCAGAGACTTCTCTGACAGTTGTTTTGCCTGGGCTTCGCTAGTGGCAAATAAAGATGCATAGGCGCCATTTAGGTTGGCGCTGGCACTGAGAATGGTTGGGTTTTTTGGTGCATCAAGCACCAGACTATCCATCATCACCATGAAGGTGGGGATGCTTGCTGCCGCAACTTCTGGGTCAGTCTGGCTCAATATGGCGTTACCGAGATTATTGGCGAAACGTTCAGTAACCATCGAGGTACAACCGCTCAGACTGAGCAGTAGAAAAATTGGGATAATTTTATGGGACATGCCTTGGAATAATTGCATTATTTAAAGTGTGTGGAGGTTGATTGTATAAAAAGTATTGCCTTGATAGCAATCGATCTATTAAGCCCGCTTGTCTAGGGTCTACATCCTCGGGGGTTTATATCCTTGGGCTAATTTATTTTATATGGCAATATGCATGGCAAATTTAATTGGGATATTTGAAAATGAAAAAACAATTGGCTTTAGTAGTGATGTTGACCGGGCTTTGGGGTAGTCAGACATTGGCTTTGGAATTAGATACTGACAAAAAGCGATTTAGCTATTTCGTTGGTTTGCAGGTAGGCCAGCAAATCAAGAATGATGGTATTGAGCTCGATGAAGCCGCATTTGTCGCCGCCATTAAAGATGTGGCTGCTGGTGCAACGCCACGCTTGTCACAGGCTGAGCTGCAGGCAACTTTACAGCGGGTACAACAACAACGTGCTGCTGATGCGGCAAAGGCTGGTGAAAGTAACCTTCTTGAGGGACAGCGCTTTCTGGCGGAGAATAAGGAAAAGGCTGGTGTTAAAGTGACTGCCAGTGGTCTTCAGTACAAGGTGATAAATGCTGGCTCGGGTGCAAAACCCAAGGGAACGTCTACGGTAGAGGTCCACTATCGCGGCACGCTGATTAACGGTACTGAGTTCGATAGCTCATACAGCCGAGGCCAACCGGCCACATTTCCGGTCAATGGCGTTATCCAGGGCTGGACTGAAGCATTACAGCTGATGCAGGAAGGGGCCAAGTGGCAGCTTTTTATTCCATCTGAACTTGCTTATGGCAGCCGTGGCACTGGCGCCGATATCGGCCCCAACTCAACACTTATTTTTGATGTTGAGCTGCTTCAGATCAAAAATTAATCTGTTGTAATCCAGTCATTCTGGGCGCTTTTCAGTTTGGTGTCTTCCTGCGCACAGCGATAAAAGACTTTTATCGCATAACTGTGTGGGTCATCTGACCATAGATAAGCGTCCAGAATAGTCTTGAGCAGGGCGCCGGAATAGACTTTCTGTGATGATGATAGCCGCTTATTATTGTTAAGCACTGCCAGATCAAGGGCGTGCTCAGCGGGAACACCCAAGCGCGAATTAATGACCGAGTCATAACCAATCATCGCCTGTGAATAACAGAGGTATTCTTCATCATTCGTCGGCAAGGCCTCAAATGCTGTTGAAGCTAAGGGTGTGGCTAGTAAGGCAAGTAAAATCAGCGGGTTAACAAAGAGTTTCATTGTACACCTCCGATAGTCTCGTAGCGGAACTGCTATGTGGTAAATCTACGAGCAACTATTAAATTAGATACTAATGCTATCGGCAGGTTCATATCATTAATGAAATATTCAGTTGTGTGTTTAATTGACTGGCCAGGCAATCGGAGCGGGATTAAAATATCTCACCTTAATTTATTCGGGGGATCCACATGAGCCTGTTGAAAGTTTTTTCTGCCGATAATGCGCAACTGCTGAATTCAATTGATGAGCATGAACAGGTCGCAGCCGAGCTGGGGCGGGTTGGCGTTAGGTTTGAGGCCTGGCAGGCATCTCAGCCATTGTCAGATTCTGCAGAGCAGGACGAGGTGATAGCAGCCTACCGCCAGTCTGTCGATCAATTGATGGCAGAGTACGGATTTCAGGCAGTTGATGTGATTGCTCTACGCCCCGATCATCCTGATCGGGCTGATCTACGACAAAAGTTTCTTAGTGAACATATCCACAGTGAATTTGAAGTGCGCTTCTTTGTCGACGGCAAGGGGCTGTTTTACATCCATCATGAAGACAAAGTCTATGGGGTGATGTGTGAACAGGGCGACCTGATCAGCGTGCCTGCCAACACCAAACACTGGTTTGACATGGGCAAGGCACCATCCTTCAAGTGCATCCGTCTGTTCACCAATCCAGAAGGCTGGGTGGCTCAATACAGCGGCGATACGATTGCCGCCAATTTTCCCGGCTTCGAGCAGTTCTGATGATTAAGGCCATCGTTACTGACATTGAAGGTACGACCACGTCCCTGTCATTTGTCAAAGATGTGTTGTTTCCCTATGCCCGTGAGCAAATGGCCGACTTTGTACAGCAGTATGCCAGTGAGCCTGACGTAAAAGCCCAGCTGGATGAGGTCTGTGATGTTGTAGGCCAGCAGCTGGATTTGGAACAGGTGATTGCGCAGCTGGTTGAGTGGATTGATGAAGACAAGAAGATTACACCGCTGAAAGCCCTGCAGGGCATGATCTGGCAGGCCGGCTACAAGTCAGGTGATTTTACCGGCCACGTCTATGAAGACGCTGCCCGAAAATTGCGTGACTGGCACGGGCAGGGCATTAAGCTCTATGTTTTTTCCTCTGGTTCGGTTAAGGCGCAGCAGCTGATCTTCGGCTACAGTGACTTTGGCGACCTAACACCGTTGTTCAGTGGCTATTTTGATACCCGCATAGGCTCAAAGCGTGAAGCAGAGGCCTATGCTCGGATTGCCGAGTCGATCGCTTTGCCAGCGTCTGAAATTCTGTTTTTGTCGGATATTGAACAAGAGCTGGATGCCGCCACTGAGGCTGGAATGCAAACGCTGCAATTGATTAGAGACTGCAGCACCAGCCGTTCAAATCACCATGTCTCGTTATCAGATTTTACTGAGATTGATATTTCAGACATCAAATCCGCATAAATTTTAGGCCTTCAAATATCTAAGGGCGCCTCTAAAAATAGTAATTTTTGCGTGAGAGCAAGAAAGCACCGCGCGCAGAACCGCAGTGTATATGTAATACATGAGGCTTCGAGCACGGAGCTGACGCAGCTATCGCGTAAAAAGTGCATTTTTAGAGGTGCCCTAAACCATTTTTCACGATGCCAGCGAATAGCATCATCATGGTATTTTAGTCATAAATAAATAAGCCGCAGCGGATATTAATCCGCTGCGGCTTATTGTTTTTTGATGTAACTAATTAGCCGAAATAGTCAGGCGCGTTAGCCTCTTTCCACTTGATGTTGCAGCCCATGCTTGGTTTTTGCTCAACCGGGATGGCAGTGCCATTCAGCAATGCATCAATAGCGGCACGCAGGTCGGCACCCGTGACTGGTTCGTCATTGCGTGGGCGACTGTCATCAAACTGGCCACGGTAGACCAGCTTCTGTTCAGCGTCAAAGAGAAAAAAATCAGGCGTACAAGCAGCCATGTAGGCCTTGGCAACAGCCTGTGATTCGTCATACAGATAAGGGAAGGTGTAACCCTGGGTGGCTACTTCTTCGGCCATTTTTTCCGGGCTGTCATCTGGGTAGTTGCTGGCATCATTGCTGTTAATGCCGACCACGGCCAGGCCTTTAGCCTGATACTCTTTGGCTAGCTCGGCCAGGGCATCACGCAGGTGGATGACGTAGGGGCAATGGTTGCACATGAATATCACCAGCATTCCCTTTGCATCTTTGAAATTAGCCAGGCTGACTTGATTACCATTGGTGTCGGGCAGGTTGAAGTCCGGTGCCTGGGTGCCAAGCTCCAGCATGGTTGATTCTGTACGGGCCATGGTTATTCCTTTGTCTAGATCAGAATTTGTCGATTTTAGCCTCCGCAGACAAAATTATAAATAGGCAAAATCCTTTTTGTTTCTTATGGTTAAAGCGACTGCTAGAGAGTTAATTGGCCCATTTATTTGTTAGAATCAAGGCTCATCCAGGGAGAGGGAATGTAGATGATGCGAACAATTAAATGGTTTTGTGGAGCACTGATGTTAGTCAGTGGGGCTGCCATTGCGGATCAGCAGGATTTTGGCACGTGGCTAAATGAACTAAAACAAGAGGCCATAGGCAAGGGCATTTCCGAGCAGGTCTTTGATGCGGCTTTTAAAGGCGTTAAACCCATTCCGCGCATAATCGAACTTGATCGTAAGCAGCCTGAATTTACCTTGACCCTGGAACAGTACGTCAGTCGAGTGGTGCCAAAGCGGCGTATTAATTTGGGCAAAAAACGTCTCGAAGCCAACCGTGAGCTGCTTGATCAGGTGGCAGCTAAATACGGAGTCCAGCCACGCTTTCTGGTGGCCTTCTGGGGCATCGAAACAGACTTTGGTCGTTTTACGGGGGGATACTCGGTGATTGCCGCTACTACCACCCTGGCTTATGACGGTCGTCGTTCAGCGTTTTTTAGGCGTCAGTTGTTGGATGCCCTGCAAATTCTTGAAGAAGGCCACATTAGCCCGGACAAGATGACGGGTTCTTGGGCTGGTGCTATGGGCCAGGCCCAGTTCATGCCATCCACCTTTCGTGCCTATGCCACTGATTATGATGGCGACAACAAGATCGATCTATGGGGGAACTTGGGTGATGTGTTTGCCTCGGCGGCCAACTACTTGTCGAAAGTGGGTTGGGACGATGAACAAACTTGGGGCCGTGAGGTCAAGTTGCCTGATGGTTTTGATAAATCCCTGCTGGGTTTGGAAACCAGGAAGAGCCTGGCCGAGTGGGACAAACTTGGGGTGCGCCGCCTGTCGGGAAAAAATCTACCGGATCGCGATATGCAAGCCTCGCTTGTGCAGCCAGACGAAGGCAAGTATGTACGCAGTTATCTGGTCTACGACAACTACCGCGCCATTAGGCACTGGAACAAGTCGCACAAATTTGCCATTGCTGTCGGCACCCTGGCCGATAGTATTGCCAGGTAAAACTTCTGAATTAAACGCAATAAATATATTTAAAGTTGAGTCAAAATGAGCAATACACAACCAGAACCCATTTATCTTAAGGACTATCAACCCGTTCCATTCCAGGTTGATTCAATTGATCTACACTTCAATCTGGGTGAGGAGCAGACCGTCGTCACCTCAACTCTGAAGGTGCAGCGCAAAGCAAGTGGCGCATTGCGACTCGATGGACAAGAACTGGAACTGGTAAGCATTAAATTAGATGGAAAAAAGCTGCCTGCAGATCGTTATGTGGTTGATGCTGAGTCACTCTCTATTACTGAACTGCCAGATGTTTTCGAATTGCAAATTCAGACCATTACCAAGCCGCAGCTAAATACCTCGCTGGAGGGACTGTATAAATCCAGTGGCAACTTTTGTACTCAGTGTGAGGCAGAGGGGTTTCGCAAGATTACTTACTACTATGACCGCTCAGATGTGATGGCTCTGTTCACCACAACGATTGAAGCGGACAAAGACAAATATCCTGTTTTGTTGAGCAATGGTAATCCTGTTGATCGTGGTGAACTGGATAATGGCCGCCACTGGCTCAAGTGGCATGACCCGTTCAAGAAACCCTGTTATCTGTTTGCCCTGGTGGCCGGTCAGCTGGAGTGCATTGCCGATACATTCACCACCCTATCTGGCCGCGAAGTGAAGCTGGAAATCTATGTCGAGTCACATAACATTGATAAATGTGATCATGCCATGGCCTCTCTGCAACGTTCCATGAAGTGGGACGAAGAGGTGTTTGGACGCGAGTATGATCTGGATATTTACATGATCGTAGCTGTGGATGACTTCAACATGGGCGCAATGGAGAACAAAGGGTTAAACGTCTTTAACTCAAAGTATGTGTTGGCGCGTCCGGATACTGCCACCGACATGGATTTTATCAATATCGAAAGCGTTATCGGCCATGAGTATTTTCACAACTGGTCTGGCAATCGTGTCACCTGTCGTGACTGGTTTCAGTTAAGCCTGAAAGAAGGGTTTACCGTCTTTCGCGACCAACAGTTTACTGCCGACATGTTCTCGGCCACGGTGAAACGTATCGATGATGTTAATCATTTGCGCAGTTATCAGTTTGTCGAAGATGCCGGCCCGATGGCACACCCTGTTCGGCCTGAATCCTATGTTGAGATTGGTAACTTTTACACCCTGACTGTCTATGAAAAGGGTGCCGAAGTTGTGCGCATGATTTACAACCTGCTGGGTAAGGAACCCTTCCGCAAGGGTTCTGATCTTTATTTCGAACGCCACGATGGCCAGGCAGTCACTACCGATGATTTTGTAAAGGCGATGGAAGATGCCAGTAGCATTGATCTGGGCCAGTTCAAACGTTGGTATAGCCAGGCCGGTACACCGCTTCTCGAATGTGAGTCTAGTTATGATGCAAATGCCGAAACCTTTACTCTAAATATCAAACAGAGTTGCCCTCCGTCGCCTGGTCAGGAAACTAAACTGCCTTACCACATACCCTTCGGTATTGGTTTGTTGGGGCCGGATGGTCAAGACCTGTCCATCGAAAACATGACGCTGGAATTGAAACAGGCTGAAGAAAATTTTGTCTTTACTGGTATTAAACAGCGCCCTGTGCCTTCGTTGCTGCGCCATTTTTCTGCACCAGTGAAACTGACATACGACTACAGTACTGAAGAACTGGCCTTTCTGATGGCCAATGATTCGGATGAGTTTAACCGCTGGGATGCCGGGCAGCAGCTTGGGCTTAAGGTGATACTGCAATTGGTTGAGCAGCAACAGGCTGGTGAATCCTTTGATATAAATAAGCTGACTGATAGTTATAAGCCGTTTTCTGATGCTTTTAATGCCTTGCTGCAGGAGCAGGGTGGTGATCTGAATTTCCGTGCTGCGGCATTGATGTTGCCAAGTGAGAACTATATCGGTGAGAGCATGGCTGTGATTGATCCTGTTGCGATACACGAGGCACGTACAGCCTTGCGCAAGGCGCTGGCAGAGCAGCATGAGGCCTTGCTGTGGCAGGTATTTGAAGTCAATGCAAACTCTGGTGTTTACAGTGTCGATGCGATGACTGTAGGTAAACGTAGCCTGAAAAATGTCTGCTTGGCGTATTTGGCGACGCTTGAAAGTGATAAAGCGATTAGTACCTCTGAGGCGCAACTGCAAGCCGATAACATGACCGATGTTATGGCGGGAATGCGTAACATCATCGATATCGATTGTGAGGCACGTCAGCAGGCGATCAACAGCTTTTACGAAAAATGGAAGGCAGATGCCCTGGTGGTGGATAAATGGTTGTCTCTACAGGCGATGTCGAGCCTGCCTGGCACGCTGGAGCATGTTAAAGCGCTGATGCAGCACGAGGCTTTTAACATCAAAAACCCCAACAAGGTCCGTTCACTGATCAGTGCCTTTGTTTCAGCCAATGCCTATCACTTTCATCAGGCTACAGGTGAGGGCTATACCTTTCTTGCCGATCAGGTGATTACATTGAATGGCCTTAACCCTCAGGTGGCAGCCCGTATGGTATCGCCTTTGATTCAGTGGCGTCGTTACGACGAATCACGCCAGCAACTGATGAAGGCTCAGCTGCAACGGATTCTGGATGAGCCTGAATTATCCAAGGATGTTTATGAAGTTGTATCAAAGGGGTTGGCATAGGCATGACGACAGTACAGGGAAATTTGCGCAAGATGCTTACCCGGCATGAAAGCCCGGTTCAGTACGAAATGGTACTGGGTGAAAACCGTGTGGCCATGAACGACTTTGTTGGTAAGCATGTGCAACTGAAGTTTCTGGGTGAGATTAACTGTGTCAGTTGTGGCCGCAAGACCAAAAAAAGCTTCCAGCAGGGTTACTGCTTTCCATGTATGCGTAGTTTGCCTGAATGTGATAGCTGCATCGTTAAACCTGAGACTTGCCATTTTGAGGCGGGTACATGTCGTGATTCGGAATGGGGACTGAGAAATTGTTTTCAGGATCACTATGTCTATTTGGCTAACTCTTCCGGTATCAAAGTAGGGATTACGCGTGGCAGTCAGATTCCAACTCGCTGGATGGATCAGGGGGCAACTCAGGCGCTGCCTATATTTCGTGTAAAAAACCGATTATTGTCCGGCCTGGTCGAGGTGGCCATCAAGCAGCATGTCTCAGACCGTACCGACTGGCGCAAGATGTTGAAGGGCGTGGCCGTTGAGGTCGACTTGCATCAGAGCAGAGATGAGCTAATTGCCAAGTGTGAAACTGAGCTTGCAGAGTTGAGTGATAAGTACGGTGCAGATGCCATCAGCCAACTTGATGAGCAGGATCTGGTTGAGATCGAATACCCGGTGTTGAGTTACCCTGAAAAGGTTAAATCCTTCAATTTTGATAAAACCGATTTGGTTGAGGGCACTCTGGAAGGCATTAAGGGCCAGTATTTAATTTTTGATTCAGGAGTGATAAACATGCGTAAGTTTGGTGGCTATCTAGTTGAAATGACAGTCTAAATGTATTGCCTGGAAATAACCTAGCATGCATGTTTGTTTTTATAAGTACATGAAAGTAAATAAGAATATCGCTAGATACGGGTATTCATAAGAAAAGTATGATATAGTACACCCTTCTTTATGGGCCACAAAAGCCCTGTGGCTGGGTTCAAGTATATAAAACCTTAATTGCGGCAGATGCTGCAAGTGGGTTTTTTATAACTAAAGCTTGGGTAGATGCTCAGGTTAAACAGAGAGATGAGGTGCCGGTATGACTGAAAATAAACCGACGAATAATTCCTTTAAGACACTGCTGCTAGGCGCTATTGCAGTGGTATCTACCACTATTGCCGTTGTACTAAGCCAGCCACACTTTGCTGTAGCCAGCATTAACTCTGAAATTTGTCTGACTGATGATGCTGCATCAACCTCTCCTCAGCCGCTCTTTACTCCAGCGGCTTTTGCCGCAGGGGCCAGTGGTTCAGGTGATGCTCAGCTATTCTGGAATTCATTGACCAAATCCTGGTTGACTGACGAGCAGCTGAATTTGTTGCAGACCGCTTATGCTATTGGTTATGAAGATGGTGGTGTTGAACATGCCGAATTGCTTCAGGGCGTTTTGTTGCAAGAAACCATCGCTGGGCAGTTGGGCCGAATTGGCCACATGACGGCGCCAGTCGGCAAGCGTTCTTATGGTGTGATGCAGGTCAAAGTCAGTGCCGCTCGCGATGTTTTGCGTAAGCATAAAGAGTTTGGCCGTTTTCGTTCAGATGAAGCCTTAATTGTTGCGCTGATGACCGATGATGAGCTGAATATGCAAATGGCATCTAAATTCTTGCTGTTCCTTAAACAAAAGACCAAATCTGATGAAGCCGCACTGGTAGCTTACAACATTGGTCTACGTGCCTCACGCAAGATTGCTTCACCAGACAGTTTCAAGTACGTCGTCCGTACCCAGCGTAATCTGAAAGAGATTGTGCAGCCCTTTAATCAGAAATTCATCAATTCTAGTTTGCAAGTGGCATCGCGCTAAGCACAGCTAGTTTTTCTGCCCCAATATCTGCTTCATCCGGTCTGTGGAAAGCCGTTTCCACGGCCGGGGGATGATGCCAGGGACAGAGTTTATATATTCTTCACAGGCCCAGCCATATTCTTGTAGCAGCTTTCTCTCTTCCAATTTTGCACCAATAAAAAAGTACAGCGTTACCATTATTGAACTGCTTAGTTGTAAGCTGCTCTGATCGCGTGACCAGATGATAATCAGAGCAAACAGATACCAGGGGTGGCGTACAAATCTATGCATGGGTGAGAGACTTAGTTTTTCTTTGCGGCAGCGGGCAAGGCCGGAAAACACAGCCATATCGTAATATCTAAGTGACCAGATAAAACCAAGCAATGCAGCCAGGCTTGCAGTGGTAGTTAGCGTGCTCGACCATTCAGGCCAAAGCAGTATTAAGTTGCTGTTATCCTGCAAATGGATGATGGCAATTGGCACCAGGGTAATCAGTGCAACCAGGTTATAAAATAGCCGGTAGTAGGGAAACACCCCGGGCAGTCGTTGATTTACGTATGCCTTGACCGTCTCACCGGCCAGTAGGGAATGAAGCACAAAGTAGCCACACCACAGCAGTATCAATTGCAGTATAGTCGGGTCTATATTGACCATGATTGACTCCATTCAGAACATTTATGAAATATTCTAAGCCATTACAACGAGTGAAACTAATCCAGCGCTACAAACGTTTTTTGGGTGATGTTGAATGGCCCGATGGCGGGCAGATGACTGTTCACACTGCTAATACCGGTTCCATGTTGGGTTGTTCCATACCAGGTAATTACATCTGGATTCGGGATTCAGAAAATGACAAACGTAAATATCGTTATAGCTGGGAAATCAGCGAGACCGACGATGGCAATATGATTGGTGTAAATACTCATCTTGCCAACAAACTTGTTGTTGAAGCAGTCGAGCAGGGAGTCATTAAGGAACTGCTTGGCTATGAAAATATTCGTACTGAAGTGCCGTACGGTGAAAACAGTCGTATTGATATTCTGCTGCAGTCTAATGAAGACTGCTATGTGGAGGTTAAAAATGTCACCGCCCGTGATGGCAAATATGCCATTTTCCCCGATGCGGTGACCGCCCGTGGCACAAAACATCTGAATGAACTGGTAAGTATGGTGAAGGCTGGCCACAGGGCGGTGATGCTGTTTTGCATTCAGCGTAATGATATTGAATTGTTTCGTCCTGCGGCTGAGATAGATCCTCTCTATGCCAAGACCCTGCTATATGCGATTGAGAATGGGGTTGAAGCATTGGCTTACTCGGTGGCAATATCGCCGGAAGAAATCAGCTTGATTAAACCAATTCCTATAAAGACAATCTAAACTGTCGTTATATGCTTTAACAGTGTTCAATAGACAGGATTATCGTGGAAAACCTCGTTTATACAAAGGCCCTTGATGCTTTAGTGAAACACCTTCATGAGGTTTTAATTCAGCACCCTGATGGAATCCGTGAATATGATCTGATGGCTGCCCTGGATCAGCGTTGTGTTGCGGGGTTTGGTAAGACAGCATTTGCTGATCACTTGTCGATGTTTCAGAGTCACTTTTTGTTGTTTCATAGTCTTTATGTGCTACGTGATCGACTGCATAAACAAGCTGAGTCAGGTTTGGATATTCACTGCCTCTCGATACGTTTAATGCCTTTTGTCAATCAAAGTAATGGGGGGCTGCAGCAGCATGATCCATTGCGTGATTATTATCTTGATTTCAGTAATTTCGAGAAGACAGATGCTGCAGATGTTGATCAACTGCTAAATGGTTTCTGGCACCGTTTTGTTGCTATGGATGAACGGCAAAATGCGCTACAGCAATTAGGCCTGTCTGATCCTATTGAGTATGCTGAGATCAAGGCCCAGTACCGCCGTTTGGTGATGGAACATCACCCGGATAGAGGCGGAGATCACGACCGTTTATTGCTGATTAATGAAGCTATGCAAACGCTGGATACAATCTACGCCTGATAAAAAAGGGCAGCCCTAAAGGTCAAAGCTGCCCTTTAGTGGTTTATTCAATTGCGTATAGATGATTATCAAAGCTGCCAAAATAGACAGTGCCATTATCGATAAATGGTGATGAGTAGATTCGGCCATCAGTACGGAACTTCCATTGCCGCTTGCCGGTTTCGATATCGACGACATAAAGGTGTTTGTCATAACTGGCAAAATAGACCAGCCCATTATTAACGGCTGGAGATGAGCTAACCCAGTCATGGGTTTTGTATTTCCAGACGACCTGACCTGTAGCGCTATCGACGGCATAGAGTCGGCCATCCTGGCTGCCAAAAATGACATGGGTATCTGTTACGGCAGGCGATGTTGAAACAGCGGCAAGGGCTGAGGCCTTCCAGCTTTCCTGACCTGTTTTTGAGTTAATTGCATACAGGTTGCCATCTTCGCTACCCACATAAATGTTGTCGCCATGAATGGCCGGTGATGAAAATATTGCGCCATTGGTCTTGAAACGCCATTTTTCCAGACCGGTTTCGGCATCAACGGCATAGAGATAACCATCGTGGCTGCCAAAATAAATCATGCCATGGTGAAAGGCAGGGGATGAATAGATTGCGCCACCACTTTTAAAACGCCAACTTTCAGTAGCCGACTTGGTGCTGATGGCATAGAGGTGGCCGTCAGTGCTGGTTACAAATAATGTATCTTGGTAAAAGGTAGCGGCACTATAGATTGAGCCGCTGGTAGCGAAACGCCACAATTCGGCGCCACTATCTTTGTTTAAGGCGTAGAGATTGCCATCGTCACTGCCGATATAGAGTGCCTCGCCAGAAATGGTCGGGGTGGCGCCAACCTTGCTGGCGGTTTTAAAGATCCACTTGCTTTGTCCGGATACTGTGTCAATGGCATAGACGTTACCATCATGGCTGCCGACATAGGCCGTCTCACCAATCACAATGGGGGACGAATTAACGGCATCTTCAGCCTTGAACCTCCACTTGAGCTGGTTTAATTCTGCGACGCCTTTGGTTTGATAAACACCGCTGTGATGATTGTCACCGCGGAAGGTGACCGATTTGATTGGAGCGCTGCCACAGCCGACCAGTGAAATGGCCATGCTACCTGCAACGGATACAGCAAACAGTTTTTTGAAAAGATGGTTTGATTTCATTGAAATATCTCCCTTGCCCACGATTTTATTAATATTCACTCAAAAAGCAAAAGTATTTATTGACGCAGGTATAATTCACGACACATATATTTCCTATCTCTTGACTTTTGATGAATACGTCACGTTTTATCCATGCTGATGTCTGGCGTCTTGCAGGCCCCATGATTCTTTCCAATCTGACTGTGCCTGTCTTAGGTATGGTGGATACGGCCGTGGTTGGGCATTTGAGTTCGCCTCATTATCTCGGTGCAGTTGCCATTGGTGGATTGATATTTTCATTTGTCTATTGGGCCTTTGGTTTTTTGCGGATGGGTACTACCGGGCAGATTGCCCAAGCCCACGGTCGCCTTGATCATAACGAGATACGCTCTGGTTTTGCCAGGGCAGGGCTGCTGGCGCTGTTATTAGCTGTGACGATTATTGCCCTGCAACTACCGATTCAAGGATTGGCGATGTGGTTGCTGGAAGCAAGTCATGAAGTTGAGTCTTATGCCAGTGAGTATTTCTATATTCGTATCTGGAGTGCGCCTGCGACCTTGCTGACCTATGTCTTGATCGGTTGGTTTTTGGGGATGCAGAATGCCCGTGGCCCGCTGTTTTTATTGTTAATCATCAATCTCACCAATATTGCGCTTGACTTGTTGTTTGTCTGGGGGCTGGGTATGGACGTGGATGGTGTGGCGTTGGCATCAGTGATTTCTGAGTACATTGGTGTGTTGGTTGGGTTGTGGCTGGTGCAGCGTGAGTTGAAGTCATATCCCGGCCAGTGGTTAAAACAACAGATTGTCGATGCAAGCAAACTGCGACAGATGTTTGTTCTTAATCAAAATATTTTTATACGTACCCTGTGTCTGATATTTAGCTTTGCCTTCTTTACTGCTCAGGGTGCCAAGCATAGCGATATTATTCTTGCCGCCAATGCAGTGTTGATGAATTTTCAGACCATCATGGCCTATGGCCTGGATGGTTTTGCCAATGCCGCCGAGGCACTGGTGGGTAAGGCTGTGGGGCAGAAAGACAGAACAGCGTTCAAACAGGCGGTTCATACTGCGGCTGTCTGGTCTGCGGGTGTGGCCGTCTTTTTTACCCTGTTGTATCTTCTTTTCGGCACTCAGTTGATCAATCTTCTGACTGACATCGAGGACGTTCGAAACATGGCTTACCTGTTCTTGCCCTGGTTGGTGATTTCTCCGCTATTGTCGGTATGGAGTTATCTTTTCGATGGCGTTTTTATCGGTGCCACCCGGTCTGCCGAGATGCGCAATACCATGTTGATATCTACGTTTTTGTGTTATTTGCCTGCCTGGCATCTGTTTCAAGCCTTTGGCAACCATGGCCTATGGGCCGCGCTGATGGTGTTTATGCTGGCCCGAGGCATCAGTATGTGGCTCAGTTACCGTTTACTTGAGAAACGTGGTTTGTTTTTCGCCTAGTTTGGCTATTTAAGGTAAAATGGTCGCTCTTCCAAGCCGTTAATTTCCCTATGCAAACTGCGCCAAATATCTTTTCCTACCGTCAATACTGGGCCAAACGTTATGGCACAGCGCCATATCTGCCCATGTCACGTGAGGAGATGGATGCCCTGGGCTGGGATTCCTGTGATGTGATTCTGGTGACGGGGGATGCCTATGTTGATCATCCCAGTTTCGGTATGGCCCTGGTTGGGCGCCTGCTTGAGGCGCAGGGGTTTCGCGTCGGTATTATCGCCCAGCCTGACTGGCGCAGTGCCGATGCCTTCAAAATACTTGGTAAACCAAATCTGTTCTGGGGTGTGACGGCCGGCAATATGGACTCTATGGTCAATCGTTACACTGCTGACCGCAAGATCCGTTCTGATGACGCCTACTCACCTGATGCGACGGCTGGTAAACGGCCAGACCGTTCTGTAGTGGTGTATGCCCAGCGTTGCCGTGAGGCCTTCAAAGACGTGCCGTTGGTTGTTGGTGGTATCGAGGCAAGCCTGCGACGCATTGCCCATTATGATTATTGGTCTGACAAGGTGCGTCATTCTATTTTGCCGGATTCCAAGGCAGATCTGCTGGTGTTTGGTAATGGTGAGCGCCAGGTGGTTGAGATTGCCCATCGACTGGCAGGTGGTGAGAATATCAAACAACTCACTGATATCCGAGGCACCGCCTTTATGAGTCAAGCTGTGCCCGCTGGCTGGATGGAGGTTGATTCGACCTCTATTGATGAACCGGGTAAGCTGATTGAACATGCCGACCCCTATGCCATGACCAGTGCCGAGTCATGCGAGAAGAGCGAGGCGAGTGAAGCAAAAACAGCTAGCAATGCTGGTGAAAAGATCATTCAGTTTTCCGCCAAACTGCTTAAACAACATGACCGTAGCCGAAGCATTATCCGTCTACCGGCCTATGAGCAGGTTAAAAATGATCCTTCTCTGTATGCTCATGCCGCACGTGTTCTCCATCTTGAAACCAACCCCGGCAATGCCCGAGCCCTGGTACAACGGCATGGCAAACGGGATGTATGGCTTAATCCACCACCGATACCATTGACCAGTAAAGAGTTTGACCGGGTTTTCGAGTTGCCCTATCAACGTCAACCTCATCCGAGTTATCTGGGTGCCAAGGTGCCTGCCTATGAGATGATCCGCTTCTCGGTCAATATTATGCG
>Ga0316207_10001255_pt1 | contig 32328 bp, 29 predicted proteins | sample 6weekpyrite_MG_FD_204943 | JGI IMG/M metagenome (GOLD analysis project Ga0316207, IMG submission 204943) | Microbial mat bacterial communities from mineral coupon in-situ incubated in ocean water Damariscotta River, Maine, United States -... | ecosystem: Environmental > Aquatic > Marine >...
TTATCACCAAGGATAATGCCATGGTGCGTGTGGATGGTGTCGTGTTCTTCCAGATACTGGACGCACCGAAGGCGGCCTATGAAGTTAATAACCTTGAGCTGGCCATTCTTAATCTTACCATGACCAACCTGCGTACGGTCATGGGTTCAATGGATCTGGATGAATTGTTGTCCAAGCGTGACCAGATCAATAATGAACTGCTGACTGTTGTTGATGATGCCACCACGCCATGGGGTATCAAGGTTACACGTATCGAGATCAAGGACATTACGCCGCCACGTGATCTGGTCGATGCCATGGCCCGCCAGATGAAGGCCGAACGTGACAAGCGCGCCACCATACTGGAAGCCGAAGGCGATCGTCAGGGCGAAATTTTACGTGCCGACGGTGAGAAACAGGCTGCGATCCTGGAAGCCGAAGGGCGCAAGGAAGCTGCCTTTCGTGATGCCGAGGCCCGAGAGCGCCAGGCCGAAGCCGAGGCCAAGGCCACCGAAATGGTGTCAGAATCTATTGCCAAGGGTGACATCAATGCGATCAATTACTTTGTTGCGACCAAGTATGTAGAAGCACTGAAAGACATTGCTACCGCAGACAATGAGAAACTGGTACTCATGCCGCTTGAAGCCTCCAGTGTGATTGGTGCCATTGGTGGTATCGGCGAATTGGCCAAATCGGCCATGGCCAAACAGGGGTAAACAGATGGAACAGATAGAATTCTGGCACTGGTTTGTGCTCGGGCTTGGCTTGCTTGTATTTGAATTTTTTGCGCCGGGTGCCTTTTTTCTGTGGATAGGCCTGGCGGCCGGTGCCACCGGTATCCTGCACTGGCTCGTGCCAGACCTGGGATGGCAGGCGCAGGTTATGTGGTTTGCCGTTTTTTCCATTGTCTCGATTATTGCCTGGCGGAGTATCGGCAAACGCGGTCCGCGAGAAACAGATCACCCGATGTTGAACCAGCGAGGCCAGCAATATGTGGGCAGGGTGTTCACACTGAATTCACCGATCGTGAATGGTAACGGCAAGATCACCGTCGATGATTCAACCTGGAAGATAACCGGTAAAGACTGTGATGCAGGTACCAAGGTGAAGGTCATCGGTGTGCAGGGCGTTATTCTGGAAGTAGAACACGAGTAATTCTATTTCAAAATATCTGACTTAAGGTTTATTTCTGTCCAGTAAAGCGGTGGGTATACTGGTCTACTGTTATATGCCGGGTATCTCGTGGCTACAAAATGGCAGCGAGAACCCGGCGTTTTATCAGCCGTATTGGTTTATCAGCTTGGCGGTTATATGCTATTATGCTAAGTCTATGAAAAAATAGTTATTTCTCTGGAAGGTTCAATGTCTTTGCCAACATCATTGCTGGAACAGCAACTTAAACAACGCATCCTGATACTGGACGGTGCCATGGGCACCATGATCCAGCGTTACAAACTGGATGAGGCCGGGTACCGCGGTGAGCGTTTCAAGGACTGGCCATCAGACCTCAAGGGGAATAATGACCTGCTGGTACTGACACAGCCGGATATCATCCGCGATATACACAAGGCCTACCTCGAGGCCGGTGCCGATATCATCGAGACCAACACCTTTAATGCCAATGCCATTTCCATGGCCGACTACAATATGGTTGAGTTGTCGTATGAATTGAACAAGGTGGCGTCCGAACTGGCGCGTGAGGCCTGCGATGAATTTGCGAGCGAAGATAAACCCCGTTTTGTAACAGGTGTACTGGGCCCGACAAACCGCACCGCGAGTATTTCACCGGATGTAAACAACCCGGGTTACCGTAATGTCAGCTTTGACCAGTTGCAGGAGGCCTATTACGAGGCAATGCAAGGCCTGGTGGACGGTGGTTCGGATATCATTCTGGTGGAAACCATTTTTGATACCTTGAATGCCAAGGCCGCATTATTTGCTGTCGAGCAATACTTTGCTGAACACGATGTGCGATTGCCTGTGATGATTTCCGGTACCATAACCGATGCCAGTGGCCGTACCCTGTCGGGCCAGACAGCTGAAGCCTTCTGGAATTCGTTGCGCCATATCAATCCGATCAGTTTCGGTTTTAACTGCGCACTGGGTGCAAAAGACCTGCGGCAATACGTTGAAGAGATAGCCGGTCTGGCAAACTGCCATATCAACACGCACCCGAATGCGGGACTGCCGAATGAGTTTGGTGAATATGACGAGTCACCGGAAGAAATGGCCGCCGAGATTGAAGAGTGGGCAAAGAACGGTTTCCTGAATATTATCGGCGGTTGCTGTGGTACCTCGCCGGCGCACATCGAGGCCATTGCAAACGCTGTCAGTAAATACCCGCCCAGGCAAATACCCGATGTTCCGGTCGAGTGCAGGTTAAGTGGTCTCGAGCCATTCAATATTGCCGAAGACTCCCTGTTTGCCAATGTCGGTGAACGAACCAACGTAACGGGCTCGGCAAAATTCAAACGACTGATACTGGAAGAGCAGTTCGACGAGGCCCTGGATGTGGCGCGTGACCAGGTAGAAAACGGTGCACAGGTCATTGATATCAACATGGACGAGGGCATGCTGGATGGCGAAAAGGCCATGGTGGATTTCCTCAACCTGATCGCAGGCGAGCCTGACATTGCCCGTGTACCCGTGATGATCGATTCCTCAAAGTGGCCGATTATTGAATCGGGCCTGAAGTGTGTTCAGGGTAAGGGCATTGTTAATTCCATTTCGCTCAAGGAAGGTGAGGAAAAATTTATCGAGCAGGCCAGGTTGTGCCGGCAATATGGTGCAGCCATTATCGTCATGGCATTTGATGAAACCGGTCAGGCCGATACGCAGGCCAGAAAAACCGAGATCTGTACGCGTGCTTATAAAATACTAACCGAGCAGGTTGGCTTTCCTGCTGAAGACATTATTTTTGACCCGAATATTTTTGCTGTCGCCACAGGCATAGAAGAACATAACAACTATGGTGTTGATTTTATCGAGGCGACTCGTGACATTAAAAATAGCTTGCCGCACGCCATGGTTAGCGGGGGCGTGTCGAATGTCTCGTTCTCGTTTCGTGGTAACAACCCGGTGCGTGAGGCCATTCACTCGGTGTTTCTCTATCATGCTATCCAGGCCGGAATGGACATGGGCATCGTTAACGCCGGGCAGTTGGCCGTTTACGACGACCTGCCTGACGAGTTACGCGAACGCGTTGAAGATGTTGTGCTCAACCGGCGCGAAGATGCGACTGAAAGGTTGCTGGACATTGCAGATCAATACCGCGGTGACGGTAGTGCTGCCAAAAAAGAAGAAGACCTCGAATGGCGTAGCTGGCCGGTTGCAAAAAGAATCGAACATGCGTTAGTCAAAGGCATCGATGCCTTTGTTGTCGATGACGCAGAAGAAGCACGACAGGAGTTCGATCGGCCGATCCAGGTTATCGAAGGGCCACTGATGGATGGAATGAACGTGGTCGGCGATCTGTTCGGTGCCGGAAAAATGTTCCTGCCGCAGGTGGTTAAAAGTGCACGCGTTATGAAAAAAGCGGTAGCGCATCTGATCCCGTTCATTGAAGCTGAAAAAGACGGTGACGTACAAAGCAACGGCAAGATTCTCATGGCAACGGTAAAAGGGGATGTGCATGACATCGGTAAAAATATTGTCGGTGTGGTATTGCAGTGCAACAACTTCGAGGTGGTCGATCTGGGCGTCATGGTACCGGCCAATAAAATACTCGAAGCTGCGCAAAAAGAAAATGTAGATATCATCGGTCTGAGTGGTTTGATAACACCCTCGCTGGACGAGATGGTGCACATGGGCAAGGAAATGCAACGCCTGAACATGAATATTCCACTGATGCTGGGTGGTGCTACTACATCGCGTGCGCATACGGCTGTCAAGGTCGAGCCGACTTATAAGAATGGTCCAACAGTCTGGGTCAAGGATGCATCACGTGCTGTGGGTGTGGCGCAGAATCTGATCAGTGATGACTTGCGCTCCGACTTTGAGGCAAAAATTCGCAATGAATATGAGACGGTACGTGTGAATCATGCCGGTCGTCGTATCAAAATGAACTGGCTGGGCATCGAACAGGCTCGCGAAAATAAAACGGCGATTAACTGGGATGCATTTAAACCAGTCAAACCCGGGGCAATGGGTATTACCACGTTTGAAGATTACCCACTGGAAGAGCTGCAGGCCTACATCGACTGGACACCGTTTTTTCATGCCTGGGAACTCAAGGGTCGTTACCCGAAAATTCTCGATGATGCTGAAAAGGGAGAAGAGGCGCGCAAGTTATTCAGGGACGCCGAAGCGATGCTGGCAACCTTGATCAGTGAAAAATGGCTCACTGCCCGTGCGGTAATCGGCCTGTTCCCTGCCAATAGCGTCAATGACGACATTGAGGTCTATACTGATGATAGTCGTGAGCAGGTATTGACGATGTTGCATAATCTCAGGCAGCAGCAGGAAAAACCGCCCGGCAAGCCAAATGCCTGCCTGAGCGATTTTATTGCACCGAAAGAAACGGCAATCGAAGATTACATCGGCACCTTTGCCGTGACCACGGGTATCGGTGTGGATGAAAAGGTCGCTGAATTCGAGAAAGACCACGATGACTACAAATCCATCATGCTCAAGGCACTGGCTGACCGGTTGGCAGAGGCCTTTGCCGAACGCATGCATGAACGGGTTCGTAAGGAATTCTGGGGCTACGCCAGTGACGAGTCACTCGATAATGAAAGCCTGATCAAGGAAGCGTATGAAGGTATCAGGCCTGCAGCCGGTTATCCGGCCAGCCCGGATCACACCGAGAAAGACCTGATCTGGGCATTAATGGATGCCCGTGAGAACTCAGGTATCTGGCTAACCGAGTCCAAGGCCATGGTGCCGGCAGCTTCGGTCAGCGGCATCTATTATGCGCACCCGGAGTCACGCTATTTTGCCGTCGGTAAAATAAACCGTGACCAGGTTGCAGACTATGCGGCAAGAAAAGGGTTGACTGTTACTGAAGCAGAACAATGGCTGTCACCCGCTCTGGGTTATGAGCCGGACGAATAAGCGGGCATGTTATCCCGCTGACAAATGAGGGTTGTTTAATGAGAAAATTATTTATCGTAATGTTGTTGTCTGCATTGGCGATATCCAATGCCCATGCTGTTTCCAAAAGTCACCGCAAGGCAGCCGAGGAATTGCTTACAGTAACAGGGCTGAAGGCCTCAATGGACAGGATGATCACACAAATGGTGAAAATCCAGCTGCAACAAAAACCGATGATGGCGCCGTATGAAGATATTATGATGTCATTCTTCAGTAAGTACCTGGGTTACGAGAATATCAAACATGATTTTATCGACATTTACGCCGAAGAGTTTTCTGAAAAGGAACTGCGTGAGCTGACCGTGTTTTACAAGTCGCCCATTGGCAAAAAGACCATCACCAAGATGCCCGTACTGATGAACAAGGGTGCGCAGGTGGGTATGTCGAAGGTGAAACTTCATATTAATGAATTACGCGACATGATACAGGCGGAAGCCAAGAAAAATGCCGCGATGAACAAACTGCCAGAAACGAAGAAATAACTGTCTGCCTGGCACCAGGCAGACGTTGATAATGGTTCAGGTGGCATAATGTCTATCGATTATGAGTTAACACGATCAACGACTCATGACAGGCTGGTGGGTCAGCTTGAACATTTGAGCCAGGGACACGACACTAAATCACTGGCTTCGTTTGCCAAGGCCTATCTTGGCATGTATCTCGACCTTGAAAAAAGTATTTCACCGGATGAACGTGTAAAACTGCTTGCCGATGAGGATATCATCGACAGCATCTGGCATGGATTTGACTATTTACTGCATAACCCGCCAGAGATAACGCCACAGATCATCGCCAGTGCCTACGTTGAAGAAGCCCGGCTGGATATTGGTTATATTTTGTTGGCAGCACTGGACCGTGAAATACGACAACAGAATAAAGTACCAGAGCTGGATGATGGTTTAATGGCCACTATGATCTGCTTTTACTATGTCAACCGCAATGAACTCGAAAATCGATGGGTTGGTTATTATGCAAAAACCCATTCGAAATTATTTGCCGATACACTGGTGGAGTTCTGGCAGGCAATAGAAAAGCTCGGTAGTAATCAAAAACCGGGCTTTCGGGAAATTTTGTACAAACCGGAGTATATCCGGATTCTGCAGGATATTACCTTGCCCGTAATGCGCGTGTTTGCGCATATCAAAAAATATTTTTTAAAAAATTTATTATTGGCAGCGTTTCAATATATATCTCTGGATGATCTTTTGCAGGTATGCAAGGAGCATATAGAAAATGAAACTGACATGCCGGTTGTTAATCGTGTTTACTGGCTGAGTACGGCCTATTTGTTATCGCCTGCAACATACAAGGATGAATTGTTTGACTACGTCGGCAGAACCAGGGAAAAGGCCTTGCCTATGCTTGACTTTATTGAAGCATTGTTAAATCGGGATGTTGAGCAACGGTTTGCACTGAGCGCCGACATGCTGGCTGACTTGTTGTACATGATTGCGCCTAAATTCAGACCCGTGCGTGATCAATTCGGTAACCTGGATGATAATGTAGAAAAAATTGTTCGCCTGTGCATACTGTTGCGTGAAGATAAAAGCACCGCTGCACAACAGGCAATCAGCAGGCTGAAAAAAATTCGTGTTATGCGTTTGTATTCCGAGTTTCTGTAACGGTCGTATTAATCGAGCGTACGTAATGTAGCCAGTGTTTGCTCGCGTAGTGTGTCAATTGCCTGATTAATCTTGTCCACGCTCACTTGGTCTGAACCCAACTCCTCCCAGTTTTGTTGCCAGGTTTGTTTGAGTTGTTCAGTTATGGCTGGCATGGGGGCGGGCATCACCAGCGCCAGGTCCTGTATCTGCTGTACATATACCCAGCCGTTGCGCGCGTTGTCATCGAGCGCCTGTTTGCCATAGTGGCTGTGTAGCACAACACGTTGCAATTCGCCTATCTTGAGTATGACCTCGAAGCCGGCGAAGCGTATATTGCGGTTATATTCAGTCTCTTCATTTCTCCAGGTGTTGTAGGTGAGGCTGGCGATAGCAAGAAACAGGCTGATCAGGGCGACCATATGTTTCTGAATTTGTGAACTGATCTTGTTCATAGGTAGATTATAGTAAAAACTGGAACTATTATGATTAGTTCAGGTTTTTATATTGTTTTTCTAGCGGAGAATCAAGGCTGCGCGTTTGTGAACGATATAGTCATTATGCAAGTTATAAGATGGAAGTATGATGGATAAGGCCTCACTGGAACAAAAACTCAACAGTATTCGTGCCAAGCAGAAAAAACTTGATATTGCATGGAAAAAAACCGGCAATAAGGGATTGCTGCAGTTTTTTATCGACATCATGCCGAAAGTACTGGATGTCGAACGTTGCAGTATTTTCATTCTGGATCCGGAAGAAAACCAGGTCTGGCTACAGTGCGGCACCGGCCTGGCAGAAAAGCAGGTTACCGTGCCAACGCAAGGTTCTATTGTCGGTCAGGTCATCTCCTCTGGCAAGCCCTGGATGGATATGGAACTGGAGTCCTCGGTTGGTGAGCACGATGTGGTCTCCATGAAACTGGGTTTTATCGCCAGAAATACCCTGTGTGTGCCGGTATTTGGTGTTACTTCAGATAGGATCACCGGCGCTATACAGGTATTGAATAAGAAGTCTGGTGACTACACAGAACAGGACAAGGAAATACTAGACAGGCTGGCTTACCAGTTGCAGATGAACATCGAAAGCATTTTTCTACGCCAGGAAATGGCAAAAATTTCTGAAGAAATGAGCAAGAAAATCAAACAGATGGAGAAAATGTTAAAGCGTTAAGCAGGCTGTTTACGGGCCTGTGACTGTCTCAGGCGACCTGCCTTGTACGAATAAACTTCTCAACTTTGAGGAACACATCACCACGCTTGAATGGTTTGTTCAGAAAGTCCTTCGCGCCGATCTTGCTTACCCAGTATTCCTGCATGGCCTGGTTGTCACCGCTCATCATGATAATGGGGATATCAGACGTTTGCTGGTCACTATTGAGCATGCGGGTGGCACGAAAACCATTAATGCCAGGCATGATGACATCCATGAGTATCAGGTCGGGGTTGGCTGATTTGGCGATCTTGATTGCTTCCACGCCATTGGAGGCAACGAGGGTTCTGTAGCCATCCTGTTCGAGGATTTTTTTCAGGGTGAAAACAATAGTCTTCGAGTCGTCAACCAGGAGGATTGTTGAGTCATCACGATTGGTGCCTCTGGGTCGTGAACGTCGTTCGCGCAGACCGGATTTTCTGGAAAAGAGCTTCCTTAAACTGAAACGCTCCATTTATATCACCCCGATTATTATTAGTTTGCGTAACTGTAGCCAATTAAATGCAAGTCTTCAAGGGCCTGCAAGTTAAGTAAATCAATTGTTTATGTGCAATGTGATGGAGTTCAAATTGCTAAGCGGCGGATTCGGCTGGATAAATGATTTGTAAGGTTGGATGGAGTTTATGTTATATGCCGATTAACGGTAGTGATTTTCTGATTATGTATTTAGCGCCTTAATAAGCTTGTAAAAAATAGGTTATTTGAGGCAGGGTAACAGGGGTATTTGGGTTGTTTTTTCTGTTTTATGTTTGCTGTGGGAGCGGCCTCATGGCCGCGAAAGATCTGGCCTTTCTGTCTGGATATGTTTCCTGTTGCTTTCAGAATCTTATTATTTCAAAGGGCCGGGGCCCGTCCCGGCGGCCGAGTTACTTTTCTTTGCTTGCCCAAAGAAAAGTAACCCAAAGAAAAGTAACCCAAAGAAAGGGCACCCCGATATCTGCGCCGGCTAAAGCCGGTCCCCTGCGCGCAGCCTATGGGCAAGGGGATTTCCGAAGCCACTTCCTGTGGCTCGGAAATGCGTGCCATCCGTGGCACGCCCCTGCGGGCCTGATCCTCACCCATAGCCTGTGCTCGGCTGGCTATAGGGGAGGTGGGGAATACGAGATTTAGGTTGTAGAAGTGCTTGGCGAAAGGATAAAAAGCTACTGGTTCTAATGAAACCTATTCGGAGTGACCCGTCCCGTTGGCACAGCCGAGCATCGCAGCAAAAAACGGGTTAAGAGAGCCGCCTGTTTGAGTAGTGAATACAGCTTTGCTGTATTCACTACGAGTTCGGCGAACGCCGTTTTTTGTGAGAAGCGCAGGGAACCCGGCATGTAATGCCGGGCAAGCCGTCGGGGGCCTTTTCTTTTGGGTACTTTTCTTTGGGCAAGCAAAGAAAAGTACCACGGCTGCCGGGACGGGCCCCGGCCCTTTACAACAAACACCTTATGAAAACACCAGGAAACATAGTAACCCTGACTGGCCAAGCCAACTCCATCAATGGCATAATCCCGTGCTGTCAACAAGCAGGAATAAGCATGACAACGTCAAACAAGCCATACACAGGTGCTGCACACCCGTTTTTTCCACTCAATGAGAATAGTGGTGCTATTTGCAAGCTGGCCAGACCCGCGCAGGATTGCCGCTGGAACACATTGCCATGCTGAGCAAGATCCAGGAGTTTTACAGCAGCTTCCTGTCACCGGATGATTGCCCGCAGGAGGATAGCGAGCACCAGCTCAGGCTGGCGGCCACAGCACTCATGATAGAGGTTATGCGTGTTGATGACCGCAGGACCGATGACGAGATCACTACGGTGTTGGCCTCGGTGATGGAAAAATTTTCGATCGAGCAGGATGAAGCAACGACCTTGATGCAATTGGCCGCGGATGAACTGCATCAATCCACCGATTATCACCAGTTCACCAGCCTGATCAACAAAGGTTATGGTCAGCAACAGAAACAGTTGATTATTGAATACCTGTGGCAGGTGGCTTATGCTGATAATGAGCTGGACATATATGAAGAGCATGTCGTCAGAAAGATCTCGGATTTATTATATGTCACACACAAGGATTTTATTCGCCTGAAGGAAAAGGTGCGCCTGTCTCTCGGGAGTGAATGATGTCTTACCCGTTACGTTTTATATTGTTGCCTTTATTGTTGGTGATCTCTCCAGTGCTGATGGCGGATGATCGTCAGGCTGCGATGGATGCAGTCGAATCAGTTATTTTTGAGCTTGATGAAATTGGCGTTGAATACATCAATTACCGGGTTGATGCCTCGGGTAATGTCAGTATGACAGTGGATGATACTGTGCCGGACGCGCTATACGTGAAGTTGCTCGACAGGATACGCGGAAGCAGGGCTGTGAATAGTGTGTTGGCTAGCCAGGGGCCGGTTTGCCCGATACCTTATAAAAGCAATAGCGGGCAGTGAATCGACTGCCCGCTATAATTTGCTGCTAGCCCTGTTTTGAAGGTTCGTTTGCCGGGCTGACGCGCAGGTCGCGACCCATAAATTCCTCTTCGTTGAGTTGTGACAATGCCTTTTTGGCGCCACTGGTATCCATCTCAACAAAGCCGTAGCCACGCGGCTTGCGAGTCACCTTGTCGGTCATCAGTCGAATTGAAAAAACCTCACCACACTGGCTGAACAGGGTGCGCAGCTCTCGCTCGGAGGCGCGAAAGGCCAGGTTGCCAACAAACAGGGTTTGTTTTTTGATTGGTAAGCTATAGGGTTTAAACAGCAGCAGGAAGCCTGCAATCAGTGAGGCCAGCAAGGCGCCAGCACCCATACCAAAAGCGAATTGTTGTTGGTTGGCGTACTCGCCAAAATCGAGAGACGGAAAAACCTGTAAACCGAGAAAAGCCAGTACAACTGTAAGGGTAATGCTGATAAAAAGAAGCTTGATAATATTTCTAGACATCATAATTTAATTCCAGATCCTGTATAGTCAATTGTTAAATAGGAGACGAGCAGATTATAGGGAGAACGCGTGTCGCTGTATATACCTGCCAGAAAATTGTTCGGCGTGAGGGTTGTTACAGGTAGACGGTTGAATGTGTTTGTCTCTTGTTCCCGCAATCATACAATATACTTTTGTTTCGTTATAAACTGTCAGCAATATGAATAAGGCACTTTCAATACGTAATCTGAGCAAGACCTATGACAATGGTTTTGTCGCTCTCAAGGACATTAGTTTCGATGTGCAGCAAGGTGATTTTTTTGCATTGCTGGGCCCGAATGGTGCGGGTAAGTCGACAACCATCGGTATCCTGAGTTCGCTGGTGCGCAAGACTTCTGGCAGTGTCAGCATTATGGGGTATGACACCGATACTGATTTTAATGCCGCCAAGCGCTTGCTGGGCCTCGTGCCGCAGGAATTTAATTTCAATGTATTTGAGCCGGTGATTGAGATTGTTGCCAATCAGGCAGGATATTTTGGCATTGAGCGTAAACAGGCCTTCGTGAATGCCGAGCACTGCCTGCAGGAACTAGGGCTGTGGGAAAAGCGCCATGAAATGGCCCGGAATCTTTCAGGGGGCATGAAACGCCGCTTGATGATCGCGCGTTCACTGGTGCACCGTCCCGGCTTATTGATACTGGATGAGCCTACGGCCGGCGTGGATATCGAAATCCGGCGATCCATGTGGTCTTTCCTGCGGCGTATTAATGCAGAGGGGACGACTATTATCCTGACCACGCACTACCTGGAAGAGGCCGAGAGCCTCTGTCGCAATATCGCGATCATCAATAATGGTGAGATCATCGAAAATACCAGCATGAAACACCTGCTAAGCCAGCTGCATACCGAGACCTTTGTGCTCGACCTGGTCAAGCCGATTGAGGTCAGCCCGGTATTGAGGGGTTTTCCTGTCAGGTTGATTGACCCGATGACACTGGAGGTCGATGTGGAAAAGGCCAGTCATATCAATCACCTGTTTTCAGTGCTGGACGAACAGGGGGTCGGTGTGCACAGCCTGCGCAGCAAAACCAACCGCCTGGAGCAACTGTTTGTCAGCCTGGTGGAAGATAGCCAGCAAGCTGCAGGTGAAACATCATGAGCTGGGCAGAGAAACTCATCGCACTGAAAACCATCATGATCAAGGAGGTGTTGCGTTTTATGCGCATCTGGGTGCAGACCGTCCTGCCGCCGGTGATTACGACCGCCTTGTATTTCGTTATTTTTGGACGGTTGATCGGGCCACAGATAGGCCAGATGCAGGGTTACGACTACATGGACTATATCGTACCAGGGTTGATCATGATGGCCGTGATCACCAATTCCTATGCCAACGTTGTATCGTCGTTTTATGGCGCAAAATTTCAGCATAATATTGAGGAGCTGCTGGTTTCACCCGTGCCAAACTATATTATTTTACTGGGTTATGTTTCAGGTGGCGTGTGCCGCGGGATTACGGTCGGCATCGCCGTGACCGTGGTTGCCTGGTTTTTCAGTGACCTGACATTTGACACTGTGCCAGTGATTATCTCAACGGTTTTGCTGACCTCGATATTGTTTTCGCTGGCGGGGCTGATTAACGGGGTATACGCAAAGAGTTTTGATGATATCTCTATTGTGCCTACCTTTGTGTTGACACCATTGACCTATTTGGGTGGTATATTCTATTCCATTGATATGCTGTCGCCGTTCTGGCAGAACGCCTCACTGCTAAATCCTATATTGTATATGGTTAATACCTTCCGATACGGCTTCCTTGGCATTACGGATATCCCGTTGCTGAACTCTTACCTCATTATCTGCACTTTTATCGCCATTTTGTATCTTTTTGCACTACATCTACTCAATAAAGGCCATGGCATCAGAACCTGAGCTCCTGTCGGGCTATCAATGCATTAAAATGCGTTAAGTATTGGGCGGTTTGGCCGTTAATTTCCATACATAGCATCATTAAGTATAAATAAGCGGGCACTTGCGGGGACCTTCTGGTCAATATGGAAAATATCGAACACGATCCAATAAAACGACATCACTTCCAACTGGCACGATACTTTTTGCTGATCAGCATCGTTTGTATTGTGCTGGCCAGTATTGCCATGGGTGCGGTGTTCAAACAAAATTCCATTGCCAATCTGGTCAAATTAGGCGAAGACAACAATGTTAATGTGGCCAGGGTGATATCCAATTATGTCTGGCCCAAATACCGTGATCAGCTCAAACAGGCCGCGTCCCTGCAGGCTGAACCGATGCGTGCCCAGCCTGTCATGTTGCATTTGAAAGAGGATATGGCAGTACATGCGGATGCTACCTCCATTCTGAAAGTCAAGATCTACAATCCTGATGGTAAAACACTGTTCTCGACAGCGGCCGATCAGATCGGCAATGTAAAAAAACAAAGCAAACCCTTGTCGCGTGCACTTGCAGGTGAGATTGTCACCAAGCTGGCCTTTCGAGACACATTTTATGCGCGCAATGAATTACTCACGCAACGCAATGTATTGTCCACCTATATGCCCATTATGGAAAAGGGAGCTACGTCTGATGTTGTCGGCGTTATAGAAATTTATTCAGATGTCACCGATTTGTACGCAGGTGTGACCACCGAGCGAAACGTGATCATCGCAAGCATGATGATCATTTTACTGGTGCTGTATGCCATCTTGTTTATGTTTATCTACAAGGCTGACAGGACTATCAGGTTTCAGTTTGATGAGAAGCAACAGGACGAGGAAAAGATACGCCATATTGCCTATCATGACGGTCTGACGGGACTGCCTAACCGAGAGCTGTATCGCTACAAGGTGGATAGTGCTGTTGAGCATGCAAAACGCAACAACAATTTGCTGGGCATATTGTTTATTGACCTGGATCGATTTAAACAGATCAATGACAGCCTGGGTCATTCGGTAGGAGACAGTTTGCTCAAGCAGGTTGCGGAACGTTTGAGTCATTGTGTTCGTGGCGGTGATACCGTTGCCAGGCAAGGCGGTGATGAGTTTACTATCCTGCTTGAGGGTATCAGGCATGTTGACGAAATTGTCCATGTCTGTGAGCGTATTGTTGAGACGGTAGCTCAGCCTTATGAGATCAATGGCAAGGAACTGTTTACCTCGGCCAGTATCGGAGTGACCGTTTACCCGTTTGATGATACCGACGTCGATAACTTGCTCAAGGATGCTGATACGGCCATGTATTATGCCAAGGACTCCGGCAAGAATCATTATGCCTTCTTCAAGTCGGGTATGAAGCGCGCCAACCTTGAGCAGATGGACCTTGAGCGGGATTTACGCAAGGCCCTGGAAGGTAACGAGTACCTGTTACAGTTCCAGCCCGTTGTGGATATTCGCAAGGGAGAGATGATCGGTGTGGAGGCCTTGTTGCGCTGGAGCAGTCAGGATCATGGCCTGGTTTCTCCCGTCAAGTTCATACCGGTTCTGGAAGAAACGGGAGTTATGGCCATTGTCGGTGAGTGGGTACTGAAAACCGCCTGCCTGAAGGCCAGGCAGTGGCAGAGTGCGGGTTATGCACCGATCACGGTTGCCGTGAATATTTCCATGGTGCAATTCAGGCGCCTGGATTTCGTTAAATCAGTCGAAAATGCATTGAGTGAAAGTCAGCTGGATCCGAAATACCTGAAGATCGAGCTGACCGAAAGCATGCTGATGGACCAGAGTACGAGTAGCATAGAAAAGTTGATGGCTGTACGCGCCCTGGGTGTGCATGTCGAGGCGGATGATTTCGGTACGGGTTATTCCTCGCTCAGTTATTTGAAAAAATTACCGGTTGATATCCTCAAGATCGATCGCTCGTTTATCATGGATGTGCATAAAAGCAGTGACAGTGCAGCAATAGTAACGGCGATTATGTCTCTCGCACATAGTCTTAAACTGGGTGTTATAGCAGAGGGTGTGGAACAGATAGAAGAGCTCAAATTCCTGTCGGCACTCAACTGCCATATTATCCAGGGCTATCTGTTCAGCAAGCCCTTGCCGGAAGATGAGCTTATGAAGGTGATGGCCGACCCCGACTTTTTCCGCAATAAACTGCTGCAAGCCAATACCGGGGATGTAGCTGCCTCTGGCTAGGGGCATTATTATTCATTGACACGCCAGTATAGTTTGGCAAGATAGCCGGTACTCATTTACTTGTACTGGATGCCTTATGAAACTGGGAACACCCTTATCTGAGAATGCGACGCGCGTCATGCTGCTCGGCAGTGGCGAGCTGGGCAAGGAAGTTATTATCGCACTGCAGCGGCTAGGCGTTGAAGTGATTGCAGTCGATCGTTATGAAAACGCGCCGGGTCACCAGGTAGCGCATCGTTCACATGTAATTAATATGGCTGACCCGCAGGCACTGCGCAATATTATAGAAAAAGAAAAACCGCATATCATCGTTCCTGAAATCGAGGCAATTTCTACCGATACCCTTGCCGAGATTGAACATGAAAAGCTGGCCGAAGTGATTCCGACTGCACGCGCAACCCAGTTAACCATGAACCGGGAAGGCATACGCAAACTCGCTGCCGAAACCCTGGGGCTCAGAACATCACGTTATGCCTTTGCCGAGAGTTTAAATGCATTGCAACAGGCCATTGATGGCGGCGTAGGCTACCCCTGTATCGTCAAGCCGGTGATGTCATCGTCCGGCAAGGGGCAGTCCACTATTCAATCACCTGATGATGTGCAGGCGGCGTGGGATTATGCGATGTCAGCGGGTCGCGTGAATCATGGCAGGGTGATCGTCGAAGAGATGGTGCAGTTCGAGTATGAGATAACACTATTGACTGTGCGCTGGAAGGATGCCGACGGCAACAGTCAGACCAGCTTCTGTGATCCGGTAGGTCATATACAACAGCAGGGAGACTATGTTGAAAGCTGGCAGCCACAACCGATGTCGAAAGTGGCACTGGAGCAGGCACAGCATATAGCACGGCAGGTCACCAGCGAGCTGGGTGGCCGCGGTCTGTTTGGCGTTGAGCTGTTTATAAGAGGGGATGATGTCTGGTTCAGTGAGGTAAGCCCGCGTCCACACGATACCGGTATGGTGACCATGGTAACGCAAAGACAGAATGAATTTGAGCTACATGCAAGGGCGATCCTGGGTTTGCCGGTTGATGTCAGTCCTGTCTCTTGTGGCGCCAGTGCAGTTATTTACGGCGGGCTTGATGAAACAGGTATAGCGTTTGCGGATGTTGAGCAGGCCCTGTCTGTAACGGCGACCGACCTCAGGTTGTTTGGAAAACCGGAGTCATTTATACGGCGGCGTATGGGTGTGGCCCTGGCCTATGGTGATGATGTCAATGATTGTCGTGAGCGCGCCAAACAGGCAGCAGGCAAGGTAAAAACCTGTGCCGAGTAGCCAACAGGGTAATAGCCTGTTTTCAGAATATATCAGGTAATATTATTTTCGGTACAGAACTGTTTACGCTGAGAACAGCTATATTCATGTGCTTTTCTCAATTGCATCCTCGTACATGGAATAGCGGTTTTTGCCTGCCCGCTTGGCGATGTACATGGCGGTGTCGGCCATTTTCAGCAGGTCATTGGTGTTGTCTGCGTGGTCGGGGTACATGCTCAGGCCAATACTTGCGCCGATCGAAAATTCGATACCATCGATGACCATGGGTTCCTTGATGGCCGCATTTAATAATTTTGCAAATGTCGTGGCATGAGTAATGTCATTGATGCTGGTGAGTACAACCACAAATTCATCGCCACCAATGCGAGCGACAAGGTCGGAGCCGCGCGTATGTGAAGCCAGGTGTTCAGCCAGCTTGACCAGGATCTTGTCGCCAAAATCATGGCCGTATTTATCGTTTACGGGTTTGAACCCGTCAAGGTCGAGGAACAGGATCGCCACCTTCTTCTGTTCCCGGTTGGCCTGGCTGAGGATGATCTGCATTTGTTCTGTCAGGAGTGTGCGGTTGGCAAGCCCGGTCAGGGTGTCATGGTGCGCCAGTGACTGCAGTTGCTCATTGGCCTTGAGTAATTGCAAGGTACGTTGCTTTACCCTTGATTCCAGGTTGAGGTTAACTTGCTCCAGTTCATTATGCGACAACTCTATCTTTTTGATCAGGCGAGTATTGTGTCCGAGATAGGTAACCGCAAAAACGAAGCCAACCAGGATGGTGACGCCGGTTATCATCACCATGGTAAAGACCGTGTGCTCGATATTGAGCGCAGCCTGACTGAAAGCGGTGTCCATATCCGTAACCTGCAAGTCAATGATCCTGTTCAGGGCGTCTAGTGAGTGTTTTTGTGAAGGCAGGGTTTTTTTCAGCATCTCGGACGTGGAAACGGGTGTGTCATCCATGAATTCGTCAGCAATCTTTCTATGGTAGGTCGAAGAGATGGTTGTTGCTTCGTTTAATTTTGCAAAAAGATCCTGCTCTACCTCACTCAGGCCGGTATTTACAAACTTTTCCCTGGCAACCAGGTAGTCTGAACCATGCTGGAGGAAGTCTTCGAAGGAATCATTACGAGCAAATTCTTCAGTGGTGAGCGAAATTCTCCATAATTCGAGCATGCGTCTGCGCGCCGCATCACGCATCTCGGTGGCATAGACTGATTGCACATTCTGGTGCTTTACTACGTGTTGAAATTCTTCATTGGTTGTCTGGATGCGGGAGATGCCAACATATGAGATCAGCGCGATAGAGCCGAGGATAACCAGGAAGCCGATGGCGATGTAGTAATTGTGTGGTTGTATTTTTAACAATGTTACGTGACTATTATCTTTGCTTTGCTTTGCTTTGCTTTGCTTTGCTTTGCTTTGCTTTGCTTTGCTTTGCTTATGTAAGCAGTTTGTATTACTTCAACGCGGCCATTCATTCTGGTAATGACTATTTTTATCGGCGAGACGTGTTGGAAATTAAATGGATAATACGTGTGTTTAGCAAATATCTCTATAGAAAAAATGGCTAATGGTTTACAGATATATAACATTTATCTGGTAAGGGTATTTGCAGGTTGTATTGCCTGTTTCAGGATGTATGAGTTATTCCGTCCACGTAATACCAATAAGGTTTTTCATAAATAAAACGGCTGGTTTCATGGAGTTTGTGCGCCTTGCCCTGGATGCGGTAGGTCGCAATAAATTCAACATGATCGTCTTTGCTGGCTATAATTTTAAGGCGTATCCACTGCGCCTCATTATCGGCATCCAGCTGTGCGGGTCTGCTTGATGCGTGCCAACTCGATAACAGGTAGTCTGTATTACCCAGGCAATAGGCGGTATAGCGAGAACGCATGAGGGCCTCTGCAGTCGGCGCGGGACGGACGCCATCAATAAAAGGCAGGCAGCATTGTTCAGCCAACAGACCCGAACCGCAGGGACAATTATTTTTCTGCGTGTTTTTTTTCATTGGGCATCTCCGCTATATTTCGACATTCATGTTCTGTCATGTCCAGGGTGTTAGTTATGGCGTGTAACAGGCTGTGTTCTGGCGTAGCAGTGCAGCCAGTTGTTGCGTGGCCGGACCGACATGATGACGATTTCCGAATACCAGGTAGAGGCTGGCATTGTATTGCCGGCCTTCACGCAGGGGCAGTTCCTTGAGTGCCCCCTGCGCCAACTGCTCACCGATGACATGCCGGGGTAACCAGCCATAACCCAGGCCATGGCTGATGATCCTCTGCGCGGAATCGATATCGGGTACCGACCATTGCTGCTCGGCGCCCAGCCAGCCAAAATCCTGTTTCTGTATGTTGCCGGAGTCACGAACGACAATTTGCATTTCGTCACGCAGCTGGTCCAGCAGGATGGGCGTCGGCAACTGATGAAGTGCATGTTCGGGGTGAGCGACGGCGTGAAATACTATCTGCACAAGTTCATCACCCAGCATATCGCGAGGTACACGATAGCTGATGGCGAGGTCGGCCTGGCCGCGGCCAAGCAAATCCTCTGCCCCGGATAACACGACCTGCTCAAGCAGGATCCGGGTCATGCCGCATTCACGATGAAATTGCTTCAGTGTCGGGATCAGTATTGCGTGTGGAAAGGCGGTGTCGACAACAAGTCGTATTTCGGCTTCACGCCCGCTATTGAGATCGGCGGCCAGTTGTTCCAGGCTGCCGGCGTCTTCGATCAGGCTACGTGAGCGTTGCAACAGGATACGGCCGCTGTCGGTCAGTTCGGCCTTGCGTCCCTTGATGGTGAGAATGTCGGTGGCAAGCTGCTCCTCGAGTTTGCGGATAGCATAGCTGACCGACGACTGGCTGCGATGCAGGTATTGTGCTGCCTGGGCATACCCACCCTGGTCTACAACGGCCTGCAGGGTTCGCCAATAATCGATAGGGATACGTGGTGCCTTCATGGTCTTATTATATCTAATAATTAGATAATATTAAGCAAAAATATCTACTTTTATATCTAAATAATATTGCCATACTATACCCGTATGCAAACAACAATGAGGAGAGTGACCATGCAAAACGGCATAATGGTGTTAGGGCGAGTATTACTGGGACAGATGTTCCTGATGGCGGGAGTGAATAAAATTGGCGCATTTGCAGGTACGCAGGCCTATATGGAGTCCATGGGTGTGCCGGGAATGATGTTAATACCGGTCATCGTGCTGGAAATAGCAGGCGGGCTGGCGGTCATACTGGGTTGGCAAACACGATGGTCGACATTGGCGCTGGCCGGTTTTACGGTGATTGCGGCAATGGTGTTTCATCATGATTTTGCGAACCAGATGCAATCTATCCTGTTCATGAAGAACATGGCCATTACTGGTGGCCTGCTGATGTTATCGGTAACCGGTGCCGGCGCATGGAGCCTGGATAGTCGCAATGCAGTGCATCGGGATATGTTGGCAGGTGCCTGACAGTCTGTATGGTCACAAGGCGTCGCTTTCAGCACGCCTTGTGTTTCTGATGAATAACAGGAAATGACACGATGAGTTTGATGATCAACGGCAAGCTGAAAGATGACTGGTTCGAAGAACAGCATGATGACGGAGAATATATCCGCAAGGATTCACAGTTCAGAAACTGGATCACAAAAGAGGGCAATGCAGGTTGCAGTGGCGAGGCCGGATTCAAGGCGGAGGCGAATCGCTACCATTTGTATGTCAGTTACGCCTGCCCCTGGGCAAACCGTACACTGATATTCAGGCAACTGAAACAGCTGCAAGACATTATTTCGTTTTCTGTCGTACATCCGGATATGGGTGAGGCGGGGTGGCAGTTTGCATCGTTCCCAGGCGCCACGGTTGACCATGTTAATCGCTGTGACTTTATGCATCAGGTCTATACCCTGGCGCAACCACGGTATAGCGGCGTGGTGACCGTGCCGGTATTATGGGACAAGCAACGGCAGGTGATCGTCAATAATGAGTCATCGGAAATCATTCGCATGTTCAACCATGCATTTAATGATCTCACGGGTAATACAGATGACTATTACCCGCAGGCATTGCGGCACGATATTGATGCTATCAACGAACGGATATACGAGCACGTTAACAACGGTGTTTATCGGGCCGGTTTCGCAACAACGCAGGCAGCCTATGAGTCGGCATTCGACCAGTTGTTTGCCGTACTGGATGAACTGGAAGGCCTGTTGTCGTCCAGTCGATACCTGATCGGTGACCAGATAACCGAAGCAGACTGGCGACTGTTTGTTACCCTGATACGTTTCGACGCAGTCTATGTCGGTCATTTTAAATGTAATCTCAGGCGAATTTCCGATTACCCGAATTTGTCAAATTATGTACGTGAGCTGTACCAGTGGCCAGGTGTTGCAAAGACTGTGAATATGCAACATATCAAACGACACTATTATATGAGTCACACCGATATTAACCCGACAAGCATTATTCCCAAGGGGCCTGCCGTCGATTTTACATTGCCGCATGACCGGCACAGGTTTGAGGAGCAGGGGCATGAGTGAAACCAGTTTTATACGACATGCATCGCTAACAAATGAAGGCGACAGTGTGGAAGTAAAGCGCCTGTTTCCGATTGCGGAATACATGAATTTTGATCCATTTGTATTATGGGATCATTTTGACGTGCAACCGGGTTCAGGTTTTCCCGATCATCCGCATAGAGGGTTTGAGGCGATCACTTATATGTTTGAGGGTAGCATGAAACACACTGATAACCTGGGTAATGATTCACGTGTCGGTGCCGGTGGTGCACAACGGTTTACTGCAGGTAAGGGTATTGTGCATTCCGAAATGCCGGGTACTCAAGGCAGTAACACGGGTATCCAGCTATGGATAAACCTGCCGCATCGGTTGAAAGGGCTGGAGCCTGACTACCAGGAAGTACTGGCAGAAAACATACCGGAAATAAACTTTGATGGTGGGCGTGTGCGTACAATCGTAGGTGAGGATTCGCGATTGAAATTACACACACAGGTCGAATATGAAGATATAACCCTGCAGCCAGCGGCGCATTGGAAAAAAACAGTTGCAGAAGGTCTACGTGGATTTGTCTATGTCGTCGATGGTAGTCTACAGGTTAATGACAGGCGACTGGACAGGGCTGACGCGCTGTTTATGCAGGATGCAGATAGCATTAACGTTATGTCTGAAACAGCCAGTCGGTTTATGGTCTGTCTGGGTCATCCTCATGGGGAGCCGATAAGGCAGTGGGGGCCTTATGTCGATTAATGTGTGGAGCATGGCAGAATAACTGCTAAACTAGCAAGTCATAGCGAATAAACAAGAGGATGTTGTGATGCGTAAAATAATGTGGATATTGTTTATGATGCCAGGGATTTGTCTGGCGGGCATGAATGCCGGCGATCTGGCTGCTGTTGCCAGTGATGTGAACAAACGCACACCCATGATGGTTGATAATGACACCCGGCTGGACAAGGTTGATGCAAAAGGTGGAAGTAAACTGGTCTATAACTATACGATGGTTAATTACTCATACAACCAGTTCGATAAAAAGAAGTTTACCAATTCATTCAAGGGTAGCCTCACAAAGCACACCTGTTCGAAACTGCGCGAGTTTATTTCTCAGGGTGTTGAGATCGTGTACCACTATAGGTCCAGCGACGGCAAATACCTGACGCAAATCAGCGTGCGTAAGTCTGATTGCTGATCAGAAGAAATCGTATTCAGGCCAGACGGCTGCAGCTTGAGTTCGAAGCTTGAATCATTCGGTTTATCGCTTTTTACGATACTCTCTCAACAGTGCAACGATGTCCTCGTGCTTGAAATGCCTGGCATAATCCATGGCCATTTTCTTGAGATTGTCCTTGTGTCTGAGCACAGCGCCGTTTTCAAGTAACAGCCTGACAACCTCGGTATGGCCATTACTGGCAGCGGCAATTAACGGGGTAAGTCGTTTCCTGCTATGCAGGTTGACCTGCGCGCCCTTTTTAATCAGCATTCCTGCGATGATGTAATGGCCTTTTGTCGCGGCGCGAATGAGTGCGGTGTTGCCATATTTGTCCTTGTAGTTTGGATTGGCGCCGTGCTTGAGTAATGTTTCCACAATGGCAATATTGCCGGTGTAGGTGGACTCAATCAGAGCTGTGGTTCCTTTATGGCTTGCCTTGTTGACCTCGGCTCCCTGGCTGACCAGGTATTTAACGACTTCAAGTTGGCCCGTGTAGGAGGCGTTTAATAATGCAGTACGTCCTTTTCTATTTCGTCGGTTGATCTTCGCACCCTTGTTGACCAGTAAGCTGACGATTTCAACATGACCTTCGAGGGCGGCGGCCATGAGTGCCGTGACACCATCATGATTGGCATGTGTAACGATTGCGCCATGCTTGATCAGTAATTGTGCGACATCGGTGTGGCCCTTGAAACTGGCAGCAAGCAGTGCGGTAGAGCCTTCCTGGTCGGCGTAGTTGATGTGGGCCTTGTGTTTTATCAATAGTGTCACGGTGTCAGCCTGGCCATTCAGGCTGGCATGCATGAGAGTCGAGCGGCCGCTATGGTCTGTTTGTTGCACCTGGGCACCGTGTTCAATAAGTGTTTTGATGATGTCCGGGTTCGCGATGAGGGATGCGGCATACATGAGAACAGAAATACCTTCAGTATCGACGGAATTCGCATTGGCCTTGTTATCTAACAGGTAATTGACTACACGTTGGTGGCCAAAACCTGCAGCAAACATCAGTGCGGTCGCATTGACAGGGTCGCGCTCATCGACCGCGTGTCCCTTTTTAAGCAGGGCCTTGATTGTGTCCAGTTGATCGCTTTTTGCAGCCTCATGTAACAGGCTAGCCATTGCATTGTTTGACAGGCATAAGGCGAGCAGACAGGGTAACAGGTTTTTCATGTTCATTAATACAAAAGTGTTTACAGCCCAATAGTGGTTCAATATTTTACCCGTTTGGTTTATTGATATTCAAAAAGCTTACGTTGCTCGTCGAGTATAAATAATCATAGGTTAGCTAACATTTATCATGCATGTATTTTAGCCTGATCTGTTCGGTATTCCAGTATTGTCAGGCAGGATCGTCTCCGTTATTTGGACGGGTTCACAAATCAGTGCAAATGCGGGCCCGGTAATGAAGAGAATCGGGCGGTTAAGTTTGAATCGATTTAGCCGACTGTTACTACATAGCCCCATAACAGGAACCAGGAAATGTCCAAGAGCAGGCATGTAGCGGTAGAAAGCCGTAATGAATCGTTTGTTAAAAAAACCCGTACGACTATCTGGCAGGAAGTGCCATCAGAAGACAATCCTTATATAGCGGAAACCTGCCGCTGTCACGGTTATGATCTGATCGAGCTCATGCAGAACAGGAGTTTCGTTGATGTGCTGTTTCTGTTATTTCGTGGCGAATTGCCACAGTCCGGGCAGTCACAATTGCTTGAGCATCTGATGATTGCGCTGATTAACCCTGGACCTCGGCACCCGGCAACGCGTGCGGCGATGAATGCCGGTGTGGGTAAAACGGACAGTGTACATATCTTACCGATCGCACTTGCTGTTTTGGGTGGTGAGCATCTCGGTGCGGGCAATATTGAACCGGCGATGCGTTTTTTGCGCAAACACAGTAAAAAAGATGCCAGTGCTGTAGCGCAAGAATTGCTGGCGGTCGAGAAACCAGATGAGGGTGATTGGCCAATCGCCCCCGGTTTTGGAAGTCGGTATGCTGGTATCGATCAGCTACCAAATAGTATTGCGGAACAATTGGTGAAAATGCCGTCTGCCGGAAAATGCTTGCAATGGGGGCAGGCGTTTGCATCGGCACTGGAAGCCGATCAAATGGGATGGTTGTTTCCAGGTGTTGCCGCAGCTGTATTCGCTGATCTGGGCTTTCAGCCGCGCATGGGCCCGGGTTTATTCCAGCTATTATCAGCCCCGGGTTTATATGCACATGGCATTGAGCTGGCAAACAAACCAACCACGGCCATGCCTTTTATTCAGGATGAAAACTATGTCATCGAAACCTAGTTCAACAGATACGCAAACCTGGGACGAAAATCGAAATGTCATCCGCAGTCGCAAGGGTGGCTGGGTGATGGGCGAGGCTGTTTATAGTCATGGTTATAACATGATGGATGAGCTGGTCGGACATTGTTCGTATAGACAGGTAGTGATTTTGAATGCAACAGGCCGTATGGTTTCAAGGGAACTTGCGGAGTGGATTGATACAATACATATTTGCCTAAGCTGGCCTGATCCGCGTATCTGGTGTAACCAGATAGGTGCATTGGCCGGTGCGGCGCGTTGCAGTGTCGTCGCCGCAACAGCGGCCGGTATGGTAGCTGCCGACTCGCGCATCTATGGCGGCAAGACCCTGATAGCCGGTGTGGAATTTATCCAGCGGGTGGGCAGGGAACGGCAGTCTGGAAAAACAGTCGAAGAGATTGTTAAGGCTGAGTGTGACAAACACGGTGGTAAGCCTTTTGTTATGGGTTATGCGCGCCCGATTGCCAAAGGTGATGAGCGTATTCCTGCGATGGAGCGCGTTACCGAGAAGTTGGGCTTCAAGGTTGGCAAACACCTTGAGCTGGCCCATGAAATAGAAAAATGTCTTATGCGGGATTTTGATGAAGGCATGAACATAAACGGCTATATGTCGGCCTTTTTATCCGACCAGGGATTATCACCTGTTGAGGTATACAGGATTTTTGCTACGTTTGTGACCAGTGGAGTGACGGCTTGTTATGTCGATACGGTTGAAAAACCGGCCGACAGTTTTTTACCCTTGCGATGCGATGATATCGATTACCAGGGGAAAGCTCCCCGTTCGCTTAAGGGTGAAGACAATAACTAGTCATTGATATACCAGTCGTCCTTGTCCTTGTTTCCCTTGTTCAGTGTTTGCATTCTGACACCCATCGGCGGTGTTTCTTCAGGGTCAATATAAACATCCAGTACAGTCGGCACGTTTGCCGCGCAGATAGCAGCAAAATCCAGTTTACTGAAGTCGGCCGGGCTGCGTATTGTCCAGGCCTGTGCGCCAACGGCTTTGGCAAGGGCGGCGAAATCAACAGGTGGGAGTTCATGACCGATTTCCTCGGCACCACCCATGCGTTGACCATGTTTTACCATGCCCAGGGCCTGGTCATTCAATACAACATAAATAATCGGTAGCTGGTGTTGTACGGCAACCGTCAGTTCCATACCGCTCATGAGAAAACTGCCATCTCCGGTCAGACAGACAACCGGTTTGTCCGGGCAGCCAAAAGCCGTACCGACGGCAGCGCCAATGGCCCAGGCCATGGCGCCATAACCCAGGCCAATGCGATAAAAACCGCCTTGCTTGGGGTGCAGGTAATGTGTTGTCCAGGCCCAGCTGTTACCGGCGTCAGACAGGAACCGGGTATTATCCGGAAAGTACTTCACCAGGTCATGCATAAGCCGTGGTGGTTTCACCGGAGAGGCATCGGAATGAGGGACAGCGCTATCGAGCAAGGTAATATTATCGGGTAATCGATAGTATTGCGGATCAGATATGGCGGCGAGTGTTTCGCTGAACAGCTTGAGTTGTTGCTTGTCTATTGACTGGGTTTGTTTTCCCATGAGTTTGAGTTCGCGGATAGTCAGGCTTTCATGCATGTCAATCAGCTCTGAAAAAACGGTATTCATGTGCCCGTAAACGTGGAGCCGTGCCATGGGCGATCGTGAAAAATTTTCGACGGTGGACTCAATGTGTACGAGCTTTTCGTTGAGCAGTGCTGTTTGATCCCAGCCGCTGGTAGAGAGTTCACCCAGGCTGGTGCCGATTGCCATAACCAGGTCAACTGAGTCATCGGTGAGCGCATCACGTGCGCTGGTGTGGCCTGCGTAACCGAATACGCCACGGTATAATGGGTGATGTGGGTTAACCCAGGCCTTACCGGCTGGCGTGGTGACAATGCTGGCATTATACAGTTCGGCGAATTCGGTGATCTGGTGAATGGATTCACGAGCACCACTACCCAGGAATAAAACAATTTTTTTGGCTGCGATAACCACTTCGCAGAGTGCGTCCATGCTGTCAACATCGACAACCTGTGGCTGGCGCATCAATGTAGCAACATGGAAAGAGGGGCGCCTGTCACCAACGGGCATACTTAAAATATCCATCGGTATACTCAGGTGGACAGGTCCTCTGGGTTTACGTTGTGTTGCCAGCAAGGCCGTGAATAACTTTCCTTCCAGCTGGTCTTCATGTGAGACTAGCGAGTTATATCGTGTGCAGTGTTCAAACATACCGACGGTGTCAATGGCGTCACTGGACGATTCCTGCAGTCCCTGTTTACCAAACGAAGGCAGGGCAGTTTGTGGTGTGATGACGAGCATGGGCACTCTGTCAGCAAAGGCCGAGGCAACTCCGGTGATCAAATTGGTTGCACCGGGTCCGGTGGTTGCGCAGCAAACACCAATACGGCCGGTTTCGCGAGCATAGCCGTCTGCCATAAAGGCCGCGCCGGTCTCATGTCGCGCGATAATCGCGCGCGGCCCGCTGCGACTTCTGCGTGCGCGCCGAGTCAATACCTTGTGGCTGTGCGGGGGTTCGTTATCAGACGGTGAGCGAGCATGGCGCGCCAGTGCATTATACAGTGGTTCGATTGCGCCACCTGGTACACCAAACACATATTCAACGTCGATTTGCAGCAGGTAGTCAACTATGAGGTCGGCGTAGGTGCGCGCTTGTATCACTTCTGGCAATTGTTTTCTTTCTGCAGACATACCCATCGTCGAAACCGAGCTCTTGTTAATTTATGATTGTCGGGATCAGTATATCGGTATACGTAAGTATATCTTTAATAGAATGATGGATATGTAATCTATAACTAATTATGTAAAAAAATATCAATCAAAGATGGTGCAGGTTTGCCAGGCCGGTGTCTAGACTTTATCGGTTATACCCTGTTCGGGAAATGTAAAATAAAACGTCGCTCCCGCATTCACTTCGGCCTCGGCCCATATCTTGCCGCCATGACGATTAATGATGCGTTGCACGGTTGCCAGGCCGACGCCGGTGCCTGAAAAATCGCTTTCCTTGTGCAGGCGCTGGAAGGTACCGAAAAGATTATCGATGTATTCCATATTGAAACCGGCACCATTGTCCTTGATAAAGAACGCCGGTTTTTCTTCGTGAGTCACGCCTATCTCGATCAAGGCATGCGCTTTTTTGGAGGTATACTTCCAGGCATTGCCTATCAGGTTTTCCATAAATGCCATGAGTAGAATCGGGTCACCATAGACCATGAGATTGTCTTCCACTTTGAAATCGACACTGCGTTGAGGTTCATTTTCTCGCAATTGCTGTATGATTTCGTTGGCGATATCACTGAGGCAGACATGGGTGTACTGCATCGGACTACGCGTTACCCTGGAAAGCGTCAGCATACTTTCGATCAACTCGCTCATATGCAGGGTTGCATTGCGTACGCGATGCAGGTAATCAACCGCACTACCATCCAGTTGTTCTCTATAGTCGTCGAGCAGTATCCTGCTAAAACCGTCGATTCTGCGTATCGGTGCACGTAAGTCGTGGGAGACGGAATGACTGAACGATTCCAGTTCCCTGTTTGCATCTTCAAGTTCCTGCGTGCGTTCTGCTACCAGGGTTTCCAGTGAGTTGCTGTATTTATCCAGTTCGATCCTTGAGTCATACAGTTTGTTGGTCATCTGGTTTATTGATGCCGACAGGGTATGAAATTCAGAGCAGAGCAGGCCCTTGCCCGGTATCTGGTACTCAAGATCACCCTCGGCCACAGCGCCGACACCGTAGATGATTTTTCCTACTGCGCGCTCAAAACGTTTGGTGAAAAACAGGGATGCAGTAATACCGAGTACAAGAAAGGCGGCAACGACTAACTGGAATATCAGGGTGAACTGGTTCTTTCCCTGTTGCCATTTGTCTTCGGTTGCGGCAATTTGTTCGTTCAGGCTCTGTAAGGAATAAGCACAGCGCAATGCACCCCAGAGAGAGGAGCCGTTATAGACGGGCGTGACCACTTCCATAATTTGTATATCGGGTTGAGTGAGAAAGGTAACCGGCGTCACGTTGTTTGAGTTAATGGTAACAGGATAATGCTGCTTGAGCAGGTTCTGTACCTGCTGAAAAAATTCGCCATCCATCTTTTCACCCACCTGGGCCTGGTTGCTGTGGGCGACGGCGATGCCATGTTGATTCATGATCAGGCAGTCGCGAATTTCCGGGTCACTATGGCTGACCTGTTTTATCAGGTTATTTAGAAATGAATAGTTAAAACTGGCAATGGCCTGGTTGCTGCTGAGTGCCAGGCTGTTCATGAGTGATGAACCTCGGGTTTTGAGTGAAGTCTGTATGGTATAGATGCTGCTGGCTAGCTCAGCGTTTTTGAGTTCGCTGGCTTTGTTCCAGAATATCAGGCTCAGTAAAGGTAATAACAGGCAAAATAAAACCAGATACATGAGGATCAGGTATGTGCGTATGGATTTATTTCTAAACCGGTCGATAAACTGTTTTACTGCGGGTTTATGCAAGTGTTCCTCACAACATAAATGTATAGCTGTAATTAACGGTTATTTGTTTTTATGTAACACTTCTTGGTTTTAGTACTAGAGTATGTGTATTTGTTAGTGTTTTTTTTATATAGCGTCCATTCTTGCCAAACCCTTACGTAGCAACTAGATTAGAGTGACAATAATTAATTATAAGGTTAATCAATATGTTCTGCGCTAAATCCAAATGCTGGTCTCTAGTGGTTATATTAGCGTTCTCTGCAGCGCCTGGCTATACGATGGCAGAGAAAAATTCCACATTAAGTGAAGCAGACAAGCGAAAAGCCGAACAATTGTTCAGCGGACCCACGGAAGAAGACCTGTATCGGGCTGATGAAATGCTGGTGTCGGCAACGGGGAATTTGAAGCCTGTGTTTTTGGCACCTTCAGTAGCCACGGTAATCACCAGTAAAGAAATAGAGGCCATGGGTGCAAACACCCTTGCTGAGGTATTGGAAACAGTACCCGGCTTGCATGTGGCACCGTCTAACCAGATTGGCCCTTTACTGACCAACTATACGATCAGGGGCGTATTAACCAATCTCAATCCGGAGGTACTGCTACTGATCAATGGTATACCGGTAAAAGAAAATTTTAGTGGCAACAGGAGCTATCGTTTTATTATGCCTGTCACAATGATCTCCCGTGTGGAAATAGTACGTGGGCCAGGTTCTGCGGTGTATGGCGCAGACGCATTTGCAGGTACGATCAATGTTATTACAAAAGATGGTCTGGAAATCGACGGAGTCCAGGCGGGGTTACGCCATGGCTCGTTTAACACCACAGACTTTTGGCTGCAATACGGGGGTAAGCATAGCGGCTGGGATGTAGTTGCCGGGTTTGAATCTATTCGTAATGACAGTGATAACGATGCGGTGATCGATAGTGATCTTCAGTCCACCCTGGATGTTGGTTTTGCTACAACCGCCAGTCTGGCACCTGCACCTTTGAATCTGGATCAGGAGGTATATCAGTATAATTTCGGTGTAGCCAAGGATCACTGGAATCTACGACTCTGGGGGCAAAAGTCTGATAAAGCCGGTCTTGGCGTTGGTGCCGCCCCTGTTCTGGACCCGAATGGCTATGTTACCTCTGAGCGCTATACATGGGATGTATTGTATCAGGGTCATGAGCTTGCACCTGACTGGTCTTTGGATCTACGAGTCAATTACAGCTATCTTAAATCAGATAATAATTACTTTCTTTTCCCTGCAGGTGCAGTGTTACCCATAGGTGCTGATGGAAATGTAAATTTCGTTGCACCCGCCGGCTTCACTTTGTTCACAGATGGGCTTGTTGCCAACCCGGGAGTTACCAATAAAACGGTATTGCTAGAGGCGGTCGCGCTCTATGATGGGCTGGCTCAACATAAAATGCGTTTTGCCGCAGGGCATAGGCGTATAAAAACGGAATTTTTCGAAAGCAAAAACTTTGGGCCAGGGATACTTGATGGAACCCAGCCAGTCGTTAATGGAGCGCTAACAGAAGTAACAGGTACGGCATTTATTTACGCGCCAGACACGACACGTAAACTTTACTATCTATCCGCTCAGGATGAATGGGCTTTTGCCAAAAACTGGGAATTGACTGCAGGTGTGCGATATGATGAATATTCCGATTTTGGCAGTACAATAAACCCGCGATTGGCCCTGGTTTGGCAAACACGTTTCGATATAGTGACAAAATTCTTATATGGCAGGGCATTTCGTGCGCCAACGATTGCTGAATTGTTTGCACAAAATAATCCCGTTAATACTGGAAATCCAAACCTTGACCCAGAGACCATTGATACGTATGAGTTTGCGGTAGATTATAGGCCGACCGTAGATTTACGCCTGAATGCCAATGTTTTTTATTATGATATAGATGGCCTGATTGAGTATGTAGCAGGTGTTGCTCAGAATGCCCGTAATCAAAAAGGCCATGGTGCAGAGTTGGAGGTAGACTGGGATGCGACTTCGAGATTGCGCTTAAGTGGCAACTTAGCCTGGCAAAATTCAGAAGATAAGGCGACAGGACTGGATGTACCCAATGCTCCCGGGCTACAGGCCTATGCCAATGTCCACTGGAAGTTTCAACCGAAATGGTCAGTAGATGCCCAGTGGTTCTGGGTCGGTAAGCGAAAGCGTGCTGCAGGCGATATTCGTCCAGAAATTGATGATTACAGCCTGGTAAACCTTACCCTGCGCCGAAAAAGTATCGTCAAAGATATCGACGTAGCCATCAGTATGCGTAATGTGTTTAACGAAAATGCCAGAGAGGCAAGTGATGCACCTGTGGCGAATGATTTTCCGTTAAACAGCAGAGCTATATGGGCAGAAGTTCGAAGTCAATTTTAAATCGGGAGTTAACTGTGCAAGAAAAAGTTGTGATAGTAACAGGAGGCACACAAGGGATAGGTAGAGGTATTGTAGAGAGGTTCGCTAAAAATGGTGCAAATGTAGTGCTGACCAGTCGAAAATTAGAATCAGCGCAGGAAGTAGCAGACACATTTAGTAGCTATGAAGGTAAGGTGCTGGGTTGTGAGTTTGATATAGAAAAGCGTGATGGCATATCAAATTTGATTGGTTTTACACTGGATCATTTTGGTAAATTAGACGTCCTGGTTAATAATGCATTGAGCCAGTCAATCGTTTATCCTTTAGAAACCATGTCAGATGACAGTATAGAGTTTGCTATTACGTCAAACCTGACAAATACATTTATATTAACTAAAGAAGTTTTTACGCATTTGCGCGAGACGAAAGGTAATGTTGTAAACATAAGTTCAGCCATAACTTCTCGCTACGTAGAAAATCTTCAGCTTTATGCAATTATGAAGGCAGCGCTAGAGCAGATGACAGAAGTGCTGGCATCTGAATGGGCGTCAGATAATGTTCGTGTAAATTCAATCAAGCCAGGTTTTATTTATACCAACGCGTTAAAGTATTTCGATATACCTGAAGATGTTATTGATAGTAATTATGAGTACTTTAAACAATTTCACCCCCTTGGGCGTATAGGTAAGCCTGAAGATGTTGGTCAACTTGCATTGTATCTGGCTTCAGATGCAGCGGGTTTTATAACCGGGAGTCACTTCGATGTTGATGGTGGATATTCAATTCAATCTGTCCCTGAATATCAGCCAAATCTAAATGATTAGCCATAAACCGGTGTATATATAGCATGTTGTTTCCGGGATATCTTATTCGTGAAAATTGAAATTACTGATCCTGGTGAAATTCACTTGCTACTGGTTGAAAAATACCAGGGCAGCAGTGTCAATATAGTGGTTAGAGTAGTCATAGACGAGTGCTTTTCTGATGAAATTTACAGCGATGCGTTAAACTCTCTCGTAAAGTCACATCCATATTTAAGTGCAAGGTACACGTCTGAAGAAGAAGGCGGGGTTTTTCGCTATTACTATGAGGAGCTGGAAACTGCTAAAGCGAATATTCAAATCTCAGAGGTGAATGATGATGTAATTGACCTGGAGATGCATGAGCTTTCATCAATGAGGTCGCATTTATTTAAGCATGATGAAGGAGTGTTATATAAGCTGAATGTGCGCGCTGGCAATTCCAGGTCGTTACTTGAATTGACCTGTACGCAT
>Ga0316207_10001256_pt1 | contig 32309 bp, 43 predicted proteins | sample 6weekpyrite_MG_FD_204943 | JGI IMG/M metagenome (GOLD analysis project Ga0316207, IMG submission 204943) | Microbial mat bacterial communities from mineral coupon in-situ incubated in ocean water Damariscotta River, Maine, United States -... | ecosystem: Environmental > Aquatic > Marine >...
AGATCCAACAGAATTTAATGACGTGACAGGTGAAGGTATCTGATTTATTTGTTTATTAGCTAGGGAATTGATAATGACATCTCAAGTAAAAATGGGCGGCTGATTATACCTCAACGTGTCAAAAAGCCAAACAAGCCGCGTCACGACTGCATGGACGCAGGAGGTAGAGCGAAGCAGGAAGCTAGAGCCGAGAGCACCGTTTTCTACCGCGATCTTGTATTAAAAGAGAGACAAGGCTCTCGATGATGACCCCGCTGTATCACATTCTGACCCTATTTTTTGTGTTGATCCACTAACAGGGAATTTTCGGATATTCCAATAAAAGAGTACTGCCCCCTTTTATGGCGGTAATTGAATTACCCGTAAGCTACTACCAATTGATTCTGGAATAGCCTGCTGCAGCTTAAGTCGTTGTTCTTGTGCTTTTTGAGGTGACGAGTAATTTCCAGCCGCTATGACTAACCATTCCCCACCATCGGGACCTATCACTGGTATTTCGTGAACGATATATTTATGTTCTTTTAATAGGCTTTGCCAACGTGTTACTGTTGGCTTATTTACTGTCATACTAATTTCCAGCGCATAACTTCTTTTATCCGGTAATACTGCTGGCAAATCTAATATCGAATACCCAACACGGTCAATATCCTGAACATGCGCTTTTGCCTGTGAGGTGGTTTTATTTTGGTTAGCGACCTCTTTGTTAGGTGATAAAAAGTAACCTGCTAAAAAAAATATACCACCAACTATCAAGACCACTAATGTGTAACCAATCCTTTTAAACATTATGCGTAACATCCATGGTTAAAAATTTAGAATAAATAATTAAAGGGTACTGCCCCCTATTGACTATTTAACCCCTATTTATTTTTTCAGTTCTAACATCCTATAGCTGTTTTTTTCTAGACGAAGCTGTAATTGACTATACTGACTAATATCCGCGACAAATTGGCCTTTGGCACTAACATATGTAGCGTAGACTAAAATGGTAACGGCATCACTTGAGTCCTTCGGTAAAGGCGCTTCAAGAATAGACTGACCAGGTGGGATCTCAATACTCATAATAGAAATTTGATCTCTAAAGTTGTCCAAGTATTCACCTCTTTTAGAAAACCATTCTCGACTAACATTTGGCAAAAAAGAGCCAATATCTTTCTCCATAACAAATACGATATCCACGGCAACGGCGGAATGACTATTACAATCAGCCGTACATTCGATCGCAATGCTCTCAAGTGAATTGCCACCACCGAAAAAAGACTTAATACTAGAGCAACTTACACTTAGGCTTGCTATGGCAATAACTGCCACAAGTTTCATATTCTTAATACTTATCATGTCAAAACCAATGTTAATGTGGTCTGTTAAAAGAGTACTGATCCCTTTTACTTTACCAGGGAGTTTACGGGCAGCGCTTTATGACTCCATTAATCGTCTCTTTACGGAACGTTTCTGTGTGAATTGTTTCACTTCGATACATTAAAACACTGGCCGTCTTCATCCATCATAACGCAATCGTTCTAACACTTCGTTCCTATACACAGTCACATCACTGGCGGCCTCTGTGCCTATTCGCACTTGCTTGCCTTTCGTGTCAAGCACCATGATTTCAATTTCTTCGCCCGTTGAGGTTTTAATGATAAGTGATTCGCCAATCTTACGTGTGAGTACTAACATGTGGCCTCCTTGCCTTGTTTATAGACTGCATACTATAAAGCTGTACGTGTGTGGACTGGTATCAGCCAATGTCTGTTTGATTTGTGGGCGATGGCTTACACTGCTATGTCTGTTTTCGGCCAAAAGAGGTCATTCGTATGTTCTATACGTGACCTTAAGCGATTCTTCGGTTTTATGTTGAACATCATATTCAGCGCCGACAGCATAAAAGTGACCTGTTAGGAATTTTAACAACCTAAACCATCGCCCAAAGAAATCAAAAAGCGATGCCTTAGATTTTTCCTCAACCGCCATCTCATCAAGTGTTTCACTGATTAATTTTATAAACCTAGGGTCAGCAATAGTGACATTAACATTATTGCCAGAGTTTACGGCACGTTTCATTTCACCAACATAGCCAGGCATCGGGTATTCTAAGTAAACGTCCATATTCCTTCTTAGTATCCTATGTTACCTATCGACCTATAGCGGTCATTCAATCATGTTCAAATAGTTGATATCAAATGATATACAATCGCGATTAATGCAAATAGGGTCAATGTTATTAAATAAATACCTCCCAACATTACCATTACACACATTACCGCCGGTACAGCACCTGCTCCTCGTAATAGCGCTAGTAGAATATCTGCAGAAATTGTTGCACTCGGATCATCAAAAAATGATCGCGCATATACTTGTAAACCTTTGTAGCCAACAAAGAGCATCACTATGCCAACTACTGGAAGAAAAAAGAAATCCATTATTTCCTCATAAAATTATAGCGCGCCTGATCTTTTTTACTTCATCTAATTACGGCCAAAAGCAGATACTCAGCAGTGCGCTCGATAGAGTTATTTGTTAGACGGAAGTTTATTTTTCCTTTCTCACATACGAATAGCTCCTACCACTTGTAAACAACATATCTCTTTCTAGTAAAATTAAATTTCCACCAACTTTAATATTTGTACCCGCCGGTAACTTTACGATTGCAATTTCATCATTACGAACTGATATCGTTGCAATAATTCTAGATAATTTAGAATAGCTTGATGAATCAATACCTACACGAATTATATTTCCAGTAACTTCTCTTGTTGCTCCAAATGTTAGGTTAACCCAACAGACTACTATTACTATAGAAATTATTGCGATTATAGGATATGTGATCTTCTCCTTTTTATTTAAGCTCATTATCCATAATTTTAAGTTCATATTTAACTATTGCCGCCTAACGACTTAGCTGAGGGCGCGACTCTTTGCGCCGACCCAGTGAGTGATAACGAACGATCTGTGCGCCTTTTATACCGTTAATTCGCATATTTAGTATAAAATATTAATATGACAAGAATTAATAGAAACAACACCTGCAACCATGTTGAGTACTTGTTAAAGGCATACTCAGACTCACCAGTTATTTCTAATTTCATTTTTTTTGTATTGTTAGGAATAACCATTGGAATTGACATTAGACAACTTTCAGTTGGCTTTACATCATATAATGTAACATCACCATCAAAACCAACAGTTTTTCTAGCCTCATCAAAATATTCAAGATTACAACCTATATAGGTGAATATTTTATTTCCATTGTTTCTTAATTTTAACTGAAGGTTATCTTCAATAATCGTTTTATCATTTTCAGTTACACCTCTAACAGGCTTAACTACCATAGCTTCTATTTCTATACCCTTAACAACATTTGAAATTTCTATATTTTCACTCATTACTATTAGCCCGTATAACAATTACTATATCGATTATGGCCTTATTTTTCTTGTTTTGTCGGCCTTCAGCAAAAAAGTGGACATTAAATGATTACTAAGGTTAAGAACCACTCCATTTAAGTCACGCACAATCTATTGGTTAATTCTTTCTTTAAGTTTTGCATCTCGATGCGCCTGAACCTCTTCTTGATACACTTCTTCTGTTACGTGAATAATTTCTTTACTCGTAATGGCTTGTTTACTATTAATATAAATAACGTATATATCTCCATGTGGGATTGCCCCACGGAATACAAAATCCTCATTTATCTCATGACCAATAATACTATTTGGTACTTTCCAATATCTCAGGTATCCACTGTCATCCATGCGCCTCATTCTCATAGAGGCATAGCGATTTTTCAGAATACGTTTGGCGTCATCAACATGCATTCCCACTTCTATTTGGAGCCATTTCTCAGAAAAATCATCGTACTTGGAGGATTTTTGGGAACAACCCATTAAAAAGCAACCAGTCAGTAATAACATGAAAACAAATGATATGTATTTATTGTTATATGCTTTATTCATATTATATTTTTTATTCACTATTTGCTTTGACAAGAAAACTAATTGGAGAGCTCGAAATATCTTTTCCTAAATGTCCTCTTTGAGTAGTTAACAGTCACTATACCCATCCTTGCCATATTTTTCTTGTTAATGTCTACCTTCGGCCATAAGCGGACATTTTCAATCGAGTCTGACCCCATTGATTCTTTAGCGCTTAATTTTCTCAACGAAGTACTCTCGGCCTGATAGCATGTTGTGTATTGAAAATTTACGGTTTTGAGAGAACTTTAACAATGTATTTTTGCCTTTGGATTCCAAGCTTTCCAGTTCTTCAAGTTTATATATTCTAGCTGGGAAGGGCCAATGCTTGTGTTCAATAGTATTATTCAGCAAAGTTGCCCTGAATTTCCAGAAATACGTGGCCATGCAAAAGCAGACAAATGATACACATGCAGGGATGTATGAAAGAAGAAGTAGATTACCAGAATAACGGTGATTAGTCGGATCTAGCCATTGATAGATGCTTACTGTTAAGAAGATCAGTCCAATAAGAATCATTTCATAAGGAAGTATTAGGTATCTTAATATTGGGTTTCCACTTTCGTCTATTTCTCTTTCCCGCGTCCATAAAACAAGTTTCATTAACAATGAAAAAATGATTCCTGAAGCAGCAGCGATAAGTATTGTATTAAACATAACGGCTGAGCTGGCAGGCGCGCGTTATCGCGTCCGGACCAAGTGATTTGTTAGAGGTTATTTTCATTTACGCATTCCTTGCTGTTTTTATTTTTAGTTTTTCTTTTTTTAACTTCTAATGCCAGTACTAAAAAGAACCCCACTAACATTAATATAACTGAATACACATGCCCTTCAAATGTAAATGTTACTCGCAGCCAAAATGCTCCGACTATAAACAGGACAGCGCCAATAAGCATTATTATTTTCGAAGCCATATCTTCATTCTTCTTTTACTTTTCAATGGCCGCTAACGGCCAAAAGCGGTCATTCAATAGTAGTTAAAGGGTACTGCTCCCTTTTTATTCTTAAAGTAACCCCGCATACTTAAGTAGCAGTATGATAAGTACCGCAATAAGAATAAATAAATCCTTAAGAGAGAAAGATGTAAGAGAAAAAGATGGTTTTTGTTTTTTCTTTAATTCTTCAAGTTCTCTTAACTGTCTCTGAAACATATCGTAAACTTCAGCCCGCTCACTAGGCTTTTCAATTTTCTCTATTTCATCAAAAACTTCTTTTTTATCCATATGGGGTCCCTACGGCCAGAAGCGGTCATCCAATCGAGTCTCATTGATCAGCTTCTAGTCCCTGGTAATTTTTCTGTCATCGTACCAATGATAGAGAATAGTAGAGAAATTAATGTGATCAAAGGAACTGCTTCGTTAAAAGCTTCCGTATATTGTTGATCAGTAGCGCTAGGATCCATCATTGTGAAAGAAAACCCAAAGACTAAGCCTAAGAAAAACCCGATCACTGGAAACCATACAATACACATAATTATTTTTTTCATAATTCACTCATTCATTTTTTAACTATTTCAAAGTAACGTTTGAGCTCAGCGGCGAACGCAGGCTGGCAAGGCTTTTGCTCTACAAAAGGCGTGACAGAAAAGTGCATCCGCTGGAGTGATTTGTTATCTGTTTTATTAACCAGCAACGCTTACACCGTTCTGAAGTATTGTTGTTAAAGTTGCTATATAGCCCAAAATTACAATAAGAGGCAATATAAATAAAACTGTTTTATTTTCTTTTGGAATTACTGATTCTCTTACTTTTGAAGAAAATAAACTAAACAAAGAGATTACAGATGCTCCATATGTAAATAAGGCTAGCCCAATAAGAGTATTAGCATTAATTGGTGGTAATACTAATGGCAATTCAAGATAAATTAATACAAAAGGCCCGAACATCATTGCAATAACAGCAATTGCCAATACGGCAACCCCTTTAAATAAATTTGCTCCTAGCATTTAATTCTCCATTAACACATAACTATAAGTAGAGGGCCTAAAACTCCCTTTTGCAGTTACTATACCCATTTGAGCCGTATTTTTCTTATTATGTCTACCACCGGCCAAAAGCGGACGTTCAGGGTTGGTTGAAATTTAATCACCCCGCACCCTTTTGTGCTTTTAAACGCCATAAAACTATTAGTCGATTAGACTCAACCTCATTGGCACCAACAAGATTACGTAAATATTTTATTACATTATGTTGGTGTGTTTGAAGGGTCAACTGGGCTATACATTCTTACATAACCATCGTTGTCGGATGCAAACACTGATAACTCGCCATCTTGTGAGATAACAAACACTATTACATCGTTATGCCTTATAACAAGACGAGCAGCAGATTGGTGACGTTGGCCTCCTGCATTAGATAAAAAAGTATCAACATCGCAGTCTTCATCGACAAATTTCGCCCCTGATATTTTGCAATCTTCTTCTGAAACGAGAATGCTACCACCAAAGCCAATCACCCGGAGATTTTTTGTAAGAACCACACACCCATCAGCTGTACTCAGATTTGCTACTGCATCAAAATTATTTAGTAGTCTTGCTTTACTTCGATATGAACTCCTAAGACTACTATCATATTCAGCAATGCTATCCGTTTTACTATGACTCGCCTGTATGTGTGTTGACCAGTATTTAGTGATGTCCTCACCAAGATCAGGATGTTCTAGAGGAAACTTGCATGATATATCGAAGTTTTCTGTGTTTGGATCTGCATCTGGGAGAATTACAAATGCACCACCATGTCTTAAATCTACAGTGGTATCTAATAAACGACGTAACATTACATTTATAATACTTCCTACACCACTTGCTCCACCAAAATATTTATCAGCGCCCGAAATAGTACTTACCGAATTTATAGCACTCTGGTGTAATAATTTACTTAACTTTTCACTAAAGTCTCTTAGTCTTGGTAAAATATATATTGCTGAGTTTACTATCCTCACTCTACCTGCCCTATATTCAAAACAAGTATTCGCTCCATAAATATATAGGTGTCCTGGCCCCTTAATCCATAGCTTTAATGATGGCACACCACTACCACCACTAACAATTTCAGGCCTGCCAGGTAAACTCTGTGAACCCTGATGCCCAACATTAGCTAGACCGGAACATTCTAAAGCTCCATCTTCAGACTCATTAATTAGCAATGCAAAATCAGGTGTCTCTGCCACAGGGGATAATCGTCTTAACTCGTGCACATCAGAAAATAATATTGGTGACGAAAACTTTATTGCGAGCTGGGAATCTTCCCGAACACCCGAAATTATTCTCAAACAAGGAAATCTTCCTTCATCTGAACGCATACTAAGATAAAAAGTCATCTTTACTAACAAACGTATATTTTTATCTGATAAATGGTTTGATGAAAATCCAGCTGCATGCCTATGTTGTACAATAAGATCACCAAGTTCGATAACATCAGCTGGCTCAGCGGGTGTCTCAATAGTAATTCCAGATTCTTCAAAAATGATCTTATCCGACATAACTTTCCCTGTTTACCTTAGTCCCACGTTCAAAGGGGGGTGAGTACTTAAAAGTATTATTTTGAACGTCCGTTTTCGGCCAAAAGCGGACATTCAATAGTGCGTCCGATGGAGTGATTTGTTAGGTGCAGTGTTATTCATTAGTTTTATTGCCCATTTCGTTTTTTAGTTACTAGCTCTTCAATTTTAACATTGGCACGTCTTTCTAAGTGCTGCCCAACTAGGAAAAAAACTACTAAGAGTGCTGAAAGAATAACGACTGATGCTTCACCTGCAATAACTCCTATGACTATAAGAATTATTCCAATAATTGGTATCGCTTTTAGAAAATCTTTCTTCTCCATTTCATTGCACCTAACGGTTGAACTCAGCGGCTAAGGTAATCTGGCAAAGCTTTTGCTCAGCAAAAGGCGTGACAGACAAGTTTGCCCGATGGAGTGATTTGTTATGTGCCTTAACCATTAGCAACCTCTAGCTCAAAAATTGGCAAGTACATTACTGTTACCAGCAAAGGTAAAAGTGCTATTGAAAACAATAACATTGATACAAAAAGAAACAATATCTTATTTTTCGTTTTAGCAGGTACTTCGTTTTTATTTAGATATTTAAAATAAATGCCTACAGGAATTACTAGAAGAACTAACCAGTACCTATAGGTTGCAAATACTGCCTTTGTAATAAATGGCAGATCTGTTTCAAGCTCTATAAACAGCCTTTCAAATTCTGGTATGACGAAATGTACGCCAATTCCGTAAACAAGAATTGATATTGTTGTAAGTATTGCGAGTATCTTTAGGTACATCCATTACCTTTTTGGCACATAACAGTTGAGCTAAGGGGCGCGCTTTAGCGCGTCCCGTTCCTTGAGCGATTTGTTAATTGGCAACAAAAATTCGGCGGAGCTAGATGACACCGAAATATATGATTTAACATTTTTAAGCTTAGTATTTACTGTTTCAATTTTCCCGTCATTTAGACAGAGTTTAACTACGCCGTTATTGAACTCAATTTTAACTTTAATATCGTCACTTTTCTCAACGTACTGTAGCGATTCAATTTTTACTTCTTCGCCATTTTCTATAATTCTGTAGCCTGCTATCAATCGCTTGTCTTTTTCACCATTATTTGTAACTAAAAACTGAAAGCTATTATTCTTATCCTCTCCTTCATGTATGGCTACATAAGCGGCCGGAGTATATTTGGAACCATAATAAAATTCTTTAAACCTAAAGGAGGCATTAACATTAGCTACATTCCCATCTAAGCCAAGATGCATGTCCTGATATTCTCCAGCATACGCCTTTAATAGAACTGGTTCGTTACCATACAAATAGGCAGGAACCATCAGGACAGCCATTATCAGTAATTTAGTTACCTTCACTATTTGCCACCTAACGGTTGAGCTCAACGGCGAACGTAGGCTGGCAAGGCTTTTGCTCTGCAAAAGGCGTGACAGATAAGTGCGTCCGATGGAGTGATTTGTTAGCAGCTCTATTCATACAACGTATCTAGTGAATCTAAGAATGTTATGTTATTAACTTTCCAATCTTTTTGTGACTTATAAAAAGCTATTCGCCAGTAAATAGCATGATTTTTAAATTTATGTAAATAGTAATAACGAATAAATGACTTACCAATTCTTTCTTTTTTAACGAATTCGGTATTAATAGCTTTTCCAAACCTCTTCCTAACAATAGGCCATTGTTGGTTAATCTGATTGACCACGCTATCTATTTCAACAACTGGAATAGGCCAATATGGTTTAGCGGAATCAAATGCCTCCTGAAATTTTTCTTTATATAGAAGCTGAATCATGCCATTTGAAAATTCAAAGGCTTTCTTTTCTGTTTTTAATGTATCAGCTAAAACCGGTGCTGAAAAAAACAGAAAAATCACTACCAAATACTTTTTCATCATACTATCCTTGTTTTATGTTTCTGTACTGTCAACAGTCACTATACCCCAAACTAGCTTAATTTTTCTTGTCATGTCTGCCTTCGGCCAAAAGCGGTCACTCAGCAGTGCGTCCGATGGAGTGATTTGTTATGTGCGTTTTTAACGAAATTTCTCCCCGCATTTTGAACAGAATTCTGGTACCACAAAGAAATTTGGATTCATGTCAGTTCTACCACATGCATCACAAAATTTAGTTGAGCGTAAATTTAGAAATGCAATCAGCCCAATGCCCGGCACCATTAGATAGAACGAATTTAAGCCCATCCCCATTAGATACATAAAAACTAGAAGTAGCAGGCTAGTGCCCACAATAAAAGGTGGCCAAAGCCTTTTTTTAAGCGGTGCGTTCTTTCCATAAAAGAAGACTATAAAGCTAAACAATCCTAAAATTGCCCAAATTATAAAAAATATTGTGAATAATTTTTCTTGGCTCATTTCTAATCCTTCAGCACATAACGGTTGAGCTCAGCGGCAAACGTAGGCTGGCCAGACTTTTGCTCCGCAAAAGGCGTGACAGACAAGTGCGTCCGATGGAGTGATTTGTTATGTGACATATTATTCACAGTTTCAACTAATTTATAATTACACGGAACACAAACAACAAAACACCTGTCATAAATACAGAAACAGCAGAAATTGCAGAGTATTTAACAAAAAATATTCGTTCCGGCCTTATGTATTTTTCTATTTCTAAATAAAAAACCCATGCAGGAACTAAAAATTCTCCGAATTTAAGGCCTCGCTTTATTGAGACAAGAAAAATAAACCCATTAAGCACGAGCAAGAAGCCTCCCACGCTTAGTAGCCACTCATTAATAATTAATAGTAATTCCTTCATACAGTTTTTATCACATAACTATAAATAGTGGACCTAAAATGGTCTATTCCGAATGTCCGCTTTGGGTCGATAGCGGTCATTCAATCGAGTTTGGGCCCACTGATATTAGATACTTTTTTTAATTACATTGCTAACCACTTTTTCAATATCTTTTACGACATAGCTAAGTAGTTTTTCTCCAGCTTTTTCTTTCCCATCAGCAACATTTGTATTCAATCTTTCCCACATCGTGTCCCCTTCTGAAGATATTATTTTATACTTATATGCAACAAGTTCGCTGCCAAATGTTATTTTCATAACTACATCAAGTATATATACATGCCCCTCAGGAATGTGCCTTGTGGAAACAAAAAATATCTTAATCTTCATATACGGAGATTTATAGTTACCATCAATCTTCAACATATCCGAAGCTACAAGGGTTGACTGTAATGAGCTAATAAACGTTTTTTGGTCGTTTAAATTAAAATGTAAATCAGGATATGGACCTTTACTTATTGGGACCAATACACCTTCTTTATTCTCTATCAATGTGACTTTATCTTTCCCTTCAAATATGTCAGGAGCAAGCTCGACAGTTGCAGATATATCACTTTTAACTGCAATTTTAGTCTTGTATGCTAATGGTCGTAACTCTGCAGAAATGCATCCAGTTAGCAGAAATAACAATAGTAATATAGACGCACTCTTCATTGGTAAATACTCTCTACTAACTGCTAGCATCCGTTCCTAGCTATAAATCAGTGTATAACTACCGTTGTATCCCCTACTAAGGATATAGGTATATCCCATATAACACCTGAATCTGATGGAGCAAATATATTTCTAGAATAGTTTCTTGATGGATGAATAACAGCATATTTTGCTGCGTCAGGTAAAGTCACCCTTCCTGTGTATATGCTCCCCAGGAAGAAATGTTCTTTTCGACTTAATGGTATGTTTGAGAAGGTCTTTATTTTTTTCTTATCTTCGTTTAGCAATAATATATCTGGTACCACTATGGTTGCAGATGGTAAATAGCCTGATGAAATAGAAGATGAAAAAGATAATATTCTTTTGGCTTTTGAATTCGGTAATTCTAAATTAGAAAAATAACTCTTACCACTTTTAAAGATATACGCTGGAGAGGTTTCCTCAAATTTAATGTCAATCTCTTCACCAATCTTAACCTTCGTAAAAAGAACTTCAGATAACTTATTGCAACAACCTTTAGTGGTATCAATTCTAGCGATCGATTCCTCTGATAATTGATGCCTTGAGGCACAACCGTTCAAGATAAAAAGAAAGATTATGATAATAATTTTTTTATACATATTTATTTCCAATTTTCAAAGAAAAACCATAATAATTTCAAATAAAACATTGTTGCCATGACCTTTTATAAAAAATGAATACCACCCTTTCCCAATTACCCGCTCTGGATTGATATCAGTCATGCATTCGAGTTTGACTCCAATTATGAAGCTATTTACTGCATGTGCTATTTTTTGCTAACTTTAATTCTGATACCTCTTTTTTACCCTCTTTTTCATCCACAAGTTCAACACCTGCTCCACCGACAAAAACACCAAATTTAATATACTGTCTTATAAAATAGTTCTTATGGGGCGCTGTTGTGATTTGTAAATCATTAGGTGAAAATTCTGATTCGGTAGAAATTTTGTGTTGTGCGTTCCCTGCCACTTCCTCATAGAAAAACACATTAGGCGCGGTTTCGCCGATACATTTTCCATTAACCCATATATCTTTTTTTAATGCCCCACCAAAGCTACCCGATCGATAGACATACAATCCGGCTTTACCATTCGATGGAGGAGTAAATTTCTTTGCTTCATCACTTTTTGCGGTCGACTCCATCGGCACCGAAGCACAACCTGCAAACAATGAGAAAGCCAATACAACTAAAGTGAGTTTTTGATACATTTTATTTTCCTTTTTATGTAATAAATTGTGCTGGTTGACATGCCCGCGTTACATCGATCGCGAGCCGTCAATTTAACAGGGGTTATCAATATACACATTGCCATTGCCCTGAATGCTTCTTATCCTCGCATCTCTGACACGCTCCCATTGGGAGGGCAAATCATTGCATGACCATAGTCGAAATCGACTCAGCTCACCGGGCTCAAGTTTAAGATCGTGCCGGTCGTGCATATAAAGCCAGATTCTGGCCACATCACCGCGTCTGTTTTCAGCCGGCTCCGTCAATGTGCTGGTCCATTCAAAATCACAGGCGCCGAGTTTTCGCTGCTCGCCCTCAATCAACCCATAACGTTTATTGGATCGCAGTGCATTGGGCTGACCCACACTGGGCACCAAATTATGCAAATCAAATATCATGCTGCGTGCGACCTCATCATGGCGTTCACAACATTCTCGACCTGGCGCGCTGCACTGTGGCAATCCGGTTGTCCAACACGCCATTTGCCGGGCAGGCATCAGGGAGGCTGGCACCACATGTTCCCATTCAAGACGTGAGGCGCGCGCACTATGCGATTCTTGACTGCCATCGTAATCACACCCGGTGGTGTCAATTTGCCCGCCACTTATGCCCGTCGCGGTGTAATCACAGCCGCAATAAAAGGTGCTCGTCTGGTTTTGATAAATATGATCGCGGGCGGCGGCTTTGGTCGTCGCCCAGGAGGAAGAAATGCTCAGGCCATCCGCGAAAACCACGCCCGGCATAAACAGACACAGCAGTAACAGTCCTTTTTTCATCACCGTTCTCCTATTCCTTTATCGCTGCATGACAGTGCAAAAACCATCAGACTCGACAATATCATATTACCGTGATCCCACTGTACGCATTGTCTTACACTGCGATGAAAACGACTAATGGCGCGCCATATCCCACAGTTTACGGACTGCACATAAAAATGAATTCGTTAAATAACGCAACATTTGCGTTATTTAACGTTTCACCATACTAAAAATAAACACCGCTTAATTTTTTATAAAAAAAGCTTGATATTTTTCTAATCCGGTGAGAGGATGCAAACAGTTACACGATTTACATCTTCAAGGCTACGGCTTAGCTGCGAAAAATAATGCAGCCTAATCGTCCGAAAGGACACCGCAAGGAATACACCTTGCACATCGCAGTCACTTCCATAATAGGAAGAAAACTGCATCGAAACGTCACACGACGTTATATTCAAAATAAGAGAACACCCTTATTTTCATTTGAGAGCATCATGCTTTCATTTGTCGCTTGCCTGCGTCTTTTTATCGCAGCATCAATCATTGGTACAAAAACCGGGGATCCAAAATCTCTTGGGGAACCTTAGGCCCTGGCCAGGTTACCCCGTGCCAATCCAATCTGCATTACCCCTACGGGCGTAATACATCTATGTCACTTGTCAGTCAGCCGGTTTATCGCTGACATCACACAAGATCGCGTTCTCTTCGGAGACGTTGTTGTGAGATGAAACGACATACAAAAATCAACCTGTTGTGATGCGTCAATCATATTGATCGCATTTAAGGAGTTCAGACATGAGTACCAATAACTTCATTGAACACAAGCAGATCGAGTCTGAGCACGATGTAGGACGGCGTCCCGGAATAATCCGGGCGTCGCATTAATCACAATTTTGGAGGTATATCTCATGTATTACGCAGCATCAGCTTTAAGCTTTACCCTGTTTGCAATGGCCATCTCACTCATTGATGAGTTCTATGGTTATGGTAAATTTGGCACTAAGAACACGCATAAAAGAAGAGCACTGACGATACTACGGTACTTTGATAAAACATTCGGTATCAAAAAACTCACTGACATTACCCTGGAAATGCGTCTTGAACATGTTTACACCATGATGACACGTATCGAGGAAGGCACGATGTCTGTCGCCACTGCACATAATTACACAACCACACTGAACACCTTGTGCTTTTGTATATTCAAGGATAATCAGCTCTGGTTATCAGCGGTCTCCTACTTCGGTCCGCGCAACCATGTGCGTGACGAGATCCCGCAAGGGATGAACCTGGAACAGGTGTTGCTCGCACACACCCTGCTGAAACAAAATGGACATCCTGTCTTTGCTAATTTGTTGCTTGTGATACGTTGCCTGGGCCTGCGCGTAAGGGAAGCGGTCAGTACGGACTACAAACAGCTACTGGCTTCACTCAATGATGATAACCAGGTGAGGATTCTTCATGGCACCAAGGGTGGGACAGGGAAATACGTTTCGAGATATGTGCCAGTGCCTTACTCACTGTTCATTGTGCTAACTGAGCTTGCTGACATGCAAGGTGACAGTAACAATGTGATCCCTGCTGATCTGAACCGTTATCAGTACATGATGCAATTCACACATCAATATTATCGCATCCGTCACCAAGCCCAGCTGGGTAGCTTTCACGACCTTAGGGCATGTAAGGCATGTGAATGGTTTGAAGACTTAACAGGGATGATGGCTCCCGTTTTTAAACAGGGACGCGTGTCAAAAAAAGATGAGCGGGCGGCACGTCTTATTATTTCAAAACGCCTCGGTCATTCCAGGGAGGACATTACCAATGCCTACCTGGGTGGTAAAAAAGATCGAAAGTGAAAAGGCCCTCCTCACTTAAACATGCCATCCACCAGCAAACGTTGCTGGTGGGTCGGCGTTTAACCGGCTCAAATACACAACGCAAGCAGCATAGATTTCGGATGTTGGCCTTTATCAAAAAGGTTTATTGTGAGCGCCAGCGTGGTCCTTACCAAATCACCTGGAATGACTGTCGCCACGCATTAGACCAATGCTGTCATCAACGTGGCGTGAATGGTGCCACTGAATTGTTTACCAGCCTCTATCTGTTCGCGTGTTTACGAGGCAAGCAAGATCAGTGGCTACCTTTTTTATACGGACCCTGGTGTGCACGACCTAAAAAAGGCTCTTTGCCCGCCTGTCTTAAAAAGCAACGGACCCCGATGGCAGCTTCCAAAAATAAATGAAGCTTCGATTAGGAGGTTTACGGGCAGCAACTTGCAGATATGACGACCCATGTGATCCTGGTTGTAACTAATCCACTAGGAACGCACATGAAAAAATCATCTAACAAAAAACCGCACTGGCAGAAACAATACGATGCCTTAGTGCTCGCCGGCACCGCGAAAACCACACGCCGCGCGTACGTGCGCGACACGCAATATTTTTTAGCCTGGGCCAAGCTCGCCTTAAAGGGAAAACAAACACTGCCGTTTAATGATGAGGCCATCGTGATTTTTATCTTGCAGCACTTACAAGGCCTACCTTCAAAAATAGAAAAGGCGCTGACTAAAAATAAACGCAAACGTCCTGGTGTGCTGAAAACTTCAACGATTAAACGCTACCTGTCCAGCGTGAGTATCCTCCATCAAGAAGCCGGCTTTGAAAGCCCCACCACCTCACAGCGTGTTCGCCTTCTAATGAAGCGCGCGCGGCGCGCCAAAGCTGAAGCCTCACCCATGCGAAAAGCGGCGATCACCATCGACATCCTTAAAAAGTTAACGTCTGTATGTGATAACAGTTTGCATGGGCTGCGTGATAAGGCGCTGCTACTGGTGGGTTTTGCCTCGGGTGGGCGGCGACGTGATGAGCTCGCGCATTTATTAATAGAAGACTTAACGACAATTAAAGGCGGTTATCTAATCAGACTTAGAAAATCCAAAACCGATCAAACAGGTCGAGGTGAAACCCTGCCTATCTTAGGCCCTGCCGCAACAGCGCTAAAAAAATGGCTCATGAAAAGTGGCCTGCGCAAAGGACGGCTGTTTAGAGGCATTAAATCAAATGGCGATTTTTATGATGGTATTGATGGGCGCACCATTAACCGCATCGTGAAACGCTGCGCAACCAAAGCCGATCTTGATGCGAGTAAGTTCGGAGCGCACTCGCTAAGGGCGGGGTTTGTGACCGAAAGCGGGCGGCAAGGGGCGAGTCTTCGTGATGCGATGCAGTTAAGTGGTCACCGTACCGTTGAAATAGCAGGACTTTATCACAGAGAGGGAGAGCTGCTAAAAAATCCGACGGCGCGTTTACTTCAAATGAAGTCGTAACATCACTGGTTACGCTCTGTGCACGAGGAGACATGTATTCTCTTATAAACTTAAGTTATTTTAATTAAAGTTGTCGTTGATCATTTTTGATGCTCCCACGAAATAAAAATCATGATCAGAACAGGCTTTCTCTAACTCGTCTTGTCGCCTACACCGAAATCTTTTGATTGCATGACTCTCATTTAAATAATTATTCGACCCGACATAGGGAGCTTGACGTATAGACTCTGCATAAAAAATGAAATTCCCGACTTCCTTTACCTCAATCTGGTATACATTTTTTGAATTTACCGTTTGAATGGCGTTGGTAACAATAATTTCGTCGCCCAGAATTGCATGAAATACATATTCCTTTTCCAAGACAACATCATCTCGGCTCATTATATAAAAAGCCCCAAAGGATCGATAATTTTCTTCTTCTATTTCACTGGGGTGAATTAGCCCATATGGATGGGTGTTATTATTTACTAAATAATGTATAAAATTCATCATATTATTTTCTTCGTTGTTAAAGACGGATCATTCAATAATAATTCTGAAATTTTCGACTCCCACTTGTACTGTTCGCCATTGACTTTAGATGTACCCACTATTGGTGCCCACACAAGATCATTTCCAAACAAATAACTACCTGTTGCAGATTGTGTCTTTATGTTAAGCCTATGTCGTCCGGCTTCCATTCTATCAAATATTATTAAATCGAGATTTTGAATATCATTATCATTCGTATCAAATGAAACTACATTCTGCTGCCTGTCACCTGAAACATTAAATGCCCACGATTTTGCTTCGCTTTTAAACTCTTGAGTATAAAACCCCCTTCCTAGCTCCCCGCCGCCGAGTTCCACATCAACGTTGGCACTATTAATTTTTTTTGCATTGTTTGAAGAGGTTCCATGAAATGTAATCATAATATTTAACCACATGTTAACTTTTTATTTTTGATCCCATCCCTCAAGGAAAGGGCCCGCTCCTCATAGAGAGAGTAACTAAACCACAGAATAACTCTCCCTTAACTATAAATGAACTATTACCTTCATATTGGTAACAACTCATATACGTATTTTTGCATCTGACTTGCAGATTTTAACTTCCATGTTGTTCTGGTTAGGTAACCAAACGGTTATGCCGTGATCAGCGGTTCTGATCAATATAGAAGGAACAATCTATGAGTAACGTAAAAGAAATCAAGTTAATCGGACGCATCGAGACAGATGAAGGCGCGGCGCTAATTTTATGCTGTGATGATAGATGGGTAGTGGCCTATCCCAATGACATCGACATCACTGATGGTGATCAAATTGATGCACTTCATACCACCTACATGTTTCCAAAAAGCGGAAACATCCTGCCCAAAGCGCAAACCCCGCACGATATTGCTCTGTATGGGTTTGAAATACTGCATCACCATATTCATGGTGATGAGTGCCCCAGACTCACCCCCGCCACCATTCTCAAAACTATCTATGGTGAAACCGCACCCGATGCGGCTAATGAAGCGCAGATCATTCAACTATCTGACTACCAAACTAAACACTAAGGAGACACCACGATGAAACTATTACAACATCCACTTTTGTTATTACTGATGAGCGCATTGATGATGAACAGCGCCGTGGCCAGCAGACCACTGACTCCCTTGGGTTTTTCTCTGGAAGCCACCTCACCGTCTGATGTACGCACCCGTCTTAAAGGCAAAGGACCAATTGAGCACATTGGTATCAACCGTTACGCCAAAGGACCGATGTTAAAAGTGGCCGGTAGTGCTTTTGATGTGCGTGGTCTTAAAGAGGTTGTCTTTATTTTTGATGCGTCAGACCAATTGACGGCGGTTAACCTGCATATGAACAAAAGACAGTTTGACAAGGTCTTTACCTTGCTTAAACAAAAATACGTGCTCGTTAAAAAGAAGGTCCCCTTTGTCGGTAACAAATCAGCACGGTTTAGTCATGGTCATGCATCTGTCAGTATGACTGCGCCTCACCTTGGCTTTACGATGCAAGTCACCTATCAAACCGATAAGTTTGAGAAAACATATCGAGATGCACTCTCAAAGGATAAGGAAGAAAGACGGAAAAAAGAAAAGTCGGCATTTTAGATAAATTAAGGGTCGCACACTGTGCGGCCCATTCTTTACGTGTTATGTAGTGGTTTACGAACGTTAAACACGCCTACCCTTAATGACCTTATCACGTGTACCTGATACCAGCCAACTCGCAATATCCGTGACAAGTTCATCAAGATCCCGTCGCCCTTTCCCCTTCAGAGCGCACTCCCAGACGGTCAGGATATACCAACCTTCATTCTTGAGCTGTCTAATATTTCGCTTATCGACTTCGATATTACGTGTAATCTTGTTTTTCCAGAATTCTGGTCGTGTTGATGGCCATTTAAACAAATGGCAATCATGTCCGTGCCAGAAACAGCCGTGAATAAAAATCACAGCCTGATATTTTGGTAATACCAGATCAGGTTTACCTGGCAACGTTTTATCATGAAGCTTGTAGCGAAATCCTTTACGAAATAATGCTTTTCTTATTATCAGTTCAGGCCGGGTGTCCTTACCACGAATACCGGACATCATTCTGGAACGTGTTGTCTTGTCTACGATATCGACCATAAATATTACCTAGTTATTTACACGATTCCTGGTATCCTAGTGAGCTATATAAGGTCAAAATCACTCATATGGCAAAGAAAATCAACATAATCGACCTGTTTGCAGGGCCTGGCGGGCTTGGTGAAGGTTTCTTCGCCTATACAACACATAAAAATCACCCGTTTAAAATCCGCATGTCCGTTGAAATGGAAACGAATGCACATCGAACACTTCAGCTTCGTGCGTTCTACAGGCAATTTACCGGAAATGCACCTGACGATTACTATGATTATGTGCGCAATCCTTCAAAGAAAGCGAGGGATATACTCTTTGATAAATATCCAAATCAGGCCAAGGCTGCTATAGAAGAGACTTTGTTTCAGCCAAGAGAGCTTGGCAAAAGCTCTGATGATGCCGTCATCGAAAAACAGCTTAAAAAACTGAAAAGAGAATCGAATGAGCCTTTTGTCGTTATTGGCGGGCCACCCTGCCAAGCCTACTCTAATGCAGGTAAATCCCGTAATACAGGTAAAAAAGGTTACTCACTGAAAAAAGATAAACGTGCTGCACTTTATAAGGAATACCTCAATGTCATAAATATCATTGAGCCTGAAGTGTTTGTTATGGAAAACGTCAAAGGAATTCTTTCTTCAAAAATTGATGGGGATTTAATTTTTGACCAGATACTTGAAGATTTACGCGACCCCAAAAAGGCTATAGGTAAGAAGTCTAAATACAAATATGATATTTATTCATTAGTACAGAAGCCTGACAAACAAAATAGCAAAGATGGCCCTTCATACAATGAATCAAAATCATTTATTATCAACTTTGAGAAATTTGGTGTCCCTCAAAAACGACATCGAGTTATTCTACTAGGAATCCGGAAAAATCTTAATAAAAAACCAAAACCCCTTAATGAATCAAATAAGCAAATATCGATTGAATCAGTTATTGATGGAATGCCTGAACTTCGTAGCGGGCCATCAAATAGGGAATTTAAAGGTGAAAAATATAAATCATTCGATTCACTTCAATGGAAAAAACTAATCATGCATCAGGGTAGTTTACTTCATAAAAGAATGAAAAAAGTTGATACAAAACACGCTCAAGAAATCGGCAGAAATATAAAAAAAATAAAAAACAATCTCACTCAAGGTGGAAAATTTATTCCCAGCAAGAAGAAAGGTTTCAAACAAGGATTCAAGGGTAATCTTGTATCATGGCTATATGATCAAAAAATTGGTGGTTTTTTAAATCACGACACTCGTGGTCACTTAAAAGAGGACCTAAAAAGATACTTCTGGGCAGCAACATTCGCTGAAACCTATAGTAATAGAACACACCCATCTCCTAAAGCACATGAATATCCTAATTTTTTGGCACCAAAACATAAAAACTGGAAATCAGGAAGTCATGCAGACCGGTTCAGAGTTCAGGTCAGAAACAAACCGAGCACGACTGTAACGTGTCATATATCAAAAGATGGACACTATTACATTCACTATGATCCCTCACAATGCCGAAGCCTGACCGTTAGAGAAGCTGCCCGCCTACAAACATTTCCGGATAATTATTTATTTGAAGGCGGAAGGACAGCGCAGTATGTTCAGGTTGGGAATGCCGTGCCTCCATACCTAGCAAACCAGATCGCTGATATAGTATATTCATTAATAAAAAACAAATAATAATCTTCATCGTCTGGTTCCGGCCAAAAGCGGACACTCAGCAGCGCATCCGATGGAGTGACTTGTTATAAGTCATACTATAAGCCTTTACCATACTTAAACTCATGCAATAACCTTGATATTTTTTTATGCCCTAACAATAGGTATATAGCCACAATAAACTCAACCACAGTAGCCAGCATAAGTGCCTTATGCTCCAAAGTAATTACCAATTCAGAACTTGGATATCGTTGCGTAATAAAGGCAACATAAAACCAATATACAGCATCCGATATGACGCCATATAAAAAATAAACACCCAAAAGAGCTAAACCTACAGACTGTATTTGTTCACCATTAACTTCGTGTAATTCAGTACCTTTTATTTCTTGGAAATTTGTGATTCCCCGTGAAATTGACAATGGAAATTTCCAAAGAAAAATAGATAGGAGTATTAACAAAAGCATTAATATAACTAAAATATATGTTGATTCTTCTAAATCATCATTAAACACATAAGGTAACGATATGCTTAAATATCTAATTGCATATATAGCTATAGCGATTGCAAATATCCGAACTGCGAGTGCTACAATGTGTTCAAGTTTCATAATTCACCTAATGACTTATAACGGTTGAGCTCAGCGGCGAATGCAGGCTGGCAAGGCTTTTGCTCCGCAAAAGGCATGACAGACAAGTGCGTCCAATGGAGTGATTTGTTATGCGTTTTCATTTCTTCTTCCTTGGTTTTCTAGGCGCTTGCTCAACAACACCTGGGCCTGGTCCAACCATAACTTGTGCTTTAGAATTTGGTAGTTTATGTAACAAACTAGCCACTGTTACACCTTTTTCTTTTGCCTCTTGTATAATGTTGTCGAGCTCCTCTCCTTTAATACTCTCACCATCATCAGCCATAACCAACGAATCAACACTGAATGTCGCATTATCGTTATTTTCTTCTGGAGTGCTCGAGCTTAACACTTGCTCGATTACTTCTTTATCAAATATGTCTGACATGCCTTCGCCAAATGAATTTTTGTGTTTTATAAAATCTGGGCTTTCTCTCTTCGCAGAAATATTTATGACATCCATTTCATTTAAAGGCAGGTGAAAATCATTGAAATTTATGAACGGTCTTTTATCAACCCTCATCTGAAAGTGATAATGAGGATATTTTGAGTGTTGAGACGTCTCATGACCCATGTAATCAGACTCTGCGCATGAAAATGACCATTCTAAATTTCTATATTTAATAGTAAGTTCAACTAGTTTAGATCCAGTTCCTTCTTCTGTTAGGTCATTTATATTTTTTGCAAATGCATCCTCATTAGCATACCAGCGAAGAAGGCTCTGTATTTGAAGTAACCCGTATTTTTCTGAAATTGCCTTAATATCTTTCTTTTTAAAGCCCTTTGGTTTTAATAACCAATGAATACATGGTGATTTTCTACTGAAGGATGTTAATTCTTTATTACATAGATAGCATACTCCCGTGGTATACATCTCCCTAAATCGCTCATGCTCTTCCTGAGCGCTACGTAGCTGCTCTTCATTTGCTTTTATAATTTCGTCTTCAGAAAGGCTTTCTAGAAATTTCGCAAAACCTTTTCCCTTATTTCTTAGTTCATCACTCAATATGAACTCCTCTAATACCTATGGTGCATAACGGTTGAGCTAAGGGGCGCCGCTTTCCGGCGACCCGTTCTTGAGCGATTTGTTAGCTTTAGCCATTTTTGAGCAACTTTCTACATTCTTTATCATATACAATAAATTTAACAACCCTTAATAATTTAGAAAATGTCGGAAATCTGCCAAGAATAAATTTATTAATATATACCTGAGAACAACGAGAATGGTCGCACGCCTTTCTGAACCCTCTTTCAATTAAGTTAACCTTTGTCTTTATTTCACCAGGAGAAAGAGTATCCGTTCCAGTTTTTCTCTTTATTTCAGCTGCTTCTGATAACTCATTTACCATTCGAGTTATATCTTTATAAAAGGTTTGAAATAGTGACAGGTGTGCGGATAAGTAAACATCCACAATCATGACTTTTATTTGAGATATTTCATGCATAGGGGATAAAGCAGGCATTGAACACATCAGCAAGTTAGCGGTGAACTGTGCTTTATCTTTGTCCTGAATATTATCACTCTTAATTTTTTCGTCTAGCGCATGCTCTGTAGCCAGAACTGACGATAGATCAACAGTAAGTAACATTGCTGCTGAGCATTCATCTCGACGTCTTGCATCATGCGCAACAATCAATGCGGCCAGAAGGCCAATCACACCGCCAAAAGTAGCCCCAATTAGTGTCTGCCACTTACCTAGAAACGTACTAAAATTTAAAATAATGTCATTCATAATATGAAGCTAACGACTTAAGTAAGGGGCTTTTAAAAAGCAGAGCGCAGCGCCGCTTTTTAAAAGTCCCAGTGAGCGACTAGCGAACGTTCTTGACTTGCTTGTTAGGCATTTATTTTTCACTTAATTCACTTGGAGGCGGCAGTGTAACCTTAGCGCCCTTATAAATACTAAAAACAAGCGAAACAAGACCACCAATAGCAAAGAACAAGCCGGGGGCAGCATTAATTAATTGTGCTTTTAAATCTTTTGCATCAATTATCAGGCTGGCTTCTCCTGTAACACCTAAAATATATAATTTGTAACCAAGGTAAATACTCATACCTGATATTAGCATTGGTATTATTTTGAATATGTAATGAAAAAATATACATATTGTTTGTGATTTATAAAATTGGTCACTCATTTTTATATTGCCTAACTATAAGTAGAGGGCCTAAAACGCCCTTTTGCTTTAGGCCTTTTAGGCCCCCTAATAAATTCACTTGTTTGTAATCATAGGCTTAGTATTTTATTACGGGCCTTTTTTGATAAAAATTTATGCTTGTTATAAATGACCGTTTTGGGTCGTTTACAGGCTTTCAAGAAATCAGTTTTTAATCAACCCCTCGATTTCTACCGCCCTTTTATAGCAGTCATCAATACATCTCTTCAAATCAACATCAGATAAAGCATCCAGACAAATTAATGGCACTGTCTGTCTCAGGTACTTCATAGCTGTTCTATTAACCGCTTCCATTTTTTCTCTGCCTACTTCATTAGACGTTCTGATCCAGGATAGCCCAATATTCCTTGCAAGGATTTGATTAGCGGAAATTGATGGCCGCTCGATAATGGCTACCATCGCATCTTCTGTTAAGGCTTCAAGTAACTTCCAACGCGTTTCTTCTTTACCACCCATGTCGAACATATAGGCTCTGTACCAGAGCCTTTGAAATACATTTCTTACTCCACCCAGAAGTCTTTCTTTACTAAATCCAGGGTAGCGCCATTTACTCACATCTGGCAGCATGACCAGCGTTATGAATGACCAGACATCTTTTCTGAACACTTCACCAAAATCGATCTCCATATTATTAAAAAGCCATGCTGCGACTTTCACATCAAACTGTGACTGCATTTTCTGATCTTTTTTATCCGGGTAGCCACATTTTTTTGCGATGCTTCTAATTTCATCAATCATTTTTGTTAGTGTTGCATCATCAATATTTGCACCACCAGTTTGCGTGTAGATGGCATCTCTGTGCTCTATGGAGCTCATTTCGGCAAGCTCAGTGATCGATTTGCCTTCCATTTTTGTGTGTAGCTGGAGCGCTGTTAGTGAATCGAGCCTTGGGTATAATTTAACACTCATAATATGTGCTTCACTTAAATGCGGCTCTTAATGAGGAAAAAAATTCAGATGTTCTATCTTGCAAAATCTGATACAGGTTTTCACGAGACCTGCCATGATAAGCCATGTTTAACCAGCTAACACAAACTGCACCAATAGAACCCGGTTCATATACTTCCAGGCCTTCGCGGAAATCTTTGTTCGCCAGCATTCCTGTACACATTTCAATGGCAATATCAGATCTCAGACTTGCAAGCACTGCTTCATCGCCCTCTGTGACCAGGCTTGAAAATTTTTCATTATCTGTATTGATATACAGTAGCACTGTACCAGCAAATGCATGGTCTGCGAGTTCAGGCGACCACTCCAAGAACCAGTCTGCATTGTCTGGCACTCTTACCAGTGTTTTAAATGAGCACGTTCGCATCGGAAAACGGCTACCCTGTCCTTCCAGAGGTATAACGTGTTTATCTTCCCACAGCCGTGAACCAGAAAATTTGGGGATAAAAGGTTCAGCGCTCTGAGGCGCACTATTTAAGGTAATCACCGTTGTAAGCTTAACGTTTTCACTCACATAGGAACCTGGTGTTTCAACAATCAGAAATTCGTCCAGCACTTCACCATTAGTTAATGTCTTTGAAAAGATACTATGTCTGATACCAGGCTGACCTGCCTCAAGCAATACCGTTACTTTTAATTCCGCCTGCTCGCCACCAAGACCAATAGTTTCAAAACATTCATCCGCATTTATCCGGATTTCTCTACCTAACCGCAATAAATCATCATAGGACCATTCTGGTACTCCACTATCAGCAGAGTCCATTTGCGAGGGTATTCCTTCATGATTAACCGGATACCATTCTTTAGCCGTTATCTGGTTATCTGTGAGGGTAAGGTAAGGGAGCGCCTGTATACTACTCACAAGAACTCCCCTCTGCTGTAACATTCAGACTTAACGCTACATTTTCAGGGAAGCTAATGGCAGTTAATAATCTATCATTCCCTGTAATCTCATAATTTAAATATTCTGTATCTTTCTCAATTATCTCATTGCTATCGTTATACCAGATCTTAACTTCAGGATTTTTACCTGAAGGTGTTTTATCTGCAACATGACCACCATCCAGCACAATGCCAGGTTTTGAGTGTAGCAGCACCAGATTGCCTACAGGTCCATTAACATCAAACGAAAATATCATGCATGGTTGGTCTGCAATAACGGCATGTTTTTCGAAACGGATATCGCTAATCGAAACTTTACTGCTTTGTTTCTTACCACCAATGCCTCCGTTACCAGCTCCTTTGCCTTCTCCACCTGCAACCAGTCTGTCTCCCTTTGCTGCTGTTAACATTTCACCAAGGAAGTTTGCCGCCTTTGACATGGGGATATTTCCAGATTCAACATCACGTTTACTGCTACCGATTGTTTTATCGACTTCTCGTAGAATATTGCGCAGTGCAACTCTGACAAATGTTTTACTATTTCCTTTAGGCAGGTTCCCTGGTATCCAATCATCATGTGCAGGTGGTTCGCTTGTTGCAAAAGCACTTTCCACATCGTCATCTTCATCACAAATAAATATACCGCCCCACTCACCTCTGCCTGGAATCGCCGGCCCTTCAAGATATTTTATGACCAGCTCTGCTGGTCGCATTAATGCCACATGATGTATCACCTCTGGAAAGGATGTTTCACTATCACCACCAAATTCTACAAGCCGCTCTTCTATAGGCGCTTTAACTATCGCCAACTGACCAAGTAATTTTTTAGGGCTGCCGCATAAAATTGATTCACTTTCTCCAGCTTTAATCTTTCGCATTGCATCAACATAGATATTGAGCGGTGGACAATCATCTGGTGTTATTAATTCCTGTTGCTCTCCATTAAGCCATATTTCAAACTCCATCCCTGGCTGGTTGGATTGTTCATCAACAATCATTTTTGGCCAGAAGTTCCATAAAAGGGCATGAGCAATAGCTTTTATCGCTTTCTCTGGATTTTCTGTATCTACGTCTGGATCTAGGATCGCTATTGTTGTACCGAAATCTGTCTGACCACGCTCAGGTAGGCCCGCTTTTCTGGACAATTCTTCGGCGATAACATCACTTGCTGGTGACAGCCCCCCGTCCTCTGGCACTCCCCACCAATGTCTGCCTGTGTAACGCCCTTTATCTTTGCCAGACTTAACATCAAAACGATGGTCAATTCTGCAACCCATTAAACGCCGGGTATTTTTACCCTGATATTTTGTTGCTGTATCGACCAATATCGTTGAGCACTGACTAAAACTGTATAAACATGATTTTCCATATCCGTAAGTTCCACCACCTTTATCTGTATCCCTGGGTGTACCAATATTTCTCATAAAATCCACAAAGTCAGTCGATTCCTCTTCTGGTACGAGTGATGGGTCTGTTGCTCCACCGAGACCTGTTGTTCCATAGTCATTAATTTCAAGAACCCAGTGACTCTTGCTGTCAAAATATCTGGTAATACTATTATTCGTATCACCACTCGGTAAATCATGAAATAGACGACTTTTAAAAATATCTAATTCATCTTTTTTTAGTTCACGTAGATGTACAGAGTAATTCGGCACATCTCCTTCATCTCTAGCGTCCCATGTGTTCTGTACCGTTTCCCTTATAACAGTTTGCAACCGGTCAAGGTTCGGCGTACCTAACAGTTTCTGAATACCATCAGCAGAGATATTGCCATAATGTGAATATTTTTCAGATTCTCTTGTGAGTGCAAAAACAGTCATTCCTTACACTCCTTAACACCTGATATCAATTTTTCTTCGCTAATCAGATTATTCTTGGCAAGATCAAGATTTACCGAATACTGTATTTCAGATATACCGGATAATGGTTCACCACCGAGCTCGATTTTCGTTAACTTTGGAAAACTTTCGTCGACCACGTAATATTTTTTTTCAAGAAGGTTCCATCTGTACCTTTCCCATAGGTGCCGTGAATTATCTGAGTAGTCGTATAGTTTTAGTTTTTCATTAAGTGCGGCCCTAGATATCTTAGACTTCAATTTATCGATAAGCGCTGGTATCGTCATTCCACCTTCTGGCACTGCTTCTACACGAAAATAGCTTAGCAGCAAATCACCGCCTTCAGGGATAAGCAGCTGTTCCAATCCATGAATTTTTATTACTGGCGAACCTGTTCTTTGTGAGGTTTTGACTTCTACCGAAACACCATCAAAAATAAAATCATGCCTTTTCTTATCTGGACCTGTCCAGTTATCTACGGCATCAATATTATTCTTTTCGAATAATTCAAGCTGAAGGAGTTCACCTAGTAATCCCAGAACCTCATCATCAGTTATTCTTAGGCTAGTCTGCTTCAGTAGCTCACGAAATTCATCAATTGACTCTTTTACAGATTGTAAAGGTCCCTGTCCCTGCTCTATTCTTTCGCATATATTTTTTACTACATCTGTAAACGTCTGATTCAATTCAGTCACTAAACAGAGCAGCTCAAGAAAGAGTTTGTTTTTTCCTTTAACGGTATAACTCTTTACATTTAGCTCAAGCCCGGTTGTATAGGGGAGTGTTTTTCTTAATAGATCACTATCACAGGGCAAGAGAAGAAGATATTGTCCCTCTCTATTAACACCTACTCTAACCTGTCCCTCTGCAGTAGTGACATCTTCAACCTGTTTAGTTGGAAACTCCATTTCAGCATCACAGTTTGCAAGGTCTGTTTTTAGAACCTTCCAACATAGATCGAGATTAAGACTGGTCATCGCCTTCCTTCCATGCATTTTCCTCATACTCAGTATCTTCTTCCACATCAACTTTTACGTAGTAAACAGTATCCGATTCATCCTTAACACCCGGGAAGAGAATACCAACGCCAAGAACGTCCATTACTGCATCAAGCGGTTCACGATTGGCTTTTTTACCCTTGCCAACATTCTGAGGTTCGGAGTTTTTATCGATCACATATAACAGAAGCAATGGCCTTGCGGATTTCTCATGCCTCATTCTCTCCTGTTTTATCGCATTCCAGTCTGTTTCTACTTTCACCCCTTCTGGAAGATCAATTTTAATATCACTTTTTGACATTAAAGCTTTAATATCTGCATCACCGTTTTTCAACCATTGAAAACAGGAGCGATTTACAGTTTTTACTTTTCCAGCTACACCCAGCCCTAATTCTGAATATTTTCCTTTGTCCGGCTCTATAATCGCAATATTCCAAATCGAGTGAGAGCCATTATTTTTTTCATTCTGGTGTTTTATATGTTCAAGAAGATAGTTTGTTGTTTTATTACCTTTTGTCACGACCAGATCCGGATGCATTTCATGGATTTTGTATGCATCAAGAAATCTTTCGACATACTTTACTGGTACTTCTGACAGCAGTCTTCCACCACGTCTTTTCTTGAGATTTATGCCTTCATTCTGCTCTATATCATCAATTAATTTCACCGCGGCATTCCAGTTCGCAAAGAGAATATCCTTGTTCTTGTCATAAAAACGGCGAGTTTGTCTATGAGAGCCATTGAATGACAAATCACAGCGAGTTGCCGCCATCATTTTATTCTTGGCGGTTATTGCCAGTCCCGGCAACTTTCTAATTTTAATCGCCATATCTAACGGCGTTATTTGATGTTCACTTTTCTCGTACACATCTATTTCATAACGAATTTCAGCTTCTACAGTTGCAAGATCAAGGAAGTTTGACATCATTTCATCTGTCATCCAGATGCGCGGCAAGTCCTCAAAGTTATGCCTGTACCCGAACCAGCGTCCCATTTGCATCAGCGTACAATATTGCGCTGAAGTACGCAGGAAAAAGCTGACCACCAGACCTTCTATCGTAAGCCCTCTTGCAAGCACATTGCCGCCAACAACAATATATCGTTTGCCGACTCCAGTATTGTCGTCAAAATTTACCCGGCTTGTACTTTCTCCATTCTCCACAGCTACTTCAGTACTTTTGATGGTGTCCTCAAACTCAGGCCATAACTCTTCAAATGCAACCTCCTTTAAATTTTTGAAGGCAGTAGACACGACCCTCTGATTTTCCCTCTCCCAGCATTTTTTTAGCCTTTTTTTTGCGCGACCTGTATCTGACTTGATAATTTCAAGATGTTTACGTATTCCCTCTGCAATCTTTTCCTGGGGAATTACCAGCATGGTAGTATGGACAAGCATTGATGAATGCTCCCCTCTATCGCCCCGTGTGTTTCTGACGCATGTAGCCAGAAGGTAATAATCTATTGCATCCTGCAGGCTCTCAGTAACTTCAAACTCAAAAGTTTCTTTTTCTGAAGAATTTCTGGGGCGAAGAGAATCCCATTCATCTTCAGGAATACTTCTTAATATATCAAGAGACTCGTCATCTGGCGGGACTTCATCTGCATCGAGCATATCGCGGCCAAATATTCTTTCTGCGCCGAAATAATTATCCGGCTTAGGCAATGTGTAGATAAAATCTCGAGGATATAAGTCTTCCATATTCTTAGGATCTACAGATGGGTCTATTAACATATTGGCAAACGGTGTAGCTGTATACCCTAGGTATGCAACTCTTGGCAAAATATCGATAATTTCACGAATATGTTTATTAATGGCTGTCATCTTCTCTTGATAGCCAGAGGCATTAACACTTGCCTGATCACACTCATCATCAATTATCAGGGCTGAGCAGCTTTTTCTTTCACTCTCATTTGTATTCTTCAGTTTATTTAATAATCGCTTAAGTACATGGGTATTTTTTTTAACCACCATGATATATCTGTAGTTATTTCCACTAAATACAAACCCAGGTGACGTGGGTTCACAAAAGTCATGGTCAGGCGCTGTATATTCATGCCATATCCCGTCTTTATCATGTGAAAGCAAATCACTAATGAAACGCTTTTGCGTCTGGTTGCGTAATTTATCCGTCATTCCTGCCAGAATGATGATAAACCGGTAATTGCTATCTGCTGCTTTAGCCAGCACCCCCGTCATGTTTGCGGTTTTACCGCTTTGCACATACCCGAGAACAAGACCTCGACCTGAGAATTTAGTCCGACCGGGATTGGGTAACATCGCTACAACATCACTGGAAGACTCGTCTATTGATGGTATTACACTCGTCCAGGCTTCACCTTTCGATTCCAGGTGTTTTACATATTCAGGCCAGAATCCCTCATCCTCTTTAGGGCCTGAATACCACTCTTCTTGTCTCTGCCCTCTTAAACGCTTTCCTACCCCCAGCCTTTCTATGCCAGAAACCTGTTCTTTATGTCTTTTTATTGCTTCTTCAGCAGCTTCTAAAAAAACTGGGCCATAATCTTCATCATGATATTCAGCTACTAGCTCCGCATAAGCCTGCTCAGGCTTCATTCCTTCAAGCTCTATATATGACCTTAAGCTCCTAAGGCAGTTTTTTATTTTCCTTTCCATAATATGAAGTCTTATCTACGTAGTATTGAATTCTCTGCTAAATCTGCATGTCTCTTAAAGCATCTCGTTGCCCGTAAACTAAGAGAAAGCAGACACCCACGCGATCCCACCGCACCGCGCGCATAAACTCTTTTTTAAATGGAAATGAGATCTTAACGATCCCTTATTCTTCTTCCCCGTCCTTGTACCCAGTCTTAACCCTTACCAAGGTTAAGTCAACAAAAAGCCCGCATTAAGCGGGCTTTTCAGTCATTGCTTACCACGTACGTACTACGGCTGATTACCCTGGATCAAGATCTCGACTCGACGGTTAAGCTGACGACCCGCCTCGGTCGCGTTTGTATCTCTGGGCTGTGATTCACCTCGCCCGACGGTGGTGATCCGCGACGCGGCGACACCACGGCCAAACAAGTAATCTTTAACCGAGCGGGCACGCGCTTCAGAAAGTCCCTGGTTGTAGGCATTGGAGCCAATGGAATCGGTATGGCCAATGATGGTGATTTCACTGCGGTTATATTTGTTCATCACTGTGGCAAGTTTATCCAGGCTGGGCTTAAAGGCCGGCTTGATGTGTGACTGATTAAAATCAAAACTGGCTTCACTGGTGAGCGTCATTTTTAACAAATCTTCGCGAACCCGTTCTACTTCCAATTCACCACGGCGCGTTTCTTCATCCAGTGCCGCCATGAAATCCCTTTCCTGAGAATCCATGTAATAACCAATGCCGCCACCTGCTGCCGCACCGATGAGTGCACCGCGAGCGCGTTTGTCTTTATCGATTAAGGCGCCTGCGACAGCACCCGCCACGGCACCAATAATGGCTTTATCATGCTGTTCTGCTTTCTCTCTTGTCGGTGCCGTCTGACACGCCGCCAAGCTGGCGAGTAACATCAGTATCGTGATTTGTTTCATCTTCGTATTCCTTATTGACTACGTACAACTGGATCCCGCACTACGTTGGTAATGATGTGACTTATGCCTTCTTATAAAGTTCACTTCCTGTGTCAGTAAACTCTTTCGCCTTCTCTTTTAAGCCAAGATCAATCGCCACTTCGACTTTCGTCCCCTGCTCTGCCGCATAGTCTCTCACTTCTTGCGAAATTTTCATCGAGCAGAACTTCGGTCCACACATTGAGCAAAAGTGCGCGACCTTGTGCGCTTGCTTGGGCATGGTTTCATCGTGATACTCTCGCGCGCGTTCTGGATCCAGGCCTAAGTTAAACTGATCTTCCCAGCGAAATTCAAAGCGCGCTTTTGAAAGGGCATTGTCTCTTACCTGTGCACCGGGGAAGCCTTTCGCCAAATCGCCGGCATGCGCTGCCAATTTGTAGGTAATGATCCCTTCACGCACATCGGCTTTATTTGGCAGGCCAAGGTGTTCTTTGGGTGTGACGTAACACAGCATGGCACAACCGTACCAACCGATGTTAGCCGCACCAATGCCACTGGTGATGTGATCATAACCAGGCGCAATATCAGTGGTCAGTGGGCCGAGTGTGTAGAACGGCGCTTCATGACAATCTTCCAGCTCTTTCTCCATGTTCTCTTTGATCATTTGCAGTGGCACGTGACCCGGGCCTTCGATCATGACCTGGACGTCATGTTCCCATGCGATCTTGGTAAGCTCGCCTAAAGTTTCTAACTCTGCAAATTGTGCTTCAT
>Ga0316207_10001257_pt1 | contig 32301 bp, 28 predicted proteins | sample 6weekpyrite_MG_FD_204943 | JGI IMG/M metagenome (GOLD analysis project Ga0316207, IMG submission 204943) | Microbial mat bacterial communities from mineral coupon in-situ incubated in ocean water Damariscotta River, Maine, United States -... | ecosystem: Environmental > Aquatic > Marine >...
TATATTAGTCCCCTGAAAGGGTTAAGATTGTGATCAAGTTCACGAAGTCTGTAAATGCGTTTAGATTTAATAATAGACTATTTAGAAAATAAGACAATATATATTGAATTTTAATGACATGAGGTGTGTTTTAATGGATTACATTATATTAATGTAATATGTTAAGTTTGTCGTTTAATCTATTGAATTATATGTAATTATCTAAAATATTGATGGTTTGAATAAAATTTTTGATTCTGGTCTGGCCAATAACCAGGAATACCCAGTATGGGGAGTGCATTAAATTTTTCCTGAGTGTGAGATATTTCATTTGTCCATATTTGAGAAAGTTTCTTATCTAATTTCTGGTAATTTTCCTGTTTCACGCTATTTAATAGTTCATTGTCATGGATCAAGACGCAATGGCTTGTCATTCCGATATAAGGCTTGAGCGCTTTTTCAAAGATCGCATGACCAAATATTACACATCGTATATTTTCATCAAATTGATCCCGTTGATCTATAAATAATTCATGCCACTGGTGGTTTCTTATTAGCTCTAATGACTCTCGATTGTTGCTGACTATAACAGCTCCGCATTCGTCAAATTGAGTAATTCTGTTTTCAAGGGTTGTTCGATTACTACCTCGTACACGATTTTTAGCCTGAAAATAATGGAGATTATTCAAAGTTTTTTTAGTTTCAGGAAATTTTAACCAGATTAGGGCGTTAAAAAAATCATGCCAGTTATGTGTACGTGTTTGCAGCTCATTTTTTAGATAAACCCTAGGTTCATATTGATCCTCAAAACAGGTAATAACTTCAGACTGGGCTACTGGTTTTATATTTAAACCGTGATCTATGAATACATTTAAATAGTTATTAATAGTAGGCCACTGGTTATAATCATTAAAAATATCTGTGTATGATTTTAATTGCTGGATTATGGGTGAGTTCTGAAATGCTGATATATTCCAGTGTTCTTGAAATGGCATAATTATATTAAGCTGTTAATGTGTTCAATAATTATATCGCTGTTATTGTAATCTAATACTACAGGATTATAAGCGTTATTCTTGAAAAGATATAATGATGGAAAACTCTCTGCTCCAATTTCTCGGCAATGTGATATCTGTAATTGGAGTTCATCATTAACATTCGAAGAGTGGATATCTAATTTAAATTGTTGTTCGTTTAGCCCCGTTTCATTTGCTAGTTCATAGAGAACCGAGTAATCAGAAGGATTTCGAGCGTTAGTATAATAAGCTTTTTGTATGGCATTTATCATATCAACTTCTGTGGTTTTATGTTGTTTTTTTGCCGCAATTACTGCTCTACAGGATGGATAGGTTGATCTTTTAGGTATGCAGTGCTTCCAGAAATTATAATTAAATTTAATTCCAGGAATTGTTTTTTCAATGTTACGCCAGTTTAATTTAATCTGTTCTTGCATGTTTTCCGGCATGGTTTCATTTGTATCAGTAGCCAGGCCACCTAATAAATATTTTATTTCTACTTTGTCTTTTAGTTGTCTGGTTAATTTGTTGAGTACAGGTTTAAATCCATAGCACCAGCTGCACATGGGGTCGTGAATATAGTATAGGGTCACTATTTTTGAGGGTTTATCAGGCATAATATTCTTTATATATAGTGTTTTAATCTGTTTTTGGTGTTTCGCCCTGTTTCATCTTGTGCCAATGGATACCACCAAATTGCATAATTTAGTATAGCTGTTTGTGTAGCATATCATGATATAATGGTTTTAGGATCTATCAAACAGAACATTAAAGCTAGTAATATGGGTAAACAGAATACTACAGCTAATAAGCTAAAAAAGCACATTCGGGATCTTGAGGCGCAAATCAAGAAAGCCAAAAGTGAGCTAGGTAAAATTGAAGGTAAAAGTGCGCTTACAGATCTAATTATTCGTAAAATGAAACCTAATTCATTTCTTACGGATACGGGAGATCATAGAGGACTGAGAGTAAGGCGGGGAAAGACAGGAACTACAGTTTTTACTTACCGGTATCGAAGCCCTGAAAATAGTAAACTTAAGCAAATCAGAATTGGAAGCTATCCAGATACTTCACTGGCTGATGCACGAAATAAATTAGCTGATTTTAAAGCTGTACGTGCAAACGGCATTTGTCCAGTAACACAGAAAGCAATTGAAGATAAAGCATTAAAGCTTGAACAGAAAGCAGCTAAAGATAAACTGAAAATAAAGAATATTACTGTTAAAAATGTAGTAGATCATTTTCTACGAAATTATATTGAAGATAGAGTAGTTGTTAGTGTAAGCAAAAATGGTAAAGAGACCAGAAAGACTGTAAAAGGTGCACGAAAACCAAAAGGTCAGGCTGAATGTAAGCGTTCATTGGAAAAGGATATTTCTGAAAAAATAGGCGACATACCTGCAACTGAATTAATGCATCCTGATGTAACAAAAATAATTAATTCGATGCTTGCAAAAGGAAACACTGTGCAGGCAGGTATTGTTCTCAAAGATTTCTCTCAGGCTTTCGATTATTGCATTGGAACAGGTTATTTACCTGATGAAACAATTAATCCTTGTATTCGTGTAAAACAGAAACTTAAAAATTCGAATATAAAACTTACACCAAATAAAAGAAAGCGTGTGTTTACTGATGCGGAACTAACATCTTTTTTAAAATGGTTACCAAAATCAAGATTTACTCAAATAGTGCAAAATGTCTTTATGCTGACTTTGTATACAGGGTGTCGAACGGGGGAGGTTGTAGATGCTAAATGGACAGAGGTGAATCTAGAGCATGGAGTGCTTAATTTGAATGAAACCAAAACAGGTGCAGATAGAGCTGTCCAGCTATCAAATCAAGCAATAAAGCTATTAGAAGCAATGCCTAAAAATTCAAAATATCTGTTTCCAGCTAAGACGGATAATACAAAGCCAATAGTTCAAAGATTGCTTGCATGGCAATGCATGAATATTCGTGTGGCATCAAAGAAAAGGCCTGAATTATGGCTGAATATACCCCATTGGACCCCCCATGATTTGCGTAGAACTGTCAGAACAGGGCTTTCACGTATAAAGTGTCCTAGTGAAGTTGCAGAGGCGATACTTGGGCACGCGAGGAGTGGTATAGAAGGGACGTATGATTTGCATGATTATGAAGATGAGTGTCGTGAATGGCTGCAGAAATGGGCTGACCATATGGATGAACTGCTTGAAAATACTATTGTTGATGTCAATTCAGCAAATAGGTGATTTTTGAGAGGGGGCACTACGAGTAACTGTGAATGGTTAGTTAAATGTAGACTCTTGTGAGCGTTAATTAGGGCTAAATATGGCTAATTTGAGCCTATATTACAGATTACTACCCCCCCAAGCAGGTACATGCTGTCAAAAAAGACCATTTTAGCCGTATCTCGTATAAATCACGTAAAAAACACCGTAACTTATTGATATTATTGAATATATTGCTATTTTCTGTTATAATAATAGTTAGTAGCGTGTTTATGTAACTTGTTGTTTTTAAAGCTGTTTATGGTGAGAAAACGCTGAAAATCAGCTAAAACTCATTAAATCAGCTTAGAAAACCGCAAAATCACACAGATTTCACGACTACTAAGCACTTTTACAGCGACCTACCTGTAGCTGTATAAAAACCTCAAAAAGACTCGAATTCAACACCCTGTAATGAGCTAACTATGCTCATACGGGCATCTATTGCCTGGCTTTAGCTCATAAGCAGAATGTTGATCAGTCATACCCACAAAACCTGGCCCTGTGCTGGGTTTTGTTGTATCTACAAAGGAGAAAACTATGGAACTAGTTCCACATACTAACCTTATGCATATCACTAATCGACTTGTCACTACTATCCAACAGGAAGTTAATAGGTCTAAAGTGGGTGTCAGAAACGGTGTTGTTCTTAACTTTAAAGACCCTGATTACAGTGCTGAAAAGGGTGGTTATCACCCTGTTGAAATAGCCATACAAAGTGATGGCAGACTGATGTATATAACAGAGTTTAGCTTTGTGGGTATGCGGTCCTATTTAGAGCTTGCTAAAGAACTCGATTTTGACTTTGAACATGGTGTATTCCAGCAGTTTGATCGTGAATATCCGATTAAACAAACGGCGGAGTTATTTGCCTTATGGCAACGTAACTTTACGGCTTACCATCGTATGGGTGTGTATGTGGTAACTGTGGGGGAGCTATCATGAATTCGTTAAAATACCCGTTATCTATCCAGATAACCTGCTTATACAGTGTGTCAGAGAGCAAGGAGCGTAAACCCTATCTACAGGGACAATTAGACGGCTATTGCGGTGTATATAGTATGGTTAATGCGGTGCATTATCTATGCGGTCCATTATCAACAACACAGGCCGAAACATTGTTGTTGAAACTCATGCGATATTTGGAACCTAAACAAAGCGCCTTTAGACGCTTAACAAACGGCACAATGTTTAAAGAAATTGTACTCGCATTAGATCACATCATAACCAGACAATACCCAATTAAAAAGACCAAGCCATATAACCGCAATAAGAACATATGTATCGACATCCTTTGGTGTGATATCACAAACTTTTTATCCACTCATAATGGCATTGTATTGATGGGTATGGATGGCAAACATGGTCATTGGAGTCTGGTTAAAAAGATCACGCCCAGGAGTATGTTGTTGTTTGATTCAGACAGGTTATATCGGTTGCCGAAGCGTTATTGTACAACTGATGAAGAACAGGAGGCTTTGCATATTCTACAACCTACTCATGTTCTATTTCTCTGGGCTACACAACCAGGAGGATCAAAATGAAAGGTCCTTTCAAAACTAGTCAACAACCGGGTAAGTACACGGTTAAAGGTAGAGTTACGGAAGATGAAATCATGGAAATGGCGTTAAAGTTAACTAAACGTCGATTTGGTAAACGACGTGCTTTAACACAACCCAATGATGTAAGGCGCTATCTATCTATTAAAATGGCAGATCTAGAGTATGAAGTGTTCAATATTATTTTTATGGATAACAAGCACCGAATACTATCGTTTGAAACCATGTTTAGGGGCACTATTGATGGTGCATCGGTTTATCCGCGTGAAGTGGTAAAACGATCATTAGCGTTAAATGCTGCAGCGGTTGTTTTAGTTCATAACCATCCATCCGGTGATGCGGAGCCTAGCCGACAAGATACTTCGATAACTAAGCGTTTAAAAGATGCACTGGCATTAGTTGACATACGGGTTTTAGATCACTTTGTAGTTGGTGGTGATGAGGTTATTTCAATGGCAGAACGGGGTTTATTATAATCAGCCAAATCGTCCTTTTCTATAAAAACGAAAAATAAAGCAACAAATCAGTAGTTACCGCTAAACAATCAGGTGGCTAATCAAACTACCAGTCGGTAGAAATATTCACTTAAAACACGAGTTATCACCATCTATTTATCAATAGGTGTGTTTTGGCTCGTCTGGAGAAAAAACATGATCAAACAACTCACAATAAAAACCAAAAATATAAGCAATAAGTCGAAGCAATTTTCGACTGATCCATTCACCGTGTATTTAGACAGTTTATCCCCCAGTGGGCGAAGGTCGATGAATAGTCAGTTAATGGGTGTGCTTAAACTAATGGAATATAACGGGTCAGGTGAAAATTTCCCGTGGTCAAATTTACGTTATGTACATTTGGTTAAATTAAGAACCTTACTGCAAGAACAGGGTAAAGCAGCCAATACGGTAAACACGACATTAGCAGCCATAAAGGGGGTGATTCGTACTGCATTTAATTTAGGAGAAATAGCGGCAGATGACTACTTACGATGTAACTCTGTTAAGCAGATTAAAAGTCACCGTTTACCAGTTGGGCGTAGTTTAAAACCGGCAGAAATTAAAAAACTAATATCCGTCTGTAAACGAGATAAAACCGCTATAGGCATAAGAGATGCAGCCATTATAGCGTTAATGTTATCGACTGGTTTAAGACGTTCAGAAGTGATACAGCTCGATACCGCTGATTTTATAGAAAAACAAAGTTTAGTATTAATACGTAAGGGTAAAGGTAATAGGCAGCATTTAGCGGTGATTACTGTATCAACCAGGGCGTTATTAAATAAGTGGTTAAAACAAAAATCAAATCTTTCAAAAGCACTGTTTACGCGAGTAAACAATAACGTACCCAGCGAAAACCGCATAAGTGCTCAATCTATCTACAACATCATAAATAGTCGTGCTAAGCAGGCGGGGTTAGATAAATTAACGCCACATGATTTACGTCGAACACTGGTTACGCGATTGCTCGATACTGGTATAGATCTGAATACAGTACGTCAAATAATAGGTCATCAAAATATTCATACCACAGCACGGTATGACCGACGTGATGATTCATTAAATCACAGAATCATTAAAAATTTGGACATGTTTTAAGATAATGTGAGGTGTGTCATTGTGCCAATGGATAGTGAGTTTGTTTTCATTTGTATCAGTTAAATGCTGAAATATATAGTCAATATCTGCAAATGAACTATGAAGATTACCTGCGGAAGTGAAAGTATCTTTCTTTCCGACATTGATATAAGTTAATTTGTCTGGGTTAGACATGCCGCATCTCCTTACAGTTTTTTAATGGAAAATAATTAAATACTTTTATCTTTTCCCATAAAGTATTTTTTGTGGAATAGGGCGTGTTAAACGGCTGCTATCATCAAAAGCAGACATTAAGCATTATTACTTTGAGACTTTAACTGTGCTTAAACATATTTTTGCCTCAAACATCTTAAAAATTGAATAATTCCAATATTTTAATATCTTTACAATTCGTCTTGGCAAGTATATCTGATACCTTACTCTAACGAAGTATTCTTTAAAAGTGGCCTGCTTATTTATTTGCAATCATGACTTCTACTCTTTCTATAGTTTCTCCTAACTCAATGGTAAATGGATGTTTTGGGGATATTTTAGTTAAAAGAACGTGTACCGCTATAGATTTATCAACTTGCTCTATATTTAAATAACATAAGCCCGCTTGTTTAAGCGACCAAATATCATTCTGATCCAGTTCAAATGCTTTAAGAAAATATGGTAGAGCCATATCAAATCTATTTAACATCCCTAATGTATGGCCACAAGATTTTTGGGCTATATTAGATTCAGTCTCACCAAGTATGGGTAATGTTTTTGCATTAATCAGCTCTACTAGTTCATCTTTTAAATTTGCTGAGTTTAATGCAACAGCATAAATTGCCAATACTTTATGGAGCATAGCGCCTTTCGTGATCTCTGATAACCCAGAAAGTATGTTTATAGATATACCATATTCTTCAGACTTTATTTTTGCCTGGGCACACAGAATTAGTATGCGGTTTGGTATATTCTTGTGCTGTAAAATTAAGTCCACTAATTGATTTAAATCTTTAATATCAGTTTTCTTATTTGTGAGCTCAATAAGATCAATATAACAAGCCATAATAAACTCTGCGGCTTCTATGATTAATCCTACATCTGCAGATAATGTATATCCTGAGTCAGCTGTATTTATAAACTCGATGTACTTAAAGGACTCATCACCTTGTGCTTTATCTATTTTTGATAGTGCTATATATATATTTGAGTCACTTTTATTAATATTCCCCAATAGTTTATGGCATTTATTTATGGCTAATTTGAACTCACCTAACGCCCTTAAGTCCTTTGCTTGCTTCAACAACCTCATGTCAGTATATTTAATGATTGTTTTTGGTCTATCGGGCACTCTATCTTCAAATATATAACACCAACCTTCTATTGTTTTTGTATCGGTAATGTTGATTCTATTGTCTTTATTCCACCAAGATAGTTTCTTTGTAGCCACTCCCGGCTTTATTAACAAATCAAGTTCCAAACATAATTGATGAAAATTCTGTGGCCTTTTAGATCTATCTTTGTGTATGCATTTTTCAATAAATACAACGCATTCTTTACCAAATTTGTTTGAAATATCCTTTAAAAGTGGGGGCGTTTCTCCCAATATTTTTTTGTAAAACTCTTCTTCTGTTTCCCCCATAACCGCGTATTCACCGGTGAGCATTTCGTAGAAAATCAATCCTATTGCATAAATATCAATACGCTGATCTAGTTCTGAATCATCCATTAATTGTTCTGGAGAACAATATGGAAGCGTTCCACCAGCAGTTGATTTAGATATGCCGATCTCATTATTATCAGCGTTTAATGCACTTATTGCTCTAACTAATCCTAAGTCAGAAATTAATACGCGATTATTTTTATCAAAAAGAATATTTTCTGGCTTTAAGTCCTGATGAACAAGGTTTTCCTTATCACCTATCCTATACATACCTATGGCAATTTGTGTAATTATTTCAAAAGCCCTTTCTTTCGATATTGTATGATCCTTAATTAGATCTCTAAGGTTGCCATTTTCACAATAGGGCATAACAATGAAAGGACGGCCCTGGATGGTTTCTATTCTTTCTGGCGTCAAAATGAATTCGCCTTTGCCTATTTTGATCCAGGCTTTGGCTTCTTTAATAAATAAATCAGGTATTTTGGTATCGGAAAATTCATTTAAATAGCTTTTCAAAGCGACCTTTTTATTTTGATTATCTAAATCTTCACATATAAATACCTCACCCATACCGCCCTTCATTTCATGAATTACTTTATATCTTTCAATAATAACCTCACCTAACATAATGCCCCCAGTACCACCTAATTCGAAATTATCTTTATTTATCTTATACTCATCTTTTCCAATAGTCATATTAAGCCTAGAGTAGGGCGACTTTGTCTCAGAAACGGTCACTCATCTTATAATTTTTGATAAATTTTCAATTTCTGCATACGACCAAAAAAGATCTTAAGCAATCTAATGTGCCGCCCCTTGATTCATTCTATGAACGAACTGGTCTAAAATATATCTGCCGCCTTTTATTTAATACGTTGAGACGAATTAAATTTCGTAAGTTCGCCTACAAAATACCTTTTAGTATGATTCCTGACTTCATATTATGGAGGTTTAATTAGACTTACGTAATCGTCGTTTCCATAATAAGCCTACTCCCAATCCGTTATTTCTTTTTGCATATCAGAGATACTATCAATCACGTTATCAGCTAAAAGCCATAAGTTACCGTATAGACATAGTGTTTCTACTAGATCTACAATACTTTCTGTCTTGCTATTCTCTTCGTTCACATATTTTCCCCAACCATCTTCGGTAAAAGTAGAAGCAAATTTATTTGAAAGACCATCCCAGAGTGCTTCTATCTTATTCGCCCGAAGAAACTTCTTTCGTTTAACAATAGATGAACTCCACCTAGATTCAACTAAATGTAATTGAGAAACTGGCGCTCCGTCTTTAAACATCTGATCTCGGCTATCAATCAATTCCTTTATCTCACCGTTAAACTCTATATAACTTACATTCCTAGTGGATTCAGTCCAATGAACATTGCATTTGGGTATGCCTTCACGCACATTTTGGCACGAACTTACGTCAAAGCCCCCAAGACCGACTGTATTATTTTTTCTTTTGGCATCCTCTTGGCTTTTAACGATTTCTTCTAAAGAAAGGTTGATCTGGTCCATGGTTGGGGTAACCTTCTTTTCAAAGACAGATACGAACCATGTTTTATATGAATCTAGTGCGAACATAGTCCTCGACGAATCAAATTCCACACAATTTAACAAAAGCATCAGTTCAGCATCCCATAAGCTAATCAGTATTGGTATTGATGCTTCCTGTGGTTCGCTAAGCAAAGCGGATCTATTCTGTTGTAATTCAGATAGCAGCCGCTCAGCCCGATCCTGAATTTCCAACAAAGCTTTTTCACGACCAAATCTTTCAACATCGTATAAATATTCCCCGACCAACTCATTTGTACGTAATATTGTGGCTTTTCCACCCAATGAATAGACTTGCCTTGAGGTTTCACTCGGAACCGTCATTAATTTTTCCTTTATCCAAGTGACATCTCGATAAATTTGTTCTGTTTGCTGACCAATGACGGATAAATACTTCCGTATTTGCACTAACATCTCTATTTGAGCGGATAGTAGATCACCAACGCCACTACCTCTTGAATTCAATGCTTGGTAAATTTGTAATCCTGCCTGTACCACAGTAATAGTTGTTGCCAATCCCATAATAAATAGCCCCTGTTATTGCACGACAGGTGGAGTAAAGTCCGGAGCATGATGGTTAATTATTTGTATTTCAATGACAATCGATTGATCAATTTTTATTATTGTATCTTTTTTACTATTTAACTCTGATTCGAGAGTAGTCATTCTAGTTTCCATATCGTTTAGTTTCTTTCGGTAGGTGTCTTCCATATTTGCACGACTATTTACTGCTTCTACTGCCTGTAAAGCACCTAATGCTGCGTTAACTTTTCCCCAAAATGCCATTTCTTGTGCGTATTTAGCCGCCTTTTCAACAGCATCCTGATAGCTCTTATATGCTCGTTCGAAATCCTTATTTATTTGCTCTATTTCACTGTTCCATTTAGTCAATTTATCCTGGATACCTGCTGCACGAATTAAATCATGTTTTTGTTGTATTGTTTCTTTCCAATATTCTGCACGTGCTTTCAAAGCTCGAATTGTTGGGCCACGAGACATAAAAGTCCTCTGTAAAGACCTCCGCTTTGCCTCATTTTGACCTTGTTTCTCTAAATGCTTCCCAAGACTAATATCAGCACAAGTAATTTTCAGATCATTTGTACTACGGGTACACCATCGGTAACTGTTGCGGTGTTTTCCACCAATGCGATCAGTACTGATTTGTGTTCCTGCATAACTCTCAGCAATTGCATCTATAGGTGTATCTCCGAGCCCTATTAAACTAATTGGTTCTTTAGCCAAAGTAGCCGTACCTTCCGCATCCATGACTTCGGTCACCTTAAATAAAAAGCCCTGATCTCCAGGTTTAATTTCGTCAGCTACAATTTTTAAGGCTTTATCAAATTCAGATTTCTTAGCTATGTCAACTAGCTTTCCCTGTAAGTATGGCAATAGCCCATCGATTAAAGGCAATGATATATGTTTAAATCGCTGCCCGGAGCTCATTCGGTCAAAATTGAGGATATGGTATGTTTCAGTATGACCAGGGACGTCATAGCCTGGAGGCTTTATAAGACTAATATACTCATGTTCAGGCATAATTTTTACTCATAAAGCTATCCATTTTTTACCCAAATATCTATAAACTTGTTCATATATTGTTACCTTATGTAAGATATACTCAGTTTTCTTTTTCCCATCATTTAAAAGGTCTGCTTCATCAAGGAAAGCAGACCTTTTAAAAAGCGACTAAGAATACCGCTATCAATCATTAGCGGTCATTAGAATACGTTATAAATTAGGCTCTAAGTGGCAGAAAGCGGACACTCAGTATTGGCTAATATTTTAACCCTTTCGTCATCTTTTTAATGCGAGGTAATTGAGTCATTTTTCTTCCATGAAGAAAATGTTAGAACATAAATATATCTAGAATATTCTATTAAAGAAAAATGTATTACTCTAACCAAATTTTTACGTTAATACTTCTAAATCAATGTGCATAAAGGTTTTCGTTTACTGCACTATTATACGCCCCTTTGTTACCTGCTATTGCTTCATATAATTTATTCCGTAATAGACTTAATCGATATATTTGATAAGGGAATTCCATTTCACCATTTCTTAATCTCTCTGCCGATGGCGCATCAAAATATAAAGGTTTTTTATCAAAGTCATAAAGCTGAATTTTTCCTTTTGCAAAAGTAAAGCCCGTATTGATTTTTTCAATAAATGCATGGCTACAATTTTTATACGTGTTTTCTACATATAAACAATCATTAATTTTTGTACTAATAAAATCTGAATACAAATTAATATTTCTGGCCAATATTTCTTCATAACTATTTACACTACCATACTCAGGCAATGTCGAATATTTAAGAGCCTTTCGTAACTTATATACGAAATAGTTCTTACGTAAAAGCTCATGATTTTTAATGACTTTGATTGCGTCTGTATATAATGGGTGAGATAAACCTTTGGTTATAATGCGATCAATTAGGTTGAACACACTATCTCCAGCCATAAGATTTTGTTGCGCAATAGCAATGTTTACCAATTTTACAGCGGAGTAGAATAACTCATTCAATTCATCCGATGACTCATCCCCCATCGATTTCATCACCTGTTTCTCACTATAAATATTAATAGATGAAGTAAAGAACCCTATGTTGACTATATCGTGATACTTCGACAACTCTATCAAATAATTGGTTAACCTTTCGATTGCTGGCGGATAAAGCAAGGTATCAAGAGCATTAATAATACTATCTTCTGATAAAGTATCTTCCTTCTCTTTTATTAGATATCTTTTTATATCAATCGCTTTATATTCCATGTGCTCATAAGTTTTTTGCGGAAGTGTAAGCGCCCTATACAATCCATTCAAATCTATTTCATTGGTACCACTGTAATAGTAGCGAATAATATTAAATAAGGGCTTGTAAATTGGATCAATTACTTTTTCAGTTTGTGTTTTATATTCGTCCTCATCTACATGCGAACTAGAATAAAATATTCGATGAGGATTGACTTTAAATATACTGGCAAGGCCTTTCTTGCAATCGGCATAATTATCTTGATTATTATTCTTATTAAAATGTTTCAAAACGCTACCATAAATTGAAAAATTACCTGTCAACATGGTAGATGTCGGTGTAATGGGATTGGGCACAAAATGATATCTGTAATTTTCAGCGTCGTGAGGATTGTGGTTATCAATCACCTCTTTATAACAATTTTTAAGGTCCCCACCTATTTCAGTATACCTAAATTTGCACTTAAATCTTGAATTAAAAAAGCTAGGACAATTATCCAATTGTTGGTTATAAACAGAAAATTCGTTAATACTTGCTTGCAGTGCAGCTTGATTGCCCAATACTGTCGTTAATTTCGAATTAATTTTTTTAAATTGGGCTACATTAAGCTTATACAATGACATGACTAGTTCATATGTATCAACTTGTAATTCATAGATTCTTTTTTGGTTTTCCAAGATAATTTTTTGGTTTTCAAAAACCTGATCAAATGCTCCCATGATTGCTTCGAATCGCTGTTGCTCTGGAGAAGGTTTCTTTTTTGCAAAAAGAGAAGACACACTTACAGCAGCCTGGAAATAGCCCATTGGACTCCCATTCATTCCTTGCACAATACCTGACGCGACTTCAACTGTAGTATTGATGTAATGCATAGCTTTCGATGCGCGCTCCAGATCTTTTCCCTTTAATCCCAAATTGACAGCAATTTTAAAGGATGCGTTAGCGTAATCTCTATATTCTTCCGCCGTTTTAACATATTCAGTAATATCCTTTTTCAGCTTCTCGCTGGTTTTTTTATCCTCTTCCGTGGTATTTAGATTATTTTCTGTAATTATCGACGGCTTCTCTTTTACTTTAGAGATAGATTTACTTACTTCTGCACCAGTTTTTGACAATTCGACTGTAACTTTTTCTTTTTTATATTCATTACTGAGGAATTTCTTAAAAAGCGGACCGTTTTTCTCGATAAATGATTTAAAAACCTGATTGTCATTGCGCAGATTGTTTATAGCTTCTTCATTTGCTAAAACCTTAGGCGTGATAGCTTTAGTAATATTACTCAATGAAATAATCGCCATAGAATTAAATATAGAACGTTCATCGGCATTTAAATGACTATTATTTAATACCTCTCCAAAACTATCTAATTCATTTAAGGCTTTATAGACTTCCTCAGTCTTCTTGATGTGATCCACTATCGCAAAAACGTTGTTGAATCTCGCTTTATCTTTTTTATAAAAGTCATACAGCATAGCATTAACTGCTTTATCAAACTTATCTCTACTAACCGATTCTGACAGTATTTCAAAGCCTTCGAAAACCGAAGCAACGCCAGACCCAATTATCGGAACGAAGGAAAATCCCGTTTTAGCCGCATAAAATACAACCTTCCTTTTTGCTTCATGCACATTAAAATCATTAACAGTATTTCCAAATTCATCCATCATTTTTTTATACTTTTCATCGTATTTTCCATTATATGATTTCTGAACCATACCTATATCAACAGCAAAGATTTCAAACGGGAACATGGTAGACAAAACTAACAAAACAGTACGCAAATGCGACATTCTCAGAACCTTTAATTTAATGCTTCTTTTGTATTTACACAGATATAAAAGGAATATCTACCTACACATTTCATCCGATTCAACACAATAGTTAACTTTTATATAATAATTAACCGATATATTTTTGGGTCTTGTTTCACTGCCACCAGAAAGCGTCGTTGTTTGTCCATTGGTGCTTCCACGGTCTACATGTGGTACGCTTTCCCAGCCTGAAGAACTAAAGTGCCCTTTAACATTTCCAAATCGTTGCGTATGATGATGTGATTTGAAATTGTCATTTTGGAATTCGCCTAATTTGGTATTGTCAGGATCATATGCGCAATTATTTTTATCATTACAGTTAGCGCCATTATTATTCATTCTCAGGAACTTGCCTCTAGCGTCAGGAATCTTATTAATCCCCGACAACATTGAAAAGTCACTTCCAGATACCTCTCTGCCGTCCATCAAAACCCAAACATTGCCATACTTTTGAATGAACTCTTTCGGTTGAAGAAGTGATGTTTTAATATCACCCACTTCGTACTGATCATATTTGTTCTCTTGTGAAAACGAAGGTGTTGTTAAACCAAGATTAATACTGCAGGATAAGATTGTTAATACAAATGCTTTATTATAGTTGTGCATATAGATAGCCCCAGAAAAAGTTTAATTATTTCTTAATGAAACGAGTGTACTAAAGACAGTTATTTTTATAACTTAAATTGTATATATTTACATAATAATTAACAGTTATATTTTAGGCCTGGTCTCCTTACTATTTTTAAGAAACATGTATTCTGAGTTGTTTCAGTGAGAATTCTTTCTAATATTTGTAGTCAGTGTTAAAACTCACGATATTACTTAGATTATACGCATCTAATTTGACTGCTTTGCGAATTTGGGGTCAGAGTAAAACTCTATTGTCAGCCATGCTGAACCGGCCGTATTAGCGTGCCCAATATTATATAGCTACTACTGCCGACACAGCAACAATATAAGAAAGCGCTTAACGACCACTTTGTGGTGTAAGCCGACTCTTATCTTTTTCCATTATTAAATTCTGTAGAATAGGGCAGATTAAGCTGCCAGCTTTACGTTTTCCGAGCGTATGCGTTATGTTTTTGTTTGTTCATCCTTATATGCAGGCTGTGATGATAGCGTCATTGTTACAGATGATAAAACATCATATGGTTGATGATAGCCCATTAGTTCTCCAGACTCCTCATCCACCCAAGTGTGTGAAATAGTCCCAAATCACTCTGGATTAACAGGATGTAGTGCATTTGGATTATGAAACATCATCAAGCTATCAGACCATAATTCTTCATAATCAGGCGCATCTACATCCATACTAAATTGAATCGGTTCTAGTGCATCCGGGTCTGGATTAAATAGATATCCTGTTCGAATTAGTCTAACGGCTTTACTACCTAACCCCGCAAGTTTACCCATACGGTTAAACTTTGTGATAGTGGCCGCATTTGTAAACAAGACAGCACTTATGTATTCACTATCCGGTAACCCAAAATAATTAGAAGGTATTTCTTTCTCTTCCCACTTATGAGTTTTTATTTTTTCATTTACAACTTTCTTTACACCATCTTCTTCAACCAACCTTATTCTTCGCCCATATAGATATTCAGATAATGCGGTACGCGACCACACCATGGAGCCTGGCATATGAAAATTATGTATGGCGATTATTAGCGGTTTATCTTTTACATGTTCTTTTTCCCAGTATTTTTTTTGTAGTTTAGAATAAAGGGAGCTCCCATATTTTATTGGCAGATAATTATCAGTAAGCTTGAGAATATCTTCCTGTGTTTCTGGTTGCTTTGCATCTGGTCGCTCTGGATTTTGGCTAGGATTTACAGTTACTGCTTCAATGCAACACTCATTACCATAAAATGAGACGTGATAATCAGGAGCAGCATGCCCTCGAATAAATTCAAAGCCAGCATCGTATAAATACACATACAGGAATAACTCCCATATTCTTGCATCAAAACCTTGAGTTTGAAATTCCTTTATGTAATGACCATCTGGATCAACATAGCTATAAAGCACTTCTTTGATAAGGTTGCGCGCTGCTTCAAATCTTGGTTCATTAATTAACACTTTAAAATACGGATGAAGTTTAACTTCCTCTACTATCGGAACTAATATTTCGTTTGGCGCATGCTTTTCATCACCCTGGGGGTATATCTCATGACCATCATCAACATATTCCGCTATTTCTTTTTCTAAGTTTTTCTCTGCTTCCCCTATAATTTTGAAGAATTCTTTAGATACTGCAATCCCGCGAAACATTCTACGAGAATCACGTCCCAGTATGATATGCCCATAATCTGCATCTATTTGGTCAAAAATAATTGCTGCAAGCAGCTTCCGATCACCAGCTTCAAACCATGACACTTCATTGGACATCATCCGAAGGAGCGGCTGTCTCGCATAGCAATAGGCATTAAATTGGTTTTGAGTAATTCGTCTCATAATTCCTTAGAAAAATTTGTCTAACAACAGTGCCTTATTAGGCTTTTGATGTATCAGGCTAAATCCCTTACACGAACAAAAGGGCGACCAGTTTCTGCTGCTCGGCGCACCTTCCTTGATAAAACCATTTTGAAGGACATTTTACCCATGAGCATTTCGCTCAGATCTAACCCATCCATACACACAACGCTTCTCCCCCTACCAAAGGCTGTTAATCCATCCTCGGAAAAACCGCTATCGCTGATAAAGAGCCCTCTGGACCAAGCAGCCTTATCTTGCACCTTTGCGTTGAATGATCTTAGAGTCGCTGCATCAACTTGCTGGTTAGTCCATTTTGCTTCTAGCAGGTAGGTTTCTCCATCCATTTCGAAGCTGCCATCAATTTGCTCGCCAACCAGCCTAAATGAAGCGCGCCCTGCCATGCCGTTTACATCAAATAACTCCTTTAAGAACTTCTCGAATGCATAGCCTCTAGGCTGCGGATCAAGCTTGCTTATCGCCATTAGTTTATGGAGTAAATCATTAGCAGCACTTTCTTCAAGCTTTGTATCTGAGGTGGTATTGGTTTTTTGATTTGTAGCTTGAGGAACCTTTCCACCCAACCTTTGAATCAGCTGAAAGTACTCATCGATAAATTCTGGTTTTTCCTCTTTTTGTCTAGCTCGTTTTCTTTTTATTTCTCTATATTTCCATAGGGCAGATAGAACCCTTAGTACATCCTGTTTGCTGGACTGCTTTAGATAACTTCTAAGACGTTTAGCCTTGCTTGTTCCGACATCACAGTATTTTGAATTGTCGATATCTATGTTCAACTCTTCAATAAAAAACTCTGTAAATGTCCCATTCGAAAAATCTAAGACATATCCTCCTCCCATGTCGAACACATAGTCTAGAAGATCAAAATCCAGTCGTTTTAAATGTGATTGATTCATTCTCAATTTTCTTTATTCTGCGGCATTACTCGTTTCAGCCTAATAGTTGATATGCTGCCCTGATCTTTTCCAACCATTATTTTTTATTAAAACCATATGGTTTTGTAGAGGGCTCTATGCTTCCATCGTTTTTAATTATAAAACTATATATCTGTCTCTTATTCGGAACAGAATACTCAATCATATATTGTGAATGATGCGTCATCCTTACGTTCCACTGATCAGTCATCGACTTAATTAGGATGTCACCACTATTCTTTTTATCTACCCAAAGAATATGTAACCCTTTAAATGAAAGTATTTGCTGATCATGTTCGCCTTCTAAGGTTACTGAGTCTCTTAATTTTTCATAAAAAGAATATACTCCTTTACCGTTAATCAATATGCCTTTATTCCACAGCGATTTAGGCTCATCCTGAGTTTGAGATTTATCATTTGCAAGTGAGAAAACTGGTATAAACAATACGGTCATCAGACACGCTATAGTCGATAATCTCTTAGACATATCTTTTACCATTGGTTGTTTTCAGACGTGGAACGTTTTTAGTCTCAATTGTATATTCAAAGAGCGTCATAGGGTTATCAAACATAAGGCTATTATAAGTCATATCATTGCCTCTTACTTTGTATAGGAGCTAATAATATACCTTTCTTGTAATCCACCATTTCCCATTAGATAATACGTTATTAATGTTAATTATGTTAGATGTATAGTTACCATTAAAATTATTTGGGTGTTCAAGATTACGAAAATAGGTGGAAACTTCCTTTTCATTTTCCTTGACGATTATTTTTAATTGAGGCATTCCATTTTTAATATTTTCTAAAATAAAATGGATGTTCCCAAAATATGTTGCATCAGAATTACTGTTTATTGAAAAATTCATTCCTGACTTGAAATTATACTGAAGTTTACCTCCTTTAGGATGTTTTAGAAAAACAGATGTTATAGATGTATTTCCAATTGGTAACGGAACTAAAATATAATGATAGTATGGTTTACTTTCTTCTGCCTTCATGTATGTATCAAAATACGCTGTTTTACCACATATTTCTTTAGCTATTCCCTGTGTTTTAAAACATACTTTTGTACCGTTGTCCAGAATATTTGAGTTTTCATCTTGTATAACTATTTTACCCATTGCGAGCCTCTCATTAGGTTGCAATTTTGTTATATCTTGCATGCTTAGCAATGCAGGTGCACAACCTTGTAAAAAAGAAGAAAGTAAAATTATTAATGTAAAAAGCGTTTTTCTCATAGTATAGATAGTTTCCCATATTGTTTCATTAATTACGTTCGTTTATCTTATTATTTCTTATCTTTTTCCATTGTTTATTTTCTATATATTGACCTGGGACATTAGATCACTACTCAGCTATCTTTTTGGCTTGAACGACTTAGTATTGCGGGATTGAAAATACCACTCATAATCAAGCAAATATAAATAATATCAAGACCATAAAATTATCCATCGGTAAACCTCGTTTTGCCATCATTATTTCAAAGTATTATTAATGCTATCATTCATTATCGTATATATCATTTATATTTATTAATGATATATATATAGTAAGTTATTGATACTATAATTTATTAAATGATTTAGATGCGGCTAAAATAGCTTTCACAGTTTCTGATTTTAAAAATTGCTCCTGATTTATTGGTTTTGGCCTTCTGCCTCCACTTTTCTGAAAATATGATGTTAACATGAAACTAGCTACAGCTCTGGTGGTGCTTCGTGGAATCTTCGACATTTCTAAAATTAAGACCTCCCCGGTAGTCTCTTTGTATTCATTTAACTTTTTTTTCCGTTCACTTAAAATTAACTCATCATCATACTCAAATGTACTACAAGTATAGAAATGCATAGAATTGTTTTTATGTATGGCTTTATAGTCATCTTGTTTTTTAGATAATAAAATCTTTCCATGAGATTCTTCTAATGCTTCATTATATAGAGTATCAATCATAGATCCTTGGTTATTTCCTCCGTAAACCTGTGGGCATCCACCACAGAACCAAGAGTTATTCGTATATGGGCTATATCCAGCCTTAATACTAAAGTATGCATAACCATCTTTATCTATTGGTATAGCGTAATATTTCATTATTTCTCCTTAAGCATTAATATAATGGGATAATTACAAACCACTCACAGTGAACATCATTTAATAGCTCATTCCTTCAATTATTATTACAATAAATTGTCTTATTACTATTAGTAATCTAATTGGTAAGGATTAATGATGGCCTGTCAGACAGGCCAAGAACTATAGAATGTTTCTTCTTATATTACCTATCTTTTCCAAAAGTTATTCTATTTTAAAAGATGACACCAGATTGTCTTCGACATATTCCCATCCACACAAATGATTACCATTGAACCGATTTGGTGATTCTAATTCTGCCTTCTGTTTAAGCTCAGGATTTATACGAACTAATTCAGGATGTTTTCCTGTTTCCATCCAGAAAGCTTTTGCGGCAATCTCAATTTCTTGTGTGATAGTTTGCTTCAATTCTTTTCCAATCTATTATTATATGGGGTTTGAAGTCCAAAGGTGACAGCCTAGCCTCATCTTCCTCTTTGATCCATGTTGATTGGCCTTGTTAGGCATTTGTGTGCCATCGTTCCATAATGTATGTAACAAGTGTATGGGATGAGTTTACCGCTAAACGCGCCTCAGAAACTTTTATTTTAGGCGGTTCCTTACCTCTCCCATGCGCTGACCCGATATGTGTTCTTAATGCTCCAACGCCATCAACAACTGATGATAAACCTGTAAGAATTCTATTTTGATCTTCTTCTATATTACGGTCTACATTAAGGCTTAAATGCTGTTTTACAACTTTCCAAAGTGGTGTAACACTTTGTTTACCTGGCATCACTAAGTTAAATGTTTCTATATAGGTTTTACAAAGAGCCTCTATAATTGAGCACGCAGCTGTAATTGATGCGTGAGGGTCTGTGTTTATGTGCGCTAAAGCACGCTTAAACTCATCCTCGACGGACGCGAAATCACCAGATTTTAAAAAGTCTGAAAGTGTTTTAGTTGTTGGGTGGGAGCCTGCTAGAACAATTTGGCCATTTATTTGATAGCTGAGTTGGTTTTTAGCCAAAGCTTTTTTTATTCGATCTTGACCTGCTTTTATGTTTTTACTTGCCCCGTATGAGTTTGGATCCTTTTCCATGTAACTTTGGATTACTTCACCTAGAACAGCAAATGCATCACATGATGAATCGTCGTTACATCGCTTTAACCAGCTACTACACTTTTTTTCACAATTACCTTCAGGCACCTCTCCAGGTGCACCGGATTCCATGAACAAAGTATTGAGCGTAGAGTGACTATAATAGTACTCTGCTATTACTGATGATACAGCTCCGATTACTGAGTTTGGAATATTATTGCTCATTTATGTCTGTGCCTAAGTCGCAATTAACCGGGCTATTAACCCAGGGCGTAGCGACGGGTTAGTTGGCATGAATAAAGTTACCATTTGCATCATCATAGCCATTCATTTTTCCAATATTAATAATCTGTCTCACATAGCACACATTAAATATATACCCACTTAATATTCCTCTTTCGAATAATGTGGATATTCCGTTATAAATTCATGCAAATAGACCACCGATAATGCTAGCAAGTATAGCTACTAGAAAGCCACGATGTATCCATGGTCCTTTGTTAGGATGTCTAGGTCCCTCAATTTTTAGAAATATATACCTTGTGTAATTAAATAAGATACGGAACACCAAAAGCATTAGCATAAATAGGTATAAGTAAATTGCGATACTCATGATATCTGAAGTCTTATCTAACTTATCGCCAATCAATTGAGAAAATTTATAAAGCCAAGTTAATGTCAACGGCATTCCAATAAGCCAAAGCATTAAATCATATGATATCTTTTTATGGATAAAGTTATATGGTGTACTATAACTATTAAAAAAATCCTCTAACGCTTGATAAGTACCATTCACCCAATTACTGTTATTTCCCGTTATAATCCCGAGGCTTTGATTTATCGTATCATCAGCCTTTGCATGAAACTCAAATATATTCTGCTTATTTAAATCCAAGTTTATATAAAATTGGTTTACTGGTGGTTGGTTGACTCTATTTCGAAACTCGAATGCTGACTCGTATTGAATAAAATTAATTACTGACCCATAAGTATCTATATATTTACTAAGATGTTCCCTTGAGAATACCCTTTGCCAATGACCATTATTCAACTTTATGAGGACTGACAATTGCATCAAAAATTGAGCAGTATTTTTACTAGCAACAAAGGCTTCATCAGATTCATCATCCAACTGCTTGAAAGCGTCCACATTATATTTGGCAGCATCAATTGCTTTCTCATTGAGGATATCAAAAAGTGATAAAAGCGCATCTTTCGGAAGAGAGCATGATTGAATGATCAGATTTTTTTCTATACCTTCCATTTTTATACCATTATCTATTTAGTTAGAATGCATACTATGTGTTTTATTGTCGAAGAAGACCGTTTTATCCTGGTTACACAGGTACAGCGCTACATTTATTCTTTCATAACTTTTTATAAATACCTTTAACTGCTTTTTTTACAGCTCTAACATCCATATCGACAATTTTTTTAACACTTTGGTAATCCCTTATTCCAGACACTTCCATCAAGTTCCGTATAGATAAATCACCTTCATCAGCTCTCGACATGTGGATGATGTAAGATCTACGAAAATCAGTATATGTAACTTTACCTTTATACTTTGTGCGACCAATTAAAGCTCTAAAAAATGTATTTATACCGGTAGGTTGACGTTTTTCAGAATCTTTACTTCTACGCGAAAATACAAATGGTTCGCCCATATTATTAAGCAAAAATTCTCGTTTAGGATCAAGCTCCCGATATCGCTTACTCTTGACAATTCCCCAATGTCGACCAATTAACATATCAACATAACGCTCCAAGGCTTTCATGAGTCTTGGATGATTAATAGGCAGTGTTCTCTCGTACCCATTGAAGGCAATACCTGGCGATATAACCAGGATCTTCCGAATCTCACCCTGAGCATTAATTATATCTGAAACAGTTACCTGACTTAGTTCACTAGCCGTTAAACCGAGTAGGGCAGACATCAATATTGCAACTTCATTTCTAGGACCTAAATCATCCGTAGTATTACGGCGAATGATCTCTTTAATATCCTCGGTTTCTAGTATTTTCACAATTCTCAAACATTTAATACATCAATGTTTTAAGATCATAACACTCTGAATGGTTTTTCACAATGCCAATAATATAAGGAAATGTGAATATATAAATAGTTTTAATCAGCACAATCCTACTCATAACGTTGTGATGACAGTGTTCATTGGAAAGTTTGCTAGGGTGATAGCAAGCAGGTCGGGCATTTCCGATATGTTGAGGAGGGATGTGGCCTTCATGCTTGTTTTTGATCATTATCCATTATATATTTTGTCAATATGTACTAATTTAAGGTTTTGACACACTTGAGTAGAGCAGAGTATACCCCTAAAAAAGACCGAAATCGGTTGTTTAAGAATACATTGGCAGATCCATCCAATGGGGTTAGGGATCATGCCATCTTAAGACTGCTATACGGTATGCCAGTACGTCCTATAGAGTTGATACGATTTAGTACTTGTGATTTTGTAGATCAACAGGCCGTTGTAAATCCAAGCGAGAAACTGGTTATTAAAAAAGAGATATCTTTTTCAGGCCTAGAACGTCCTATGCCATTGCTTGACCCTGTTCTTATCGATGGCTTACAAGCATGGGTAAATTGGCGATTAGAGAATGAGTGGGGATTAACACAGACTGGTTATATTGATTTGGATACTCCATTTTTTATGGTCAATAAGAATAACGGTTTCACGATCCATAAAACCATTCAGGATGGTAAAGAACGATTTTCTACAGAAAGCATTAATCGCATTATACGTAAACGATTTGCATTAAATGGTATAGAAGGTAACGTAGAAAATGGCTTACGTACATGGACATTGGATCGGCACCACGAGGGTCGAGATGCGAGGGCTATCTGGCAGTTACGTGGTGATTTGAGATTTGATACAGTACAGAATGCAATTCGTAACGATCCAATTAGATTGGGCGCATTAGTGGAGAAGGTGTTTTAGATAATTTAAATGTAATTTATACCAATGTATTGACCATCGATGGTGGTCATTTTTTGGAGGGGGGTAGAATTTCATTGAAAAGGTTGCAGCTTTATTACCTTTCTAATGAAATCAAAGTATATTGCAGTCTCTTATCCAAAGCCAAAATAACTACATCAGGAACTTTTGAATACGTAAAGTGAGAGACGATTTCACCACAAAAACGAAAGAAACAATGGCACGTCGAGCTGGTTACAAGTGCTCTAAGCCAGACTGTGGAATACTCACCAGTGGTGCAGACTCAACTGACGAAGGAACAATTAATATTGGTGTTGCAGCACATATTGCAGCAGCAGCTTCAGGAGGCCCGCGATACGATTCGGCTTTATCTAGCGAACAAAGAAAACACGTTTCGAATGGTATATGGCTTTGCCAGAATCATGCAAAGCTCATTGATTCAGACGATAGCCATTTCACCGTCGATGATTTGCTTGAATGGAAAAGACTCGCAGAAACTCGTTCTTTCTCTGAAGTTGTTAATTCCATCCCAAGAAGTTCGGCTGATGAGGTTCCCACCAATAACGAAGATCTACAAACAGTTTTAGATCTACTTCTAGAATACTCAATGTCAGATCTTTCATTATTCAAGAGCGTACAGGGGGCTCCTACTCATACAGTCGAACTCAATCTTCGTTTAGTGGATGGCGAAAGAACCAAAATATTCACAGCAACAAATTTATCCTCTGCACTGGAGGCCTTTGATCAAATTGTTGTCGTTGCCCCACCAGGCACAGGTAAGACAACAACGCTATTGCAGTTGGTTGATGCAATACTCACTAATGCTAAATTAGTTGCAGTATTTATTCCCTTAAGTGAATGGGCCACCGGTTCCGAATCTTTTTTTCAGTCACTGATGAAGCGTTACTCGTTTAAAAAGGCCAGTGAAGAACAATTTGATCTTCTATCTCAACATGGAAAGATAGTACTCATTTTGGACGGATGGAACGAACTCGACGAAACATCAAAGGAAAGAGTGCGCAGTAATGTTAAAACTCTAAAACGTGACTTTCCGGATTTGCGTTTGGTCATCAGTTCCCGTCATAAAAGCTCAGATATTCCAATTAACGGACCAGTTGTCGAGGTTGAGCTGCTCACTGAAGAGCAGCAGTTGGATTTGGCAAAAGTGCTCCGTGGTTCTGATGGTGAATCCCTTATGGACCATGCTTGGCGCACACCAGGTCTAAGGGAGCTTGCCGCCATCCCGTTGTACTTGATAGCTTTACTTAAATCCCAGGGCGGATCACTTCCAACAACCAAGGAAGAGATTCTTCGGTTTTTTGTCGAAGAGGTAGAACAGGATCGGGATAAACACGCTACGCTGGATAAAATCTTACAAGGATATCATCGCGATTATCTGCAAGCTTTGGCTGTTGAAGCTGTAACACTACCTGAAAAACAGGCACGTGCAATTGTCGATTCAGTGCAGGTGCGACTAAAATATGAGAAACAGATAGAAAACCTTCTCAATCCAAAAGAAATACTTGATACGCTTGTCAGTGCCCATTTACTAGTTCGTTCTGGCACTGAAGCTAATGGCGTTTCATTCCAGCATCAACAGTTTCAAGAATGGTTTGCCTCGTTTCATGTCGAACAACTGATGCTGGCTGCCTTTAAGGGAGACGATGATGCAAGCAAGGAGTTAAGGGAAAGTGTTCTTGATATTCCTGATTGGGAAGAGGCAATTCTTTTTGCGTGTGAACGCTTATCAGGTGCTGATCAAGACGAGATAAATGCTGTCGCCCATGCCATTCTAGAATCCCTGGGTATTGATCCTTTACTGTCAGCAGAAATGATTTGGCGCTCATCCGACTTGGTGTGGGAACAGGTTAATGAGGATGTCGTGTCCTTTGCAGGTAAATGGCATGCACCTGGGCACGTGGATCGTTCCATTAATTTTATGATCAGTACAGGTCGTGCGGAATTTTCTGAATATGTGTGGCCCCTGGTTTCAGATCAAGACGATCAAGTCCATCTTAAAGCGCTCAGGGCTGGACATCGGTTTAGACCCAGTGTTCTCGGTTCGAATATAGAGAAACGGATCTTAGCTCTCTCAGAAGAAGTGAGAAAAAATGTGATTTCTGAGATAGCCAGCAACAGTGGCATGGATGGTATTGAGATTGCCACCAACCTGGCCAGGATCGATACAAGTTCGGAAGTCAAAGAGTCCGTGATTGACTCATTGATGTTCAGGCGGGCAGATCGCTTTGCAAAAGAGATCCTCGAATCAGTTTCAGATGAGGTTTGGCTGTCACTCGCTCGACACTGGAATCCTCACGAATTTTCCGATCCAGAAATATCTGCACGGGTACAGAAGGAGAGGGACAAATTTTTTAACGAAGAAAGCAGTTCTGAAAAAAAACTGAGCGCTCTTCTGCATACAAATAGCCAAGACCTGGTTTCTGGACAAGAGATTCGCGAGCTTGTTGAAAAAATTGATTTTTCAGAGAACCGGCAAAGCAATGAATGGTCGATTCAACGTGCATATGAACATTACCCCAAAGATGTCGTTTCAGGGCTGTTATCGTTACTTGAGCAGAGCAAGCAGGTACCTTTCCATACTGGTGAAATGCTCAGATCGTCAGATGTCGTGATTGATGATGGATCACTGGTTGACTGCATTCTGGAGAATTCTGAGGAAAAAAGAACTCAAGCGATAGTGGCGGGCATTGCAGGACTGAAGACCATCGCTCTACTGATTGATCAGTTGTTAACCGTACATGCCAACATTAAAGAGAACAATGGCAAACATGATAAGTCATTGAGTGATGAGTATTTCAGACTAAAAGATTTGATTTCGTGCACCAAGGTTAGTGTATTTATACAGTCCATACTTGAGAAAGCCGATACAGAAAATCTAGAAGATATTGAAATGCTCCTAGATCTGTTATCACAGCATGGAGTTAGTCATGAAAAAAAACACTATGTACTTGATGAGTCATTACACAAGAAGGTGATAGCAGTTGTTCAGAGGTGGGCGGAAATACTTCTTGCATCATCTGAAGCATCACGGGCACAGTTTGCGAAAATAGCACAAGCCACTGAGCGCCTGGCATCACCTGAACTGGTACCTGTATTACTGAAGCTGTTGGCTGAAGAACTTGTTAAAGGTCATCAAATACAAAACGGTGCTCAAACTGGTTGGGGCGGTTTGTACAGGAACGCATTTGCTGCAATCGGTAACGAACAAACGATCAAAGCAATGAAAACCTATCTACCAGACTCATATTTCGGCGTTGATGCAGCATATGTTCTTAAAGAGGTTTGGCGAAAATCACAAAACCATGAAGTCGAGCCTGGGTTGATAATGACACGGTCCGATTTTTCTGATGTACCAGAAGCGTATAAAAAGCGTCAGTCTGAGACTGGAGAGGAGACACATCCATTTGTCGACGATATCTCTGCCGTGATTGATGATCTGATAAAACCAGGCGCAGACGAAGTAGATCTCAAACATGCTTTAAAGCTAGCAACAGTCGCGTTTAGCATGCCATATACCGACAAGGAAGAGACGATAGCTGCATTGTTGAAGTTACCAGTTCCCACCGCCAACAAACGAGGCTTTCTAAAGGTTCTTGTGTGTTCTGGTGAAATGATTGATTCAGAGACCATTCTAAGTGGTATTGATGAGTTCCTGGAAGAAGCTAAAACAAAGCCTTGGATGCTTCACGAACAGGAAGGGTTTCGTTTTAAGGAATGGCTTGAGCTTCTACCTTTTACAGAAAAACCGGCTGCAATATTGGAAATTCTGGATCGAGTGGAAGGCTTTAATAAAGTGCCATGGAACTTGCGCGAGTTGCTATCAGCTTTGGGGGACGCACCTTCATCTGAGGCCGAAACAGTACTGAATGAACTCGCTAAAAGTGATGAGCGATTTCTGAGTGAATATGGTTGGATAGCTGCACTGATGAGGCGCAATACTCTGTCCATCGCCCAGTACTTGCTTGATCTGATATGTGGTGGTTCCTTTATAAAGAATCGAGGAAGGATCAGTGATATGGATTTAGGTAGAAAACTATCTACATTCATGCTCTCACACGATGAGTTCCGCAAAGATGTTTACAAAAAATTTCAAGCGCTTGCTGATGGGGCTGCCAAATCTGTTCTTGGATACGCTATAGCAGAATTAGCAGATACAGAAGCAATTTTGTTACTGTTATGTGATGCTGCAGCACGAAAAAAGCGTCTTCAATCTACGATGCTCTATACAGCTTTGCGGAATGTACTCATTGACCAGGGGCCTTTAGAGCACTCAGGAACACATGAGTTGTACAGCGTACCTGCTCCAGAACTCAGAAAAGCTCTCTTTAATTTAGTCATAAATGGAAGTGCTGAAGAATCGCAGCTGGCGATTGATTGCTTGAACACCATTGACGAAATCCGTGATGATTATGGTCAAGTAGACGCAGAGCGTCGTCACCCTGATATAGTGACTGGAGTTCCTTGGCCAATAATTGAACAGAAAGTGCTATTGCAGTCAAAATCAGCGAGTGAACCCAAAGAACTGCTAAAGCAGGTGCAAACCGGAATAGATTTAGCAAAAGCTGCAGATGATATATTCAAACTCAATATTCCGATTGTTCCAGGGGTGTTAGGTGTAAATCTAAATAAAGCAGTAAAGTATCTAAGAGACTGGTGGGGAAATCGTAAAAATAGAAATAAACATAAGCAGAAAAACGACTAGTTAATAATCAACATAGATGTCACATACCACCAAATGAATGAACCGGACTCTATTCTCAAACTGAATGGAAAATCTGAACCTAGAGTCGTATAACTAGCTAAAAATGAACTCGGCATTAATAAATAGGAAAAAACAATAGTGAATAATGTAAACATTACTTAGGTATAGAATGAAGCATCTAGACGATCTCCCAAAGCGCGATAGTAATCACGATACACAGGAAGTTGCTGAAACAGCTTTCAGAACTGCTGTCAGTGCATGTGGCTTATTTGTAGTGCAACAAGAAGACCGGAGTGACTACGGCACGGATTATCAAATTGAAGCTAGAGATGGCGAGAAAATGACGAACATCCGTGTCCATGTTCAGCTCAAGGGTACAGAAAGTGATGCTAATACTAATGGTACTGTTAGTAGATCTGTTGCCCGTTCGAACTTGAACTATCTACTGGCTCAACCCGCTTCCATTTATGTCTGTTGCCATCTTCCTTCGGAACGTTTACTTATTCGTTATGCAGAAGATGTGTATCGCGAGTATGAGCATCTTGGAAAGGACTGGATTCATCAAGAATCGATTACAGTAAAGTTCAATCATTTGTTTGACGAAAAATTCCAGCATTCCTTGAAGGAAAGAGTCTTATTGGCAGGAAGATCATCGAGAGATCGTCGACTCCAATTTACCACTACTCCACCAGAACAGATACCGAAATTAGTACAGAAAACTCTAGAAAGTATAGAGATACCTGCAGATGCAGAGCAAGCAAAAGAGATACTCACTAAGCTCTACGAGACAGGCAATGATGAAGTCATTAGTAATTCTTTTGAACATTTCTCAGTAGTATTGGGGGCCTTGCCTGGTGCCATGGATTTGGCTTATATGGCAGAAACCAATTTAGGGATCAATAGTAGAGATCAGTTTGATAAATCCCGAGTAAGAAAAGGTATTGATGTACTCCAGGAGACCATCAAAAGAGGTGATTTTCATACAGGATCACTTCTTTACTCCATAGGAAATAGTTGGTTAGCATTGAGTGAGTACGAGAAGGCTCAAGATGTCTATCACGATGCTCTAGGATATCTCGTAAATCCTGAGATTGCTGGTGTTGCTGCACAGTGTTGCAAGAACATGGGTACTGTCTTAGAAAAACTGGGCAAAGAGAATACCGCCCCTGAATTTTATGAGCGAGCACTCAAACTTGACCCAAACTTAAGTGAGGCTCACTATGCACTCGCTATTTGGTATCGTCGAAAAGAAGATTTTACAAAAGTTTTGGAGCATTTAGATCAAGTGATTCGGAGAAAGGGAACGGCGATAGAAGTTTCTGCAGTGCAGGGGTGGAGGATTGAAGCTCTATTTAATATAGAGGATTACGATGCGGCATTTCGCGAAGTTAATAATCTCATTAGTGAAGCAGATAAATTTGACTGGATTTGGCCTTGGTGTGTAGGGCAGGTTTCGTATTTTGGGAAAGTATCATTAGAAGTTGTACAAAAAGCACTCCAATTCTGGCGTGTTTATCTTAGTGAGTATCCAGAGGATATTGAAGCTGAACGAGAACGTTTGCTTTGTTACTGGTACTTGCGATCAGTTGGAAAGCACAAAGAAGTAGGCTTCGCTGAATTTAAAAAAATGGTGATAGAAGTGATTGAAAGAGGAGAGCCTGATCCAGCGTTCCTATTTGATCGCTTGGGCCACTGGGCTCAATATGATGAAAATTGGATAGTAGCTGAACAATGGTACCGCAAAGCATATGACATGTTTCCTGAACGATATGGATACTGCTTAGGAACTGCTTTGAATTTCTTGAATAGATATACTGAAGCTCTACCTATTCTACTTTGCCAAGCTGAGGGCTATCAATCAGATGCAATGTGTTGGTTCCAAGTCGCTGTAGCACGTGAGGGTTTAAATGACATTGAGGGGAGTGTCTCGGCATACAAACTGGTGCTGGAGCTTGATGCTGACTACGAGCTCGCGTGGTTTAACCTTGGAGGGATATACTGGAATTCTAAAGATAATGAGCGTGCGACAAAAATATGGAAAGAGGCTGTGGTGCGTTTTCCCGCACATGATTTGACAAAAAAACTTCGACGAGATATGCCATTTCTTTTCAAAGAGGGTGTGATATAAAAATCATCCTTCTTAAATATATTTTTTGGTTTTGTCGGGTTACTGATTATTAAGAAAAAGTTCTGAATGTCTGGAAAAATCAGGATATCAGACCACGCAGAATATTTATTGATAAAAAACATATAGGAAAAAAATGGCTTTTTATAACTTTAACCCATTTCCGGTAGGAATTAAGGATTTAGAAGGGAAGCATCTTAACGTCTTAAGGGATGTTACAGAGGGTTGGTATGTAGATTATAAACAGGAAATTCTTCAAATCAAGAAAATATCTAAGCAGTTATCTTCGTTTTCTAATCAATATGGAGGATGGTTGTTCTTTGGAGTAATTGAATCTGATGAAAGAAAAGCAGGAAGGTTCTCGGGAATTCCCAAAGAGTCAGTTGAAAGTAGTCTATTACGTATACGAGAAGCATCTACAGCACACGTTAACCCCAGTGTCTACTATGAGGAAAAGGTTATATATGGACCAGTTAGTGAGATCTCACTTGAGAAAAATAGTGCAATCATAGTTGTTTATATTCCTGAAGGGGCGAACCCTCCTTACATAGACAGTTCAGGTAGTATTTATAGAAGACTAGCGGATCAATCTTATCCAGTAAAAGAAACTGATAGACATGTACTAGATAAGTTGTGGGAAAAGGGTAGTAAAAGATGGATGAAAACCAAAGAATTTATTAAAAGACGCCGAGATATTACGAATCCAAATACGCCCGTCATATATGTGCATTTTCTTACAAACCCACGATTTAATAAACACTTTGAATCAATAAGTTATGATGATTTTAGAGATATATTTTCAGGCCAGGATAGTAACTTAGGTTTGAGCATGCCTATGGATTCTATTCATTCTGTTCAAGGCGGGTTTGTAGCAAAACAAACCAAAGGTAATAACCCATTTGATCATGTTCCATTTATAAGATGGTGGCATGATGGTAATGCTATGATAGTTATACCATTAAACACAATAACTTTTGACAGTCTAAAAAATTCTAATGTTAACTTTATACATGGAATAGAATTTTTAAAAGAACTACAACATCAAGGGCTGTCTGAAGCTTCTATATGTGACTTTAATTATTTTTTGATAACTCTTAGCTGTCTATTTAACCAATTAACTGAAGTATATAAATTAACGAATAATAAAGAGAAAATATTTTCATCTTTTTGTTTGGAAAATGCAGAAAAGATGATTCCGTTTATTGATGATCCTGAATATCTTAGTCAGGTAAAAAAAATAGGTGCTGCAATTATTGAGGATAAACAAGTTAGAGTTCCATGGGACTTGGATGAGCGATGGCTTATAGAGATAATACCCAGAGAAGAAGAGTTTAATGATTTGCCCAGAGGATACAGTTCTATGGTAGATGTTATGCCTATATTTGCTAGTCTTTTTAATTCTATTGGTATAGTAAATAGAATTAAGGATTTTGCTAAGTTTTTAAAGGTGTTTTCTACCAACAAATACGAAAATCCAAAATTATAGCTGAAGAGAGGATTAAATTTTTATATTTTATAGTGTATTTTACTAAAAATGATAAGCTGCAGTCATTCCGGTTATTATTCTAGTGGAAAATATATAGGAAAAAGGTAGAAAAATGATAATTAGAGGTTTCACATTATGCATTATATTATTTGTGAGTAATATGAGCTATGCCGATGAGGGCGTTCAAAATTCTGTGTCACAGTTAATTTAAATATCCAGTACGTTATCTAGCCGACCTTCAAAATAAATAGCTAATTGTGATAATGCCTGGCTC
>Ga0316207_10001259_pt1 | contig 32286 bp, 24 predicted proteins | sample 6weekpyrite_MG_FD_204943 | JGI IMG/M metagenome (GOLD analysis project Ga0316207, IMG submission 204943) | Microbial mat bacterial communities from mineral coupon in-situ incubated in ocean water Damariscotta River, Maine, United States -... | ecosystem: Environmental > Aquatic > Marine >...
ATAAACAAAAAAAGCTATGATAACGACCAAGATCGATAATAGTATGCTGTTTAATCCTTTCATAATGGCTCTCTTTTTACCTAATTTTCCTGTAACGCCAGATCGAGCATTAAAACGTCTATTGCGTATACCTTAAATACCGGGTTCGGGCTCTTGTCGCTTTGGCGATGCAGGCATTCATCGATTCAGATCCCTTAGCCTGTTGGCAATTATTGTTTCTTGTTATGATCCAGTTAATCTGACTTTCTTTCAAGCGTTTTTTATTTTCGGTTGAGCGTATAGTCTTTCAGTTAATGTTAAAGCGGACACTCGAATACCCAAGTGGGATCTTCTCCTTCTGGCCGATAACTGCCAAACGGTCTAAAAATCTGAACGGCTGCTCTAGTGTAATTTAGAGACCTTCATCTCCAAACAAAATTGTCAGATCAAGTATAAATTTATTTATAATGAATCAGATCAGGTTTTAGCTACTACAAATAAGGTGTAGCTAAAAGTGATATACACCAGACTTAATTGCCCATAAATAATGCTAAATGCAGCTAATTGCAAAAGAAGGCATAGGTTGCAAGTAGTAAATTATAAATAAAATATTGCATTATATTGCGACTACGAACCAGGCGGTCGCACTTAGAATCCCTGCAGGCTTCATTAAGTACTTCCTGAACCAGCTTCGCTGGTTCTGGTCGCACGAACGTTCGAACAGGACAGTTTAGCTGCCCGCAACATCGGAGCATAGCGACGATGGCCCCCGATCTGGTCACATACCAGTCGTATAATTCAGAAGAATAATCGTGCCGGGCGCGCCATATCAGGCAATCTTCGAATGTGCGAACATACCCTTCAGAATGTTATCAATCTAGATCCCGTGGATGATCGATATCCTTGATCACGCCTGCATCATGGGTGATGAATAATTCTAATTCATCAGAAGATTGTGCGATTAAATCCCGCGCACCCTTGTCACCAGATAATTCTCTTAACGGTTGTAGCCAACGCGATGAAAAGCCAACCGGGTGGCCTCGTTGTCCTGCGTATACAGGTGCAACTATAGATGCACCGTTCTCCAATCGACCAACCAGCGTTCTAATGGTGGTAGACTGTATCCAGGGCATATCTGCTAAAGCAATAATCCAGCCATCTGCATTAGCGGCGGCATTGACACCAATGGCCAGGCTCGTACCCATACCTTCATCAGCGTGATTATTTTCTACGACGTTTATGCCATGTTGAGCAAATTCATCGATCAAAGCCTGGTCTCCAGATCGAACGACGGCGATCGTTTCAGGGACCGTCTGAACTATTGTTTTTGCAGCAGCAACACCGATGGTTACACCATCAGACAGTGGATGCAGGAGTTTGGGAGAACCGAAGCGCTTTGCAGATCCAGCGGCGAGCAATATGCCAACAATTTTAGTCATGGGTTTTGTCGCGTCGGTTGTGAAATGCCATTACGTATAGCCGTTATTTGCGCGAGAATGGAGACAGCAATTTCAGCAGGTCGCTTACTGCCAATATCCAGCCCAGCTGGGCCATGAATGCGTGTGATCTGTTCCGCACTGTATCCCAGTGAATCCAGTCGTTTGCGTCTGGCCAGAGCCGATTTTTGTGAGCCCAAGGCGCCGATGTAAAATGCCTCTGATTCCAGTGCAGCACTCAAAGCCAGGTCATCCTGGCGAGGGTCATGTGCAAGCGCGACGATTGCGGTGCGTGCCAGGTTACTGATGTCATGAACGATGTCATCAGGCATTGCACGGCTATAGGTTACATCGCTTAGTGGTTTAGGATGGGCAAAGGTATTACGTGGATCACAGATAGTGACTCGGTAATCGAGATGTTTGGCCATACTGGCAAGGTGACGTGCGAGTTGACCATCACCGATCAGTAATAACTGCCAGGCAGGTCCAAAGGTCTTGGACAGTTCTGTTTCTGATAGATTAAAATCTGTGTAACCATCGCCAGGTTGCAGGCTGACTGTTCCGCTGCCGAGGTTCACTTTTCTTGTTACCAGTTCACCGTTTTCCAGTCTTTGCTGTAGTTGTCTGATCGTATCCGGGTTGGTGAGATGTTCAATCAGTAGTTCCAGGCGACCACCACAGGGTAGGCCCATACGAGTTGCTTCTTGCCGGTCGACTCCAAAGTCCACCATGGTGGGTGCCGGGCCTGCCAGTTCACCATTATGGTAGCGGGCAATCAACGAATCCTCGACACAACCGCCCGATACCGAGCCAACGAATTGCCCTTTATCATTCATTGCCAGTAGCGAGCCGGGTGGGCGAGGCGAGGAGCCCCAGGTCCTGATGACCGTTACCAATGCAACCTGCTGGCCGGATTGCAGCCAGGTCAGGGCTGCTTCAAGGACCTCGAGATCGTCAGTCCGTTCAGTCATCAATTAGCTCGTCATATCAGGCGGAACGCAGATCAGTGTTCTTTAACGGGAATTGTCGAATACGCTTACCGGTGGCGGCAAAGATGGCGTTGAGTACAGCAGGAGCTGCCACTGCGATGGTTGGCTCACCAATGCCACCCCAGAATCCACCGGATGGCATGACAATGACCTCGACTTTTGGCATCTCAGACATAAGCATGGATGGATAGCTGTTAAAGTTTTGCTGTTCGACGCCGCCGCTCTTGATTGTGCATTCGCCATACAGTAATGCCGACAGTCCAAAGACAAAGGAGCCTTCGACCTGGGCCTCGATCTGCTGTGGGTTAACTGCATGTCCGGGATCAGTGGCTGCCACGATACGATGGATTTTGAGCTGGCCATTTTTATCGACTGATACTTCTGCGCAGGCAGCAACATGACTGGCAAATGCCTTGCAGACTGCCAGGCCACGATGCACACCCTTGGCTGCCGGTTTGTTCCAACCCGCTTTCTCTGCCACTGCATTCAAAACCGCCAGACTCTTCGGATGTTGTTTCATTAGGTTACGACGGAATTCAAGCGGATCCTTGTCTGCAGCATGTGCCAGTTCGTCCAGGAATGATTCCATATAGATGGCGTTCTGATTGATATTCACGCCACGCCAGAACCCTGGCGGTACCGGCGGGTTACGCATCGCATGTTCTACCAGTAAATTAGGCACTGTGTAACTGATGCCATGGTCACCCTCAGGCAGCAAACCCTGGAAGGTGAACATATCGACGCCGTTGGTCATCCAATTTGGATTAACCGATGCCAGAATCGACTGGCCCGAAATACGAACATGCAGGCCAAGCAGGTTGCCCTTTTTATCCAGGCCGCCGATGAGTTTGCATTTGGTGATGGGATGGTAGTGGCCATGCTGCATATCTTCTTCGCGTGTCCAGAGCAACTTAACTGGTGTTCCAGGAATCTGTTTTGCAATCATTACTGCCTGCGTGACGAAATCATGGAAGGCACCGCGTCTGCCAAACCCGCCACCTAAATGAATTTTGTGAACATCACACTTGTTCTCTGGTAGTCCGGCCGCTTCGGCAGTGGCCTCGAGTGCAGCCTCGCCATTCTGCGTCGGGCACCAGACCTCGCAGCGATCCTTGTTCCAGAGCGCTGTGGCATTCATCGGTTCCATGGTGGCGTGGTTCTGGAACGGATAACGGTAGGTTGCCTCAACGGTTTTTACGGCGCCCTTTAATGCCTTCTTTACATCCCCGTTTTTGTTACCAGTAAAAGCCTCTTTGGCAGTTAACCCTTCATCCAGCATTTTCTCGATGGATGCACTGCTAACTGTGGCATTCGGGCCATGGTCCCAAGTAACTGGAAGTGCATCCAGGGCGGTCTTTGCCTGCCACCAGGTAACGGCAACAACGGCAACGGCATCATCCCCAACGCGTACGACCTTACGTACCCCGGCCATCTTGTTTACTTTGCTTGCATCAAATGATTTAAGTCTACCGCCGAATGTTGGGCAGGCTCTGATCGCGGCATTAAGCATGCCAGGCAGTTGCAAGTCGGTGCCGAACACTTGTTTGCCGGTTAGTTTGTCGACCGTGTCCAGACGTTTGACCGGCTTACCAATGATTTTCCAGTCCTTCGGATCCTTCAGTTTGACTTCAAACGGAGGGACCAATTCGGCGGCAGCTGCGGCTACCTTGCCATAGGTAGTGGTTCGTCCCGTAGGTTTGTGAGTGATGACGCTGTTGGCAACACTACACGTCTCCTTCGACACACCCCAGCCTTCCGCGGCGGCTTCAATCAACATCTCACGGGCAACAGCGCCGCCTTTGCGGACATATTGATGACTGCCGCGGATACCCTGGCTTCCACCGGTTGAGAAACTACGCCACACACGACCACGGGCAAGATTTTGTCCCGGTGTCGGATACTCGGTTGTTACTTTGGACCAGTCGCACTCCAGTTCTTCGGTCACCAGCTGTGCCAGGCCAGTGAGTGTGCCCTGTCCCATTTCAGAGCGAGCAATGCGAATAACAATAGTATCGTCCGGTTTAATCACAACCCATGCATTGATCTCGGGTACTTCCGCAGCGCCTGCTTCTGCAGCCATGGCCATGTTGCCACCCCTGGGCAGGTACAGTCCAAGTGAAAAACCGGCACCCATCACAGTGCTTTGAATGAGAAACTCGCGGCGGGAAATATTGACGCGTTGTTTTTTCATCATCATGACCTCCTGCGTTTCCCGATTTCAACAGCCAAATGGATGCCACTTCGTACCCGGTTGAATGTTCCACAGCGACAGATGTTGGTTATATTTGCATTGATATCTGCATCACTGGGATTTGGGTTGTTTTTCAGCAGCGCTGCAGCACTCATGATCATGCCTGGCTGACAATAACCGCATTGTGGCACATCAAGTTCTTCCCATGCTTGTTGTAGTGGGTGAGTGCCATCAGCTGATAAACCTTCGATAGTGGTGATTTCTTGTGATGAGTCGAGTGAGGAGACCGGTATGATACAGGAGCGTACCTCTGTGCCGTTAATATGCACTGTACAGGAGCCACAGATGCCGATACCACAACTGTACTTGGTACCGGTCAGGCCCAGCTGCTCCCGGAGCACCCATAAAAGCGGGCTCGACCCGTCTACTTCAATCTCAACAAGTTTCCCGTTTATTTTTAGTTTTGCCATAGATAACTCCTGCAGATATTTATCCTATTCTGGAGTGTCTGATAACTAAATAAGGCTCTGTCTATCCCATTGATAACCCATTTAATGCGTCCAGTAAAGAGAGAAAAGAATATTTGGGAAGTGTTTTTTCACACGGCTTTCTTTCGTGCACTAAATAACTCTTTATCTCTTAGGTATTGATGGGGGATTCATTATTCATCTGCCGTACTTTTGCCGGGATAAGTTATGCACCGTTATGCTAAGTTATTGATTATATGCAACGAGAGCCCTAATTAAGGTTAATAATTTCAATAACTTAAATGGTGCTAAATCAGCTGCGAACCAGGCGGTCGCACTTAAAATCCCTGCAGGCTTCATTAAGTACTTCCTGAACCAGCTTCGCTGGTTCTGGTCGCACGAACGTTCGCACATGACAGCGTAGCTGCCCGCAACGACTGAAGGGCGAAGGCGTTAGCCTGAGTAATCGTGCTGGTCGCGCCATAATTCATTATATATCAATTGGTTAACTTGTATGCGTTAGCCGTTTTTTTATATTGTATTAACCGTGGCGGACATTTTGCCAATTACAATGCTCAAAAAAGTAGTTTTGTTTATTTGTTAAAGAGAGAAATATTTTGTTAGATATTTAGAGACAGAGTAAAAGCTCAAATGTATCTCAAGTTGTTGTAAAGAACTTTTACCCTAATTATAAATATTTTCAGATTTTCTGGTAATGTCATTTTTTATAATCGTTACTGAATATCAAGCTAATAGAGTGGGTGAATCCATATAAACTAGCTAATAAAAATGCAAATCCAATAATAAAGTGTGTTAACAAAATCGCATTGAATTTGCTTGGGCTATTATCAGCATAATAGAGTACGTTGTCATCTTCGACTGCGCCCGATAGAAAATCCTTTGTAATAAATAATATAAAAATAACGGCAAGAATAAAGACACATATAGATGTCATCAGGGTGATATATTTTTTTTGAATATTTATTTTTAGCTTATGTAAGGCTATAACCGCTAATAATGTAAGTGTAGCTAAAACCCCTGGTATTAAGGAATTGTCGAGGAAGTTATCGACAAGCGGTATATATTTTTCAAGCCCAGGTGTATATAAAGTGTAGTTTGCTGCAAACCCAGTGAAGTGAGGGAATATGTCAATTTTATTTATTAATAAAACCATCTCGAGAATTTCAAAAAACGGAGCTGAGAGAAAAATTATTATGGTTAAATAAATAAGTTTATTTCTTGCATTCTCGTACTTATGTTCGTTTGGGCGTATATCATAGTGATCGATTACTGTTACGACCGCAGCTAAACATAATGAAATCGAAGAAGCGGCAATCATTAATGTCGGTATTCCAGAAACTAAAATACTTCCTCTTCTTCCTGGTATTAACGTATAACCGATAGCCAATTCGGCAATAGCATATAATAGTAGGTAGATTGCGGCGATTGACAACCATATCCTTGTTTTTAAAGCGATTTTATTGGGTTTATATTTTTTCAAATCGCGCTTTCCTGTTTAATATATACCCTATGAGTCCAATAACTATTAAGGCAGTTGAAAATACACCACCAATGATCGACGGAATCTGTGCATATGACATAGAGAGTGTTAGTAATTCTTCTTTGTCTGCCGGGTCAGCCATAGCAATTGCTTGTATCGCGGAGGTATAACCGTTGTAATGACCATAGATTCCAATAATAAATGGAAGAAATGCTACAGATGTAATGATTATCATAGGTTGGTGTTGCTTTAGTGAGCGCCATGATAGAAGTGTGATAATAATTATAGTTAAGGCTAGTAACCCAAAGCCCAATATATACCACATTATCATGCCGCCATCATAAAACCAGTCTGATATGTACATAGGTAATTATTTTATTGCGTATAACATTTCATTTCGTAGAAATATGACTGTTACGTACGGATTTAAAGGTGAGCATTGTGCCAGCTACTATTCCTATAACTATTGGTGAAAACACTAGGTAACTTGGTTGCACTTTTGCAAGGCAAGCATTGCCAACAGGAAGATAGCGTGTAACTGGCCAGCAGTCATATATGGCATACACAGCTACACCAGCGATTAATATAGCAGCTATACAGGCGACTACGGAATATACAAGCCAGAGAATAATTGTTCGTTCAGATATGACTTGGCTTGTAAATATTGACATAAATTATCTACTAAGTATTTCGTCTGTGATGTCGGCCGCAACTATTCCGCTGGGTGTTTTGAATTGGAACAGTTTGGTATTAACATTTTGGTTAATGGTTTTTTTACGGAAAGATGCTGTTAAATCTATTTTTGATTTCCCTGCGCCCATTGAATAACTTTCTATATTACTTACATTAGGCTCTAATGCTAACTCTATATAGCCGAATAATTTAATGAATTTATTTATGTAATCAGGATTAGTGATATTTCTGCTACTGGCATATGCTTTAAATTTATTTTTGTCTATATGTCCAGATAATAGAGTAGTTTCTTTTGAGCAATGTGCTTTTAATTTATAAAGATTAATAAGATTTTTTAATGTACCCGGATAATCTTCGCCACTTAATAGACCGGTGCCATATAGGTTGTATGATGTATCAAATGGTCTATTTGGTTTGGTTGTTTTATTAAGATTTATTTTATAAATCTGTCGTGACTCTGGGGTGGTGATATCAACCCATTGGTATTTACCATCAAAGACGGTTGTAGTGCTTGCATTTCCTTGAGGTGTAGATAGGTCTTGTTTTAAATATAGTTTGTTAGGTGTTACACCATAAACAAGTGATTCTGATTTAACTCCCTTAAAGTGTGTAATTATTGTTACATTATAGGTTTTAATATTGCTGACGGTGTTTTGTAGATTCGCAATTATCTTGTCTGTGTTGCAGTCTATTGAAAATGCAATATTTGGAAACCCAGATAACAACCATAGTGTTAATAAAAGAAGGTGTTTACATCTAGATATTCTCACGGTAAGTTAAATTCCTTTGCCCTGACTGAAAATTTTTACTTTACCAAATTTGAACCCACCCCATGCGTGTAAGCCTGCACCTGCGAGAGGAATTGGTATGGTGTATATTCCTTTTTGAGTGATCCCTAGGTTTTTTATTACATTTTCAGTTAGATAGCGCATTTTTTTATATTTTTGAATGGTGTCAACAGCTTTACCGATGCCTTTAACACCTTTTAAAAATGAATCTAATTTTGCTCCAACTGAAAGATCAAAATCCCAGCTGCCTGTATCACCAATCATGGCGTTAGGTGAGTCATATCCATGCGCAATAACAAATACTGCTCCGATACTTCCACCTAAGCCAGGACCTAATTTAAAACCATTAATATTTAGTGTTGCATTACGGATGTCGGGTAACCCATCACCCAAATTATAAATCCTACCAGTTAAATCATGTGCGCCTACTATGAACAAGTCTCCAGAGTGTGCTTTTGCTATACCAGCCCAAACCTTTTTAAGTGCAGGAACACTATTTTGTGTGCTTTTGGTGATCGGGATTTCTTTACCGCGCGATGGAACGTATATGAGTCCAGGTTTAGCGTTTGCGCTGAAAATCCAGTTATCGTTGTCCGATGTGGCATCAACACAGCCAACATAATTTTTTAAGTACCAGTTTACTTCATCTGGATTCTTGGTCTTGAAATTTTCATAAATTAGTTCCCAAGCTTCCATTTTGTGGTGCTTGGCAATGGATCTCCATGAATCACCTTGTTTAACTTTATATGAGACAAAGTTTGCAGGTATATAACCGCGTTGAACTGGTTTTGATGGTGTTTTTTCGATAGGCATTGATTTATATCCTTATTGTCAATGTAAAGCATATTTTTTGATCAGGCAGCATTCCATTAGCCTGTTAAATAAGGATGTTATAACACTGCATGTCTAACAACAATAAATAAATTTGCCGGACTTTTGACGGTATCTGTTATGCTAAGTTATTAATTATTGGCAACAGGCGTCCCGGTTAAGAGTTAATAAATACAATAACTTATTGATTTTAAATGACTCTACGAACCAGGCGGTAGCACGTTCGAACAGGGCAGCGTAGCTGCCCGCAACATCGGAGCATAGCGACGATGACCCCCGATCTGGTCACATACCAGTCGTATAATTCAGAAGAATAATCGGTGCCGGGCGCGCCATTTTCTATATAATTATTAGTAACTTACATAGTATGAATAATCATTTGCTATGCAAGGTTTTACTATAAAACAGCAGTTGTACTATTCAAATTATCATTTCAGCTTTCAATTGAAAAACTAAATGTTCCGCTATAACGAAACATCACTCCAAACAAGGGATGCTTGATAATCATTTTCATTGAGAAATGCTCATTGTTAATGGGGCGCTCTTCTATATAAGCATTACCAAAGAGTAGATTGATTGGCATAGGTATGTTGATACCCAAAATGCGCCAGATGTAGCCTTTGTCACGAAAGACCAGGGCACCATCTTCAGCGGTTACAGCTAGTTTCATTCCTACACCAAAACGTACAAACTCAATAACTTCATTACCTGTTTGTTGTTCCATATGTGATTTAAAGTGAAATGCTTTTCTGCCTTTGAATTTAAAAACTCTATCCCAGTAGAGGTTTGGATCACCAGGATGGGAGTTGTAATGTACGTCAATAGGAACTTGTTTTTTATTGAAAGGAACAATCGCTCCAAATATCAAGCCAAATGGAATAAGTAATTTGGCAAACCATGAATGATAGATTTCATCCATTTCACCTTTTACGCAGATATAGTTGTTAGTGTAAGGTGCAAGAAAATAGTGGTTCTGTATCACCTTGCCAAGTTCATTCCATTTATGACCAAGAATTTGTTTGAAAATAGGATCGTGTTTGTTCATCGTATTTCCTTTTGTATGTTGCTTACCTAGAAAATTACTGGCTTGTTTGTCATCAGATAAAATGTACAGACAATAGAAATAAATGCAGGAACGCCTAACCAGAACCACGTTTTAGTATGCTTCCAATAAATATCGGGTAAATCTGTAGTTGTATGTATAGCTAGATTTGATATTTGTCTCATTTTTATTTGTAAAACCACAACAGGCAACCAGCAAGCTCCGGCTATGATGTACAAGATAATTGATACTAATAACCAGGAATCAGTGAAACTGTATCCTGCGATAAACACCATCATGACTCCTGTAGCAGGCTGAATAAGAACGGTTGGTGTTGTAAATAGCCAGTCAGCGAGAACAACGGTTCTATTGGTTATGGCTATTGCATTAACATTGTTGCTTCTATCGGTCATGTATTTGTAGAAAGCACTACCGAGTCCTGTGCCAAATAATAGTGTTGAACTGATGATATGGATCCATTTAATGAGAAGGTATTCCATGGTTAATCCTCCAAGGCGATCATAATTAATATGGCAACAATGAGTGGTATATTTTTACTAATAGGGCCAAAAGGGTGAATCCATTGTTCGTTAATAAACAGGGTGATTAGTAGTGAGTAGCTGATTATTATGGCTATCTGAATAATACCTATGATTTTCAAGCGGTAGCGCATAAACGTCGCTATTCCTAGCATAAAATCAAGTGCTGCAGCTCCGTATAGCGCGATAGGCGCAAATAGATCGGTAATACCAATTCGTGCTAGTAACGTATAACTCGATTCTATTGGATAAATAAAGGCAGATATAATCCCTGTGTAAATCCAGATAAAAGCAATGCTCATTATTAAGAGTGGTCGCAATAGTAATAACTTTGCATGCCACTTGTCAGATTGTTGTGCAGGTGTATCGTCTAATGAATCAGCTAGACTTCGTGGTTTGAAACCAAAGGACCTAATAAATGGATTTGGGTCAGCAGTGTTTCCAGTGTTAAGCATTTGTATGGATTCTTTTGTGATAACGTTGTCAGGCATAAGTTTGTTAAGCCATACAGCATTCAAGGCAAGATTGAAGGGCACTTTAATGAATCTGGCTTTTCTTATACCGAGCCATCTTTTTAATATTGTAAAAACTTCGCGCATGGTTATTGGTGTTGGGCCAACGAAACTAATTTTGGTGCGGGCAGGGGTAGAGGGTAAAATCAATTGCGACACAGCTATTGAAAAGTCATTTATATGGATAGGCTGGATTTTCTGGTTGCCTGTATCAATGATAGGTGTAATAGGAAGAGCGGCTAATGATGTAAAAAATGACATGCTTTTGGCGCCACTACCATACACGATTGATGGCATGACAATGATCCAATCCAGATCAAGTAACATTAGGTAATCATCTGCAGCTTTTTTACTTAGATGAAACTGGCTTACTGCAGTTTCATCAGCACCAAGCGCAGAAATCTGAATTATTCTCTTTATACCAGCATGTTGACAAGCCTTGAATAAGGCAATGGGTGTTTTGTTATGTAATGCATCAAATGTTTGATTTGGCGTCTCATTGATGATACCAGCGGCATTGATAACGACATCAATGCCGGTAAGACGCGGTAGCCAGTCCCCAATGCTGGTATCCTGAATAAAGTCACACATAATAACTTCAATCGAATGATGATGCCTTTTGTAATTCTCAATATTTCGTACACAAGCGATTACTTTATGACCTTGCTTGATCAATAAGCTGACTATGTGATCGCCTATAAATCCATTGGCACCTGTAACAAGAACGTTCATATCAAGCCTGTGTAGCTATAGTCGAATGAAGAATGAATGTTTCTAAAACGGAAATTATTGTCATAAGTATGTAATTACAGTAATTTCTGTTATTACAGAAAATAGTAATATAATCGCTGAGTGTCAAGCTCGCATTAAAATATTTCAATTTTATTGTGTCGGACGTGTGACGGGATCAGCTATTCTAAATCATTGAACATGAAAACTATTTTTAGGATATTTTGCGAGGTCGGATCAAACTAACCAGCTGAAATTTATTAGAAAACCAGCTCAGAGAACAATATTCTCTAATATTAGAAACAATTGTTCTCTGACCCGGTTTTTGTTGTTGTCATTTATGATTTGATGGGTGTCTCTAATTGCTGGAAAAGTGGTCGTCAGGTACCCCATACCTGACGACATTCTCGGAAAAACTTCAAGGCATCCTCGGCCGTTAAAGGCTTGCTGAACAGGTAACCTTGCATGAAGTCGCACTGATGCTGGATCAAATAGTCGCGCTGGGCTTCTGTTTCAACCCCTTCTGCGGTCACTTTCAGGCCGAGGTTGTGCGCCAGGGCTAGAGTGGCAGCGCTGATCTCGGCATCGTTGGGATCAGTTTCGATATCGCGGACGAAGGTCCGGTCTAGCTTTAGTACCTGGATAGGCAGGCGCTTGAGGTAGGCGAGGGAGGAATATCCAGTGCCGAAGTCGTCGATGGCAAGCTCGATGCCAATATCGCGCAGGGCCTGTAACTGTCCGATGGCACGTTCCGGATTTTCCATGGCAACCGATTCGGTGATTTCCAGTTCGAGATCGCTGCCCTTCAAATCATAGTGTTTTAACAGCGTATCTATCGATTTAACCAGGTCGGGGGAACGCAATTGTTGAGCAGAGAGGTTGACCGCCATGCGGATATTCTCGATCCCTTCCGTCCGCCATGCGCTCAGTTGTCTGCAGGCTTCTTTCAGCACCCAGCTTCCCAGGGCCCCGATGAGGCCGGACTCTTCCGCAATGGGGATAAACTTCAACGGCGGGATGTTGCCGAGCTGCGGGTGGTGCCAACGTGCCAGGGCTTCGACGCCAAAAAATCTGCCATCGTGGGCGCAAATCTGTGGTTGGTATTGTAAATACAGCTCGTTGTTGTCCAAGGCCTGATGCAAGTCATTTTCCAGCCCCAGACGCTCACTGGCGATGATATTCATCGCCGGTGTGAAGTGTTGGACATTGTTTCGACCATGATCCTTGACGTGGTACATGGCGGCATCAGCATTCTTCATCAGGGTAGCCCCATCCTTGCCGTCACGCGGATAGACAGCGATACCGATACTTGGGCTGGTGTGCATTTGCTTGCCGTCGAAAACATAGGTTTTGCCAAGTGAATGCAGGATTTTGTCGGCGAGTGATGCGGCACCCATGTCGTCTTTAATACGTGTGAGCACGACGATGAACTCGTCTCCTCCCAGGCGTGCGACGATATCGCTTTCCCGCACACAGTCCTGTAGCCGCCGACCGACTTCAATAAGCAACTGATCTCCAACATGGTGTCCCAAGGAGTCGTTGATGGTTTTGAAGCGATCCATGTCAATGAACATCACCGCCACGCCTAGGTTATCTCGATGGGCGGAAAGCAGTGCCTGGTCGAGACGGTTTTCCAGGTTGTAACGGTTGATCAGGCCGGTAAGGGGGTCGTGATGGGCAAGGTAATCGATTCGTGCTTCGTTCGCCTTACGCTCGCTGATGTCGGAATAACTGGCGATATAGAAAGTGACTGCCTGGTCTGCATCAAGGATAGCGGAAATGGAGGCCCACTTGGGATACACCTCTCCCGATTTTTTACGGTCTAAAATCTCGCCGCTCCAGAAGCCATTGTCCTGGAGGCAGCGCCACATCTCTTTATACACGGCCCTGGACGTACTGCCGCTGCTCAGCAAACGTGGGTTCTTGCCGAGGACGTCCTCAAGGCTGTACCCGGTTTGCTCAATAAAGGCAGCGTTGACGTTGATGATTTTATTGAGGCGATCTGAGATCAACATGGCCTCGCCACTGCTGTTAAAAGCGTTGGCATACAGGCGTAGTTCTTCGGCTACCGCCTCGGCGTCATGTCGGGCCTTTTCAAGTTCGCTACGCCCGCGTGCAAGATTATGGACCATATTACCCATCGCATTGGTGAGTTGCCCGATCTCGTCCTTGGCCTTTGAAACAAGATGATTCGACAGATCTCCATTGGAAATTTGCTGCGACCATTTTAGTAGTTCGGAAATTCGTACACTGGCCCGTCGTGACACGTAGAAGGCCATTAACAGGAGCATTATGCCTCCCAGTATGCCTATCGTAAAATTGATTCTCAGGCTGCGGTTTGTTGCAGAGATGAGGTCTTCACGGCTGGCAGCAATATCTTCGATGGTGTACTGAATCAGGGTTTGCATCGCCGTCTGGATATCACCGAGATGCCTGCTCTCGGCCTGGGTCAATATATCGAATGCGGACTCCTTTTCAAATTCCGAGCTCTGCATTACGGCTGTGTCGATACCTGCCAGGTAAGAGGCGAGAGTATTGTTCAGGGCAACAACTTCCTGTTGTCTTATCTGGTGTGCGGGTGTATCGCGAATGGCAATGGTCGGCAAATAGGTTTTAATTTGCTGCTTGATGCTATCCAGATCAATCCTGATCTGCTTCATATTTTTGGCGTTTTCACTGGCAAGATGCCTAAGGCTTAAAGCTCTTACATTGGCAATTTCCTTGTCTATGTTCTGCAGAGATTTGAGTCGATCACCGCTAGCCGTGTATATTTCACCCAGGGCCTTTACGGAATTTTGCAGCACAAAGGCAGAGGCTATAATTATGCTCCCACCGATGACTCCGACAACGATCATCGGGAGAATCAGCTGTTTAAATAATGAGCAATTCCTGTAATAGGCTAACATTTAGTGCCAGCTTCTTTGCATAATAAGGATGCGTTTTGATGCAGATGTAAGATGAGTCAAGGCGCGTTCACAGAATAGCCTTCGGCTTTAAATATTTCGTTGACAGCATTGCTTTTCATAAAATTGAGGAAGTCTGTGACTTCCGCATTTCTCTCCGCGGTCTTGAGTGGCGCCATGTAATAGCCAATGGGTTTGTGCAGGCTTTTATTGACGGTGGTCAATTGTCGCAGTTGATTAGTCAAATTGGTTTTGAATAATATGCCGACCGTGTTTGCGTTAGATGTGCCAAGCGAGTCTGCTAGTAATTCGATATTCTTTCGTGTTTCAATCTTTCCTTTTACACGACCCCATAATCCGGAGGCTTCAAGTGCTTCTTTTGCGTAGCGACCAAAGGGCGCAGTGCTCGGGTCGCCGAGGAGTATGGTCGTTATTTTGTCAGAGGCCAAGTCCTGCCAGTCGAAATGTTGTATAGAGCTATTCTTAGGGGTTGCGACTACGAGGGCATTACCCCATGGGCTGGAAACCTGCTCCAATGCCACCAAACCATTTTTGACGACAAAGTCCATCCATTTGCGGTTGGCTGAAATAAAGATGTCAGCACTCAGTGCGCCGCCACTTAGACCTTTGGCGAGAAGGCCGGACGATTTACAAATATAGGTTAATTTAATAGTTTGATTGTCACGGTATAAATGGCCTACCTTTTTCATGGCGGCGCAGGTGGAATTTGCCAGGGCCAGTTTCAGTTCGCCAGCCTGCGCAATTGGAAAAAAAGTGGTAGCAATGAGTAAGGGTAATGTGATGAATAGCCAATGACGAGATGTATGCATAATATCTGCTCTTTCTTTTTTGTTTTGTATGTTAATGGTTTGAATGCCAATACTGCCTTTATCGGCAGAACAAAGGAAATCTTGGACAAGTCCCTTTCCGTGGCATAACCCTGAACGTAATAGAGTCTGAACACAATAGGATCAGACTCTATTGATATTATTTTGACTAAATTGACGCATATATAATGCAGGACTTTTGCCGGGATCAGTTATGCTTCGTTTTGTTAAGTTATTGAATATACGCAACGAGCGTCCCGATTAAGGTCAGTAAATTCAATAACTTATTTAGCTTTAAACCATCTACGAACCAGGCGGCCACACGTTCGAATCGTGTCTAGAAAAAACGGGGTCATAGAACAATATACTCTAATATTAGAAGCAATTGTTCTCTGACCGCAGTTTTTTCCTAATAATGCTTCTTAGATGTAGTGTTATGCCAGACTTTTGCCGGGATCAGTTATGCACTGTTATGCTTAGTTATTGATTAAATGCAACGAGCGTCCCAATTAGCGAGGAACAGACGCAGGCCCATAGGCTTGGGGTAACGTGGATTTTTATTTCACTATTCTATTATTATATACCTATATGAACAAGACTTTGCCAATGATAGCATCCCTATGCCTGATTATTTGCGGGTGTACAATTGCCAAGCCTGTGCGCTTCGCCGCTATTGGTGATACGCCATATTTTGACAGTGATGTAGAGTTATTGTTTTTGTCTGAAGCGCTTGAAGACATGGCTGTCAATAAGATGTCTTTTGTCGTTCACATCGGTGATATTTTTGGTGGTAGAACAAAATGCCAAAGTGAGCTATATAAACTCAGGGCGCGCGTATTCTCACAATCGCCCATACCCTTCATGATAACCATCGGTGACAACGAATTCAGTGATTGCAGGAATTCAATTCAGGCACGTAAACGGTTTCGTAATATAATCCTGAATAATCCACCCAATTACCAGGTAGTAAAGGGAACCAGCGCTGTGCATAAAGCGCTCTACGTTACTAGACAAAAAGAAATGATCGAAAATGCATCATGGAGCGATAATAATGTCGATTTTATTATGCTGGTATTGCCTGACTTGCCAGGTGATTATCCGCTTGAAAAAGAAACGATACGATCGATTATGCATGCCAATATATCTTTCCTGGTCGCACGCGTTAAGATCGCAATAAGCAGTGAACGCCAGGCGCTTGTTGTCATGATGCATGCCAACCCACTGACATGTATCGTGGAGGGTTGCCAGGAATTTATTGATGTTCTTTTTAAGGAGATTCGTGAATTCGGGAAACCGGTAATGTTAATTAATGGCAGTGACCATAGTCGAAAATACACTGACGGTGGATACATGGATATCCCTAATTTATGGCATTTACGGCCAGGTTCCGAGCCCGAAATTTCATGGCCTGAGATTATCTATTCACCTGAAACGAACAGGTTTACCGTTAAATGGCATAAGGGAAATTTGGAGTCAGAGTAAAACCCCAAGTATATGTCCAGCTATTGAATAAGTGGACTTTCATTGGTTTTTCGTTGCTAAATAAGTCATAAACAGGTGTAAAGTTATAGGAATCAATGAGTAGGTGTGGTTCACACCGGCATCTCGATAAGATATATCAAGCGGTTAACGTGGAAGTGTTAGACGTTTAGAGTATTTGGCGCGGGACTTTTGCGGGATGTTGTGTTTAAACAAAATAATTGTACACTGAAGCCATATGGGTTTTATTGTATAGACGAGTGTAAACCAATTCCTATAACGATAAGTTATAGGAAGTCCGTTTACGGACCAATGCGGAAGCTGAATATTTAAAACTATTAGTTGGTAGAGTGTCCACTGAAAAGTCTAGCTGACCTGTACCTGCTAGTTCAATTTCTTATTATGGAGAATAAATATGAAGATTATTACTGGTATTATCTCGATGGTATTGCTGGCGATGGCGATGAAATCCAATGCCGGCGATCTTCCCATGACTGTCAATATAAAACGTATTTCCATGGATACAGCATTAGTTATTGCTCAGGCCGCAATCAAGCAATGTCGAAAGGAAGGCGTGCAGATTGCAGTAACTGTGGTTGATCGAGGTGGTCACCCACAGGTTATGTTGAGAGATGTATTGGCGATGGATATTACGGTGCCAATAAGTAAACAAAAAGCGCATACAGCCATGGCATTTAATACGCCCTTGTCGGAAATGGAGGATAGGTTTACCAAACCTTTTCAGGTGGCCAAGCTCGACGGTTTGATGGTGAGTGCTGGCGGGTTGCCGATCAATATAGGTGGCAATATTCTTGGTGGTGTAGGCGTTAGTGGTGCGCCGTCAGGTATAACCGATGAAAAATGTGCAAAAGCAGGAATTGATGCTGTGCGTGGTGATCTGGAAATGGACGCCAGTGAATAGAGAGTTTTTTGATGCAATGTCGGACTAATAGGATACCCATATTAAGAGTCTTAAGAGTTAACGGAGGAAAAAACCGGGTCAGAGAACAATATTCTCTAATATTAGAAGCAATTGTTCTCTGACCCGGTTTTTTCCGGTTTATTTGTTTTCGGTTTATTTGCCATTACATGACAGCCACTAATGAATCTTAAGTGATTGAAATAGCTACTCAATATATTTTCGTATTGTTATTTTATTCCAGCACTAATATTATTTAAATATATCAGGTAAACCGCTGCTATAGATGTGGGTAAACCTGCTCGCAGGACAATTCGTCAAGTATCCGGGCATATCCATACCCCGCATGCGACTAAAGGAGTCTCGGAACATGAAGAGACTGATCAGGATAGTGACTGCTTTGTCGCTATTTGCCACAGGTGGTATTTTCATATCTGCCGGTTTTGCAAACAGCGAGAGTAGTCGCATTATCCAGCTTACCATCACCGGGCCAATCGGACCGGCGACTGAAGATTATTTTGAGCGGGCCCTTGATACGGTTGCGCAGTCACGCACCGAGTTGATTGTTATTCGTCTGGATACCCCCGGTGGTCTTGATTCGGCCATGCGCGGAATTATCAAAGCTATCATCAATTCACCGGTTCCGGTTGCAACCTATGTTGCCCCCAGTGGTGCGCGTGCCGCCAGTGCTGGTACCTACATCTTGTATGCGAGTCATATTGCTGCAATGGCGCCCGGAACCAACCTTGGGGCCGCAACACCGGTGCGTGTTGGCGGTTTTTCACCTCCCGACACTACTGATCAGGATGCGGGTGACAAGAAAGACAACAGCGAAAAACCAGATAGTAATCAACCTGCCGACATGTTGAAGAACAAGATCATTAATGATGCAGTGGCTTACATTCGTGGTCTCGCCAAGCTACATGGTCGAAATGAGGCATGGGCCGAAAAGGCAGTACGTGAAGCTGCCAGTCTGCCGGCGACTGATGCCCTTGAGCAAAACGTCATTGATATTATTGCTGCCAGTATGGCAGATCTGTTGCAGCAGTTGAATGGACGCAAAGTGATTGTCCAGGGGCGTGAGCGCACACTGGAGACGTCTGGTTTGACGGTATCCGAGATTGAGCAGGATTGGCGCAGCCGTCTGTTGAGTGTGATTACGAATCCGACGATTGCCTACATTCTGATGTTGTTTGGTATCTATGGCCTCATCCTTGAATTCTCTAACCCGGGTGCCATTGTACCCGGTACCATTGGAGCAATATCACTATTATTGGCCTTGTATGGATTTCAGTTATTACCTATCAACTATGCCGGTATGGGATTAATACTGTTGGGCATCTCATTAATGGTGGGCGAGGCCTTCGAGCCGAGTTTTGGCATACTGGGTATTGGCGGTGTGGTGGCGTTTATTTTTGGCTCTATTATCCTGATCGATACCAGTGCGCCCGGTTTTGCAATCGAACTGTCGGTCATCATTACCTTTGCCCTGATCAGTGCGGTGATCTTCATTTTCGTGGTTGGCCTGGCGCTCAAGGCCCGACGTAAGCCCGTGGTCAGTGGTATAGAAGAATTAATCGGTGCACAGGCCACTGTACTGGACGACTTTGAGCAGCAGGGCAGGGTGAGTGTACACAGTGAATCATGGGTTGCTCACAGCAACGTACCTTTATTAAAGGGGCAGCAGGTCAAGGTGGCTGGGGTTAGTGGTCTGACTCTGGAGGTGGTCCCTGAAGACACAATTTTAAAGACATCGCAAAAGGAGAAAGCATCATGACTGCCAATATCCTGTATATTATCTTTGCATTATTTATTTTATTTCTGGTCAGTGCCGTCAGGATCCTACGTGAGTATGAGCGCGGTGTGATCTTCATGCTTGGCCGCTTCTGGAAAGTAAAAGGTCCCGGGTTTATTATCGTTATTCCACTTGTCCAGCAAATGGTCAGGGTTGATCTTCGCACCATCGTGATGGATGTGCCGAGTCAGGATGTGATTTCAAGAGACAATGTCTCGGTGCATGTCAATGCGGTGGTGTACTTTCGCGTTATCGATCCGGAAAAGGCCATTATCCAGGTAGAAAATTTCTATGATGCGACAAGTCAGCTCGCGCAAACGACATTGCGTTCTGTACTCGGGCAACATGAACTGGACGAGATGCTGGCTGAGCGCGAGCGGCTCAATGTCGATATTCAGAGCATTCTCGACAAGCAGACTGATGCCTGGGGCATCAAGGTCAGTAATGTCGAGATCAAGCATGTCGATCTTGACGAGAGTATGATCAGGGCGATTGCCAAACAGGCCGAGGCCGAGCGTGTGCGACGGGCAAAGGTTATACATGCTGAAGGTGAGTCGCAGGCAGCGGATAAACTGCTCGAAGCGGCAAGCAAGCTTTCCCAGCAAAGTCAGGCACTGCAACTGCGTTACCTGCAGACCTTGACCGAGATTGCAGGTGAACGCAGTAATACTATCGTCTTCCCGTTACCCATGGATCTGGTTGACAGCTTGATAAAGAAATCGAACCAATAAGTACAGACACATATGTATGCATAGCAAGATTGCATAAATAAGTGGGGTCAGAGCACAGTTGTTTCTAACACTTATTTTCTGGAAAAGGACGCCAGAGAATAGAGAGTTTTTTGATGCAATGTCGGGCTAAAAGGCCTTCGACTGGAGGTCTTTTTGCTGTTTGTTCTATTCAGGTAATCCTGCCTTACGTAGATCTTCTAAAAAAATGCGTTTGATCTTGGCTTGCGCTATCGGAATGGTTTTTTCCGTGTGTGAAATGGTTGCCGCCGGGCTTAGCATTTGTAGTTCATCGATTGCCCATTCAGCGTCGTCTTGTCGATTGGCTTTAGCATAACTAGCCGCAAGATATAGTTTTATCGGTATAGCATTTTCGTTTCGATCTTGCGCTTTTTCAAGTGCGGTTATTGCTGCTTCGTAGTCGCCTAGCAGGTAATAAGCGCGCCCAAGGTTATAAGGATAGTCCCAGGTGTAATATGGATTGAGTTGCATGCCTTTGGTGATGTATTTAATGGCATTTTTAGCGTGCCCTAGATTATTACTGATAAGGGCGAGTAAGCCGTATCCGTCTGCATAGCTTGGCGCAATACTTATTGCCTGTGTCACTGCTTGCTCAGCTTTATCGAATTCTTTGCGCATGAGATAGACATAACCCAGTGACCAGTAGGTTTGGGGGCTTGAGCTATCAAGTGCAACGGCTTGCTCTGCCAGTGCAAGGGCTCGATCAATAGTCTCCACTGGAGAATCGCTCCAACCCCTCAGATAATTGGTGGCATGTATAAATGCCAGTGCGCCGTATGCTCTACCATAAGTTGGATCAAGTTTGATTGCATTTCGATACACTTCACGAGCTTGCAGGTTTGCTTCTTTCGTGCCGGCTTTGGAAATTTGTTGTCCTTCTTGAAAAAGATCGTATGCATCCAGGTTACTGGTTGATCTTTGTGTGAGGCTGCGTTTTTCTATATCTGTTAGCTTAACGGCAAGTGCTGTGGCGATACTTTGTGTTACCTCATCTTGAAGTGCGAACACTTCCGTCGCTTTTCTATCATAGCGGTCAGCCCATATATTAAAGCCAGTTGTAGTATTAATTAGTTGTGCATTGACTCTGATGGCAGTGCCAAGTCGCCTGATGCTACCTTTTAATACAAAACCAACATTCAGTTCAGATCCCAGTTCCTTTGGCGTAATTTTTCTGTCTTTGTAATTGTACGAAGTATTGCTGGCTAATACCTGTAGGTTTGATAACCGTGAAAGGTCCGTGATGATGTCCTCGGTGATGCCATCCGCGAGATTCTCCTGCTTTGGGTCATCACCCTGATTTTCAAACGGAAGCACGATAATCGAAGGCAGTGCAGCCTTGCTTTTTACGGCGGGTGAGGGCACCGATTCTGTGTGCAATGGCGCAACAAGCCATAGCCAAACCAATGGCAGGACAACCACACCCGCCAGTACAGCAATTAGCATGCTGGTCCGATATTTTGTTGGTGATTGCGCATCCTGCTGTACGTTGGTCTCCGCCGCCTGAGAAAAAGGCATCACCGGATCAGTGCTTTTCTCATCCTTGGGATATGTAATGGGGGCAATGAGTTTATAGCCCCTTTTGGGAATGGTCGCGATATAGCGTGGTTGCCGGGCATTATCTTTCAGAGCCTTGCGTAACTTAATAATAGTATTGGTGACGGCATCGTAGCCAACCATGGCGCCATGCCAGACGTCTCGCTCGAGTTCTTCCCGCGTAATGACTTCACCAGGCCGCGAGGCGAGATATGTCAGCACTTCCATGGCCTTCGGTTCGAGGCGCTCAGTCTCGTTGCCGCGGGTCAGCAAGCCTTCCGTGGGTAGTACCCGCCAGTCTTCGATGAAAAAGCCTAAATGTGCCTGTTTATTCATGCCTTCCCTGTCATTACAAGGTTTTAATCATCCAACGAAACCCGCTGAAGAGTTGTGAATGAGTCATAACCTACTGTTTGTAAATGATAAAAACACCGTTGTGTTTCCGTCGCTGTTCCGTTGAGATTTTCCTTGTAGTGTGAGCCCATACTTTTCAGAACAGCTAAGCGATAGTGGGTCGCGACCCCGGCGCCAACTGTAATAAGTGAAAAGTCAAAAAACTATTAGGTAACACTATCACAGAGGAGATCACTATGAACATACTAAAGCAGTTTTATTTGGCACTGGCTTTGATGATGGCATTCCCTTGTCAGGCGCAGGTCGGAAGGATTGAACTGCACACTTTTCAGTCCGTAACCCTGACTGATAAGGAATTTCTGACGGGTAAGAAAAACGCTAGTCCGGTTACCATTGCCGGCGAGTTGCGGTTCCCGCGTCAAAAAATGCAACGCTTCCCGGTTGTTATACTGGTGCATGGATCGGGTGGAATCTCGGGTTACGTTGATGACTGGGCTCACGAACTCAACGCCATGGGTGTCGCAGTTTTTATCCTCGACAGCTTTACCGGGCGCGGCCTTTATAAAGTCAATAATGACCAAAGCCAGCTGGGCCGACTTACCATGATCGTGGATGCCTATCGTGCTCTGGATTTATTGGCGCAACATAAACGCATCGATACTGCACGCATTGCATTGATGGGCTTTTCCCGCGGCGGCCAGGTGACACTGTATGCTAGTTTGAAGCGTTTTCAACAAATGCATGGATCAGTATCAGGCCATGAATTCGCAGCCTATATACCTTTTTATCCTTCTTGTATCACCCATTACAAGGGCGATGAGGATATCGCCAACAGGCCGGTGAGAGTTTTTCATGGCAGAGCTGATAACTATAATCCAATCGCACCCTGCCGTAATTATGTCGAACGATTAAGAAAAAATGGTAAAGACGTTGTATTGCATGAATATGCTGGTGCACATCATGTCTTTGATTATAAGAAACTCACTAAACCAGTGATACTTGCCAAGGCACAGACCACACGGGCCTGTGCACTCGAAGAGACCAGGGATGGCACTATTGTTAACACTCAATCCGGGAAGCAGTTTACTTATAGCGATCCCTGTGTCGAACATGGGCCAACAATAGCATTTAATCAAGATGCCTATGATAAAGCAAAGCAGGCTTTGCATGATTTCATTAGCACCATCTTCCTCATCGTAATAAAACCGAAAGTGGAATAGCGGCGAGATCAACTCAGGTAACCTCGATTTAAGTAGCAATCTGAAGAAAGAGTGAAATTCACAAAACAACTACTGAGAAATATTTTGACAATGGAGATCGTTATGAATACACAAAAAATTATTTACCTCACGCTGGTTCTAATAGTGACATTTATGCAATCAGCCCAGGCTTCTGATCTTGCCAAGGAAAAACGTTGGTCAGACCAGATTGTGGACTTCCTTATCGATGGTGAACCCCATCGGCTTGTTGCCGAAGATCAGAAATTCCTGGCCATATATACCCCCGAGACGACAGATAAACCGCGAGGTGCTGTCATTCTGCTTCATGGTCAAGGAGTTCATCCTGACTGGCCTCAGGTAATCAGTCCCTTACGAACATCGTTACCAGCGGAAGGTTGGGCCACTTTATCTCTGCAGATGCCGGTTTTGGTGAACGAGGCAAAAGAAACAGATTACATCCCCTTGTTCCCGGAAGTAGGCGGGCGGATAAAAGCAGGCATTAACTTTCTCGACAAAAAGGGCATAAAGCAGATCATTATTGTCGGTCACAGCCTGGGTGCGACTATGGCGACGAATTATCTTGCTAATACTAGTGCCAACCAAATTGACGCCCTAATATCAATCGGTATCAGTGGCAGTAGACCCGAATCAGAACGGGTATTAGATAACGAGCTATCCCTCAATAAAATCAAATTACCAGTATTGGATGTTTATGGATCTGATGATCTTGAGATAGTCCTGAAATCTGCACAAGAACGCAGAAATGCCATAGCAAAGAGCGGTAATACCCGATCGAAGCAAGTCAAGATAACGGGGGCCAATCACTTCTATAAAGGATTTGAGTCTCAACTAATGGAAACGATTACAACCTGGTTAACTGAATCTTTAGGCAAATGAGTCTGGTACATACAACTAATAAGATCAAAGGAGATCGATATGAAAAAATATTTACATAAGTTATTGCTGATAAGCATGCTCGTTGCTGGACTTCATAGTTTTTCAACGTGTATCGCAGGAACACTGGTCGAAAAGCAGATGAACATCAATGGCGTCAGTTTATCCTATATAGAGCAGGGTAAAGGTGCCCCTGTTATTTTTGTGCATGGTGCATTCTCTGATTATCGTGTTTGGGAGCCACAACGTGAAGCCATTGCAGACCGGTTCAGGTTTATTGCCTTTACACAACGTTACTTTGGCACCAGCAAGTGGTCCGATTCAGGCGAGCAATACTCCCAAGTCACTCATGCAGCTGATCTTGCAGAATTTATCCGAAAGCTTGATGCCGGGCCAGTCTATATTGTCGGTCGTTCATATGGCGCCACCGTGGCAATCAGGATGGCCTTGCAGCATCCCGAATTGGTGCGTGGTGTTATTGCGCAAGAACCTGTTATTGCTTTCGCAGTAGCTATGTCTAGCCCGGTTAATAAAAATGTTATTAAAAAGGAACGTAGTGGACTCGCTTCAGCACGAAGTGCTGCAAAAAAAGGAGATATACCTGCGGCAACAAGGTTGTTTGCTGACTGGACAAATGGCCAGCCAGGGGGTTTCGATGCACTTCCATCAAAGACACGATCACTACACCTTGATAATGGTCGTACCATAGCGTTGCATTTCTCCGCACCGCTTCCACCCAAAATCACATGTACGGATCTTGCGGAACTAAAGTCACCGTTAGCTATCACTACTGGTGAACTAACAAGACCGTTCTTCAAAATTTTGGCGCAATCTGCTCATGATTGTGTGCCTGGATCTCAGGTCATCAAAATACCGGATGCAAGACATGCAGCGACAGCTCAAAATCCGAAAGCGTTTAACAATGCGCTGCTTAATTTTTTAACAAATCATTGATGGCTCAATAAGACGGATCCAGCCGATGTCGCCTTTAACCAGGCGGGCGCAATTAGAACCTCTATCGAGGTATTAAGTGCGCCATTTTAAACATATCAATAAATTATGTTACTTTTTTTGCTTAAGTACGTGACTTATTGATTATATATTGTTATCCCAGCAGTACAATAAAACATATGACCTCAATGACTGATGGTTACTGCGGCCTCATTTCATTTAACTATATGGTCGTACGCTAAAAATGCTGAATTTATGTAATTATTTAGCATCACCTTCATTTTATTTTCGGCAAAGGGGCTTATCTCTTATCGATCGCCCGTGAAAATGAGGTATAACCCTCGCATAGGTAATTATTGATAGAGGGATATACCAAATCTAAAAAATAATGGGTATTTCAATATTTCTCGTTATTCGATTGCGAATGTATTTCTTAAATAATATTGGCTAGATGCAAATACAGCCATCATAACCGGGGGTGATGTTTGCTGGTAGGCTATCAAGGTTGTCATTCAGCCATATATCAAATTAAAGGGGTCAGAGCCCTTTAATTTATAGCCATAAAAAAACAGGACTGCGTAATTACCGCAACCCTGCATGGAATGTTGCTTACTATATAATTATGTAAGCACTGATTTTGGATTATTTCAGATCAAAGCGATCTGCGGTCATAATCTTGACCCATGCTTTCACAAAGTCATCTACAAACTTCTGACCAGCATCATTTGATGCATAGACTTCAGCAATAGCACGCAACTCAGAGTTTGAACCGAAGATCAAATCAACCGCGGTTGCGGTCCATTTGAGTTTACCTGACTTACGGTCACGACCTTCATATATGCCATCAGTCGAAGACTTGTTCCACTTGGTTGACATATTAAGCAGGTTGGCGAAAAAGTCATTGCTTAATGCGCCCACACGGTCAGTTAACAAACCATGTTTTGAACCACCGGTATTGGCACCCAGTGCACGCATACCGCCGACCAGTACGGTCATCTCTGGCGCAGTTAGGGTTAGCAGGTCTGCTTTTTCTACCAGCATTTCTGCAGGCGAACTGTAGCTAGGGCTGTAGAAGTTACGGAAGGCATCTGCTGTTGGTTCCAGCACAGCAAAAGATTTCACATCGGTCATCTTTTGTGTAGCATCCATACGGCCAGGCCTGAATGGTACCTTAACCTTATAACCGGCTTTCTTCGCAGCCTTTTCAATCGCCGCTGCACCACCTAATACAATCACATCCGCTAGTGATACTTTCTTGCCACCAGGCAGTGATTTATTGAAAGAGGTTTGAATGCTTTTCAGTTTCTTCAACACTTTTGACAGCTCAGCAGGATTATTCACTTCCCAGCCCTTCTGTGGTGCCAGCGTAATACGCGCACCATTGGCGCCACCACGCATGTCTGAACCACGGAAGCTTGAAGCGGATGCCCAGGCGGTTCTAACCAATGCTGTAGTACCCAGATCGGATTTCAGAATTTTCGCCTTGAGTTTTTCTGCATCGCGACTGTCAATGAGTTTGTGTTTGGCGGCCGGGATTGGATCCTGCCAGATGAACTCATCTTTTGGCACTTCAGCACCGACATAGCGGGCACGAGGACCCAGGTCACGGTGTGTCAGTTTGAACCAGGCCCGGGCAAAGGCCTGATCAAACAGTTTTGGATTTTTCAGGAAACGCTCAGTTATCTTGCGAAAGCCGGGATCTTTTTTCAGTGCTATATCGGTGGTAAACATGATAGGTGCATGGCGTTTACCTTTGATGTGCGCATCCGGTACCATGGTGGCCGCTGAAGGATCAGTTGGAACCCATTGATGTGCGCCGGCGGGGCTCTGGGTCTGTTTCCATTCGAAACGCATCAGGTTATCCAGATACAAAACAGACCAGGCAGTCGGTGTCTGGGTCCAGGCACCTTCCAGACCACTGGTCATGGTATCTTCAGAGTGACCTTTACCACATTTGTTTTTCCAGCCAAAACCCTGTTCTTCGATACCAGCCGCAGCAGGTTCAGGGCCTACGCAGTCTCCCTTCCTGGCACCGTGGGCTTTACCCAGGGTATGGCCTCCGGCAACCAATGCGACGATTTCTTCATCATTCATCGCCATACGGCCGAATGACAGTCGCATGTCCTTCGCAGCCGCCAGCGGATCATGATTACCATTGGGGCCTTCCGGGTTGACATAAATCAGGCCCATCTGGACTGCAGCCAAAGGTTTTTCAAGCTTGCCACCTTTATAACGATCCTTGTTATCGAGCCATTTTTTCTCTGAGCCCCAGTAAACCTGGTCTGACTCCCAGTCGTCAGCACGACCACCGGCAAAACCCATGGTTTCAAATCCCATGGATTCCAGCGCCACGTTACCTGCCAGCACAATCAGGTCGCCCCAGGAAACGTTGCGACCATATTTTTGTTTGACTGGCCAGAGAATACGACGGGCTTTATCGAGGTTGGCATTATCAGGCCAGCTGTTTTGTGGCTCATAACGGATCTGACCACCATCGGCGCCACCTCGACCGTCCCAGATACGATAGGTACCAGCGCTATGCCATGCTGCGCGGATCATCAGACCGCCATAATGGCCCCAGTCGGCAGGCCACCAGTCCTGAGAGGTCTTCAATGTTTTTTCAATATCTGCTTTCAGGGCTTTGATATCGACACTAGCAAATGCCTTGGCGTAATTGAACTTGCCCCCATAGGGATTAGATGAGGGATCATGTGCACGTAGTTGATCAAGATTTAGTTTGTCAGGCCACCAGAACTTGTTATCCGGCTTACTTTCTGCATAAGTGGTACCTGTCGCAATGAACAACGAGACCGACACAGCGAGTGCTGTGATGGTGGGTATAAGTTTAGGCTTATTCATTGAAATACCTCGCTCCATGTAGTATTTAGAATTGATTCTGTAGCTATCCTTGATTTTGCTTATAAATTTCAACCACAGTAGATCTAGTTTAGACTAATTCTAAACAATATCTATCAATCTAGCGCAAATAAGTAAAGGGTTATCCCACGATGTGGATATCGCCTTTTCCCTTAATATTTATAATCTTTTGTTTGTATTTTACTAATAGGTCTTACCTATAATTAATAGCAAGAGTGGTTGACATCCCACCCTTCAAAAACTGGAAAATTCTATTTTGGAATGGCGCATGAATGGGGGAGGGTAACCTCCCTATTTGTATTAGTTTTTGTAATCAATAAGTGGGGTCAAATAAGTAGGGTCAGAGCACAGTTTCCACTAATATTAGAAACAACTGCGTTCTGACCCTATTTATTCTTTTAATATTTCAAAGGGATTGAAATATAGACTTTAAGGTTTAAAATCATTGTTATCAATAAGTAAGCATGGTCCGATCGGATCATTGTCCCATTATTAAAATTTCATTATTTTTGTCAACCAATTGTGTCCCTGTGCGTTGTTTAATAAGAGTCAATGAATTGTAAAGGAACGCAATATGTATCATGTAAGGAAGATTTTAATAATTATTATCTTATATTACCCGCTTATCATTATTAGTGGTTGTGGCGGAGGTTCTGGGGGGGTAAGTGGTGATCAACCAGGTGATGGTCAGCAGGTAAATTGTGGTAATGACCCATGCAAACCGTTACCCAAAGGGGTTTTTGAGTCAGCTGGTTTCAATGACCCCGTTAGTGCGGCGGTCGACTCGAGTGCTGTGCAGGGTGTGTTGGTGCGGATTAGCTGGAATGCATGCGCTGATGATCAGGCCTGTTTATTTGATTTGGTACAGGATCAACTCGACAAAGCCCAGGTTGCCAATTTGAAGGTTAGTTTGCTTATCATGGATGGTGATGAAGCACCTGCACGTGTTAAGTCACGTTGTACTACTTTTGATTTTAGTAAGAGAGGTAGTCCGGCGAGTATGTGTCTGGCCTGGGACGATAATTATCTGATAGATAAAATTGCGATGGTAAACGCATTGGGGCAGCGTTTTGATTCCCATCCGGCACTTGCGTATATGTATTTCACAGGAGCCTGTTCAACTAATGGAGCAGAGGGACATTGCCGTATTGATGAAGCTGCATATACGTCAGCAGGTTATACAGCAGAAAAATTGACCAATGCTTATTTATCAATTATGGATGCTTACCGCAGTGCTTTCCCTTCGACACCTATAGCGTTTGAAGTTCATGCCATTTTTGATTCAGCTGATTTGTGGCAGAGCGTATGGGATCATGTCTCGACCACTGGTCGTGTTGGCGTGGCTGCCTGGTGGTGCTCTGAAAGATTGAGTGTAAACGGAAATGAAACTGTACCGGTATGGCCCATTGTCCAGGCAGCTGCGCAGAAGAGTTTTAGTGTTTGCCAGACAGTGGCTAATTTTAGCAGACAGCCGTACCGGTTTAGTGACCTGAACCTCGGGCTCGACTATGGGGATGAAACGTACTGGGATCAGAATGATGTCAATTTGGCCTTTGCTGATACCGTAGACTGGGTGCAAGGTTACGCCGTACACAGTGGACAAAATGCGATGATATCTCGCTTCAGTGTTATAGAAAGCTGGACAGTTGATTTGGTAAGTCCGGAATTTCAGGCACGATTGTTACAGTTTTGAATCAAAACAATAAAAGGGGTCAGAGTCCTTTTATTCTGAATTGATGGGTGTTTCTAATTACAGTATTCAGCTACTTAAGCAGGATACGTAATATATTATTTTTCTTGTCATTTCTGCCCTGGATGAAACTTAAAGTCAGAGATGTGAGTTTACCCTGTTCTCGACGCACGTAGTTACAACTGCTTCGTCCAGAGTTTATTATGCATGTGATTTTATCACCAAACGATGCTTTCAGTTTATTGATGTAATTCTCGACATCGATCTGGAGGTAATGTTCATTCGTGCTAATGCTGCGTAGTTTGCCACGGCGTAATTTAGCTCGCACTGAGTCTTTATCGTTGTATGCATTGAATTGGCCAGACATCTCGTTATTCATCTTGTATTTCAGTTTTTTTATCTCTTCCTTGGCTGCGTTATCGGGCATACCCAGTCGCAGATTATTAATATAAACGACGTTGTTCTTGAGCGTGACGGTAAACCTTGAGCGTTTGGATGTTTTCTGCTGTCTGGGTTTGGAGGCTTTAGATGTTGTAGTGCCTGCGAGATTTTTGGCCAGCTTGGGGTCGCCTGATAGATACAACATGAGTCTGCCTGCATTTAATTGCATGTTAATCTGATACTGGGTTTTGTTACCTTGATTAACCTTATATTCACAATCAGCCCTACCATAATTCCGGTCCACGCATTTGGCTTGCTGACCAAATGTTGACATGAACTGATTGATTAAATCCTTGCTGACTCCATTTATCGTTGCCAGATCTTTTGATTTGAATTTTATCAGGCGCTGATAACTCATCATGGCTACCGGGTCATGTTTTCCAGGTCGAAAAGTGATAGTGTCCTGATCATGGGCGTAGTGAAGAATCATATTTGGTGCACTGGGTTGAGGTGTATAGCCATTGGCAGTTAATGCCTGTTTTGCCTGGTCTGCTGTCATGCCGATTTGTACACCGCCTAGTTTAGGTACGCCGCCATCATTACTCATCGGCAGGTTGGCCTGTGCAGACTGATTAAAGATAAACAATGTGGACATAATCAGCCACGAGGAAGATTTGAATAATGATGTGATGTTGTATGCTGTAAACATGACACAAGCTCCATTTGTATTTTTAATTGTTTTATTAAGTATTCGCGATTAAGAAGGAATACTGGATTTTATTCTAATTATTTTTAACATTTTTGTCATCATGAATGAAAAGTGGAGTCAGAGCACAGTTGTTTATAATATTATTGAAAACTATGCTCTAACCCCACTTTTTTATACTGCTTTAGTCTTCTCATGTTATGCTAACATAGATTGTGAGAAATATCGTTTTAGTCTCCAGGCTTGATGGCACAGGGTTGTTATTATTTTTGAACTAAAGTTAGCCAGGCAGTCATGTTGTTTTGTAATAAAAAAACACTGTTTATGTGTATTAAACAGCAGATAAAAAATATAGGATGAATGATGAAAGGGATAAATATAAAGAGTAGTCTATGCGTAGTATTGGTAATTCTTTTCTCGGCAACTTCTTCTGCTGGTTTATTCGATGATATACAGAAAGGCCTGCAGAACGAGATGAAGAAGACTATCAAGGATAGTATTAACGGAAGTCGATCGTCATCGGATGATGAAGAGGATGAGACTGCCGGGAATGCTGGTACACCTGTAACCAGCCCGGTCGCGAATCCAAACAAACCATCGACAGTTCAACCTAAAACATCAGTCGCCAGTTCTCAGGGCAAGACCGTTATCGGGAAACTACATGGTTCTCCAGGTAGAAGCCTGGTCGGTCGTAAACTGAGGAATGGTGAATTCGGGTCGAAGCCGGAGTATTATGGTTTAACGATTGGACTCATTGATCAGCGCAATCCAGCTGTTAGATGCTATCGGTACTTCCATGATCAGTTTAAGACCGGTGGCCATATTTCAAACTTCAAGTCCGACTTTGACAGGATGAAGCCGATGATAGGCAAGGAAATTATTCTGGAGAATGTGCGCAAGTCGAAAAACGGGCAAGCCTGTGTCTTTAGTAGCTATCGTCTGAACAACGATACGGCCAGTACAGCTGGCAAAGGGATCGGTGATATTGGTAAGGGCATGGCGCCAGCAGGTAATCGCCTGGTTGATAAGGTATCCGTGATGGGGGTTCACTTGTGTGGTAACCTCATTCAGGCGGGAGACTATCTCGAAGGACTGGGATATAAGAACGCAGCCATATATGCGCGGAAGCTTGGCCGTATCTCAAATGCATCAAAGCGGGATGGTATCGATAACGGTATTTTCACTGCCGAAGGCGGTGGTAATAAAAGTAGCAGGACGATCGGTAGGATCAGTTTCCATGGCTCATTCAAGGATGGTCCGAACCTGTTCGAACGTGAAAAATCCACGTTTGAGCGTGAAACCGGTATCAGG
>Ga0316207_10001260_pt1 | contig 32269 bp, 28 predicted proteins | sample 6weekpyrite_MG_FD_204943 | JGI IMG/M metagenome (GOLD analysis project Ga0316207, IMG submission 204943) | Microbial mat bacterial communities from mineral coupon in-situ incubated in ocean water Damariscotta River, Maine, United States -... | ecosystem: Environmental > Aquatic > Marine >...
GATAAACTGGATCTGAGACTTCTATACGGTTATTAATCTAGTTATTGACCCCGCATTAGGCAACGATTATACTGCGCGCGCTTAGAGATTGAGTGGGAATTAATTACGCAACGAGGCTTTAATTCTCGGCTCATTTTGAGGTAGCAATGTCAGCAAATAAAGCGTTTTCTCACACCGTACGCAAAGTCGTGCTGACACAATCAGGTTTCACCTTGCTGACAGCCGCAACCGCTACGACCCTCAAAGGCATCGAATTATTTTGGGCAACGCTCTATGGCGGAGCCATCGTAGTGGCCAGCACGGTTTTTTTTAGCTGGAAACTAATGAAAGCAACAGAGCAGACCGATAACACGCAGGCAGTTAATTCGGTCGAACTGTTCAAGGGCATTATCTTACGGTTTTTAATGGTAGTGGCTCTCCTGGCTCTTGGTATGGGCTGGCTGAAGTTGTCACCCATCGGCATTCTGGTTGGGTTGATTGCCGCACAACTTGCGTATTGGTTTAGTAAGACCAGTTATGGCATAACAAGGCGCAAATGATGTAAGGCTTATGCTTTAAACAGGCTAATGCTTGACAGATAAACGAATTTTAAAATTTATGTAGGTATGAAAGACAGATGGCAAGCGAAACAATTACCTCTGCACAATATATTAAGCACCATTTAACCAACTGGACCTATGGTTTAAATCCTGAGACGGGTGAGTGGGGCTTTGCCCATACGGCTGAGGAAGCATCTAAAATGGGTTTTAATGCAGTGCATGTCGACACCATGTTCTGGTCGGTTTCACTGGGTTTTATTTTTCTCTGGTTATTCCGTAAAGCGGCAAAAAGTGCGACAACTGGCGTACCGTCGGGCGTGGTGAATTTTTGTGAATGGATTGTCGAGTTTATCGACACCAGCGTACGCGGATCTTTTACGGCTAAGAATAGTTTAGTCGCGCCAATGGCGCTAACTATTTTTGTCTGGGTTTTCTTAATGAACCTGATGGACTTGGTGCCGGTAGACTGGTTACCGACTTTGGCAGCTTATGTCGGTCAGTCTTTCTTTGGTATGGATCCACACCATGTGTACTTTAAGGTTGTTCCCTCAACGGATCCCAATGCAACTTTTGGCATGGCCCTGGCTGTTTACGCTATCGTCTTGTTTTACAGTATTAAGGTTAAAGGTGTCGGTGGCTTTACTGCTGAGCTAACCATGATGCCTTTCCAGTCCAAGAATAAAGCTGTGCAGTTACTCTTTATTCCTATTAACTTCACGCTTGAATTTGTATCTTTAATTGCGAAACCTATTTCACTTGCGTTACGACTTTTCGGTAACATGTATGCAGGTGAAATGATCTTTATCTTGATCGCAATTATGTTTAACGCCGGTTTAATCATGGGCGTACTTGGTGGTTTCTTACAGCTCGGTTGGGCTATCTTCCATATCTTAATTATTACTTTGCAGGCGTTTATCTTTATGACGCTGACCATCGTATATATGGAAATGGCACATCACGACCACTAAGAAAGCAATTTACGAAAAGTAATTTTTTATTAACGAATTTTAATTTTTAAGTATTAGTACAACAGGAGACTAAAATGGAATCAGCATTATTATATATCGCAGGTGCTTTAATGATGGGTTTAGGTGCATTAGGTGCAGCGGTTGGTATCGGTATCTTGGGTGGTCGCTTTCTTGAAGGTGCAGCCCGTCAACCAGAACTTATTCCAATGTTACGTACACAATTCTTCATCGTTATGGGTCTTGTGGATGCGGTACCTATGATTGCAGTTGGTATTGCAATGTACGTTCTGTTTGCAGTTGCTTAGTAATTAAGCCTGTAAAGCAAGAACGGTTTTAAACATTTTTAATATAGGTTTAAGGTTCAACTATGAACATTAATTTAACGCTATTAGGGCAATCAATAACCTTTTTCTTCTTCATCTGGTTTACCGTGAAGTTTGTATGGCGACCAATTATGGGTGCCCTGGAAGAACGTAAAGCAAATATTGCTGACGGTCTTGCGGCGGCTGAAAAAGGTCAACACGAAGAAGAGCTTGCTAAAGCTCGTGCTGTTGAAATTTTAAAAGAAGCTAAAGATAAAGCACAGGATATTATTTCACAGGCAGATAAACGTGCCAGTGAAATTGTTGAAGAGTCGAAAGACACTGCCCGTGTTGAAGCTGAGCGTATAGTGACAGCTGCAAATGCTGAAATTGAGCAGGAAGCAAATCGTGCTCGAGAAGCGTTACGTGGTCAGGTTGTCAGCCTGGCCGTACAAGGTGCAGGCAAAGTGTTGAAGAAAGAAATCGATGCGAAAGCAAACGAAGACTTACTTAACGACCTGGTTGCTCAACTTTAGGGATTGCGACGATGGCAGAAAACAGCACAATTGCACGTCCTTATGCTCAAGCCGCTTTTGACTTAGCGAAAGCGAAAGGCGACTTATCGGCCTGGTCAGATATGTTGGCATTTGCAGCAATGGTTGCAAGTGATAACAATATGGCTGAAGCGATTGAGAGCCCACATATTAAAGATGAAGATTTAGTATCTTTATTTTTAGGTGTGTGCGGAGACAAGCTTAATAACGAAGGTCAAAATTTTATTCGCGTCCTGGCTGAAAACAAACGTTTAAATATTCTGGCGAATATAGCGGAAGTTTATGAACAGTATCGGGCAGAATCTGAAGGAACGTTAGATGCAGAAGTTATTTCTGCTTTTGAACTTTCTGATGCACAACAACAGAATTTAATAGCAAGCTTAAAGAAACGCTTGGGTCGAGATATTTCATTGACCACGCGCGTTGACGACACATTAATTGGTGGTGCGATTATTCGCGCAGGTGACATGGTGATAGACGGGACAGTAACGCGTCATCTTGAAGACTTAACACACTCGTTAATGCGCTAACAGATTTAAAAATTGAGGAAATATTCATGCAACTTAATCCATCTGAAATCAGTGAACTGATTAAGCAACGAATCGAGAGTTTCGAAAAAGTAAGCGAAGCTCAAAACGAAGGTACAGTCGTAGCGCTTGCGGACGGTGTGGTACGAATTCATGGTTTGGCTGACGTAATGTACGGCGAAATGATTGAGTTCCCAGGTAACGTTTATGGTCTGGCACTTAACTTAGAGCGTGACTCGGTTGGCGCGGTTATCTTAGGTGATTACGGTAACATTACTGAAGGCGACAAAGTTAAATGTACCGGTCGTATTTTAGAAGTACCGACTGGCGACGAACTATGTGGTCGTGTTGTTAATGCTTTAGGTGAGCCAATTGACGGCAAAGGCCCTATTAATGCATCAAGCTCAGCACCCATTGAAAAAATTGCTCCGGGTGTTATCGAACGTAAATCGGTTGACCAGCCTGTTCAGACAGGTTTGAAATCAATTGATGCAATGGTACCGGTTGGTCGTGGTCAACGGGAGTTAATCATCGGTGACAGACAAACAGGTAAAACAGCTGTGGCGATTGATGCGATAATCAATCAGAAAGATACGGGTGTTAAATGTATTTATGTTGCTGTTGGGCAGAAAGCTTCTTCTGTGGCAGCGGTTGTTCGTAAATTAGAAGAACACGACGCACTTGACCATACAATAGTTGTTGCAGCATCGGCGGCTGAATCAGCAGCGATGCAATATATTGCACCTTATGCGGGTTGCTCAATGGGTGAATTCTTTCGAGACAAAGGTGAAGATGCACTGATTGTTTACGATGATTTAACTAAGCAAGCCTGGGCTTACCGTCAGGTATCTTTATTATTGCGTCGTCCGCCCGGTCGTGAGGCATACCCAGGGGACGTATTCTACCTACACTCTCGTTTATTAGAGCGTGCATCACGAATTAATGCTGATGAAGTAGAGCGTATTACTAATGGTGCGGTTAAAGGTAAAACAGGTTCATTAACGGCGTTACCAATTATTGAAACACAAGCGGGTGACGTATCTGCGTTTGTACCAACTAACGTAATTTCGATTACCGATGGCCAGATCTTCCTGGAATCGGATTTATTTAATGCCGGTATTCGACCTGCTATAAACGCTGGTTTGTCGGTATCGCGTGTAGGTGGTTCCGCACAAACTAAAATCATCAAGAAATTAGGTGGTGGTACACGTTTAGCGCTGGCTCAGTATCGTGAACTAGCGGCATTCGCACAGTTTGCTTCTGACCTGGATGAAGCTACACGTAACCAGATCGAACTTGGTCAACGGGTTACTGAATTAATGAAGCAGTTCCAATACTCGCCAATGAGTGTTGCGGAGCAGGCATTCTCATTATTTGCAGCCAATGAAGGCTTCTTAAACGATGTTGAAGTTAATAAAGTCGTTGCGTTTGAAGCGGCTATGCAAGCTTACTTGAAAGCTAACAATGCGGATTTAATTGCAAAAATTAATGACACTGGCGACTACAATGATGATATTGCAGCCGAAATGAAAGCAGCGATTGAAGCATTTAAATCAAATAGCACATATTAATTAAAGCGGCATTAACTGGTAAATATTTATGGCAAGCGGTAAAGAGATACGTACTCAGATCAAGAGCGTTCAAAATACGCAAAAGATCACCAGCGCAATGGAAATGGTTGCAGCGAGTAAAATGCGTAAAGCACAGGATCGCATGGCAGCCTCCCGTCCATACGCTGAAAAAATGCGTCAGGTAATTGCGCATTTAGCTTTTGCTCATACCGAGTATAAACATCCCTATCTGAATGATCGTGATGTGAAACGTGTTGGTTATATTATTATTTCATCTGACCGTGGGTTATGTGGCGGCTTAAATAACAACTTATTTAAATCAACCCTTGCTCACATGAAAGAATGGAATGAAAAGAACATTGATGCAGAACTTTGCACTATTGGTACTAAAGCTTTAAGTTTCTTTAAACGCTTAGGTAACTTACGTGCACAAGCAACTCACCTGGGTGATGCACCAGCGCTGACCGATTTAATTGGTACTGTTAAATCAATGTTAGATGCTTACAACGATGGTGAGATTGATCGCTTATTTATAGTCTCGAATGAGTTTGTAAACACGATGACCCAGGAACCGCGTGTTGATCAACTTTTGCCAATTCAATATTCAGAAGAAGATGCAGAATTAAAACATCACTGGGATTACATCTACGAGCCAAACGCCAAAGATGTATTAGATAATTTAATGATACGTTATATCGAATCATTAGTGTATCAGGGTGTAGTCGAAAATATTGCCTGTGAAATGGCATCGCGAATGATAGCGATGAAGGCCGCGACAGATAATGCGGGCGACTTAATTGACAGCTTGCAACTTGTTTACAATAAAGCAAGACAAGCGGCGATTACCCAGGAAATTTCTGAAATTGTAAGCGGTGCTGCTGCGGTATAACACGCTAACTTGTATATAGAATTTTAAACATTAAAGATGCTTTTCTAAGATAAAGCGACTAGAAATAGAGGAACGACAAATGAGTTCTGGAAAAATTGTCCAAATTATCGGTGCGGTAGTTGACGTGGAGTTCCCACGCGATGCACTTCCTAAAATTTATGATGCACTAAAAGTAGAGTCAGTTGGCTTAACATTAGAAGTGCAACAACAACTTGGTGACGGTGTTGTTCGTGCCATTGCGATGGGAACAACGGATGGTGTACGACGTTCATTGGAAGTTGTTAACACTGGCGCACCTATTAATGTTCCTGTCGGGCAAAAAACACTGGGGCGTATCATGGACGTGCTTGGTAATCCGGTAGATGGTGCTGGCGAAATCGGCAACGAATCGACAATGCCTATTCACCGTAAGCCACCTGCTTATGATGAACAAGCATCTAGCCTGGAAATTTTAGAGACTGGTGTTAAAGTTATCGATTTGATTATGCCAATTGCCAAAGGTGGTAAAATTGGATTGTTCGGTGGTGCAGGTGTTGGTAAAACCGTAACATTGATGGAGCTTATTCGTAATATTGCGGTAGAGCACAGTGGATTCTCGGTATTTGCCGGTGTTGGTGAACGTACTCGTGAAGGTAATGACTTCTATTACGAAATGGAAGAAGGTGGCGTACTTGATAAAGTCGCACTGGTTTATGGTCAGATGAATGAGCCACCAGGAAACAGATTACGTGTAGCTTTAACAGGTTTAACCATGGCGGAATACTTCCGTGATGAAGGCCGGGACGTATTAATGTTTGTTGATAACATTTACCGTTATACACTTGCGGGTACTGAGGTATCGGCACTTCTTGGCCGTATGCCATCAGCGGTAGGTTATCAGCCTACACTTGCTGAAGAAATGGGTGTACTTCAGGAACGTATTACATCAACCAAAACAGGTTCGATCACATCGTTCCAGGCGGTGTATGTACCTGCGGATGATTTAACGGATCCATCACCAGCAACAACCTTCTCCCATCTGGATGCGACATTAGTATTATCTCGTCAAATTGCTGAGCTCGGTATCTATCCTGCGGTAGACCCACTTGATTCTACATCACGAGTACTTGACCCACTGGTTATCGGTGAAGAGCACTATAATGTTGCCCGCGCAGTTCAGGGTACATTGCAGAAGTATAAAGAACTAAAAGATATTATTGCGATTCTTGGTATGGACGAATTATCTGAAGAAGATAAGCTTACCGTAACCCGTGCTCGTAAGATGCAACGTTTCTTATCACAACCATTCTTCGTAGCGGAAGTATTCACCGGCGCGCCTGGTAAATACGTAACGGTTAAAGAAACCATTAAAGCCTTTAAAGAAATCAATGAAGGTAAATACGATGACTTACCAGAACAAGCATTCTACATGGTAGGCGGTATTGAAGAAGTTGTAGAAAAAGCGAAAACGCTTTAATTTATCCCTAACATTAAGTTAGTGACTTAAGGGGAGACCCCCTCCCCCTTAAGAAACCCCAAATTCTCTATAATGAGTAGTATGGGAATTAAGATTTAAAGAAGGTATAAGGTCATGGCTATGACAATGCATTTAGACATCGTTAGTGCGGAACATGAAATCTACTCAGGTGTTGCAGAAGTTGTTGTTGCTCCTGCTGTAATGGGCGAAGTGGGTATTTACCCTCGCCATACACAAATGTTAACGCCACTTAAACCTGGTGAAGTTCGTATTACCAAGCAAGGTGGTGAAGAAGAATCCATTTATGTTTCGGGCGGTATTCTGGAAGTTCAGGCGCATGTTGTTACTATTTTATCTGATACAGCAGTGCGCGCTGCTGACCTGGATGAAGCAGCAGCAATGGAAGCAAAAGAGAAAGCCGAGCAAGCATTGAAGGATCAAACCGGTGAAATGAACATAGCGGATGCACAGGCACAACTTGCCGAAGCAATGGCTCAACTCCAGGCGATTTCACGTATGCGAAGTAAAATGAAAGGTTAATTGTTATTAATTAACGGGTTCATCATAAAAGGCGGTCTATACTGCCTTTTTTTGTGCGCAGGAAAAGATTTTAAATATTAGTATATAAAATTAAACATTTTAATAATACTTAAAAAATTAATATAAAAGTTTTAAAAGAGTTAAAAATGTCAGATAAAGTAGCAAATCAAAAAGTAGTTACCTTTACCTATTCAATTATGAATGAAAAAGGAGAAGTACAGGAACAGTCTGATTTACCTATGGCCTACGTGCATGGCTCGGATGATCGTGTTATTCCAAAAATTGCGGAAGCCATGGAAGGTAAAACCGTCGGCGAAGTTGTTGAAGTGGCGGTTCCACCTAAAGAGGGTTTTGGTGAGTATGACGAGTCCTTAATTTATAGAGATAAACTCGAAAATGTACCCGAGGAATATCGAGAGCTGGGTAAGGAAGCACAATTTCAAAATGAAAACGGTCAGACTAAAACTATGGTTGTTACCAGAATTGAAAATGGTGAAATCGAACTCGATGGTAATCATCCGTATGCTGGCAAAACAATGACATTTAAATTAAATATCAGGGAAATCCGCGATGCCAGCGCAGATGAAGTCGGCTCTGGTATTGCTGCACAAAATGCGATTCCAGATAATAGAAAGCATTAATGGGTAATCTAATAAAATAAAACAGGTCAGGCAAAGATGAGTAATGTAAGTGTTGTTATTTTAGCGGCGGGTAAAGGCTCCAGGATGAAGTCATCTTTACCTAAAGTTTTGCATTCGATAGCCGGGAAAGCACTGGTACAACATGTTATTGATACCGCCTATGAATTGGAAGCAAATAAAATTATTGGGGTGTATGGCCATGGTGGTGATATTGTTCCTGCTACCATAGCTGACGATAACGTTGTCTGGGTTGAGCAGGCCGAACAACTCGGTACAGGTCACGCGGTTGATCAGGCAATGCCTGAAGTTCAGGATGCAGATGTTGCGCTTATTTTATATGGTGATGTGCCTTTAATTAAAACGCAAACCCTGACCAGTCTGATTGAAAAAGCAAAAGACAGCTTTGCTCTGTTAACGGTTAATCTTGATGATCCAACAGGCTATGGTCGTATCGTAAGAAATGACAACGCACAGGTTGAGCGGATTGTTGAACATAAAGATGCCAGTGACGATGAGAAATTAATATCAGAGATTAATACCGGGATTATGGCTGTCAATGCGGGTGAACTTCGTAGCTGGTTAAAACGACTCGATAACAGCAACGCACAGGGTGAATACTATTTAACAGATGTTATCGCCATGGCCGTTAACGATGATATTGAAATTAAAACCGTCCAACCTGAAACCGAAGAGGAAGTACTCGGCGTTAATAGCAGGGAGCAACTTGCCGAGCTGGAAGGTTTTTATCAGTTAAGCCAGGCTCAGCAGCTAATGGCGCAGGGGGTTACCATTGTTGATCCTACCCGACTCGATATTCGCGGCAAGGTCACCGTTGGCCAGGACGTTACTCTGGATATCAATGTTATTTTAGAAGGTGATGTAACCATTGGCGACAATACGACTATTGGCGCAAACTGCGTTATTAAAGATACCCAGATAGGCAGTGGAGTGGTGATGCAGCCAATGTGTTGTGTTGAACAGGCCATCATTGGCGCGGATAGCAAGGTGGGACCATTTGCACGGGTTAGACCGGGAACGAATTTGTCCGAGCAAACCCATGTCGGCAACTTTGTAGAAATCAAGAATTCAAATGTTGCCAAAGGCAGCAAAATCAATCACTTAAGCTATATTGGCGATACCGATATGGGCGAAGGCGTGAATATTGGTGCCGGAACCATTACTTGTAATTACGATGGGGCGAATAAATTTAGAACCGAAATTGGTCACAATGCTTTTATTGGTTCCGATACCCAGCTGATTGCACCGGTTAAGGTAGGCGACGGGGCAACTATTGGTGCGGGTTCGACAATTACCAAAGACACGCCAGAGAATGAACTAACCTTAACGCGCGCAAAACAAACCTCAATAAAAGGTTGGCAGCGGCCGACAAAAGAAAAGAAATAAAAACTTAAGTAAGCATTAATATTTAGATAAGAAATTAAACTTATCCGGCGGACATAAAGACAACGGCGAATATATCTTCTATAAGGCGGCATAGATTCAAGATATATAAGCCCGCTTATATTAATACACGCGTAGTCATTAATATTTAAACTATATTTCATTGTGTTGTTCGTGTCTGTTGTGGTTATAATAATTTAATTTTTAATGAAGCGATTAACGGAGTAAACCTGTCATGTGTGGTATTGTTGGAGCAGTCGCTGAGCGAGATGTTGTCCCTATTCTGCTCGAAGGGCTTAAGCGCCTGGAGTATCGGGGTTATGATTCTGCTGGTGTAGCCGCGATTGATAGCGCGGGCTGTATCGAGCGTGTTCGTATGCCGGGTAAAGTTGCCGAATTGGAAAAGCAAACCAGCAAGGTTAATTTAACCGCCCATCTTGGTATTGCTCACACACGTTGGGCCACCCATGGCGAACCCACACAGAATAACGCTCATCCGCATGTATGTCGCGAGTCTGTCGCGGTCGTGCATAATGGTATCATCGAAAATCACGAAGAATTACGCGATGCTCAACTTAAAGCCGGGTATGAATTTACTTCCGATACCGACACCGAGGTCATCGTCCACCAGATTTATGAGCACCATTTAAACCAGAAAAAAGATCTACTCACTGCCGTTAAAGACTCAATCAAAGAATTTGAGGGTGCTTATGGCCTGGGCGTTGTCAGTAATACCGATAAAGGACGCTTAGTGGCCGCACGTAGTGGTAGCCCACTGGTGATTGGTGTGGGCATTGGTGAGTATTTTATTGCATCCGATGTAGCAGCGTTGTTGCCGGTAACGCAACGGTTTATTTTTTTAGAAGAAGGTGATGTCGCGGATATGACCCGCGATTCTCTTACTATCTATGATGCAAACGACAACATTGTTGAGCGGGAAATTAAAGAAAGTGAACTGACAGCTGATTCCGTAGAACGCGGCGAATACCGTCATTACATGTTAAAAGAAATCTATGAGCAGCCTCGCGCAGTCAGCGATACGCTTGAAGGTCGAATCAGCGGTAACAAAATACTCGAAGAGACCTTTGGATTAAAGGCTAAAGAAATTTTTGATGATGTTCAGGGCGTCCATATTATTGCCTGTGGAACCAGCTATCATTCGGGTCTGGTAGCAAGGCACTGGTTTGAAACCCTGGCGAATATTCCCTGTAGTGTTGAGGTAGCCAGTGAGTTTCGATACCGCAAACCGGTGGTTCGAAACAATTCATTAATCGTTACTATTTCACAGTCAGGTGAAACAGCCGATACCCTGGCCGGTTTAAAAGAAGCCAAACGGCTTGGTTTTGGCCAATCACTGACTATCTGTAATGTCCCTGAGAGCTCATTAACCCGGGAAAGTGATTTAACCTTGTTAACGCGTGCTGGCCCGGAAATTGGAGTGGCATCGACAAAAGCGTTTACTACCCAACTTGTCGCACTAATGATGTTAGTTATTGTAGTCGGCCGCCGTCATGGTATCGATGATAAAAAAGAAGCTAACCTTGTTAAGCAGCTCGAAGCCTTGCCCGCTAAAATTGAACAAGTGCTTAAAATGGATAAAGAGATTGAAGAAATCTCTGAAATGTTTGCAGATAAACGCCATGCATTGTTTTTAGGTCGCGGCCTGCATTATCCGGTGGCAATGGAAGGTGCGTTAAAATTAAAAGAAATTTCCTACATTCATGCCGAGGCCTACCCTGCTGGTGAGTTAAAGCATGGCCCATTAGCACTGGTCGACAGTGAAATGCCGGTAATTTCCGTTGCCCCTAACAATGACATGCTGGAAAAACTAAAAAGCAATTTACAGGAAGTGAAGGCGCGTGGCGGTGAGCTATTTGTATTCGCTGATGAAAAGTCACAGTTTAAGGAAGATGAAAATATTCATGTTTTAAATGTGCCTGAGTGTGACGATGAAACCTCTCCTATTATTCATACCATACCGCTGCAATTGTTGTCGTATCATGTGGCAATTTTAAAAGGCACCGATGTCGATCAGCCCCGCAATCTGGCCAAATCGGTTACGGTCGAATAAAAATTTAAATCATTGATATTTATAGACTAAAAAGAGCTGCCTTGACTCTTTTTAGTCTCAATCAACACCCTAAGAACGCGTTAACACAGCCCTCTTTATTTAATTGAAAAACCTTCGGTTTAAGTATTTTTTGTTTAAGAAATAGTCAGGCTGGCCGTTAACATTATTATACTAAACCTGAAAAATAATCTGCCTCATACACTGCAGTAAATACAGAATACGATTAGAAGTAAAATGAGAATTTCCCTCAAAGTTAAGCTATTTGCTCCCCTATTTATAATAACTGTTATTAGCTGTGTATTTATATTCCTTGTTTTGTTGCCACACAATGTAAAAGCATTTAAAGAAAATCACGAGGTTATTGCAAAAAAGGAACTGCAGAATGTCGCTGATCTGGTCGGCGACATGATAATTGAGAGAGACTATAGTGGGCTGGAGTCGATTATTTTATCGCTGCAGGTGCATAATGAGCAGTGGCGAAATTTGCATATCCATGATGAAAAAGGAAATCGCATCTTTACATTGAATTCTCAAGAACTTGCTGGTGGGAATAGCGTTTCTACCCAAAAAAAAGATATCGTTATTAGTGATAAGAAAATTGGCGACATAGAAATTGTTTCAGACTATCAAAAAGAATTAGATGAGATTGAAAACAAAGCACTGGAATTTATATATATTATTGTTGGATTAGTATTGGTCATAATTATTGTGACCAGTATTTCGGTAGAATTAAATGTAATCAGGCAACTGGACAAAATTATAGCTTCTGCAAAAAGAATGTCCAAAGGGAATTATAATATTGAACAGTTAAATGTGGGTAACGATGAGATAGGCAGGCTCTCTAAAATGTTTATCAATATGCGTGATGGCATTGTCTCGCATCAGGAAGGAATGCGACAGGAGTTCGAAGCGCGACAGCAAGCCCAGCTTGAAGTCGATACTAAAACCAGACAAATATCAAGTATTTTAAAGCATTCATCAGATTCATATATAAGCATTGATAAAGATCAAACTATTTTATTTGCAAGCGATAAAATTAAAGATTTATTCAGGATAAATATAGATTCCATCATTGGGGAAAAAATTTGGGACATCTTTCCGGAGCTTGCAAGTTTTTTATTTAAAAGCGTTAAAAATGTCAGCTCAAAAGTTAATTCTATTGAGCAGGAAATTTATTACCCGCCATCATCTGCATGGCTTCATGTCAAAGTGTATAAGACAGACGACACCATTTCAATTTCGATGAGTAACATCACAGAGCAGAAAAAAATTGAAAATATTTTACGTGAAAGTGAGCGGCATCATCGTGCAGTTGTTGATAATGTCGCTGATGGCATTATCACGATTAATTTTCAGGGACATATTCTTTCATTAAACGCAGCGGTAGAAAAAATATTTAGTATAAAAGCAGACCACGCGATAGGCACATCGATAAATAATCTTGTTAGGAATTGTGGTGACAATGCTGTGTTCTGGAGCTCACAAAAAGGTCATCAAGCTATTAATATGGGTGTATACCAGCAGTGTATTGGCATAAATAATTTAATGGGCGAAATTGCAATAGAAGTAAATATTACAAAAATGTACGTTAATGATGATTTACAGTTTATTGCGATAGTAAGAGATATTAGTAAAAGACTTGAGGATGATGAGCAATTAAGACTTGCAGAAAAAATATTTGAAAGTAATAACGAGGGGATTGTTATTACCAACACAGAAACAGAAATTCTTCGGGTGAATAAATCATTTCTGCAGATTACCGGATATAGTAAAGAAGAAGTGATTGGTTCTAAAATTAATATGCTGTCATCCAAGAGACACAGCATAGAATTTTACAGAAAGTTATGGGAAAGCTTAATTCAATATGGACATTGGAAAGGTGAATTATGGAATAAAAGGAAAAATGGTGAAATATACCCTGAATGGTTATCGATAAGTTCTGTCAAGGATGAATCCGGCGAGGTGATTAATTATGTCGGCATATTCAGTGACATTACTGAAAAAAAACAGGCTGAAGACAGAATTTTTAAAATGGCGCATTATGATGAGCTAACCGGGCTGTCGAACCGTGCCATGTTTAATATCGAATTAGCTGAAGCAATGGAATATGCTTCGAAGCTGGATACCTCAATAGCTATTCTATATTTAGATTTGGATCATTTTAAGAAAGTTAACGATACTCTGGGGCATGCCGTTGGTGATGAAGTATTGCGCATTACTGCTAATCGATTGACAACAACCATCCGGGGTAGCGACAAAGTGGGACGGTTAGGCGGAGACGAATTTGTAGTTTTAATTCAGGATTTACTTCAGCTAAACCATTTGTCAGACATAGCAAGTAATATAATAGACAAAATAAGACAGCCGGTAGAAATTAATCAACGAGAAGTGTTTTTGGGAGCGAGCATTGGTATTGCTGTCTATCCTCAGGATGCTGATAATAGTACTGACTTAATCAAGAATGCAGATGCGGCGTTATATAAAGCTAAAAATAGCGGCAGAAATAACTATCAATTTTATTCTAACGAAATGAATGCCAAGGCCGACGAAAGGCTGGTGTTAGAATCCAGGCTGCATCGCGCGCTTAAAGCTAACGAATTTGTATTGCACTATCAGCCACAAATAGATTTGAATAAAGAACAAATGATAGGGGCCGAGGCACTGGTGCGCTGGATAAACCCAGAAATAGGAATGATACCACCTTTCGAGTTTATCCCAATTCTGGAAGAAACGGGAATGATCATTCCTGTTGGTGAATGGATTTTGAAACATGCTTGTCAGCAAGCAAAAAAATGGCAGGATGAGGGGCTGGGTAATTTCAGAATGGCTGTCAATATATCACCGCATCAATTTATGTTCAGTGATATTGTCGCTACCGTAAAGAAAACACTCGATGCCACTGGCCTGGCACCCGAGTATCTGGAGTTGGAAATTACCGAAGGTAGTATCATGACGAATGCTGAAGAAAATATCAGCAAGTTAAAGAAGTTTTCAGACTGGGGTATTAAGCTATCAATTGATGATTTTGGTACAGGCTATTCTTCACTGGCATATTTAAAGCGGTTCCCGATTAATACCTTAAAAATAGACCAGTCATTTGTACGTAATATGCACACAGATATTAATGATGCGAACATCGTTAAGGCCATTATTTCTCTGGCAAAAAGCCTTAACTTTAGTGTCATAGCAGAAGGTGTAGAAGAAGATGCGCATTTGAAAAAGCTAAAAGAGTACGGGTGTGACGAGATACAGGGATATTATATTAGCCGTCCACTTGACGAAGACAACATTAAAGATTTTATCCAGAATAAAGCAAACACATTACAACTATTATAAAAGCAATATTATCAATTAAGTCTTCTATTGTTGCATAAGAATAGCGCCTGTCAGGTAAATTTTTCTATAGAAACAAGGCATTAGTTTGCTTTTAAAATAAAGTCTGATAAATTACCATTAACTGACAGAATGCCAATAAAATACAGCAAAAAACATCACACTATTTTCTGTATGTTTATATAAAAAAGGAGAGGGAGATGAATAGGGACATTAAAAGGATTACGCTATTAATTTTACTATCGTTGTTTGTTGTGAAGAGTTATGCAGCAAGTAATACAAGCGAAAGAATTAACGGGGTTACACAGTTTTTAATAGATCGGGCACATGATAACTATCTTTATATTTTTGAGAAAAAGATTAAAGAAAGTAAGTCGATGGCCTGTTATTTTCCTACGACAAAAAAGAATCTCGAGATAGCTAGTTTAAAGAGTTTGTTACTTTCAAATCAGCTTTGGGAGAATTCGCTAAAAAAAGATATGAAAGCGCTGCTTACGCGGTCGACAGCAAGGATAATTAGTGAAACTTATAGCCTGAAAAGCGAATCAGCAACAACATTTAGCGATGCAGAAAGTGCGTCAAGGCTTATAGACATTTTACAGAAAATCAGCATTAAACATAAAGGAGTTTATTACCCAGTTACGGTTATCCCTCTTGATGATGAAGAATTAAAGAAAAAAATTAACGCATTTTATATAAACAAAAATGATCTTAATAATGCAATAGAATATTTTAAACGTTTTAAAGGTAAGTCATTTAATGATGGTTCGCTTTGTAAAATGGACAGTATCGAGCCGGACGAGTTTAGAAAAAATATAGAATCTTTATACTTGCTTGAAGATAAGTTAAAAATCATCAAAGATAATATCAGCAATATTAAAATAGATCCCGTATTAGGAAAACATTTCACCAGCAAAGATAAAATAAAATTATTTATTCAGTCAGCGATAGGTAATTACACAAATATAGAAGATCGTAAAGAATTAAAAGCTCAGGAAAAAGAAGAGCAAATTAAAAAAGTAAAAGAATTAGACTATATTTCAAGTACTTTTGATCAGCAAAGTTCGAATACTGAGCGTGCAATAAGTGTATTATCATCGTTAAAAGAATCATCTTCAATTACAATTGAAGAATTTAATAAATTAAAAAAATATATTTTGTTCTTTGCACAAATAAGTGATGCCGATGAGGAAGCAGTGCAGGCAATATTAAAATCCTATACCTTGCCTTCTGTCAGCTTTTACGAAAAAAGAAATAAAAAAAATGTCTGGTTAATCGGTGCCTATCTGGGTGTTGTTGGCGGCAGTTCAGACGTTCCCGCCGGTGAGGACGATGGCAATAATTTTGGGATTTTTGCACCGATTGGACTTGAATATTCAAATGGCAATAAAAACAGTGGCTCCTGGAGTGTCATGCTGGCACCTTTCGATTTTGGTTATCCGGTTAGTTTAAAGCTCAATGGTATCGATAAAGATGTAAATTTAGATGATGTTGTTGCCCCCGCCATTGTTTTTTCTTATGGGGTGCCGGATTTACCTTTATCGATAGGTCTTGGTTATCAGCGCGGCCGATCCTTTACCGCAACAAGTGATAATGAAGAAAAAGTTTTTATACACTTTTCATTCGATATGCCGTTATGGGTGCTCTAAAAAGACATAAAAAATAGCATGGTTCCTTATCTCACTTAGAAGAAGCTGCAAAGTTTGAAGGATTTAAGTTGCGGCCTTTTATGGATCGAGAGTCGTTTTAAAGTAAGGTCAAACGAACCAGCTCTTTTTTTGTTCTTTTGCACTTTTGTTGTGGAAAAGTAAAAATGGCTATACAATATTGCCTAAACTTTTCTTTACTAATTATCGATAAGTAAAAACTTAAGCACAAATATTAAAGCAGTGGTATATAGGATATGAGCCCAAAGGTAGCTGTATTTAGAATACTTCGCTTTCTGTCCGAAGTGACGTATAAAAAACGATGGTTGTCTTGCTTGTGATGTAGCAGAAGACTGTTTTGATACAGGGTTAAATCGACTTTCTGAATGATAGCTAAACAGAGAAGTTAGAAACACATCTTATAGCGCAACCTATCGAACCCAGGTGCGAAGCTGCCATTGCCTGGGCTTTTAGAATGAAAGTTTGAGTCATATAATATTCAATCAGAACAAAAGCTGTCTAGTAATTAATCGCTATAAGATAATGATGACCTATAAAGAATTCAATAAATTTTGCGGCAGTTTCCCGGCTACCTCGCATGTTATTCAGTGGGGTGGTTCGCATGTCTGGAAAGTAGGAGGTAAGGTATTCGCTATTGGCGGTTGGCAGAAGGATGACAAACCAGCATTTGCATTTAAAACGTCAGATCAAAATTTTCATTTTTTAAGCGAGTTATCAGGTTATCGCCCCGCACCATATATGGCTGCACGGGGTATGAAGTGGATACAACAATATGATGACCCAGACACCGATGAAGATGACCTCAAGTATTATATAAAAGAGTCTTATCGTATTGTTTCTTTAGGTTTAACTAAAAAGAAGCAAAAGGAACTTGGCCTAAATCAGAGCTGAAGGCAATATTGAGCATAAACGTATATTGAATAAAACGTTAGTTTAGATAATATCAATGCACATATTCAGTTTAGGTTCAGTTTTTCTTATTTAAACTCTTCCTCGAGATAAAAACCAATCTAATTGTATAGTTACTATACAAATAAATTCGAGGGAATGAATTATGAATAATCCAATAAACCTAAAACTATTTACCATATTATTTATGGCATTTTTGTTAATTAATTGTGGTGGCGGCAGTGGAGATGACGGTACCACGACTACTAATACAGAAACTGAGAATACTCAGCAGCAGACTGAACAAGAAGAGACAAAGCCCGCAGCGACTGTTAAGCAGGGAAGTTTTGACGTTAGTTTAGTTGAAGGCTTAAGTTATGAATCAGGTGAGCAAGCAGGTAAAACCGACTCTAATGGACAGTTTAGCTATGAAGAAGGCAAACAAATAACATTTAAAGTCGGTGATATTGTTGTTGGAACAATTACACCGCGAAGCCGAGTGGCTATAACGACTCTGGTCGCCAATGCCAATGATGAGACGGATATAACCGTTACAAATATAATGCGGTTTTTAGTCACTATTGATAATGACAATGATTTATCAAACGGCATTCAGATTACAGCCGTTATAAACGATCAGGCTATAGGTGCCACGATTAATTTCAAACAACCAATCCTGGCATTTGAAACTGACAGTAATGTTGTAACCTTAGTCCAAAATATGACGACGGTGTCCAGTGCTAGCCGGCGATCGCTTGCAACGGTAAAGCGTTCTCGTACAGCGCTTAAAAGCAACCTTATCAGTGCCTATTCTGGATTGTATGATGGAAACTTCTCAGGTGATGATACCGGTAGCTGGTCAATAGCAATTGATGAAAATGGTTTGGTATCAGGTGAGGGAATATCAAATTCAGATGGCAGCTTTACGATTAGTGGCCAGATACAATCAACCGGCATAGCAAGTTTTGATTTAGCGGGCTCAGGCAATACCAGTACAGGGGCAACTTATGCGGGGACGATTGACCTTAATGGTAACTTTAGCGGTACCTGGTTAAACGCCGGTGATAATCAGGCAGGAACATTTAGTGGTTCGAAACAACAACCTAAACCAACTGAGCCTGGTAACGGTGATCCGAACCCTAGCCCTGTTCCAGATGGCACGATTCCAACCGAGCCATTTAAAAATGCCGCGCAATTATATTCTATAGTCAATTCGAATCTGGCAAGTTATATAAGTAGCAATATTTCTATAAAAGCGCCCAACATTGCAGAAAATGCGGCAGTGATACCGGTAACAATTACTTCACCAGCGCAAACCGGAACCTTATGGTTATTTGCCGATAGTAATCCTGGTCAGGTGGCTGCGCGTTTCGATTTTATTAAAGTGAACGATAAACAGGAAGAAACCAGCGTACGTATTAAAATGGCCGGCACCGGTAACATCATTGCTGTTTTTGATGATGGTGCTGGAAATCTTATTGCCAATAGCAAAAGTGTAAAAGTAACTATTGCTGGCCTGCAACAAACCTGTCCTTCCAGTCCTTGTAATGCTGCTGACTTAGCGAGAAGAAATATTCGTATGCGTGCAAGAACAGACAAACTAAAAATGCTCGTTTCACATCCTATGTATACGGAGAGTTATATTAGCAGCATTATAATAGCTGCGGATGAGGTTACAAAAACAAAGGTATTTTTTACACCGTATATCAGCAAAAACCCCTACCTTGCTGCTGCCTTCCCAACAGGCAGTAAAAATATTAATGTCAGCGTGACGCAACTCAACGGCAATACCGTATTCAGTAACGTCTTAGTGCAGTAATTAGTAGTATTGCGATGGCCAATATTATCGGCCATCGTAGTGTTAAGTCTTTTTTAAAACAAGGAATTGTTATGAAAATATTAAAATCATATCTTATAAGTTTACTCATTATATTTTTAATCGTGGGTTGTGGCGGGGGGTAATGATGGCGAGTCAGAAGCTGCAAATACAAACCAGCACATCAGATCAAATACTAATACAATAGTTAATAAATCATTAGATCAGACAGGGAAATCACTGACTATTAATGGAACATTAACCTGGCAGGACTATCGCGATATATTTGTTTTTTAAGTTTTAGATGTAAAAGATTAGACCAGTTGTTTAAGGTTCGCCACCTGAACTAAATGTTCAGGTGGTTTTTTTAAGGGATAAACGAAATCAGATTAGAACTCTTATTATTTTCTTAGCTTGGATGAGTTGCGAGTCTTTCGAGTTAAAGAAGGCTTGTTTTTAGTTACAGCACGTTTATTTGTTTTAGTTTTTCTGGGTGAGCTATTGGCATAACGAATTTCTTTTTCAGCTTTAAGACCGGTACCTTTAGGTTGCCAGGCTGGTACCAAATGCTTTTTACCATTTCCAATTAAATCGGTACGCCCCATTTTTTTAAGTGCTTCGCGTAATATCGGCCAGTTTTCGGCATCGTGATAGCGTAAAAAGGCTTTATGTAAACGACGTTGCGAACCGCCCTTGGCGGTTAACACTTTTTCAGATTTGTTATCTACTTTCTTTAACGGATTTTTTTCGGCATGGTACATGGCCGATGCAATGGCGAGTGGTGTGGGTATAAAAGCCTGCACCTGATCGGGCCGGAATTTATTACGCTTTAACCATAACGCCAGGTTAAGCATATCTTCATCGGTCGTACCGGGATGTGCCGAGATAAAATAGGGTATCAGATATTGTTCTTTGCCGGCCTGTTTGGAAAATTTATCGAACAATTGTTTGAACTTATCATACGAGCCTATACCCGGTTTCATCATTTTGTTTAAAGTATTTTCTTCGGTGTGCTCGGGTGCAATTTTTAAATAACCGCTGACATGGTGGGAGACAAGTTCTTTTATATATTCAGGTGAACGAACCGCAATGTCATAGCGCAAACCGGAAGAGACAAATATTTTTTTAATACCAGGTAGTTTGCGGGCACGTTTGTACAAATTAATCAGTGGTTTGTGATCGGTATTCAGGTTTTTGCAAATATCAGGATAGACACAGGAAAGTCGTCGACAGGCCGATTCAATTTCTTCTGACTTACATTTAAGTTCATACATATTAGCGGTCGGGCCACCGAGGTCAGAGATATGGCCGGTAAAGCCGGGTACTTTATCTCGTATCGTTTCTATTTCGCGAATAATAGAATCTTCCGATCGGCTTTGAATAATGCGTCCTTCATGTTCTGTAATCGAACAAAAAGTACAGCCCCCAAAACAGCCGCGCATAATATTTATAGAATGGCGAATCATTTCCCACGCCGGCATTTTGGCTTGTTTATAGCTGGGGTGAGGTTTGCGCGTGTAATTAAATTCGTACACGTTATCCAGTTCATTAGTGGTTAATGGAACCGGAGGCGGGTTAAGCCAGACCAGGCGTTGCCCATGCTGTTGAATTAAAGTACGGGCATTACCGGGATTAGTTTCCAGATGGAATACTCTTGAGGCATGTGCGTAAAGTACTTTGTCTTTTGAAACTTGTTCATAAGACGGTAAACGGATAATGGTTTTATTGCGTTCAAGTTTTAAGTGGGTTGATTTTGGATGAAACTGCATAACGTTTTGTTTTACGTTAGGCGGTTTTCCATGTGACTGTTCACAATCCTGTTGAGTCTTGCTGGTATCAATGTAAGGGTCGATCGGTTTTTCAATTCGGCCGGGTTGATCGACATCAGTCGAGTTTATAACAGTCCAGTTATCGGGAACCGTATTCGTCATAAATGCGCTGCCACGAATATCGTGAATGTCTTTTATATTTTCACCACGGGCTAAACGGTGCGCCAGTTCAACAATGGCACGTTCGGCGTTACCGAATAACAGCATGTCAGCTTTAGAGTCGGGTAAAATTGAACGGCGTACTTTTTCTGACCAGTAATCAAAGTGTGCAATACGACGTAAACTGGCTTCTATGCCGCCAATAATAATCGGTACACCTTTAAACGCTTCACGTGCACGTTGTGCGTAAACATTAACGGAATGGTCTGGTCGTTTACCGGGTTCGCCGTTTGCAGTATAGGCATCGTTACTGCGAATTTTTCTATCTGCGGTATAACGGTTAACCATCGAATCCATATTGCCGGCAGTAATACCAAAAAATAAATTCGGTTTGCCGAGTTGTTTAAAGTCTTCCGCGTTTTGCCAGCCGGGTTGTGAAATAATGCCAACTCGAAAACCCTGTGATTCGAGCAACCGACCGATTAATGCCATCCCAAAACTGGGGTGATCGATATAAGCATCGCCGGTTACGATAATAATATCGCAACTATCCCAACCGAGTTGATCCATTTCTTTTTTAGACATGGGTAATACCGGGGCGATACCAAAACGTTTGGCCCAGTATTGCTTGTAGGAAAAAAGAGGTGTTGTTGGTTGCATCGGGGGTTACGGAGCTGGCTATTGAGTTGTTATTATAGTTTATTCAGGGCTTGACGTCATTCTTGGGTTACTCGAATTCCATGTGTTTCCTCATAAAAAAAGTGGCCATTACTCGTAAACTGTTTATCGCTTAAACGTTGCTTCAGCTTGGGCAGTCTGCCTTGGTAGCAATACACTTAGCTTTTTATTGTGGTACTCGGTTGAGAATAAGGGGTATTCTCCCGTTAGCCTTTGCTGAGGCGTGCAGAAAAAATCAAGATTATAGCGAGCACTGTTTGAGCGCAAATTAATGCGAAGCATTGCGCAAGTTGCGCAGCGCTGGATTTTTTTAAACAACGAAGGAACTTGACTGAAAGTCAAGCGAAGGCTTCGGGTGCCCTTTTCTTTCACCTATTTCTTTTGGGCAAGCAAAAGAAATAGGGACGTGTCCAGAGGGCACGGAAAACAACATTTAAAAAAATAAATGATTAAACCAATATATTTGTTAAAGGTATTAAATGGAAGTTACAAATAAATATAAAATGTAACAATGAGGTCCGTAGAAATTTATAAGTTTTTAATAACGACTTTTTGTGAATTTTTTTGTATGAGCAAATCACTTAGAAAAAATTACTTTACCGAACGGTAAATAAAATACTTATTTTAAATAGCTATCTTTTAACTTAACATAATGATCAGCGGAATACTGAATAGACTCAATTTCCTCGTCATTCAATTCGCGAATTTTTTTCACCGGCCTGCCGACATACAAACAGTTTTCATCGAGTACCTTGCCAGGTGAAACCAAACTACCTGCACCGATAATCGTATTTGTTTTGATAACAGCACCATCCATAATGGTCGTACCCATACCAATCAGACAACTGTCTTCTACCGTACAGCCATGCAGAATAACACTATGCCCAACAGTGACATTATTACCAACTGTCAGCGCATAACCTCCCCGGTTATAGTCGTAAGGCCCATCGTGAGTTACATGTAAAACGGAACCATCCTGAATATTGGTGTTATTACCAATGCGAATAGAATTTACATCGCCACGAATAACTGTCATTGGCCAGATAGAGCTGTGATTGCCGATAACAACGTCACCAATAATGGCTGCACAGTCGTCTACATAGCTCAGTTGACCAATTTTAGGAAAGTGGTTTTGATAAGGTCGAATACTCATTTCAAATTTCTTAATTTGGCAATAATTGTCTGTATTTCAGTAAATTATAGAGCAATCTTAAAGATATTTAATGCAATAACCTTGCGATTTTGATAAAAATATAAAGCCTGGATTAAGCTTAGGCAAAGCATAAGATCGATTAATAATTATTATAAAAGTGAGAGGGCCGTGCCAATAAAATCTGATGTCATTTCTGACTGTAATCTCTTTTTAGCGCGAGCAACGGGTAAGGTGAACGACACAAATCTAGTTAATTTCCAGTCGGCAATTGTGAGCGTCGCTGGCTTTAAACCAACGTTAAATTTCTTGATTGATGCGCGTGCTATAACAGAAAATACCGTATCCTCAGAGGGGATGCTAAATTTAAGTGCCGATACACCCTTTGATGTCACTATAAAACGAGCATTTGTAGTGTCGGATGAAAAAACCAGTATCCTCGCCACTTTATATGCAACTACGACAACTGACAGCGAACATTTCTATATTACCTATAACCTGAATGACGCCTGTGACTGGCTGGACGTCGATTATGAAATAATTCTTGCTTCAACCGTGTATCAGGATTCAGACAAACTATAAAGCCTGTCTTTAAAAGTACAGGTAAAATCTTTAGCGCATCGTTACCAGTTCTTCAGAGCTGGTGGGATGGATAGCTACCGTATTGTCGAAGTCTTCTTTCGTTGCGCCCATCTTAATGGCCACTGCAAAGCCCTGTAACATTTCATCCGCACCCATACCGATGATATGGCAGCCAACGACTTTTTCTTTGGCACCAATACAGACCAGTTTCAATGCTGTTTTTTGTTGATTAGGACATAGCGCATGGTACATTGCAGTAAAGCTGGAAGAATAAACTTTTACCGCGTCGCCGTGTTCTTTTCTTGCCTGCTCTTCGGTTAAACCGATAGTACCAATAGGCGGATGGCTGAACATTACCGTCGGAATGTCTTCATAATCAAGTTTTCTGTTCGGCATGTTATTAAACAGCCTGTCGGATAACCGCCGGGCTGCGGCAATGGCAACCGGTGTAAGCTGTGCGCGGCCGGTTACATCGCCAACTGAATAAATATTTTTTACGTTGGTGTTTTGATATTCATCGCAAGGAATAAAACCACGTTCATCAATCTCAACACCGGCGGCTTCAAGGTTTAGATTGGCAGTCGCCGGAGCACGACCGATTGCCCAAATTAAGGCATCATAATTTTCCAGCACAATACCACTATCACAAACAATGGTAAGTTTATCGCCCGATTCTTTTACAATTTTTTGTACGTTAATCTTGGTTAAAATATTAATACCGTCTTCAACCATACCTTCCATTAAAGTATCACGTAACATAGCATCAAAGCCGGCTAAAAAATGCTCGCGGCGTAATAACATAGAGACATCACTACCCAAACCGTTTAACAGGCCGGCAAGTTCAACCGCTATATAGCCAGCACCAACTACAGCTACGCGTTTAGGTTGCTTGGTTAATTCAAAAAAACCATCCGATGTAATGCCCAGCTCAGCACCTTGAATATCAGGCACAACCGGATAGCCGCCGGGTGAGATAACAATATGGTCTGCGGTATGATGTGTACCATCAACATCAAGCGTATTCGCATCAACAAACTTTGCAGTGCCTTCTATGAAGTCAATTTTAGAATCTTTCAGATAAGAGTCGTACCAGGTGGTTATGCCGTTAATATAATTTTCTCGCGCATCAACCAGTTTTTTCCAGCTGAAATTTTTAAGGTCTACATCAAAACCATAGCCGGCGGCATTGTGAATCGTTTCTGCAACACCAGAGGCAAACCACATGACTTTTTTAGGAACACAGCCGACATTAACACAGGTGCCGCCGACCTTTTTATTTTCAATGACGGCACAATTTTTACCATAAAGTGCGCCTCGTTCAGCTGCCGATAAACCGCCACTGCCAGCACCAATTGAAAGCAAATCATAATGCGCCATGCGTAATAACCTTATATTTGATAGTGTGAATTAAATTATTGTAGGTCAAATTAATAAGGTGTGCATTGATTAATTTCAAGTTAAAATAACAGACAAAATTTTTGAGGTTTAATGATGAGCAAACAAATACAACTATCTTCAGAGTTGCTAAATAATATTTTTGCAGCGATCGCCAAGCATGACAAAGAAGTCGAACAGGACTTAATGGTTGGCCTGCAATATTTATCGGCCATGATTGGTTACTTTAGTGCGGAATACCCGGGAACTGAGCAGGACCGAAACGATTTACTCGAACAACTGGCTGCTTTTAGTGTACAGGTAGCAGATGATCGGGCACGTTCAATGCAACAGCAGCAACCTGCTGCAGCTAATGCTGAAATGGCAACAGGCAAAAGTGCCGCAACGGACGATCCTGCCGTGGGTATCTGGAAGCCATCTTAATGATCAACAACGTCATCGAGGTAACGCTATGTTAGAAAAAGGTCAGAAAGCACCTGCTTTTAATGTTGTTAAGCAGGACAATAGCGCAGTTAATTCAGCCGATTTTAATGGCAGTAAAAATGTAGTACTTTATTTTTATCCCAAAGATGACACGCCGGGCTGCACTATCGAAGCCAATCAGTTTACGGCGCTGGCCGATGAATTTGCCGCGGCCGATACGGTTGTACTGGGTGTCAGCCAAGACGGCTGCAATTCGCACCAGGCGTTTATTGATAAATTTTCCCTAAAAGTTGACCTACTGGCCGATACCGATGGACAGCTTTGTGACGCTTACGGTGTCTGGCAGGAAAAAGAGAAAAAGGGGGTCAAAAAGATGGGCATCGTGCGCTCTACGTTTGTGATCGATAAAAAGGGCAATCTGGCAGATGCTATTTATGGGGTTACCCCTGAAGGCCATGCCCAGACCATGCTGGACTTGGTTAAGTCATTGTAATTAAAAGGAAATATAACCATTGTAAGGCTGGCACTTAACGTGGGCTTTACTGGTTTTACGAGCGAGCCCGTTATCGTCCCCGCCCCTGGTTGTCTCTGGTGGCGCGTTAATCTCAAAATTAAAATCAGCCCAGACTATCAGGCAGCATTTCACTAAAAATTCATCTAAATCACATGAATATTCAAGATTTTATGCCCTTTTGGGGTTTGTTTACGCTATAATGCGCGGCTCATTTTTCCGATGAATTCGCCTTGATGTAAGTTAGTCGAGATTCAGGCGTTAATTAGGTCAAATTAACAGTATACCTTCGGTGCTTCATATGTTTTCGGGCACCTAAGGGCGAGATTTAAATTGCCGATAGAGTCGGTAATTTTCAAATTTAGATTAATCTTAACAGAGTAGCAGGAACATGGCTGATTTAGACAAGTATAGAAACATTGGTATTTTCGCTCACGTTGATGCAGGTAAAACCACCACGACTGAACGTATTCTAAAGTTGACGGGAAAAATCCATAAGACTGGTGAAGTACATGATGGTGAAGCAACGACTGACTTCATGGAACAGGAAGCAGAACGTGGTATTACTATTCAGTCTGCTGCGACATCGTGTGAGTGGGCAGGCCACCGCATGAATATAATCGATACACCGGGACACGTTGACTTCACTATCGAAGTATACCGTTCACTAAAAGTATTAGATGGTGGTGTAGGCGTATTCTGTGCATCAGGTGGTGTAGAGCCTCAGTCAGAAACCAACTGGCGATATGCAAATGATTCAGAAGTTGCGCGTGTAATCTTTGTTAATAAACTTGATCGTATGGGTGGTGATTTCTACCGTGTCGTTGATCAGGTTGAAAATGTCCTTGGTGCTAATCCATTAGTTATGGTTTTACCAATCGGTATTGAAGATGACTTTACCGGTGTGGTTGACCTGTTAACTCGTAAAGCGTGGATCTGGGATGATTCAGGTAAACCTGAAAATTACAAAATTGAAGATTGTCCTGATGATATGAAGGACAAAATGGAAGAGTACCGCGAAAAATTAATTGAAACAGCGGTAGAGCAAGACGATGACTTAATGGAAGCATACTTAGAAGGTAACGAGCCATCTTTAGAGGACATTAAAAAATGCATTCGCAAAGGTACGATCGCATTGGACTTCTTCCCAACCTATTGTGGTTCGGCTTTTAAAAACAAAGGTATTCAATTAGTACTGGATGCGGTTGTTGATTTTCTGCCAAACCCCACTGAAGTTGAGCCGCAACCAATTACCGACGAAGAAGGTAATGAAACCGGTGAAGTGGCGACTGTCAGCGCTGATGAACCTTTCCGCGCCTTAGCCTTTAAAATTATGGACGACCGTTTTGGTGCATTAACTTTTATTCGTATTTATTCGGGTGTGTTAAACAAAGGTGATACTGTTTTGAATACCTTCACAGGCAAAACAGAACGTATTGGCCGTATTGTAGAAATGCATGCGGACGAACGTATTGAATTAGACGGCGCACAAGCAGGTGATATTGTTGCGGTTGTGGGCATGAAGAATGTTCAGACCGGCCACACACTTTGTGACCCTAAAAACCCAGGCACACTGGAACCTATGGTGTTCCCAGATCCGGTTATCTCCATTGCGGTAGCACCTAAAGATAAAGGTGCAGCTGAAAAAATGGGTATTGCGATTGGTAAAATGGTAGCAGAAGATCCTTCCTTCCGCGTTGAAACAGATGAAGACTCTGGTGAAACAATTCTTAAAGGTATGGGCGAACTTCACCTTGATATCAAGATCGATATTATGAAACGTACTCACGGTGTAGACGTAGAAGTCGGCGCACCACAAGTTGCTTACCGTGAAACGATTACCCAGCGTATTGAAGATACTTACACGCATAAGAAGCAATCTGGTGGTGCCGGTCAGTTTGCGAAAATTGATTACATCATTGAGCCAGGTGAACCCGGTAGTGGTTTTGAATTTGAATCAAAAGTAACTGGCGGTAACGTACCGCGTGAATTCTGGCCTGCAGTAGAAAAAGGCTTTAAATCAAGTATGGAAAAAGGTGTTTTAGCCGGCTACCCCTGTTTAGATTTTAAAGTTACTTTATTTGATGGTAACTATCACCCGGTGGATTCATCTGCGGTTGCGTATGAATTAGCAGCGAAAGCGGCTTACCGCCAAACCATGAAAAATGCTGGCCCACAATTAATGGAGCCTATCATGAAGGTTGACGTATTTACGCCGGAAGATCATGTTGGTGATGTTATTGGTGATTTAAACCGTCGCCGCGGTATGATCCAGGGCCAGGATGCGGGTGCGACGGGTGTGCGTATTAAAGCGGAATGTCCGTTAAGCGAAATGTTTGGTTACATTGGTGACTTACGTACAATGACATCGGGTCGTGGTCAGTTCTCTATGGAGTTCTTACACTACAAACCTTGTCCTAAGAATGTTGCTGACGAAGTTATTAAAGAAACATTAGCGCGAGAAGAAGCTAAGAAGTAACACTGAAATTTTTAGCTATAAAAAAGGGCGTTCATTAAGTTGAACGCCCTTTTTTTATTTAAGTTTAATGAGCAATTTATTTATTAACCTTGCCCGGTAAACTTAAATTACCCGAAGCAATATCCATCACATTGCTAACACATAACAATGGCGCGTGGACACTTTGGTTAACACGCAACCCAGCGGTAACACCATCGAAATTAACCTTGCTTACATCAGCAATATTATTGAATGGCACGCGTACTTCGACTACGTCGGCATTGAACGTTGGATTCCAACCGGGGCTATCTAATAGAATGGGTAAGCCCGGCCAGGTTTTTGGCAAGCGCGGTTTAGCACCTTTAGGAATATCCACTACACCCAGTGCATCTTTACCGCATTGCTTGTTCGGCTTTAAAACCACCCAGTGACTATGCCAGACGTTGCCATCATTGTTTAAATTGCCATCACCATTTTCATCGTATAAAGGTGTGTCATCAAAGTCCGAATGGGAAGTAACCGCCAATGCTAATATTCCGGCCTTTTTTTCAAAACCAACAACATAACTGTCGATGGAAGTTGGCCAGACATAGGAGAACACGTTACTGCCAGCCAGCTTGCCGGTAGGTGTGGGCTTGCTTTTGCCGGCTTTGCCCGAGACCGCCATATGGAAAACAGCCACGTTGTTTTGTGTGGTTATTTTGGTATGCACGATATCGAATGGTGCCAGCGTCGACTTGCTTTTCGGCGCCTGGATGCCACCACTGTGAGTATGCGCCTGAACCCATAAAGGCATGCTGGCGGCGACTAATGAAGCAACAAATACCGGTTTAAACATGGTGGCTCTCCTTTACGTCTTCTAACGAAGCACCAAAATTAATATGGAATGTTTGGCCGCCTAAGACCAGCGCCGGGACTGAGGCAACGCCTGCTTGCTGTGCCTCTGGAATAGGCTTTGGGTCGATGCCGATATTGACAATTTCAATATCGAAACGATTTTTATCAAGTGCTTCAAGCACTTGCTGTTCTGCTGCGATACAGACAGGGCAGCCTGCATGGTAAAAAATGGCTTTGTTCATTGTGTTTTCCTCTTAGGTTGAGTGAGCTGGATTAAATTAAGTATCGAGTCGATACTGAAATGGACTATAGCGGGGGAATTTGGGCTTGTCAATATGGTATTTAGTCGATACTATTTGTTTTATGGAATCTAGCAGAATTTATAATTATCTTGAGCGGCTCAGCGAGCTACTGCGAGTCGACTCACGTCAGGCTGGCGCAACGCATGGTTTACAGCCGGTGCAACTCGAAGCGCTGCATTATCTCTCCATGTGTAACCGCTTTTCGGATACGCCGATGGCGGTTACGGATTATCTGGGGCAAACCAAGGGTACGGTTTCGCAAACCCTAAAAGTGCTGGAAAAAAAACAATTACTGGAGAAAATTCCGGATACTAAAGACAGGCGGATATTTCACTTAAAGGTGACCGTGGCAGGAAAGCATTTGCTCGAACAAACTATTCCGACACCGGCGTTTGCACGAATGTGCGAAAACCTGTCGGAAAAAGAACAAGCAGATATTACCGCGTCGCTTAAATTACTTTTGCGCATGCACCTGGTTGCAAACAAGTTAAAATCGTTTGGTGTGTGTAAGTCGTGCTGCTATAACCGGCAAACGACAGAGGCTGACTATTTTTGTCAACTGGTCGGGCAACCGTTATCTAATGATGATATCGAATTGATCTGCCGGGAACATGAGGTGAAACAATAACAAGAATATCAACATCAGGACTGTTTCTAATGATATCAGGTTGTATTGATAGAAAGCTGTGATACTTTCAACGGGTTACCGTCGTATTATAGCTACCGGGTAAATAATATCTTCGGTTTGAACGGAAATTGTGACAGGAGGTCAACCGTGAAAACATTATTAGTATTGGCGAGCTTCTTACTGGTTAGTTGGGCTTATGCCGCCCCCGCCCCGATTATTACTTCCACTATTGAGCCACAGGCAGATAAAAAACAAAACTTTGCCATCGGCCTTACTTCCTCTGTTGCGCAACGCCCTTTTGTGGGTGTTGATAATCAAACCACCAGTTTGATTTATATCTCAACACGCTATAAAACATTTTATATTGAAGGCCTGGATGCCGGGGTGAACCTGCTACAGAGTGATAATTTCAATCTCGATATATTGGCGACACCTCGTTACTATGAAGTGAAAGCAAGCTTTGCTGACAATGGTGAATTAAATGGAATTGATGAAACCAGGCCTACCTACTTATTGGGTGTGTCGATGCAAACGGGGTTGGGCGATGTCAATGCAACATTACAACTGCTTCATGATGTTATTGAGAGTGATGGTAATGAAGCAGTATTACAGTTCAGTAAGTCTTTTAAAGCGACTGGTGATTTAACCTTATCACCTTCAATTGGTGCTACCTACCAGGATAAAAAACTAGTCAATCATTTTTATGGTGTGCAAGTAAATGAAGTCATCGCGAACCGCGCATTTTATTCGGCTAAATCTTCAGTTAACTATAATGCGACTATCCATGCTAAATGGAATGTAAGCAGGCATATCGAGTTACTCGGCCAGATAAGATATGAAGCATTAGGAGATGGCATTACCGATAGCCCGATAGTGGATGAAGATAGCATCTATTCGCTGACAATCGGCGTGTTGTATCGTTTCTAGTTTAATACATTCATTTAACCAGATTAATAAGATTAGAGGACTGCATTATTTCTATTTGTTCACGCAATGTATTCAGTTGTTCTTCCCAGTAACGCGGTTCACTGAACCAGGAAAAATTTTTAGGGAAGGTTGGATCATGCCAGCGCCGTGCCAGCCAGGCGCTGTAGTTAATCATTCGTAAGCTGCGGAGTGCTTCTATTAAATTTAAACTACGATAGTCAAAGTCACTAAACTGCATATAGCCTTTTAAAATAATATTTAACTGGGAGGCCATTTCGGCTTCACTACCTGAAAGTAACATCCAGATATCCTGTATAGCATATCCCATCATACAGTCATCGAGATCCACAATATGTGGGCCGCTGTCAGTCCATAATATATTGCCAACATGTAAATCACCGTGTAAGCGGATGTTTGGCAAATCAGAGTAAGTTGCAAATTGTTGATCGATTATTTCCAGTACCTGTTGCGCAGCAAGCTGGTAATTGTGTTTCAGCTCATCGGGAATAAAATGATTTTGCAGTAAAAACTGTACACTTTGATGTCCGAAAGTTTCGGGAGTCAGCTTTAGTCGGTGCTGAAAAGGATAGCGACTGCCAACGGCATGCACGCGGCCAATAAATCGTCCCAGCCATTCCAGGTGATCAGGATTATCCAGATTAGGCGCATGGCCGCCATGGCGGGTATAAATACTTAGTCGAAACGCATTAAATTTATGCAGGGTTTGTTCGCGTATACGTTGTGGCGCCACGATGGGAATATCCTGCTTGACGCAGTCCTCGGCAAACTGGTGTTCTTCAATAATCGCCTCATCAGACCAGCGACCTGGGCGGTAGAATTTAACAATAACCGGGCTGGAATCGTCTATTCCCACCTGGTATACCCGGTTTTCATAACTATTAAGCGCTAAAAAGCGGCCATCGGTGATTAGCCCAAGGCTTTCGACGGCATCCAGTAGTGCGTCGGGCCCCAGGTTTTCATAGGGAATGTCAGTTTTGCCAGGCATTATGTTTTCGCAGTGAATGTCACAAAAAATAGTAGTATAGACAGTGGTTTAGTTCACGGTGGTCTAGTAAACTCTAATTTTTATCATATCAGTTACACCGTATCGAATACCATGAACAATCCACTATTAAATATGCTACACCACTCATCCAGCCCAGCGGCCAGCGCGTTACCACCGTTTGCACATATTAAGCCCGAACATGTTGAGCCGGCAGTTGATGAAATCCTGCAGCAGAATCGCGCTGAATTAATCGAACTACTGGATGCAAAGCAATTTAGCTG
>Ga0316207_10001261_pt1 | contig 32254 bp, 33 predicted proteins | sample 6weekpyrite_MG_FD_204943 | JGI IMG/M metagenome (GOLD analysis project Ga0316207, IMG submission 204943) | Microbial mat bacterial communities from mineral coupon in-situ incubated in ocean water Damariscotta River, Maine, United States -... | ecosystem: Environmental > Aquatic > Marine >...
TATCCATGGTCACTCTTAGAAAAGATCAATATCACCTTCAATGGGTTTCTTGAGGGTAGACATGTAACTAGATTCGCGTTCGACAATGGTTGTATTATGCATGGAGCGTAATTTCTTGATTTTAGCTTTGCCACTCAAGGGGTGATACATCACTTTTCGTGGGAATATGTCACCGAGATCTTCGGCCAGCACGGTTAAAGATTCAGTGATTATATAATCTTTGATAAAACTGATATTTCTATCACCAATATCAGTCATGTTCGCCAGGATTTTGCCACCACCAAATATTTTCACTTCAAGGTTTTTGCGTTGGCCACCATTAGATAGAATCGAGTTAATTAAATGCTCCATCGCAACATTGCCATAACGTGCGCTTGCTGTAATGTCATTGGCATGTACATTTGAGCTGGAATCCTGGGGTAACATAAAGTGATTCATGCCACCAATGCCAAAAATTTTGTCACGTACACAGGCAGAAACACAGGAACCCAGTACTGTAACGACAAACTCATCATTTGTCGTTACATAGTATTCGCCTGGTAATATTTTAGCGGCGGCTGTGTCATGTAGCCCATCATAGTAACGATTGATGTGCTCAAACCCAGCCAGACAGGCTTTAAGATTCGGGTGATCACGCATGATGCGACTTTTTCTTTCTGTTGCTACCATTAGTTTTGTTTCTGATAAATTGTCTGTCCAATAAGGTTAAAAGTATTTTTAACTTTAAACATGGTTTCAGAATGGCCCAGGAATAAGTGCCCTTTACTGGTGAGTACGTCGGCATAGCGCTTAAACAGGATTTCCTGTGTGGGCTTGTCAAAATAAATGACGACATTTCGACAAAATATAATGTCTATAGGTCCTTTTACCGGCCATTGCTGCATCAGGTTCAGCTGACCAAAGGTAATCATCTCGCGTAGCGAAGGATGCGCCAGGATCTTCCCGGCATGCTTATTTTTGCCTTTTAGAAACCAGCGTTTGACTTTGGAAGAGGGTATGCCACTGACGCGTTCTTCACTGTATACGCCTGCTTTTGCCGTTTCCAAAACGTTTGAATCCAGATCGGTCGCCAGTATTTTAATATCCCAACCCGCGCTTTCGGGGATGGTTTCCTTAATGGTCATGGCTATGCTGTAGGGCTCTTCGCCGGTAGAACACCCCGCGGACCAAATGCGGATTTTACCTGTCTGCTTGTTAATCTCTGTTAGCTTTGGCAATAAGGTTTTTGACAGGTAGTCAAAATGGTGCTGCTCACGAAAAAAAGAAGTCAGATTGGTGGTAATTGCATTGGTAAAATGTACTAACTCATCTTCATTCTTTTTATCTTTGAGTAGATCCAGGTAGTTATTAAAATTATCGAGCCCTATCTGACGCAGGCGTCTGGATAGTCGACTATATACCATATTCTTTTTGGCATCAGACAGCGAAATGCCAGTATGTTCACTGACAAGTCGCCGAATGTTGCCGAAATCACGGTCTGTGAAATTGAATTCACGCTCATATTCACTCATGGCCACATTATTCCATTATTAATTATACCGGGTGGGTTTAGAATTCCTCCCATTCATCATCAGCTGCAGAGCTAGATTTTGGCGCTGGTTTTGCTGGTGCTCTGCGTACAGTTGATGCGGTGTTTGCTTTATTGTGACTCGTTGCCTGACGTGTATTGTTACTTGCCTGTGGCGTAGATGGTGCATTTTCATTAACAACGAAGTAACGCATCAGTTCTTCAAGACCCTGTGCCTGTTCATCAAGTGATTCACTGGCAGCCGCGGCTTCTTCAACCAGTGCAGCGTTCTGCTGTGTGACTTCATCCATCTGTACGACAGTCTGATTAACCTGTTCAATACCACTTGATTGTTCCTGACTTGCTGCAGCAATTTCAGCAATAATGTCGCTGACCTTTTTGACAGCATTAACGATTTCCTCAAGGGTCTTACCAGATTCATCAACCAGACGGCTACCATCCTCAACTTTTTCGACGCTGTCGTTAATCAGTGATTTGATTTCTTTCGCTGCGCCTGCGCTTCGTTGCGCCAGGTTACGAACTTCCGATGCGACCACCGCAAATCCTCGACCCTGTTCACCTGCACGTGCTGCCTCGACGGCGGCATTCAGTGCCAGTAGATTAGTCTGGAAGGCAATTTCATCGATAACGCCGATGATGTCTGCAATCTTTTTGCTGCTGGCATTGATTTCAGACATGGCCCCTACAGCTCGTCCAACCACATCGCCACCTTTTTCTGCCTGGTCTTTCGCACCAGATGCAAGCTGATTTGCCTGACGAGCATTATCAGCATTCTGTTTTACAGTGCCTGTCAGTTCTTCCATGCTTGAAGCGGTTTCTTCAAGACTTGAAGCCTGCTCTTCTGTACGCTGACTCAGGTTGGCATTACCTGCTGCGATTTCAGCACTTGATGAGGCTATGCTGCCACCCGATTCACGAATTTTACCGACCACATCTCTAAGGTTCTGAACTGTGGTATTAACAGAATCACGCAGTACAGCGAACTCGCCCGAATACTCACCATCCATGATTTTGGTCAAGTTACCATCGGCCAAAGAGCGCATGACGCGATTGCCTTCCTGTAGCGGTACAACAACGGCTTCCATAAGTTCGTTAATACCCTCACCAAGGCCCTTCATGAAGCCATCATAGGTTGAGTGATCAATGCGACTGTCAAGTTGTCCACTGGCAGCGCCATCAATGAGTTCCTGAATCTGACGCTCTGCGTCTTTTTGTTCAGTGATATCGTTCCACTGAACCATGTTGCCCATGTATTCGCCATTCGGACCTTTAATCATCGTTGCGTTAACACGGAATTCAAGGTCACCGACCTTGATTTCGGCGGTAGCGGGCAAACGACTTGGATCGGAAAGTAAGGCGCGCTGGTGTGCCGGGTTCTTGTGGAACTGGTCAATGTTCTGCCCAACAAGATTCTTGGTATCCAGTGATGGCCATATAGTACGTAGTTCGGATTCTCGGTTGGCCAGCATTTTAACAACTGCAGGGTTGGCAAAGGTGATATTGAGATCAGCATCACACAACATCAGGTTAGCTTCAGCACCATCAACAGCTGATGATAAGCGAGCCACTTCGAGTTCCTTCTTGCGAGTTTCGGTTACGTCAGACCATTCGAGCGAGTTGCCGATATATGTACCTTCAGCATCCATAATCGCTGTAACATTGATACGGAATACCAGTGGCCCAACATTAATGTCAGTTGAGTAAGGCAGGTTCGCTGGGTTATCCAGCATCTGGCGCTGATGCGCTGGATTCTTATGGAACATATCAATGCATGTGCCAATTATGTTGTCGACACTAAATCCAGGATATAGTCCACGTAATGCCGCTTCATGATGGCGCAGTAGTTTCAATGTTGATTCATTGGCATAAGTGATGGTGAGGTCACGATCAATCATCATGATGGCTGTCATAGCGCCATCAACCGTACCTTGCAGACGCGTTACGTTGGATTCGTGCGCGCGTAGCTCGGTCACATCGGACCACTCCAGTGTATTGCCTATGTAATCATTGTTTTCATCATGCTGAGCTGAGACATTGATACGGAATGTCAAAGGGCCCACTTTGATGTCAGTTGAATACGGTAGATTGGCAGGGTTGTCCAGCATCTGACGCTGATGCGCTGGATTTTTATGAAAGATATCAATGCATGTGCCAATCAGGTTGTCAGAGTTAAATCCAGGGTAGATACTTCGCAGCGTGTCTTCATGCTTTTTCAGTAGCTGCACCGTTGAGTCATTTGCATAGTTAATGACCAGGTCGCGATCAATCATCATGATGGATGTCATAGCACCATCAATCGCTGATTGCAGCCGCTGGACTTCATTTTGATCAATTGTATCTGCCTTTGCTTTTCTTGAGGTTGCCATATCTGTTGTCTCCGTATCTGAATATGCATTTAACATGATTGTTGCGACTGCATTGAGTGCGTCACTCCACGCATTATTTACTTCTTTTGTCCATGCCTTACCAGCGAACTCCGCTAGCACGTCGAGCAGGACATCTGCCACTGCCTGAAAATGTTCAGGCTTTGCACCATATGATTGGTGACTCGCACCAAGCTTCTGCAACGCATCTGTTAGTGTCTGAGGTTTTCTAAGGTTGTTTGCTACTAGCACAAGTGCCGATAACAGTTTTTGCTGTTGTTTCTTAATGCTTGTGCCACTAAACATGGGTTTGACTGCTGGGTGACGCTCGAATAGTTCTTCATAGAACCTTTCTACTATCGCTTTGCCTTGTGGCTTGACTGCAGCAAAAGTTTCTTCCAGCAGTTCAATATTAAGTCCCAGGGGGTTATCTACCACCTTCTTAGGAGAACGTTTTCGCGTTGCTGCTTTACGTTTTCGTGTGGTATTAGAGCTCTTTGTTTTTTTAGGCTCGTCTTCTTCCATCCAGGCGAGTGGGTCGTAACCGATTGCAGATTTTTTGCTGTTAGCCATAGTTGATCTCGTTTATTATCCGTTCCATGCTAGTCCAGACATGATTGTGTCGAGCAGAGAGTCTCTTTGCCCTGTATCTGACTGGTCTGTTTTTAGTTTGTTACGTAATTCAAGTTCACCTTTGTTACCTTTGGCAATCAATAGGTGTTGTATATGTCTGGGTTGTTCGTGTAGCTTTAATTTCATTTAAATGTTCTCCCAGACAGCAAGTCATCAGCAAGGTCTGTATAGTCTTGTGCGCCATTGCTATGTTGTTTGTATTCAAATATGGTTTTAGCGAAGCTGGGGCTTTCTGCCAGTGCGACGCTTTCCCGAATAGGGGTAGCCAGTACCTGCCCAGGGAAATGCTGTAATAATTTATCTCTAACTTCACGTGCCAAACGACGACGCTCATGAAACCGAGTAACGACGACCCATTTTTTTGTTTGTCGTTGCAGGCGTGATTCAATATTCTTCAGTATGCCCATCAGGCGTGACAGGCCATGCAATGCCAGATAATCACCAGAGACAGGTATTAACATCTCTTTGGCTGCTAGCAATGCATTCATTGTTAACAGTCCAGCAGATGGTGGGCAATCGACCAGCACGATGTCGGAACCTCTGACGCGCGACAGTATTTTCTTCAGGTACCAGCCACGCTGTGATCCACCTTCTTTCACCTGATCAAATTCAGCAAGGGAGGGGCCTGCTGGTATCAGACTGATATTGTCTCTTACTTTCAGCTTCACATCGCTAAGGCTGGCATTTCTCATCATGACTTCATCTATACCAGGGTGCGAATGCGTATCGATACCAAAACTGGCAGTGAGATGTGCCTGTGGGTCGAGATCAATAGCGAGTACGCGTTTATTCGTCATGGAAAGGGCGTGCGCGAGATTAAACGTTGTTGTCGTTTTCCCAACTCCTCCTTTCTGATTCATGACAGCGATCACTTTCATTATCCTCTTATTGTTCTGTCACTGAATCGGTTAAAGCGAGTTCACCACTGGTGAGCAAATGATCGATATCGAGGAGAATGATCATTTTTTCATCGATAGTTGCCATACCTTTCATAAATGCGACATTAACAACATCACCGAAGTCAGGCGGAGGCTGTAACTGTGAATCATCAACGTTGTAAACTTCGGATACTGCATCAACCACAATGCCCATTATGCGTGAGTGATCCTCAGATTCGACACGAAGCACGATAACAACGGTCATCGGACCATACTCAACTTGTTCAATATTGAATTTTTTTCGTAAATCAATAATTGGAATGATGGTGCCGCGCAGATTAATGACGCCTTTTATGTAATCAGGTGTGTTTGGTATGGGGGTGACATTGTCCCAGCCCTTGATTTCCTGAACGCGTAAGATATCAACGCCATACTCTTCATCTGCAAGAATAAATGTGAGGTACTGATCAGCATCAGAGTCTGTTTCTAGACCGATTGATACATTTGTTGTTTCAGCAGTCTGAGGTGTGGTCATTTATATCTCCTTACGCTGCAGCGATATCGAATTTTTTGTTTGCGAAATTTGGTGAGCCTGGTCCTTTCTGAAACGTAGAAATGACGCCTGATATATCAAGGATCATTGCAACCGTTCCATCTCCCAGAATCGTGGCGCCTGAGATGCCGTCCACACGTTTATAATTAACTTCGAGGCTCTTGATAACAACTTGCTGCTGGGCCTGAAGTTCATCAACAAGCAGGCCAACACGCTTGCCATCACCCTCAACGACAACCAGCAGGCCATTGTTAAGTTCAGTCTTATCGGTTGGTATACCAAACACACTGTGCATGCGAATAATGGGTATATATTCTTCACGTAATTTATATACCTCGCCGCGTTGTGCCAGCGTATTGACATTCTCTTCCTTGATCTGCAAGGACTCTATAATGGAAATCAAAGGAACGATGTATGTTTCGTTGCCAACACTGATTAGCTGGCCATCCAGAATAGCCAGTGTTAATGGTAAGCTGATGGCGAATTTTGAACCCTGGCCAGGGTTAGATGAAACACTGATCGTGCCACCCAGCTCCTTAATGTTTCTACGTACAACATCCATACCCACGCCGCGACCTGAAACATCGCTGACGACATCTGCAGTAGAAAAACCAGCGGCAAATATTAGTTCATGAATCTGAGATGAGCTGAGATTGTCATCTTCATTAATGATGCCATTTTCAATCGCCTTGCTACGTATTTTGTCTTCATTTAGACCCGCGCCATCATCCTCGATTTCAACTACGATGCTGCCACCTTTATGGTAAGCATTCATAAATAGTTTGCCTGTCGATTCCTTGCCTGCCGCAACACGGTCTTCTGGTGTTTCTATACCATGATCAAGTGAGTTTCTAACAAGATGAACCAGTGGGTCACCAATCTTTTCCAGTACGGTTTTATCGAGCTCGGTATTTTCACCTGAAATGACAAGTTCTACCTGCTTATTAAGTTTTGAGGAGATGTCATGAACAATTCTTGGGACGCGATTAAAGGCAAAACTAATGGGTAGCATGCGTATCCGCATGACGCTTTCCTGGAGTTCGCGCGTATTACGTTCGAGTTGCGCCAGTCCTTCGCGTAATTTCTCTACCCGCTGCCCATCCATGACGATGTCATTTTCTGCTTCTTCACCAATCTGGCCGAGCATTGACTGTGTAATAACTAATTCACCAACGAGGTTGATGATCTCATCTACCTTATCGATGTTGACACGAATAGAAGTTGTCTCGGTTCCGGATTTGGCTGCGGTTTTTGTTTTGGTTGCGGCCACATCAGCAGTGTTATTTGCTGCGGGTTCATCAAGACTGGCTGAGGTTGATGGATTTACCAGCAGGCTGCTGTTGTCTTGAGCGGTTTCTGCTTCAATAAAATGAATATCTAGTTCACATTCATCTTCAACCCATTCAAATATTTCTGTAATGTCTGCTTCAGTCGTATCCCCATTGAGACTGAATGTCCAGCTAAGATAGGCGCTGTCAGAGGTATAGTCATCAAATTTTGGTAATTTGCTGATGTCTACTTCAGCACTAACATTCCCCAGCTCTTGAAGTGCCTGTACCATTCTGAGTGGATCATTGCCTGTTTTAAACAATGTTTCATCAGGGATAAATGCGACTTTCCAATTACCCTGTGTATCAGTAGTTTGTTCTTGAGTGTCGTTATTAACTGCAGGGGCTGGAGTATTTGTTTCTGCAGGGGACTCACCCCCTAGTAGGGCCTCAAGAGAATTCTGCAGCGTGGCAATATTTTCTGCATCGAGATCACCATTATCGCGCACAGCTGTTAGCATTTCACGCAGGCAATCGACAGATTTTAATAACAGGTTAACCGCTTCTTGCGTAACTTCAAAAGTACCATCACGCATGCGATCGAGTAAGGTCTCCATTACATGCGTAAATGAAGCAACTGCAGTAAAGCCGAATGTGCCACTACCACCTTTGATTGAATGTGCGGAGCGGAAAATTGTGTTGATGACTTCCAGATCTGCGTCACCTGAATTCAGGTTTAACAGCTCATTTTCCATGATGTCCAGTCCTTCAAAACTTTCTTCAAAGAAGGTCTGGTGAAATTGACTCATGTCGATAGACATGACGCTTTACCCTATAACTTTTTTAACTGTTGCCAACAATTGCTCTGGATTAAATGGTTTCACAATCCAGCCAGTCGCTCCGGCAGCTCTTCCCGCTTTCTTTTTGTCATCAGAAGACTCTGTAGTGAGCGTCAGAATAGGAACAAACTTGTAATTCGGTAGCGAACGTAGTTCTTTCGTTAACGTGATGCCGTCCATGCCGGGCATGTTGACATCGGTTAGCACCAGATTGAAGGAGCTGGTTTTTGCGATAGTTAGTGCTTCGTTACCATCTTTTGCTTCAGTGACATCGTAGCCAGCACCTTTTAAAGTGAAACTAACCATCTGTCGCATTGAAGCGGAATCATCGACTGCAAGTATTGTTGCCATATGTTTTCTCCATCATGGACTTCTTGTTATCAACCAGAATTACATTTATTAAGTAACTACTTAGTGCAGTTGTGAGTTGTCCATTTCGTGTGTGTCTTTTAAATCAAGATAATTATCCAGGCCCATTAATTCGGCGGATTCAATCAGGTTGTCCGAAGGATTGCGCCACACAATGCCGTGTTTATTTGCCACTGGATCCGTAAATAATGCGCAAAACATCTGTAGCATTGCCGCATCAATACGTTCGATTTGTGAAGCATCGATAATAATAGGCTGCTCAGAAGCTACTGCTGATTGCAGTGTGCTGTAAAATGTTTCAGCAATAGTTATATCCATCGTTTCCTCACAATGCACGACGGTGACTGGACGATTCTCATCAACTGGGTTACTCATGTTTATATCCGTTTACTCATGTTTGCCTAGCTATCGACACACGGTGGATAAACTTTAGTAATGAAGCCGTCTGGTTTTTGTTGTTTTTTATCTTGAATAACGAATGAGCAAAAGCTATGCCAGATAGTTCCAATTGCAGGTTATCTAAAGAAAAAGTGCATACTGGGTTATAAAATTGCGGGATATGGAGGATTACTCAAAACCAGTCCTGGTAACCTCTGGTTTTCTGCGCTTCAGGTGTCGTCAATTTGGCTAAAAGTGCCAGAGCATGAGGGGGCATTGTCAAATGCGTGACACTACTGACTTGCATGTCAAAACCAGACGGGTTTGAATAACGTTATGCTTGATACATTACCTTATCTTTATCCGGGTGATTTCCCGCCGCTGACACGCCGTAGTGTGACGACACTCCAGGTGAACCTTGGTTATCGTTGTAATCAGCAGTGCCTGCATTGTCATGTCAATGCAGGGCCTAATCGCAAAGAAATCATGTCCTCACAAACCATTGAAATCATAAAACAATTTGTCAGGGAAAAACGGCCACAAACGCTCGACTTAACAGGTGGTGCGCCTGAATTGCATCCCCAGTTTTGTGAGTTGACCGAATTTGCTCGTAACCTCGGGGTTAAGGTCATCGATCGCTGTAATCTCACGGTCTTGTTTGAGCCAGAGCTTGATGATCTGGCTGGCTTTCTGGCGCGAAATCAGGTGGAAGTGATTGCCTCATTACCCTGTTATCTGGAAGAAAACGTGGATCGCCAGCGAGGCAAGGGTGTATTTAATAAGAGTATCGAGGCGATCAGGCTTCTGAATCAGATGGGTTATGCGCTCGATGATAACCTTATATTAAATCTGGTATATAACCCGCAGGGAGCAGATTTGCCGCCGTCACAAGGTGAGTTGCAACGACAGTATAAAGCCTTGCTCAAAGAGCGTTACGATATAGTGTTTAATGAGCTCTACACAATTACCAATATGCCCATTAAACGCTTTGGCAGTACGCTGATTTCAAAAAACAGTCTGCAAGATTACATGAGCTTGTTAAAGAATGCCTATGATGAGGGTAATCATACGCAGGTGATGTGCCGAGACATGCTATCGGTGGACTGGCAGGGGATTGTCTACGACTGTGACTTTAATCAGATGCTAGATCTAAATTATGCAGGCAATGCATCGCCGGTATACTTATCACAGATACTTGATGGTAGCGTGAATACCTGCAACATACATGTCGCCGATCACTGCTATGGCTGCACGGCAGGGCAGGGAAGTAGTTGTGGTGGAGCACTGTAGTCAAAGCGATATGTGTGATATTTCATTTGTCATTCCAGTATTAAATGATGCTCAGCAGTTACGTGAATTATTGCAGATACTCAAACCTCAAAGCCTGACGAGTGAAGTGATCGTCGTGGATGGTAGCAGCACTGACGATTCATATGCGGTTGGCAAGCAAATGGCCGATGTCTGCATAAAGACTGAAGCGGGGCGTGCCACGCAGATGAATGCGGGCGCAATGGTTGCCAAAGGTAGTATGCTGGTTTTTGTGCACGCAGATACACGTCTTTACGGAGATGCATTACAACATCTGGAGAAAGTTGTTACGAAGGTAGATAGCGAACAGTCAGTCTGGGGCTATTTTGCCGTGAAACTCTCTGGCAGACACTGGTTATTGCGTTGTGTCGAATGGATGATGAATCGCCGCTCGCGCCTGAGTCATATAGGGACTGGCGATCAGACATTGTTTGTGGCGGCAAAGCTGTTTAATAAAGTAAATGGTTTCCCGCGTGTGGCATTAATGGAAGACATTTCTATCTGCGCACAGCTGAAGCAACACAGCAGCCCGATATTTCTCCACACACCGGTTGTTACGTCGAGTCGCCGCTGGGAGTCACAGGGGGTTTGGCGAACAATCTTCAAAATGTGGCGTTTACGACTTGCCTACTGGTTAGGTGTGGATGCGGCCAGGTTAGCCGCGATTTACTATGCACGCGATTGATACATTCTCTCACACGCTGATCATACTCATGGCCAAGGCACCGATTGCCGGCCGGGTTAAAACACGTATGATTCCAGCTCTGGGTGAGCAGGGCGCCTGTGATCTCTATGAATCATTGCTTGATATTACCTTGCTCACAATGTCGGGTATCGACAATGCAGACCTGGCCATCTACTGGGATGGCGCGATGGATGATGAGTTCCTACTGCGCCATCAGCATTCATGTGTAGAGATAAAACCACAACACGGTAATGACCTTGGTGAACGTATGCTTGTTGCTTGTCGTGATAATATCGATCGCTATCATTCAGTTGTGTTGATTGGTGCCGACTGCCCAATACTTAATGCACAGCATATAAACACAGTCATCAATCACTTACAGAGTGAGACTGACGTTGTGATTACACCCGCCGAAGATGGTGGCTATGTACTACTTGGTATGAATGAAGTGTATGACACACTATTTGAAGACATCATCTGGAGTAGTGAAAGCGTTTTTCAGCAAACACGCGATAAGCTGAACAAGCTAAGCGTTAGATGGAAGGCGATGCCGGAGTTGTGGGATATTGATCGTGAACAGGATCTGCGCCGTTGGCAATCACTACAAGCTGATATGACTCAGCAGCGTTTACCCTGACGCCAGTAGGTGTCTCGCCAATAATAGAGTACCGTAGTGTCCTGCGGATAATTAGTGGAATAATCTATGCCACGACGTGGCTCTTCGATGTTATCAATTGTCTCATCAAGCTGACGCCAGCCTGATTCGCGTGTTTCAGTGATGTTAGGTTCACGCGTTTCTTGCTGATGAAAATTATCGACTGAGCCGGTGCGTGAATAATTTCGTTGTGCTTCGTAAAGTGATACACGATTGGCGCTGCCAGGCATATGTGCAAAACGCAACTGGGCAAGATCATCCTCCCAGCGACATATAGGGCAACAGCTGTGATAGCCTGGAGGCAAGTCAAAGACCAGGTAGCCGCAGCAAGGACATGGATATTCGTGCGCTTGGCTCATACTTATTAAGTATAGCTATATATCTGGCTTGTAAAGTAACTATAAGATTAAAGTCGCAATGACTGGCAGAATTTATCTGCCTTCTGCATTTTTGCAAAGCTCCCATCAAGGACGGCCGCATCCACTGTTTTATCCGGATTGCTTACCGTAAAGTTCACCCAGCAAAGCATTATTTTTTCTCCGAAGTCACTCAGATACATAACATGGTATTGCACAAGGTCGGGCTGCGGGGTGTTTATTTTAAAGAGATGTTTCAGCGTTTGTTTTTTCTGATAAGAGATAATGGCATCATCAAGCATCTTCAAAGGTGATTTTAACGCTTGCTCTATGGCGCGTTGGTAATAAGCTAATGTGTCGTAAGCGGCATTAATAAATTTTCTCAGACGCACTTCCGAGGCAGGCACATTAGTAATTTCCATACGATAGACTGGCCGGTTCGGTAGACTGTGGCTGAAGGCGACTGTGGTCGTGGTTGAATTGGTCCTTTCCTGTATCTGGATTTGTTCGCGCGTTCTGGCGGTAATGTCAAAAGGCAGTTGAACGCTGAACAGATTTTCGACCGCCTGATAGCGATCAACGTCAATTTTGCCAATAAGTTTGGACTCATCGAGTGCACTGGCAGGAGATATAAATAGAAGAGAAACAAAAATGGCGGAAATTAATTTCATGATCCTCTGGCGTCTTCGGCTTTCTGAACAATTTGTCGCATAGATAAAAGACTATCTGGGTTAAGCGATATACTATCAATATTCTTTTTCACCAGCCAGTCCGTCATGTCAGGGTGGTCAGAAGGTGCCTGCCCACAGATACCAACATATTTCTGTTGTTGTTTGCAGGCAGTAATCGCATTTTCAATCAGTGATAGTACTGCGGGGTCTCTCTCATCAAAGTTATCCAGTAAACTGGAGTCACGGTCTATGCCAAGCGTTAACTGGGTGAGATCATTCGAGCCAATCGAGAAGCCGTCAAAGAATTCCAGAAATTCATTTGCAAGGATGGCATTGGCCGGAATCTCACACATTTGATAAATCTTTAATCCTTGCTCACCGCGACACAGGCCTTCATTGCCGAGTAATTCAATTATCGTCGCGGCTTCTTTTGTTGTGCGCACAAACGGCACCATGATAGAGAGGTTTTTAAAGCCCATGCGTTCACGCACTATATGAATCGCCTGACACTCCATCTTGAATGCTTGTTGAAATTGCTCTGACGGGTAACGAGATGCGCCACGGAAACCTAGCATCGGGTTTTCTTCATCGGGTTCGTAGGCAGCACCACCAATGAGTTTTGCATACTCGTTTGATTTGAAATCGCTCAGGCGCAGAATCACAGGGCGTGGATAAAATGCCCCGGCGATACATGAGATGCCTTCGGCGAGCTTCTCAATATAAAACGTTTGCGGGTTGTCATAGCCGGCACTGTTACGCTGGATGGATGCCTGAATGCCAGCGCTTTGTTTGTCGTGCTCTATCAGTGCGAGGGGATGAATCTGGATATGGTTGTTAATAATAAATTCCATGCGCGCAAGACCGACACCATCACTTGGTAAGGCGGCATATTCAAAGGCACGCTCCGGGTTGGCAAGGTTCAGCATCACTTTTGTGTTCAGTTGAGTAGTGGCTTCGACATTAATGCTATCAATTTTAAATTCCTGTATGCCAGCATAGACAAAACCCGTATCGCCTTCAGCGCAGGATATGGTGACATCCTCACCCGTCTTAAGTTTGCGAGTCGCCTGATCACAGCCGACAATAGCCGGGATACCCAGTTCACGCGCAATAATGGCAGCATGGCAAGTACGCCCACCACGGTTCGTAACGATGCCCGCGGCGATTTTCATAATTGGTTCCCAGTCAGGATCGGTTATATCTGTGACAAGAATTTCACCAGGCTGTAACTCATGCATATTCGAGGCATCTAGAATCACATGTGCCTTGCCTGCTGCGATTTTTTTACCGACACTTTTGCCTAGAGCTATGACCTCCCCGCGGGATGACAGTGTGTACTGCTGAATCTGTAGAGGGTTGGCATTTGACTGAACCGTTTCAGGTCTTGCCTGTAAGATGAACAGCTCACCACTGATACCGTCTTTTGCCCATTCGATATCCATCGGGGTGGGCTTGCCATGTTTCTCTGTGTAATGCTGTTCAATCTTGATGGCATAGTCCGCGAGTTTTAATACCTCATCATCAGAGATGCAGAACTGTTCACGCTGCGCGTGGGGTACATCGATATTGCGTGTTGAGATGCCGACTGCATCATCTTTGCTATAGATCATACGAATCGCTTTTTCGCCAAGGTGTCGGCGCAATACTGGACGATGCCCCTGTTGAAGCATTTCTTTATGCACATAAAACTCATCCGGATTGACGGCACCCTGTACGACATTCTCGCCAAGTCCATAGGCACCATTGATAAATACGACGTCACGATTGCCACTTTCCGTATCGAGGGTAAACATGACGCCAGATGAGCCTTTGTCCGCACGTACCATTTTCTGAATGCCAATCGATAACGCCACATCATGATGTGAAAAACCTTTATCAACTCGGTAGGAGATGGCCCGATCGGTAAACAGTGAGGCATACACACGTTTGCAGGTTTGCAGCAGGTTTTCGATCCCGCTGATGTTTAAATAGGTTTCCTGTTGACCGGCGAAAGACGCATCGGGGAGATCCTCAGCGGTGGCTGAACTGCGTACGGCAACATCGGCATGCTGGCCATACTCCTGTTCGAGTCCAGCGTAGGCCTGTGCAATTTCTTCTGCCAGATCCGCAGGAAGCTCGGCATGCATTATCCAGCCGCGGATGGACTTGCCAGTGCGTGCCAGTTGCTGGGTATCATGAGTATCTGTGTTATCCAGAATTTCCTGAATCTTTTCCTGTAAGTCATTGTATTTTATATAATGCCAGTAGGCGTCAGCGGTCGTAGCATAGCCGTTCGGGATGATAATGCCATCCTGTTTGAGTTCCCGATACATTTCACCGAGCGAGGCATTCTTGCCACCGACACTGGGGATATCCTGGATGCCTAATTCTGCAAAAGGGCGTACATATTTCATGGTTCACTCACTGTCTGTATGGCTGCAACTTGGCCGCTAATCACGTAAACTACCGCGCCAGTATTAATCGTATATGAAAATAACATCTGGGGAACAACATGTCTGTATCGTCTTTTCATCCACCTGAACGCACACTCATGGGGCCTGGCCCATCAGACGTCAATCCACGTATTCGTGAGGCTATGTCTCGCCCAACGATTGGCCATCTGGATCCTGTCTTTGTCACAATGATGGATGAGCTCAAAACACTGTTACAGTATGCATTTCAGACTGAAAACCGCTTGACCATGCCAATCTCGGCACCGGGTTCAGCAGGTATGGAAAGCTGCTTCGTCAATCTGGTTGAGCCAGGTGATACGGTAGTCATCGCTCAGAATGGTGTATTCGGTGCCCGTATGCAGGAAAACGTCACCCGCGCAGGCGGCAATGCCGTGATGGTGCAGGATGACTGGGGCAAGCCAGTGGATCCCAACAAGGTCGAAGATGTGCTCAAAGCGAACCCGGATGCAAAGGTTTTGGCCTTTGTACATGCCGAAACCTCCACCGGTGCGAGTTCTGATGCCGAGACACTGACGGCACTGGGACACAAGTATGATTGTCTGGTGATAGTTGATGCCGTGACATCACTGGGTGGCTCACCATTAAAGGTTGATGAATGGGGCATTGATGCGATTTATTCCGGCACACAGAAATGCCTGTCCTGCACGCCCGGTTTATCACCGGTCAGTTTCAGTGAGCGTGCCGAGCAACGTATTCAGGCACGTAAACACCCGGTACAGAGCTGGTTTCTGGATATGAATCTGGTGATGGGTTACTGGGGTGAAGGCGCAAAGCGTGCCTATCACCATACCGCACCGATAAATGCACTCTATGGTCTGCATGAAGCACTGGTTATTCTGCAGGAAGAGGGCATTGAAAATGCCTGGGCGCGTCATGCGCAACATCATGCCGCATTGCGCGCTGGTATCGATGCCATTGGTATGTCGTTTGTCGTTGAAGAGGCATATCGTCTGCCACAGTTGAATTCAGTCACCATTCCTGAAGGCATTGACGAAGCTGTAGTGCGTTCCCGCCTGCTTAATGAATACAATCTGGAGATTGGTGCCGGGCTCGGCGCATTGGCCGGCAAGGTATGGCGTATTGGCCTGATGGGCTACGCCGCGAATCAGACTAATGTCCTGACCTGTCTCGGTGCGCTGGATAGCGTACTGTCAGACATGGGGGCCAACATTAATTCGGGTGTTGCTGTTAAGGCGGCAATGGCCCAATACACTAGTTAGACTTGAAATTTTTTCATTCGCCCCTATTTTCAATGAAATCTTTGGGTGAATAGATAGGAGCAGTTGATTTATGAACGTAGAAGCACAAAAAGAGACCCTCGAATTCCAGACCGAGGTGCGTCAGTTACTGCAACTGATGATTCACTCCTTATATAGTAATAAGGAAATCTTTTTGCGTGAGCTGATCTCGAATGCCTCCGATGCGGCAGACAAGCTGCGTTTTGAGGCGCTATCGAATGAGGCGTTATTTGAAGATGATAGTGAGCTGAAGATTACGGTCGAATTTGATAAAGATGCAGGCACCGTGACCATCGCGGATAACGGTATCGGCATGACCCGCGAGGAAGTCATTGCCAATATTGGTACCATTGCCAAATCAGGCACGCAGCAATTTTTTCAGTCACTCACTGGTGATCAGGCCAAGGACAGTAACCTGATTGGTCAGTTTGGTGTTGGTTTCTATTCCGCGTTTATTGTCGCCGACAAGGTGACATTGAATACGCGCCGTGCCGGAGTCAGTCATGATCAGGCCGTTCGTTGGGAGTCAGCGGGCGAGGGAGATTTCTCGCTGGAGAATATCGAACGCGAGCAGCGTGGCACTGAAGTAGTTCTACATCTGCGTGATGAAGAAGATGAATTTCTGGAAGCCTATCGTCTGCGTAATATCATCCACAAATACTCTGATCATATCAGTCTGCCGATCATGATGAAGCCAATGGCGCCACCTGCTTCGGATGATTCAGAAGAAGATAAGCCTGAATTACCTGAATGGGAAAGCGTCAACAGTGCTTCGGCATTATGGGCACGTTCGAAAAGCGAAATTTCTGATGAAGAATACAATGAGTTCTATAAGCATGTCGGGCATGATTTTCAGGATCCACTTGCTCATGTTCACACACGCGTAGAAGGTAACCAGGAATACACGTCATTACTCTATGTGCCATCCAAGGCGCCCTTTGATCTATGGGACAGAGACAGTCGCCACGGCATTAAGCTTTATGTAAAACGCGTATTTATTATGGATGATGCCGAGCAACTGATGCCGCAGTACCTGCGTTTTATTCGCGGTGTGATCGACAGTAATGATCTGCCGCTGAATGTGTCGCGTGAGATTCTGCAGCACAACAAGGTCATCGATAATATTCGCTCCGGCTCTGTCAAGAAAGTGCTGACGATGCTTTCTGCCATGGCAAACAATGAACCAGAGAAGTACACAACATTCTGGAATGAATTTGGCAAGGTCATTAAAGAAGGCCCGGCTGAAGATGCTGCCAACAAGGATAAAATCGCCGGTCTGTTACGTTTTGCTTCTACACAGAGTGATGAAGAAACGCAGGATGTGGCACTCGCTGATTACGTATCACGCATGCAGGAAGGGCAGGAAAAGATTTACTATATCACTGCCGAGAGTTTTGCCGCAGCGAAGAACAGCCCGCATCTGGAGATCTTCCGTAAGAAAGGCATTGAAGTACTGTTGCTTTCAGACCGCGTCGATGAATGGATGTTGTCTGGTTTGAGTGAATTTGATGGCAAGCCATTGCAGTCGGTCGCCAAGGGTGATCTTGATCTGGGTGAGCTAGAAGATGCTGAAGAAAAAGAGCAGCAGGAGAAACTGGCCAAAGACAGTGAAGCGCTGATGGGTCGGGTTAAAGAAGCGCTTGGTGAAAAAATCAAAGACGTGCGTGTTACGCATCGCCTGACGAATTCACCGGCTTGTCTGATCGCTGATGAGAATGACATGAGTGCCACCCTTGAGCGTATGCTTAAAGCGGCAGGCCAGGACATTCCCGGCATGAAACCGATTCTGGAAATCAATCCGACGCATCCCATTATTAAAATGCTCGAAGAAAGTGATGACATTCGCTTTAATGACTGGAGTAATATCCTGTTTGACCAGGCCTTATTGAGTGAGGGTGGCCAGCTGGATGATCCTGCCACTTTTGTGCATCGTTTTAATGACATGCTGCTCGTGATGAGTGGACACCAGTCCTGATTTACCTCATCGGCTGGATTGGGAAACAGGATTCAATCAACCCTGATACAGCATTAAATATTACCCTACTGTCCAGGGTGTAGCTGTGATCAGCTTAATCTCGCCCAACCTCCATGTTGGGCTCGAATCTATGAAAACCCGCTCTAGCCATCCCTGGCCCGCACGTTTTCAAAGACGCTGATTCCAGCTACACCCCGGCCAGTCAGGTGCGGGTGATGCGCTGTAGCGTCATTGGCGACGAAGCGATACAGGGAGGTAGGAGCAAGTCGCCATTGATGTGGGCGAGGCATGGAGGTCGAGCCCACTTAAGCATACAGCGCATACACGCGGCTGACCTTAATGGTTCGTTTACAGATAATAAATCTTCTGTATCAGGATGAGTAAAAACCTGTCATGAAAATCTGACAACAAACTTTGATTCATACCTGTAAGTGATTGATTAAGAATGCCAGGTTCTTATCCAGAATTTTTTTGCTTATCTTTCAGCAGGTGCTGCCGATAGCTCATAAAAGGAGACTGGAGGCGCAACATGAACATATTACGTTTTGGCATAATATTACTGATGATGATGGGTCTAACCGTGACGTCAGCACATGCGCATCTTGAGGGCTTTAACGAAAACCGTTCTTCGATTTATCCGCTACCGAACCAGCTAGTCACTATGCCGGAAGATGTAAAGAAATCCTGCATCACACTCGATAATGAAATTGTGCAGCTATTGCCATTGACGTATAGCTACGTAAAAGGATTTTACAGTGATCCTTATAATAGTGCCGCCATCTTTGCCGGTACCACCAATATCCTGAATCTAAATGACATTCTGAAAATCAAATTCCCGTTAGCTTATACATTTCTGCTTTACTATGGTTATGAAAAGCGCAAGGAAAATGAACGATTACTGTTGGTTCATAACCGTATCGAGACGCTACGACGCGCCAAGGCCAGCAAGCGCTGCTTCGAGAGTTGATTAAAGTTTAAAAGACAGTGCATCGAGCACGTCTGCACTTCTACCTTCATTGTGAATGAATTTTTCTGCGAGTATGTAGCCCGTCACCGTCCATACCTGGTAGAAATTTGAACGTCGCCCGATAAGCGTACCTCTTACACCATCATAGTACTCAGACCATTTGTCCTGACTGACGCGATGACGTAATTGTTTCAAGGCATCCGCAGCGAGATCTTCACGACCAGTTTTTAGTGCAGCACCGACAAACGGCCAGATAATAGTCGGCCAGTTGCCGCCATTATGATAAGACCAGGCGACATTTTTCGGATCACTACCGGTTCTGATTTCCCATTCACGATTAGTGACTGCTGGATAACAAATTTTAACCGGCATTTCGCCGATCAAAGAATCCCATTGATGTGCATACAGGTTCATGATGTTGCTTGCCTGATCTTCGGTAGACAAATCAAACAACACAGCGAGTAGATTCCCGAGCGAGAACAATCTGAAATCCATTCGTCCTGCGCTAAGGTCACCGACAAAGTAACCGCAGTTATCACTGAGCCAGCCATCGATCCATTCCGGGATAGTTTCCGGGTAGATGTTAAACAGGTTCTCAACATCAAGGCCAAATTCTTCCGATTTATAACGATGAATTTCGTTGAGACGTTGTTTGTCTAGCCAGAAATACATACGTACGAAGGAACGTAGTGTCTGCAAACGTTTTTCAGCCATTTTGATAATGGCAAGGTTTTCATTGTTTGGTAGCAGCAGTTCCTGCGCGACCGTTAGCAGGCCAAAGAACAACGACTGTATTTCAAGTGGATGACCATACACGCCCATACGACGGTCAATCATGAAGCTGCCATCCGGTACCAGCATGGCGGGTGAGGTTTCAAAACTCTCTTTTAGATACAGGCTTAATATCTGGCGTATACCTTGCTGGAATTCAGGGCGCTGCGCCAGTGCGGTATCACCACTAATGCGTGTATAGATATGCAGCAGGATCATCCACCACATAGCGGAATCAACCGGTGCCACGCGACCAATTGCGCGCTCGCCAAAATCAGCGACGAGTTCTTCATCACCAAATTCGTTCTTTGATACCTTGAAGCTTGCGGGCATTAAGCCAAGTGCACGCTCATGGCCAGCCATGACTTTTTGTTGTCCTGCCAGCGTTAAGGCAGCGCGTAGAAAATTCCGTACGATGTCCGGTTCATCATCGATGAGAAAAACGAGGGCAGAGGGGACAAAATCGCGCACGAAACATTCGGCATAATTTGCTGCTTCGAGGTTTGGGTCGCTGGCAGCGACGGTACCAACAGGTTTGTCCTGAAAAGTGATGATTGCGCGTTCTAAAATACTGTAGGCTTCATCGAGCATTGCCTGATCAGTCATGCTTACACCTTGTAACGTTTATGGATTGTTATTATGCTTTTCGCTATTACCTGTTATAAGACATATCGACATTGAGTACCAGTATTTCACCAAATTAACTCTATGACTGTATTAGAAATCAATGAACTGCGGCTTGATAAGTGGCTATGGGCTGCCCGATTTTTCAAAACTCGGCAGCTTGCCTGTGAAGCCGTGAATGGTGGAAAAGTGCATCTGAATGGCCAGCGTACTAAACCATCGAAGCCTGTCCATGTGGATGACACACTGACCATCACCCGTGGTCTGGATACCTTTCATGTGACGGTGCAGGCCCTGGCTGCAAAGCGTGGTCCGGCAAAATTTGCGCAAACGCTCTATCAGGAAAGTGAGGAAAGCCTGTCGCGCAGAGAATCCGAGGCAGAGCAACGCAGACTGGTGGTGGCGTCTCAGCAACATCCAAAAAAACGTCCTGATAAGCGATCACGGCGACGCATTATTCGCTTCCAACGTAAAGATACCTGAACTGCTCCCTTTTTACCCGCCGGCTTATACCCATACAGCATGTGCGGCAATATCGCTTTCACCTGTGCTAGGCGTTCGTTTTTGATAGACTTTATTCTTTTCTAATATACCTTGAGGAAAGCAGCATGCGCCCAGCGCAATTAGAAGTCATTCTGGATCGTGAATTTAGCAGTACGCTGGAAGGGCATCACACTCCCGTAATGTTATGGGGGCCACCTGGAGTCGGTAAATCACAACTGGTACAACAGATTGCTGAACGCCATGATGTACCAGTCATTGATATACGGCTGTCTCAAATGGAGCCGACTGACCTGCGTGGTATACCGTTTCGTGTTGATCAAAATGTCGAGTGGGCGGTACCGAGTATGTTGCCCGACAGTGTGCGCCATGGTGAACGCGGCATTTTATTCCTCGATGAAATTACCTCGGCGGCACCAACCGTTTCTGCTGCTGCCTATCAGCTCATTCTGGATCGCAAACTAGGCATTTATGAAGTGCCTGAAGGCTGGGCCATCTTTGCTGCGGGTAACCGTCAGGGAGATCGCGGTGTCACCTATACCATGCCCGCACCACTGGCGAATCGTTTTACGCATTTTGAATTTGATACTCACCTGGATGACTGGGTCTATTGGGCCTATCAGCATCATATTGATGAGCGAGTGATCGCGTTTATACGCTTTCGTCCCGAACTGCTGTTTGATTTTGATCCAGCACATAATCCAGTTGCCTTTCCCAGCCCGCGTTCGTGGGAGTTTGCGCATCGTGCACTGCAAAAGTTTGAGAACAACCCGGAGTTACTGCTGGGCGCATTGCAGGCCTGTGTGGGGCCAGCGGCTGGTATTGAGTTAAAGGCATTTGTCGATAATCTCGATAACATGCCGGAGATCGATGCCATTGTGAAAGGCGAAGAGGCGAGTGTACCGAAAGAAGTGGATCTGCAATATGCGGTAGCGGCGGCACTCGTTGGCCGCGCCATTCGTACCAAGGCGGAAAACGGTGAGGGTGATACCTATGGTCACATTCTCGATTACGCCGGCAAATTCCCGCAACGTGAAATGGGCGTTATGCTGGTGTCGGATATGCATCGTGCCATAGGCGAAGACCTGTTTGCGGTACCACAGTTCGGTAGCTGGGCGAAGCAAGTGGCTGATGTCATGCTTTACGATATGTAAGGTAGATTTCATTCGTGAATAACGAAGAAATAGAAACCAAACTCGCTGCAGCGCGCACACGTCTCATTCTGGATAAACCCTTTCTCGGCGCGCTGGTGATGCGTCTGCCCATGAAGGCAGGTGATCCAAAGTGGTGTAAGACCACCGGTACCGATGCAAAAACCTTTTATTATAATCGTACTTATATTAATGAGCTTTCATTAGAGCAAACCCAGTTCGTGCTGGCACATGAGGCGATGCACTGCGCGTTGTCACACTTTAGCCGTCGCCAACATCGACTTAAGCACCGCTGGGATCTGGCCTGTGATTTTGCAGTAAACCCCATTCTTGTTGACGATGGTCTTTCGCCTCCTCCCGATGCTTTATATATGAAGGATTTTGCTGGCATGACAGCTGAAGAAATCTATCACCAGATTGATGATCTGGAAGATCAGGAGCCCATGGATCAGCATCTTTACGATGATGACGACAAGGACAAGCAGGAGCAACAACAGGAAACCGATGGCGGCAAGGGTGATGAGAAAAGTGATCAGCAAAAAGACGAACCCAAAGATGATCCATCACAAAAAGAAGGCCAGAGTGGTAATGCCCCAGAGGCAGAGATAGATGAAAATGCCGGCGGTGCCTCACAACCACCACCATTGAGTGATACTGAATCAGAAGCATTGAGTGTGCAGTGGCAACAGCGGCTTGCCGGTGCTGCACAACAGGCCCAGCAGGCAGGCAAGTTAGGTGCATCCATGGCACGCCTGGTCGAACATTTGTTACAGCCGCAGTTACCGTGGCGCATGTTACTGGCGCGCTATATGACCGCCATCGCCAGAGATGATTTTAGTTTTTCACGACCTTCACGTCGCGAAGGTGATGCGATATTGCCTAGCCTGCGTAGTTCTCAGGTTGAGCTGATGGTGGCAATAGATACCAGTGGTTCTATTAGTGAAGAGGAATTACAAGAATTTGTCTCTGAGATTGATGCCATCAAGGGGCAAATGCGTTCACGTATTACCTTGCTGGCCTGTGATGATAAACTCGATGCTAATAGCAAATGGACCTATGAGTCATGGGAAGCCTTTGAGCTACCTGAAGATATCAAGGGTGGTGGTGGTACCAACTTCACGCCAGTCTTCGATTATATCGAACAGCAAGATCAAAAGCCCGACCTGTTGATTTATTTCACCGATGCCAGAGGCAGGTTTCCAGAATATGAACCACACTATGATGTCATCTGGCTGGTGAAAGGCAATGCCACAATTCCCTGGGGCCAACGTATTCAGTTGAACTGACTTAACGAAGGAAAAGCATCTATGATTCGCGCCTATTCACAACGACTGTTACCGCCTTTTTCATCAGTTGTGCAGATTGCAGAATCGGAGCGTGCGCGTGCTCAAAGTTTTGATGGCTTAAACTGGGAAATCCATTATTTATCTGGCAATGAAGAAAGCGGTGAGAAAAAACATCGTGTACAGGGCTATGGTCTGGATAAAGGTTATTTTAATGTTGCTAGCCTGAAGAATGGCGAATTGAAAACGTTTATTTTTCCACCCTGTGTCGATCATGAGGTGGTGTCAGAGAGTATTACTGAACTGACGGAGTTTCTTGCTTCAAATAAAGCACCGTTTGCCCCTGGAGATATATTTGAATACTGGTTACTCGACGGCTTCGATGAGACGCCGCTGGCGTTGATTTACTCCTGCTGTGATGATTCGTTGATGGAAACCTATCCCGGGCGTCCAGAATGGACAGCCTTGCCACATTCAAAAATGCAGGTAGAAAACACAGAGAAAGAACAGGCACGTAATATACCTCCTGTGAATTACCGTCTACAGCATCTGATAAGCGAACGCGCAGGCAGGAACCCTCGTGCTGTGTGGTTTAAACGAAATGGCAGTGATAGTCATGACTTTCCAGGTATGCTTGTGCGAGAAGACTGGGATCACGAAATAGATCATGATTTATGCCAACGCTACCTGATACGCAAGGCACCACGCCTGTTAATGCTGCATAGTTTGTCTGATGAAGAACGTACTCGACTGGAAATCGCATCGAAACAACAGGTGTTTGAAGTGGAGGAATATTATCCGATGTATCCCAGGATAAATGATGAGCAACTCATGACGGCGATTCGTGTCGAGGCGCGCTTAAGGGGTTCTGCACCACAGCTTGCCAGAACCGAGAAGAAGAAAGACACAGGACCTGCACCATTGAGTAAAGATATGCGAATTATCGAGAACTAATTCTATGAAACCAAAATCTCCCTTTACGCAAGCCTATGAAGAACTGCCTGATGAGCTCCCCATTTATCCTTTTGAAAATGTTCTGTTGCCTGGTGGTGAATTACCGTTAGAACTTTCTGCGCCACATGAGCTGGCGATGTTTCTCGATGCGCTAAAAAATGATCAACTGGTTGGTATTATACTCCCTAAAGACGCCAGCCCAGATGGTGAGATTTATATGACGGGTTGCGCGGGTAGAATTCGCCAATATCGAGAAAGAAAAGACGGCAAGCTAAATATCATGCTAACAGGCATATGCCGTTATGTGATTAAAGAAGAACTGTCTTTAAGGAACGGTTACAGGATCGTCAGGGCCGACTGGAGTCTCTTTAAGCAGGATTACGAAATCGAATATGTTGAAACAAACAAGGTAAATAATTTCAAAGACATATTACGCAGCTATTTCGAACGCCATAAAATGCAGGTGGACTGGGAAGTGCTGGACAAAATGAATATTGAAGAAGTTGTTAACAACCTTGTGCTGGTCATGAATCTTGATAGCGAAAGCAAACAACAGCTACTTGAGTCACCCACCGTTACTGAACGCCTGGCCCTGTTTTCAGAGATGCTTGAACACAAAGCCGATCCAATCGTGTCACCTGCCGCCGAAAGCAAACTTGTAAATTAAATGATTCTCTGCTGCATATGACAAAAATTAAACCCAATAGATAAAATGGACAGGAGGAGAGTATTAACCTCAGTTGCTCAACTCATGTTTGCTATTGTGGTGATAGCATTTGCTTATGCGTTTGTGAGTGGCCTGGTAACAACAAATACTGACAAGGCGGGCGTTGTAGAGTTAGTTAATATAAAAAACATCAAGCCAGGTGAAATACTCAAAATAAGAATGAAGTATCCTGTCTGGATACTACGGCGCACAGAAAAAATGCAAACCAATCTTGCAAACCCTGCTGAGTTGGCTGATCCAGAATCTCGTTTAAGTGTGCAGCCACTTAAAGCTAAAAACAATCTGCGATCCATAAAACCAGAATACTTCGTATTCGTGCCAATGTTTGACTGGACGGATAAACGAAGTAAAAGGCATGGGTATATCAATGTTATTGAGATGCCAGAAGCACGTAAGCGCTCAAGCGCTATAGGTTTTGCTGATAGTGCTTTTAATCTTAAATTTGATTATTCAGGTCGCATTTATAAATTCGACCGGCTAAATTGGGTAGAGCAGGCAAACAACCTTATTGTGCCAGAGCATAAATATGTAAGTGAAAATAAGATAAAAGTAAACTTAACGAATTTGACGCTAGTTTCAGATCTGTTTTAATATTTATTATGCTTTAAAGTCAGGTGTATACTGAAAGCGGAAACTCAAGATAAGAATATTACGAGGGATGCGTTTCACAATTTAATCTATAAAATGCGAGGAATGCTATGTCGATAAAAATTGTAAAAGAGTATGGAATGAATGGTATCGCGTTAACAGATGAGGGAGTACAACCATACGCGATGCTCTCACTAGACTATATAAGGAAAATCGTAGTTTCTTTGCAGGATGCTGAGTCAGCAATCTCAAAAATCGGGAATCGAGAAGCATCTATAGCATTAGAGCTACTTAGAGATAAGCTGAGACCTACTCTCGCGGCGTTAGAGGAAATATCGAAAGAAATTGGTGTAGATATTCAAATCGCAAATCCGGAATTTGAGTATGATCGAGCAAAACGAGAATTAGAAGAAGCTGTAAAAGCGCTCAGTGAATTAAATGGGCCTAATGGACCAAGCGCAGCATAATACTGAAAGCGGGCGCTCGACCCTCATTGTCTCATTGATTCTACAGACTTCAAAATCCCCAAGTCATTTTGGTACAGTCTCCATCAATAATTAAAAAAAGCATGAAAGAGGACTTCATAAAGTATCGCCATGGCAAAGGCACTACCAAATGATAAGCTTAGTCTGGTTCTTATCGATGGCTATGCCCATACCAACATAAAAACTGAACATGCAGACTTATCACAAATACTCAGCGCAACGGAATTACTCATGCAACAACGGGATAATTAAATCTGAATCAGATATTAAAAAGTCTAGCTGCATTCTGATACATAATTCGTTCTGCAGCACCTGCCGTTTCCAGTTGCGCAACAACTTTATCAGCCCACACCACCCATTCTCTGAAAGGTCCTTCATCCCAGCATTGCATCCATGGCGTATCCAGACCAAACAGGACTCTGTCACTATGCTTTTCTAATATATCTTTGAATTCGTCATATAAAACCCCATCATCATTTGTTATTTGAGGCCGTCTCAACCCTCCTGATGGTGCCAATGACATTGGTTGCACACCAGCGATGTCAGTGTACAAATTAGGGTGCCGATCCATGATTGCACCAATATCCGCATGACCAATCGTATACGCCTGTATCCTGGCGACAGTACCACAATGTGCCCATATCAACTTGAGCTCTTTGTTATATTCCAGCAAATTTTCCAGCGACTCGATGGCATCAGGCTCAGGCTCCATATGAACGATCATCACGCCATTGTGGCGTACAACAATGTCACTTAATTTTTTTATAAAGTCAGAATCTGCCGGCACATTTATTTCAGGCTCATTCTTAGAAGGTATACCATAATACCGCAGCATCACTTCACCAACACCTCTGAATATGCCAGTTCGAAGCAAGCGTTGTGCTCGGCCGAGTACACGCAAATCCTGCCTGTGCCAACCGGGGTACATAGAACTGACAAATGGCAGAATTCTCTGCGGGTAATTTCGGTATATTTCAGTAGTGAGCTTATCGTTCCTTCTTCCTCGAGCCATCAAGACCATGTGACTGATGCCAACCATGTCCATCAATTCAATGACTCTATCTGGTGTCAGGCCAGTCACCGTATGACCATGCGTATCAATCCGGGTCGGCACAAATCTTTTGCGGGCTGTCGTCGCTGATAATGCCTGGTTGGAGAAAGTAAAAGAGGATATCCCTCCAAGACCGAGTGTTATCCCAGCTAGACAACGATTAATAAATTCTCGACGATCCATTTGACACCTCTTTACTCATCCAGCTTAAAGATTCTAATGGCGTTTCCTTCAGCAAACGCGGTAGCTGTATCGGGTGTGAGTTGATCAAGTAGCTCTCGAAAACGATTCGACCTGCGCCCATAATTCCTGAAATTCATACCACGTGCATGAGCCACATCCATACCGAGCATAAAACGATCAGCAAAGCGCTCATAGAGCTCACGCATCTCAGGAAACAATTCACCATCTTCTTCAATTAAGTAGGTGTAGTCCTCCTTCCGCGGCCAACCAATGCCGTAACCAGTAGGCCCAGCATTAACCATGCTCGCCAGATCGCAATATAGATTTGGATGCTTCTCAAGCATGGAATGAATAACACTCGCCTTACTACGACCACAATTATGTGACCAGACATAACGAACCCTGACGTTTTCTCTTAATAAACGAGAGAGGCCTTCAACATAAGCCGGATCGCCTTCCATATGAAAGATAATTGGCACATCAAACCTGACAGCGATCTTACTCAAGCGTTGCATAAATAATGAATAGACTGGGTGTTCTATTTCTGCGTGCTTGCCTGTGGAATACGAAAAGTGCCTCACGATCACCTCACCAATACCATAGAAGCGACCCGATGCGAGCTTTTCTTCAGCACTATTCAAAATATCCTCGATGTCAGAAGTGAATGAATGCCATTTATGAGAACCCGTAAGCTCTGGCCGTTGCATACCAACAAGTGGAAAAAAACGACCTGGGTATTCGCTTGCAAGATTTGCGGCCAGTTGATCGTCACCGGGAAGATCAGAATACCCGCCAGGACCAGGATAATAGCGCGCCATAACAATTTGACGTGATACATTATTGCGATCCATCACGGCAATGATCCTTTCCCAATCGAATGATTCTCCAAGGTGACCGTGTGCATCGATGATTGGGCCCATGTAGCGTTCAGCTGATACACTCACGGGGATCAGACCCAGCGTAGCTAGCATCAGAACTACAGCGAAAATATGACCGTCCCCGCGTCGCATATACAACTCCATTAGATTGATGGAAACGTATTTGGCCTAACTAGGATTATAAAGCCTCTGTTAGAAAGCTGTTCGTGATAGAGATCAACTGAATTGTAAAAAAGAGATAAAGGGGACAAATGGATTAGGTCTTGTACAAATCTGCCAGTCTACCTCTGTCTATTTTCGTTACCTATATAAAATGCCGATTACTTCCGCAATCGCGGAGAAGCAGAAAGTTCAGTTACCCTTTATCTCCATAGATAAGCCTAAATGTGGTTCAGCAGTGAAAGCTCTTTCGGGTGTGGGTTCAGATAATACTGCGAACTAATATAATCGTCTGGGTGCAGACGTAGATAATGTTTTATTAGTGTTATTGGCACAATCAGTGGCACGACTCCCTTATGATAATCTTTAATTATCTGTAGCAGTTCCTGTTTGTCATCTGTCGACAGGTGGTTCTTTATGAACCCCATGATGTGCTGTAGTACATTCACGTGTTTATTTCGCGTTGTGCGTTTTTTCAGCCCACTCATCAATAGGGTTATATACGTTGATGCTGTTTGCTCAATCTTACCATTTCCGGCATCGGCAACTACTCTACCGAGCTCGCGATAAATCGGCTCGTCATGTGCCAGTACATTAAATTTATGGCGTGAATGGAACTCAACTAGCTTTCCGGGTGTTAAACCTTCTGCGACATATTCCCGCCAACGATGATAGATAAAGACACGCTCAATAAAGTTTTCCCGTAGTGTGGGGTCCATTAAACGACCTTCTTCTTCTATCGGTAAAGAAGGATGCTCTTGCATAATAGTGCCTGCAAACAGGCCACTGCCAGAGTCTGACGGCTGACCAGCCTCAGAATATACCTTAACGCGCTCCATACCGCAGCTGGGTGACTTGCTCTTAAAGATATAGCCACTCAAATCATTGCAGGCGGGAGCAACGCTTTCCGCATACTCGATTAGTGCCTGGGTGACATCGAGCGATGGGTCTTTTACGCCACGGGCCTTGATATGGCCGTCAATATTTACCAGCCTGATGGGAGGCCTGGGCACGCTCATTCCGATGGCTACTTCCGGGCAGTACCTAACAAAATCAAAGTATTGCCCCAATGTCTGCATGATATAGCGGTTTAATTTGTGCGAGCCGTCAAATCGAACTTCGTTGCCAGTCAGGCAACTGCTGATACCAATGGGAATGTTGTTAAGGGGCATATTTTACCAAATTACTTGTTTGCGATTATTTACATTTCATTATCATGTACGGGCTAATAGTTTGCTAGCAAGTGACGATAATAAATGTAGTGTTTATCGGTAGGAATTCATGCCAAGTAATAATCTAAAAATTAATGGCTGTCTGCGCTTAGAGCCAGGTTGCCTTGGCCCCCAAGGTGATGAATTAATTCACGGTTTTTGCCAGTTTGCCAATGAGCAGCTGGAAATGGCCGATGATTCCCTGGTTGACTGGCGTATCGTGCCACGTGCGAACAAAAACCTTGATGAGTTTGAGTATCATTATAAGGAGCGCCGCCTGCCACCTGCTATGGCTGACAAGCTCTTCGAGGAGTTACAGCAACCTCGTGAAAGTATTGAAGAAACTTTCTATTCTGATTTGCTGTTTCTGATAGAGCAATACCGCTCCAAGTAAATCACATAATATTCCTGAAGTTTTACTGAATTCGTAAAAATTCCTCAACTCGTCAGTTTTCTGGACGCTACAACTCTTAGCAGAACTATAAATATAAAATTTCAATGACTTAGTGTTTGTTCGGGGGGAATAAATGCCAAAGACCGTTATCAATACGGGGAATTCTGGGGCGAGTGTTCCAGATTCTGATGTGACTCAGCAGCCTGATCTGACGATCAGTGCCGATCAGACATCTGATAAAAAGCGATCCCACATGGAGGCATTGCTGCGTCAGTGTATTGCTGATGAAGCGCTTTCGAATCCGGTGAAGATGATCCTGTTTGGTCCCTGGTTGAATGTGATGTTCCTAACCTACATGGAAGAGGGCGCTGATTCACGCCGCATGAATCACAACCTGCGTTTTGTCAGAGCGCTTATCTGGTCGGTGCGTCCCAAGACGACGGTACAGCAACGAGAAAAACTTACCGATACGATCCCTAAATTACTGACTCTGTTTAAACGTGGTCTGCAACAGATTAATTATCCTGTTGGTAAACGCAAGGCATTATTGAAAATGCTCGAGGTCTGTCATCTGTTAAGTATGCGTGGCAAATCATTGGGTGGTTCCTTCACACAGGAAGCACTGACTGAGATTGTCGAAAAGGAAAATTACACCTTATTGCTACAAATTGCGGGTCTTGAAACGAATGATGTTTCCGAGTTGGTACAGGAATTTGAAAAAGACGAAGACTCTGAGAGTATAGTGCTATCGGAAACTAGTTTCTTTGTTAGTTCCGAGTCGATGTATGACTACGATGAACACATTGAGCAATCTAGTGGCATTAAAGAGGGAGACTGGGTTGAGATCGATCATCTTGAAGCACGTGTTTGCTGCAAGGTGTTAACCATTAATGATGTGCAAAGCACGATCACGTTTGTTGATCGTTATAATATTTTCGTAACGCGCAAAACGGTGAATGGTTTTGCGGCCGAGCTTCGTCGCAAGAGTGCCAAGATTCTCAAGAACCCGCCTTTGATCGATCGTATCCTGCAAAGTGTTATTCACAAAATAGATAAGCCAGCGAAGAAATAAAACTACTGGCTGTTTTCCAGATCTTCTAGCTCAATTCTAATTGCGCCAGTACTGATGATGATTTCATAGAGTGAGGCAATCAGCGACATCACCAGGAGTAGCAGGCTGAATCCGAATAGCAACTTGGCGGTAAACATCTGGCTAAGAAAAATAAACAGCATGGATAACGCACAGAGTATAAAGCTGAATACGCCGAGCGCCTGCATCAGACGTATTAGCATGATGCGCTGCTTCAGGTTTTCAATCTGACGCAGAATAATTTTCTGAGTATGTTCGCGATCACCGCTATGTAATTTGCGGATCAATTGCGCCAGCACGAGAAAGCGGTTGGTGTAGGCAAGAAACAGCAGTGAAATGGCAGGGAACAACAGGGCCGGGGTGGTGAGTTCCATGCGTGACAGTGGTTACTGGTAAAGCCGTAGATTATTAAACTGCATTGCATCCAGTGCCTTTTGGCATGATCCGGTAATTATGGTCACTTCATTGCGTCCTACCACAAGCATGTTTTTCGGAATCGGCACACTGATTGCCTGGTTTTCACCTTCATTGAGTTCGGTAAAATCAATGTCTGTCACGTTGCGACCATTAACGAGTAACTCCGTAGCACTATAAGTGTCCTGACATGTGGAAGCCTCGATGACCTTGAAGGAGAGATCTATTCTTGGGTTATTTGGAACCTTCTCAAGGTCTACTGGCACGGTGACGCTTCGATCCTTGTAGCCGAGTTCTTTTTCAGTAAGACCGAGGTCAATAAATGCTGGTTTTGCGGTTTCAGCTATTGTGTTGCTTATGCTTATGCCGAAACATATCAGGCATGCCATAAATAGTTTTGTTAGTTTCATCATTATAGAAAAAATCCTGCTACGACCTGGCGGTCTTCACCCGCCAGTACATTAAACGTGCGGCACGCGGCGGCCGTATTCATTATCTCGACACCGATATTCTTTGCCATAAAAGGCTGTAAGAGTTCAGGGTGTAGAAATTGCTGTGTTTCACCACAGCCCAGCAACAGTACATCCATATCCAGCGATAAAAATGCCTCCAGGTGTTCACTGGCGACATCGCTAAATGAAGGTGGCTGCCAGTCAGTAATTATCTCATTCAC
>Ga0316207_10001262_pt1 | contig 32228 bp, 28 predicted proteins | sample 6weekpyrite_MG_FD_204943 | JGI IMG/M metagenome (GOLD analysis project Ga0316207, IMG submission 204943) | Microbial mat bacterial communities from mineral coupon in-situ incubated in ocean water Damariscotta River, Maine, United States -... | ecosystem: Environmental > Aquatic > Marine >...
ATGTACTTAAAGAGTCCTTAACTGCTATTAACCAATATTTCCTGCATTCCCGCATGTTAGGTGACTGGGGCTTTGAATCACTGGAAAAACGTGACTACGAAGCTTCTATCCATGCTATGAAGGAAGCAGATCGTTTAATTAAACGCGTTCTCTTTCTTGAGGGGCTGCCTAATTTGCAAGATCTTGGAAAGCTTCTCATCGGTGAAGATGTGCCTGAAGTTATCAAAAATGATCTCGATATGGAAAACCGAATCAATACGACATTGAAATCTGCAATTGCTCAATGTGAGCAGGTGAGTGACTATATTAGCCGTGAGCATCTTGAAGAATTACTCGAACACAATGAAGAACGCATCGATTGGGGCGAAACTCAGCTAGCATTGATTGAGAAACTTGGTACGCAAAATTATCTTCAATCGGGAATGTAGGGGGGAAAGCAGCATGAAAGGTAATGCAAAAGTTATAGAACAATTACAAAAACTACTTGCAGGTGAACTCGCCGCTATCGATCAATATTTCATTCATTCGCGGATGTATGATGATTGGGGGTTAAATGAACTGTATGAACGAATCAAACATGAAACTGAAGAAGAAATGGAACATGCTGATGCGCTGATACGCCGCATGTTGTTTTTGGAAGCAACTCCAGATTTAAGCCAACGTGAAGGTATCAATGTTGGCAGTAATGTTCCGGAAATGCTGAAAAATGATCTTGATCTTGAATATGCGGTGGTTACTGCATTAAAGGAAGCCATTGCCATTTGCGAAACAGAACACGATTACCAATCAAGGGAAATACTGGAAAAATTATTGCTTGATACTGAAGAAGACCACGCCTATTGGCTTGAGAAGCAATTAGCGTTGATTGATAAAATCGGTGTTGAAAATTATCTTCAGTCTAAGCTCTGATAACCGACAGAGAAAAGGGGGAGTTTTAGCAGGACGTTCTACATGTAACGTTCAGTTTGTATCTCTCATGAGTATCCAAAAGGCCTTAGTGAAAAGCTAAGGCCTTTTTTTATTTGCCTGTTTGATCAGGCGCGCGCGATGCGCTATCAAACGATTAGCTGATATTCTAACCTCCGTTTGATTGACCTGATAGTGCTTTCTATAATTTATAATTTCTCTGCTGTCAGTCTCTTTTATCAGGCAATACTTTTATTCTTGCTCATGCTGAAGAGTTATGAATATGAGATTGCCGCGTCAACACTAAAAAACACGTGTTTTTCAGCGCTTCCTCGCAATGACCTATAACTCTAAATTTCGTGGCGATTCATCAGGTTCTGGCCCCTTAAAAATTTGTGCCGAATTGCGCCAAAAAGGCGTAAGTGATGCTATGATCGGGTCGCTTTTGAATGAGCGTGACCAGCAATGGCAAGAGAGCGCCTTAGCTGTACGTCTTAAGAAGTATGGTTTAGAACCTCCTGACGATTTAAAAGAAACTGCGCGACAAACTCGGTTTTTACAATCAAGGGGGGGTTCAACAGAACAGGTTCGTTATGCAATGAGTAAGCAAAGACATAACGAAGATAATTGAACACCTAATTTAAGAATAATTATATGAAAACCAGTATCAAAACCAGTGCAGAGCTACGCCAAGCCTTTCTCGATTTTTTTAGTGAACAAGGACACGAAATAGTCCCATCAAGTTCATTGGTTCCCGGCAATGATCCTACTTTACTCTTTACCAACGCAGGTATGGTGCAGTTTAAAGATGTATTTACTGGTCAAGATAAACGTAATTATGTTCGTGCAACCTCATCGCAACGTTGTGTTCGTGCAGGTGGTAAACATAATGATTTAGAAAACGTTGGTTACACTGCACGTCACCATACTTTTTTTGAAATGCTCGGTAACTTTAGTTTTGGTGATTACTTTAAACGTGATGCGATTAATTATGCATGGACATTTTTAACTGAAGTATTACAACTCCCTAAAGAAAAGTTGTGGGTCACTATTTATGACACCGATGATGAAGCCGCTGATATTTGGCTAAACGAAGTTGGTGTTGATAAGAGTTGCTTCACCCGTATTGGTGATAAAAAAGGTGGCAAGAAAAACGAGAGTGATAACTTTTGGTCAATGGGTGATACCGGCCCATGCGGTCCTTGTACTGAAATTTTTTATGATCACGGTGCTGATATTGCCGGTGGCCCTCCGGGTACACCTGAAGAAGATGGTGATCGTTATATCGAAATCTGGAACCTGGTTTTCATGCAGTATGATCGTGATAAAGAAGGTAATTTAAATCCATTACCAAAACCTTCTGTTGATACTGGTATGGGGCTAGAACGTCTTGCTGCGATTATGCAAGATGGACACAGTAACTATGATATTGATTTATTCCAAAACTTAATTACTGCGGTTGCTAAAGAAACAAACTGCAAAGACAAAGAAAACAGTTCATTAAAAGTTATCGCCGATCATATTCGTTCTTGTAGTTTTTTAATTGTTGATGGTGTGTTGCCTTCAAATGAAGGTCGCGGTTATGTGTTACGTCGTATTATTCGTCGCGCACTTCGTCATGGTAACAACTTGGGGCAAAAAGATGCTTTCTTTTATAAATTAGTTGCGCCATTAGTTAAAGAAATGGGCGATGCTTATCCTGAATTAAAAGCCGCACAAGAAAAAGTTGAAAAAGCGTTACACCAGGAAGAAGAACGCTTTGCTGAAACTTTGGAAAAAGGTTTAGCCATTTTAGAAGATGCTATTAAAGACATGAAGGGCAACGTTATTTCTGGTGAAATAGTGTTTAAGCTTTATGATACCTATGGCTTCCCTGCCGATTTAACCAATGATATTGCGCGTGAACGTAATCTTACTTTAGATATGGATGGCTTTGAAAAAGCCATGGAACAGCAACGTGAACGTGCACGTGCAGCAAGTACCTTTGGTGGAGCCTATGAAGGCACATTAGAGATTGAAGGTGAAACAGATTTCACTGGTTATGAACATTTAGAAGGACAGTCAAAAATTACATCTATATATGTTGATGGTAAAGAAGTTCAACAAATAGAAAAAAATCAAACCGCAATGTTGGTGTTAGAGCAAACACCTTTTTACGCCGAGTCCGGTGGTCAAATTGGTGATAGCGGTTTGTTAACCTGTGGTAAATCTGAATTTGAAGTGGTTGATACACAAAAACAAGGTAAAGCAGTCTTTGGCCATTACGGTGAAGTCTTAAACGGTTCGTTAAAAGTGGGGGACACAGTTAGTACTCAAGTTAACAGTAAACGCCGCCAGGCAATTATTGCAAACCATTCAGCAACCCATTTACTTCATGCCGCTTTGCGTAAAGTCTTAGGTGAACATGTCACTCAAAAAGGTTCACAAGTTCAAGCTGAACGTTTACGTTTTGATTTTTCACACCCTGATGCCATTACGCCTGAACAAATAAAAGAAATTGAATATCTAGTGAATCAACATATTCGTTTAAACCATAATGTTGACACAAACTTAATGACACCTGATGAAGCTAAAGCCAGCGGGGCGATGGCCTTATTTGGTGAAAAATACGGTGACGAAGTGCGAGTATTACGTATGAGTGATTTCTCGGTCGAGCTTTGTGGTGGTACACACGTTTCGAATACAGGTGACATTGGCTTATTTAAAATAATCAGTGAAAGTGGTGTTGCTGCGGGTGTGCGTCGAATCGAAGCGGTGACTGCTGAGCATGCCTTGGACTGGTCAGATAAAGGTGAAAACCAGTTAACCGCGATTGCTTCAATATTAAAAGGTAACCGCGAAGATTTATCGGAACGGGTTAGTCAGCTGATGGATAAAAACCGCAGTTTAGAAAAAGAGCTTGCTCAACTTAAAGCTAAATTAGCGAGTAGTCAGGGCTCAGATTTATCTTCACAAGCAATTGAGGTGAACGGTATCAAAGTATTGGCGGCCAACCTTGAAGGTGCTGACGTTAAAACATTACGCGATACGCTTGATCAACTTAAAAATAAACTCGGTACATCTGCCATTGTTCTTGCGGCAGTAAATGGCTCTAAAATTAGTTTAGTTGCTGGCGTCAGCAAAGATGCAACTGACAAAGTGAAAGCAGGGGATTTAGTGAACTCTGTTGCTAGCCAAGTCGGTGGCAAAGGTGGAGGCCGACCCGATATGGCTCAAGCCGGTGGTGATCAGCCTGAAAAATTACCCGCTGCGTTAAAAAGCGTTGTTGAATGGGTGCAAGGGCAAACGGGATAAGTGCTCTAAAACAATATTTAAACGTGCTGTTTGCACGATAGCCTTTATTAGTCGACCTTTTTCGGCTATTCCACTTTAAATTTTAGATAAATTAGTGTCTAATTTGCATCCTTTTTGCGCAGGTAAATCATGGCTTTAATCGTACAAAAATTTGGCGGTACTTCGGTCGGCACGGTTGAGAAAATCGAGAATGTCGCTGAGCGCTTGATCGCCGCGAAAAAAGCAGGCCATGATGTTGTGGTTGCTGTTTCGGCGATGAGCGGTGAAACAAATCGCTTAGTTGGAATGGCGAATCAAATTTCGAAAAAACCCGATCCCCGTGAATACGATGTTTTAGTTTCGACTGGTGAACAGGTTACGATTGCTTTATTAAGTATGGCGTTGCAAGAACGAGGTTGTGATGCGCGTTCTTACACTGGTTCTCAAGTACATATTTTGACTGATAGTGCACATACAAAAGCGCGTATTTTAGATATAGAAGAATCCAGAATACGTAAAGATCTTGATAAAGGCCGTGTTGTTATTGTCGCGGGTTTCCAGGGCAAAGATGAGCATGGAAATATTACAACTCTAGGCCGGGGTGGTTCAGATACCACTGCTGTTGCCTTGGCTGCGGCATTAAAAGCGGATGAATGTCAGATTTATACCGACGTTGACGGTGTTTATACCACTGATCCCAGGGTGGTACCGGATGCGCGTCGTTTAGAGAAAATCACTTTTGAAGAAATGTTGGAAATGGCCAGCTTGGGTTCAAAAGTATTGCAAATTCGTTCCGTAGAATTTGCCGGTAAATATAATGTGAAGTTACGAGTGCTTTCATCGTTTAAAGAAGGCCCCGGAACTCTGATTACCTTTGAGGAAGATAATATGGAACAGGCCGCTATTTCAGGAATCGCTTTTAATCGTGATGAAGCGAAGCTCACTATATTAGGTGTGCCGGATGAGCCAGGTGTTGCACATAAAATTCTAGGTGCGATTGGTGAAGCAAATATTGAAGTCGATATGATTATTCAGAATGTGGGTGGAGACGGTACAACTGACTTTACTTTCACTGTGCACCGTAATGACTATGATAGTGCTTTTGAAATACTCAATAATACCTCACAAAAACTAGGTGCTAAAGAAGTTAATGGTGATAATGCGATTGTTAAAATCTCATTAGTTGGTGTCGGTATGCGCTCGCATGCGGGCATTGCGAGTCAAATGTTTAAAGCATTGGCCGATGAAGGTATTAATATTCGCATGATTTCGACCTCTGAAATTAAAATCTCAGTTGTTGTGGATGAGAAGTATTTAGAATTAGGCGTTCGCGCGCTACATGCAGCATTTGGCTTAGAAAAAGCGGCTGAATAGCAATTAATTGTCACTGAATGTAAAGAATCTAAAGCTTTTTTTAAAGTTTCTGAATTACCTGTCGATAACACCGTTGAGTTTCAGTTAATGAGGCTGGTATTACCATGGTACAGACGGAACTGTCATTAAAGATTTATTGTTTGAGGAGTAAATAAGAATGTTGATTTTAACAAGACGAGTTGGTGAAACACTCATGATCGGTGACGAAGTAACCGTGACGGTTTTAGGAGTGAAAGGAAACCAAGTACGTATTGGCGTCAATGCTCCTCGTGATATTTCGGTACATCGTGAAGAAATTTACGAACGTATTCAAAATGAAACGAATGGAAATGGAAACCAAGAATAAAATGAGAGATTAATGGCATAAAGGCTTTACCTTAGCTTGCTCCTTCAGTATCCTTGCGCTCGTTAAATATTGGAGAAGTGGCCGAGCGGCTGAAGGCGCTCCCCTGCTAAGGGAGTATGGGGTTTATAGCTCCATCGAGGGTTCGAATCCCTCCTTCTCCGCCATATAATAAGAAAGCCCCCTGGATTTTTCAGGGGGCTTTTTTATTGCATGGTGGTTTAGGTTTGGAGAGAATCCTTAGTTCGAAAAAATTGTCAGGAACAATTTTTCATTGAGCAAAGCGAAACCCGAAGGGTGGGGCACATGGACGTGCCCCATAATCCCTCCCTATAAACATTCGAACCCGAGAAATATATTAAGTGGTTCGATATGGGTGTGGAACACCCATGAATGCCGCAGCGTAGCGAAGGCAGCCCCGCAGGGGTAAGGGCATAGCCCGAATAATCCCTCCTTATTATTCACGTATAGTTTCAGAGTAGTGAGATCAATAAATCCTCATTCTTACCAGGCTTACTTTATTCCAAACATTTTAATGTTTGGTATCTTGGTTCAAGCGTTTAAGAAGGCACTAGGTATCACTACCCACGAAGGTAAGGAAGGTAGACTTGATTAAAAGGGGCTTAGTAAAAGTATTGTATTTCCTACTATTTCTTTGTTGACGAGGTTCCTCGGTAAAAGCAGTACCGGCTGTTGTTGGTTTTATTTTTCTATTTAATAAGTGCTCTTCTATTGGAGCTACAAATACTATGACGTAATTATGGTCAAATGATTGGAAATTTATCCTGTAAAGTCGACCAATATAAGAGTAACTATTTAGGTTATTATGTGATGTGAATCACAAATTTGGGTTTGTATTTACATGAGTGTTGAAATATTAAATAGCATGATCATATTATCAACGTAAAAGAGTTACTAATTTTCTCATCCCCCTCAGGAAAATTAATGATTGTGACGCATACTAGATAAATGAAAAGTATAGTCACAAATTAAATACGTACTTCCAGATAAAAATAATTTAAGAAAAAAAGAAAGTTACATTTTTATAAACAACAAACTTTAATTTTTTCGACCACTTACTTGTGTAACAAGGTAGTTTTGTAGTGCTCTGATTTCATTGAGGGCACATTTGATTAATACATTTAAAGAAGCGGAGTCTTCATGGTGAGTAACGTGAAATTAACTTTACTACGTTTGTGTCTACTGATTTTTTTAACGGGCATGAGTACATTTCATGCGTATGCTCATAATGGCCAGGATCATCTGGCAGCAGGGGAAGATGTATCGCTTAATGCGGCCTTACATTGGTTAGAACTATCGCAAAGCGCCGATGGTGCAATTGTTAACTCTCAGGATATTGCGACGAACTTTCAGGCCACTGCTGAAGCATTGAGTGTGTTTACTCTTCTGGATTCTTCTGTAGCGAATCAAGCTACTGCATTAACATTATTACAAAATTCTCCGCAAGTTATGACGACTGAAGGTCTGGTACGTCTAATTATAGCTTTAAGCGACAATACTCAGCCCTTTGCTGCTCAGCAAGCTGAGTTGTTGGCACGCCAGAATAATGATGGTGGCTTTGGTGAGTTTGAGGGGTATGACAGCACTACTTTAGATACAAGTCTCGCACTACTCGTTTTACAAAAGGTGGGTGCAGATACCGCTATTGCTGGCAATGCGCTTGCATTTTTGTCTTCCACTCAAAAAATTGACGGTTCCTTCGCAGTTTACGGTGATCAAGCTTCTGTAATAGTTACGGCAATGGTACTTCGGACTATTCGTAGTTATCTCTATACATACAATATTTCAGATATGTTGAGTCGTTCAATAGAGTTTCTCTATACATCAAAAAACGCAAGTGGTGGATGGGGTAGCTATTGGGAAACGGCGCTTGTTTTACAGGCATTGATTCCTGTAACAACAGATGTAAGTCGCTACCAGGGAGCATTAGATTATTTGAAAAATGCTCAATCTGTGGATGGTGATTGGAATCAGCGGGTTTATACAACAGCTTTAGCAACAGCAGCATTGAAGTTATCGTCATCGGTTGAAGTCCCTGCGGATCCTGAAAAGGCGGTTGTGACAGGACGGCTTACTGACACAAATGGATTGCCAATTACTGGTGCCGTTATTGACGCTTTAGGTATTTCCACGGAAATTATTGATATTCAGGCGGACGGTAGTTTTATTGTTTCCAATTTGGAGCCTGGCGCTTACATAATCGCCTATTCAGCACCGGGTTATTTAGGCGCTTCTCAAAACATTACCTTACAAAAAGGGCAATTCGTTAATGTAGGCTCTATTAAACTTTCTATTGCGCCAACAGCTGCATTGATTAGTGGTGTTATTAAGGATGCCTCTAGCAACACTCCGATCAGCGGAGCAGTGGTTAGTGCGGTTGTTAGCAGTCAGCTAAGTACAACGACAACAGATGTTAATGGTACCTATCAACTTCTGGCTGAAGCCGGAGCGGCATCAATTGAAGTCAGTGCTGAGACGTATCGCTCTGTAACCGTTTCTGCAGATCTTGTTGCGGGCACACAAGTTCAATTTTCACCTTCTCTTTTGTTATTGACTGAAGAGCTTCCAACAACTTCTGCGTTGCACGGTATTGTCGTTGATGAGCAAGGCCAATTTATTTCCGGCGCAACGGTGGTTATTACAGGTGTAGCAACAACAACGACAAGTACGACTGGTGTTTTTGAGTTTAGCGGGCTTAGTTCCGGTGAGATTGAGATTACTATAAGCAAAAGCAATTATCAGTCAGTTACTTTTAAAGTGGTCGTTCCTGAAAGATCGAATGCTAATGTCGGCAATATTACATTACGTGAACAACAAACACTGCCATCCACTACCGTGTCAGGCCGGGTGATAGATATGGTTACTGGTAATGGTGTTGCTGCTGCCTCTGTTGTGATTGGTGGATCGAGCACCACAACGGATACGAATGGTTTCTATCGGATCACAGGGGTTTCTGTTTTGGAGTTTACGGTCTCTGTAAATGCTTCGGGCTATTTATTTGCAAATAAGCAGGTTTTACTTGCAGAACATAGCGCGCTTAATTTGGATATTAATATCCGTCAGGCAGACTTGGGTAGCGTTACTGTTGCGGCGGTAACCACGAATCAGGCAAGTTATGGTGCATATGGGGCTGTCATTATTTCAACGACAGTTAAGAATGATACTGCTTTAAATCAGGGTGCACGTTTTTATGTGAAGGTAAAAGACTCAGTGGGCGTAGAAGTGGCTAGTTTCCCTGGAGCATTTTTACCTCCGTTAGATCCGCAGAGCAGTTTGGAAGAAATTGAGCATTATCAAAATCACTTAGCCGGCACCATAGAGCAATTTACTCCTGGGGAAGAACGGACTATCCAACTTGAGCAGTGGTGGAATACTCTGACGGTTAAGCCGGGAACATATACCGTAACAGTACAAGCTCTTGATAGTATTACTAGTAACTTGGTATCAGAACGCAGCACCCTGGTAAGTGTTGATGAGACACGTTCTATTTCATTGGATGTCAAAGTTTCGCCTGGTTATGTATTATTAAATGGCAGTTCAGATATTGAGATTCTTGCGGATGTACTTAACCTTTCCAATACTCCGATAAACGTTACGTTTGACTATCGTTTACTCGATCCTCTAAATCAAGTATTGACTCAGGGTAATACACAATTCAATTTAACCGCTGAACAACGGAATAAACAATTATCGTTATCTGTCTTCCCTTATACCTTCAATAGCAGTGGTTATTATCGACTAGAAGTGTCTAACGTTACGGGTGCTGATATTGGCGAGTTATCTGAGGGTGCGGTATTTGTTCCGCCTTCGATACGATTACGAACAACTCAATCTTTACAGCCGAATGAGGTTGTACCATTAGAAGGGGTACCCGTTAATAGCAATATACAAGTAGAAGGAGTCGACGGTGAATAAGATGCATAATAGTTTTTTAAAAGGATCTTTGAGCCGTAGCTTATTTATTCTTGTTGGTGTGTTGTTGGCGATGAGTGTTGAAGCAAGCCACTTTCGTTTTGGACACTTTACTTGGGAAGCAAGACCCGATATTTCGCCTACAACAGTTGATTTTAGAATGACGGTTGCTTTCCGCAGTAGTGCATTTGGTCATCCTAATATTGGTCAAACATTTCGTCCAGGCAGATTTTATTTTGGTGATGGTGGTAGCGCTTATTATAACTTTGAAGTTATTGCCCGTAACTTGCAAGAAGACTGGATAGTTGGTCGAGCAATTCAAAGTGGGCAAGAAGCAGGGACGGTAAGATATAATTATCGAGCTGTAAACAATAATGGTAGTCCATGGCAGGCGAATTTTTCAAGTTGCTGTAAAATTGGTTCTTTAAGGAATGCGGCTAATGCAAGTTGGAGAGTTATTACTTTAGTTAATTTAGAAAATGGTAATTCATCTCCTTTTAGTAACTTACCTCCTATCGTAACGTGCTCTAAATTTGATTGTCGCTTTCGTATACCTGCGGTTGATCCTAACGGAGATCGATTGACATGGCGTATGGCGACTCGCTCAGAATCTGCAATTCCATCGATTCCATCTGGTATGAATGTAGATACGGACACAGGTGTTTTGATCTGGACGGGGAGTGAATCATTTAGTAATGGTTTATACAGTGTTCAGGTAATAATTGAAGATCGTGATCAAGATGACAATATAAAAAGTAATACTGCAATTGATTTTATTATCAATCTGCAAGATCAAGGTGCTAACGCTTGGCCAGAATTTGATATCCCACCTACGCCAGAAAGTGGCTCGGTCATTAAAGCTGTTGTTGGTCAACCTCTTAATATTAGTGTCCAAGCAACAGATCCAGATCCGAATGATGTGGTGTTTTTAAATCACGTTGGCTTGCCGTTAGGAGCTACTTTTGAACAAACGGTTTCTGGTGGGGTTACTGGTGTTGCAACATTACAATGGACGCCAACCACAGATGATATGGGGCAACATATTGTTACTTTTCTTGCTAATGATAACCGTGGTGGTGCTTCAACACCTATTGCAGTAACAATTGATGTGATTAAGCCTGCTATCTCTGATGTTCGTGTTGTTAGCACCATTTCCACAACAGATATTCAAATTGATGCAAATAGCTACTCTGTTCCACCGTCACAAATTGCAGTTGAAGGTGAGCGTACTATTGTTACGTGGGAATTTCCTACCTTTAACGTAGGTCAGATTGAAAACTTAAATACTACTTTACGGCTATTTAACCTGCAGCCTGGCGAACAACGCGTTATTACGGAAAAACTCGAGATATTTTATACCGATATTGATGGCCAGCCGGTTTATGAAATGCTCAATGAACAGCAAGTTAAAGTAGCGCCCACATTAACTCGTGTGAGTGTCGATACAGATAAAGAATTGTATTTACCTGGAGAAATCGTCACGGTCACTAGCTTGTTAGAAAACTTAAGTAACATTCCCACAGATGCAACGGTAGAGCTGGATATCGTCGATAGTCAGCAAAATTTGGTTACCAATTTGGCTACTTTTTCTGAAACAGGTATTCCTCCCTTAGGGAACATTTTGTTACCTGATGCTTTATTCGATACAACAGGTATTTATGCTGGTGCATATGAGGCGGTGGCTAAACTGGTTGAGCAAGGTAATGTGGTTCAACAAGCAACGGCTCCTTTTGCCATCGCTACAGCAAATGGCGAGTTTGTTAATGTAGGTGCTTTGGTCAACACTGATAAGCCTCTTTATCAGGCATGGGATCAGGCTATTATTAATTTGCGTGTTTTAAACTTAACGCAAAATGCTGCTTTTAATGGCGGACAAGGTGAGTTGAAAATACTTCGTCCTGATGGGCAAGTTCTCGCACAACAAAGCTATACATTGAATAGCTTGGCTCCTACGGCTAATAGTGATCGACAGTATGTGTTGCCTTTGGTTGATCGTGAAGCGGGTAATTATCAAGTGCAATGGACGGTTAGTCAGAATGGAACTACGCTGGCAACGAGTAGTACTACCTTTGTTGTTGAGCGCTCTGAATTAGCATCATTGTTAGGTTCTGTAAGTGTAAACAATTACCCCACGGGAGAAGCTAAAAGCTGTTATTTTGAAACCAGCAATCGTAGTGCAACAACGCCAACAACAGCCACACTGATTTATCAATTAGTTAACATTGATACCAGTGAACTTGTTTATGAAATTAAGGAATCTGATGTCGCTGTTTCCAATACGGAAAGCCATCCTTATCAACTTTTATTAAATGATCCAGCAGCTTATGGAGGGTACGGCTGTATTTTGATGGCAGAAATTGGTGGCGAGCTCACTCAGTTGGCAGCAGCTGGATTTGAGGCTACACCCCCGAAGCTAAATGTTTCAGTTGAATTGGCAAGCAGAGGTAAACTGTTGGTATTGGTCGATGATAAAGAATTTATTGCGGCTCGTGATGCTAATTTATCCTTGGTGCAACGCCAATATTTAGATCAGTTACTGACTTCAAATCAGTGGAATTACACACTCGTTGATAATCAAGCTGATTTTGTTTCGGAATTTTACTCTGGGGTTTACGGTGCAATAGCTATATTTTCTGAACAGGTCAGCTTAACAGCTGAAGTGGAAAATCTGCTAGTTGAAGCTCAATACAGAGGAGTAGGCCTGCTCATTAGTGGTAGTTGGAATCGCCGTAATAGCCAAGTTGAGAGAGCATTGGGTATCACATTGACGGGCAACAACACAGGAACGGTTGCTATTAATCTTGTCGAAGGAGCTGTCAGTAATCCAGTTGCGATGAATGCACTTGTACCTCAGGGATTGGCTTTAGCTCATTGTCAGGCGGATGTTTGGGCTGTGTTTGCTAACGGTAAGAACGCTAATGGTGATTGTGCTTATCCTTCAGCTCCTATGGCGGTTACTGCTGCGTCATATGGTAATGGCAACAATGCTTACTTTGCTTATGATGTACTTGATTTAGCAACAAGTACGCAAGGCCTACACGAACAGTTGTTGTTGCAAGCGTTATCTCATATTCAGCCAAAAGTTTGGCCAGTTAGTGCTGGGCAGGTGGTGCCAGTGAACTTAACTGTAGAAAATCTCAGTCGTAAAGCAGCCGTGGATGTTTGGTTAAGTCTACCACAAGGCGGTTTTATTATTGAAAGTCAGACACCAGTTCAATTAGTGGATGGTAAATGGTTGTGGCAAAGAGATTTTTCATCACCTAATGCAGCGAGTAACGTGTTTTATATCCAGCTACCAGAAGGTGTGCCTGGCGATATTTATCTTGTCGCGGATGTTAATGCAGGCATAAATCGTAATTTGATTGTCGATAATCAAGACTTGATGTTTAAGCTTGCCACACTTCCGACAGAGTCATTTTATCAACGTTCGCTACTTTTGGTTGAACAATTGCAACTGAGTGGGACAGGTGGTGCGCGTTATGATTTTGTTCTTAATCGTTTAAATGCAGCGCAGTCAGATATTAACAAGGGGCAGCATGAAAAAGCCATTCATACTCTATTACAAGCATCAGGGGAAATTGCTAAAGACGCATCTGAGTTAGCAATTGAAACACGGTTGGTGATCAGTGAGTGGCTCTACCAATTACAAAAACAATCGATAAGTGCGGGGCAATAACATGTTTGGTTTTCAGGGATACAACATGAATTCGATTAATAAAAATAAATTGCGAGTAGAGACAATGCCGTTAGGAAAAAACACCATAAATGGAACGAGTATGGAAGCTCTACGTAGTCCCATCACTGCTCGTATTTCAACAGGAATAAGTTTATTTTTCTTTATCTTTGTATTTTATCTTTCTCCTGTAGGCATCCTTGTTGCTCAGGAAGTGAATAAAACTCCCGCTCCCATTGTTTTGACCGGAACGCCAGAACAAAAAATGAATCAGGGCTTGTTGAAAGTACAAGAAATTGCAGATAAAAAATACGATAAAATAAATCAACGTTTAGTCGACGAAGGCAGTTTTTTAGATAACGTCTTAGAATTGATTGGTCTGGGTCAGTTAACTTTAGAAGATGTTGATGAGTTAAAACAGTTGTCTTCACTACTTGCAGAACAGCATATCCAAGCTATTGCAAGTTTTAACGAAACGAAAGCTGATTTAATCGCTAAAAATTTGCCAGAAGTAATTCTGCAACGGCATCAAGATGCTGTGACTAAGTACCAAACATCGTACGATGATATGCAGAAAAAGCTTCAGGCAGTTTTACAAGCCGATAGTCTACAAGCACAGCAGGAAGCTTCCGCAGCGTTAGATACGTTGATGAAAGGACACAAGCTGAAGAAAAGCCATCAAAAAACCGATCCTAATAATTTACCGTTTGGTTCACCCGACGCAAGTAAAACACGCAAGCCAGCTAATACACCAGATCAATTAAGCAGTCTAACCGGCATTTCAAACCAACCTAAACCTATAATGCTTGCAGCAAATGTCATTACGCCGGGAATGCTAGGTCAACCAGGTGGTCCCGTTGCTGAAGACTTAGCGGAAACACCCGATATTAAATTCACTGATGCGATAAAAGCTAAAGCACTTGAACTAGAGGATGACCCAGTAAAAATCTATAATTGGGTACGTAATAATATTGAATTTATTCCTAGCTATGGTTCTATTCAGGGTGCCGATTACACTCTGCAACATGGCAAAGGTAATGCTTTTGATACCGCCAGCTTATTGATCGCTTTATATCGCGCCGCTAATATTCCCGCTCGTTATGCCTACGGTACGGTTGAAGTGCCTGTAGAAAAAGTGATGAACTGGGTTGGTGGTGTTGATGTACCTGAAGCAGCACAACAATTGCTTGGTCAAGGCGGTATACCAAATGTTGCTTTAGTTAATGGTGGCAAGATAACCCATATTCGTATGGAAACCGTTTGGGCGGAAGTTTGGGTAGATTATTTCCCTAGTCGTGCTGCGAAACATGCTGTAGGTGACCAATGGATACCTTTAGATGCCAGTTTTAAGCAGTATGAATTCACTGCAGGAGAAAATATAGAGGAGAACGTCCCCTTTGATGCACAAGGTATTGTGAATGAAATAAGTCAATCAGCTACTATTAACGAAACGGATGGTTATGTACAGGGTGTTAACCTAACTCAAGTAAAAGCCGCATTAGCCAACTATCAACAACAGGTTGAAGGTTACATTAACAGTCAAAACATTAATTCACTTACCATTGCAGGTAAGTTTGTAGGGAGTCAAAAGGTAATATTAAAAGAATACTTTCAATTAGCAGCTGGTTTACCTTTTAAACTAGTAGCACGTACAAATAATTACTCAGAGTTACCTAATAAGTTAAGACATAAATTCCGTTATACTTTGGGAACAGAATATTATGGCAGTGAAAGTAGTCGTTTAATCACTTTTGAAGAATCTTTACCTGCTTTGGCAGGAAAAAGCTTAGCGCTATCTTTTATTCCGTCTACACAAGCAGACATTGACTTAATAGATGCTTATTTGCCTACCTCTGATGCAAGTGGAGATGTTGATATCAGTCAGTTACCTGATACGCTTCCTGGTTATTTAATAAATTTAACTGCAGAGTTTACTCAAAATGGAAATGTCATAGTGGGTGTAGGAGCAGGAACTATGGGAGGTGAATTGTTTGAAACTTTGGCTTTGTGGTCTCCAGTTTATGGTTGGAACCAAGCAGTTAACCATCCTGTTGCAGGTGAATATCGAAGTATAGGTTTAGATCTACAAGGAATTAGCTTTAAAAATATAGATAAACTTAATACAAATATTGATGCTACAAAAGAAAAGTTATTTGATAATTCAATACCGTCACAAAGTCTTAGTAAGCATGATGTTGTTGGTGGGGTGTTACAGTCAACTATAATTAATTATTTTGCTCTAAATGATAATCAAGATTTAATAGGTGGAAGGGCTTCTAACATAATAGGTTATCGTCTTCCTAGTTTCGGAATATTTTCAACAAGCTTGCAAACCAGCTATTGGTTTGGAATTCCACGAAATGTATCTTCTATTGGTTTTACAATTGATGTAGATCGGTTAGCAACACAGACAGTAGAAAAAAACAACAACAAACAAAAGCTAGTCGATTACATAAAAGTTTCAGGTTATCGTGCGTCATCCCTTGAACATCAACTTCCAGAGCAAATGTTTTCTACAGATTCATCTCCAGCTCAAGCAATCAGCGCAGTTAAAGCTCTTTCTATTGCTATGGCAGAAGGCCAAAAAATTTGGACAGTTAATAAGGATAATCTGAGCTTAGCTCTTGCAGAAATTAACTTATCTTCTGAGATTGAAGTGGAGATTAGAAATTCTGTTACTGCTGGCAATATTGCAACGGTTCACGAAGCACCAGTTATTTTTTCTGGTGGAAATGCGGTAGGGTATTTACTAATAGATCCAGAAACTGGATCTGGAGCCTATAAAATTGGCACAGGAGAAAATGGTGGATTTCTTACTACTCTACTCTCAGGTTTGAGTGGCTATCTTGATGGATTAACAAGGTTTAAGGATCATTGGTTTAACGCGGGCAATGCTCCACTATACGCAAAAATTAGTGGGCTACTTACAGTTGTATCGGCAATTGTGACGGTGGGTCAAATATTATCTAATCCAAATTTATCAGTTTCAGACAAGATTAAACAAATAGTTGTGAATATGGGTGCAGCTATTGCAACTTTAGGCATATCTCAAGCGATCATGGCTAATGCTTTCCTTGCAGCAGCAAACCCAATTCTCTTAGGTATCTTTATAGCGACTATAGCGATTGCAATATCAATATTGACTATAGAAATATTAACCTATGTACGCGTTTATACTCCGCGTAGACTACGAAGATTATATGCATAATGCAGATTATCAGTAGGGGGTATTTTCTAGTAAGCTTATTGTTAATGAGCTGTGGGGTTTTGCTTGGTAGGTTTTTAATTGGACTTTCACCAGAGGAAGGATTGTCATGGCTTAGAGAATATGAATATAGTTTATATTTATGTGTGTTTGGATTAGGTATTCCATTTGTTATTTTAAACATATTAGAATGTAAATATATATGGTCGGGTTTTTTTAAAAAGAAAGATATTAATCTTCTTGGAGTCAGTATGGGTATTATTTTAGGTGTTTCTAGTGTGATATTGTTCTAACCATAATATTTTATTATTCCAATAGTGTTTTTCAGTATATTTTGGATTAGCGTAGTATTATTTTGATATAGCAATCTTGATATTAATAGTTAGCAGTAACATTGCTTGTCTTACATTATAAAATCATAATCTGTTAGCGAAATCATATAACTGGTTATTTTGCGAGCAAATTTACATGCAAAAGATAGTGTTTAGAGTTGTTATGATTATTTTTCATTTGTTTCAAGCAGTAATTTCAATTACTGCAAATGCATATATTTCAGCTGTAATAGGGGCTTTTTTATTAGGTGCCTATTTGAATGATCATGAAACGATAAAGCGATTGTTTTATGCTAAACCAATTGTTATCAGCATTGTTGGTAGTATTGTTTGGTTTTTGATAGTAGTCGTTGAGTTTACAAAGCTAAAATAAATTTACGACTATTTATTGCGAGTGAAAGATGAATTATGTTTATTTTTAAATTACTCTATGAATCAGTGCTGTGAAAGCTCTTGCATTAGCAGCAGCAGAAGGGCAAAAAATTTGAACTATTGATAAAAATAATTTCGCACAAGCTATATCCGCTATTAATTTGGGCTTAGATGTTGAAAGTGAAATAACAAACTCGATAAATGCAGGAAATATTGTTACAGCTCATGAAACTCCAGTTAGTTTTGTAGGTGGAACTAATGTTGGGTACTTGTTGATTGATCCTTTGACGGGTGCCGGAGCTTACAAAATTGCGGGTGGGGCTAATGGTGGTTTTTTGAGTTCGGATGCTGCATCGATACTTGGATTCCTAGGTTTTGCTTTGGGAGTTATAGGTGCAGGGTTCAGCGTACCTTTATTAGTAGTTATATCTGCTGTAATAGCGATAATAATAGCAATAAGCTTGATATTAGATTATTTGGCTATTAATCACCGTTGTACTGGTCTAGGGTATCTTATAGGTTTATCAGTATTGGCGACCTTGGCAGGGGTTTTTTCTGGTGGAATTTTAGCTGTCGTGATCATGTACACAGGCCTAATAGCGGGAGGAGGAGCAATGTCTGCTGCTAATTCATCTATATGTAAAAATTAAGGTATATTCATGGATAAAACAGAGTTGGCTTTGTTTACCGTAATTTTTGTAGATACGATTATCGTATTCGCTTTAGTGATGTTATTTATTGGTTATAGTAAGAAAAAAATATTTTCTATGGGGCGCTGGTATTACAAATCAGCAGAAAAAAATCAATTTTGGCAAGTCACAATAGGATACGTGTTATTAATTATTGTTCTGTTTTATATACGGTTATTTGTATTTCCAGAAAAACTATTTCAATATTTTGGTTGATGCCTTTTAATATAACCTATCGGTATGAGTGATTTAATGAATATATTAAAAAATAAAATTAAAGAACTTAACTCAACTCAAATTATTGAGTGGCGCAGGAAATGGAGTTTTTATGGTAGTGTCTTTGTTATTTTCATTAGTTTTTTGATTTTCACTTTTCTTGGTTACGAGCTAAAAGAGAAGGGAGATGAAGTATTGTGGAGATTTATTCCCTTTATATTGGTTACAATGGTTTCGTATCTGAGTATTTGTTGGTTTATGTATAAATCAAATGTTGTGCCAACATATGTTCGAGGTGCTTTTATTTTGGCTGTTTTTACTACTTGCTGGTGGATATTGTTTACTGCAGTAATGCTCAAGCAAGTTGTATGAAATTAATGGGGAAAATAAAATAGCTGTTGTAATAGGTTTTTGCTGTTGTGTGCAGGCTTTTCTTAGAGGGTGGTTAATTCATTATGTCTTTAGGAATAACTATTTTATTATATGCCTTTTTTGTGGTTGTTTCAGAAAATGCGAATAAATCTACTATTAACCCATGTGCTGTTAGCTTTTTATTTTCAATTGGATATTTTTTTGTTTCATTAATTTTCTTTCAGTATTTTGATTTTAAGAAAAAAATGAGTGATAAATATTTAATCGAGTATTTTATTGTTTTTATTTCAATGCATATTTACGGCTCTAGGTTGGTTTTTGACTCAATTAGCCTCCTATCAATAATGATAATGATCGTAAATGTTTTGTTCGGTTTGTTCTTTATTAAGAAAATTTCTTCTGATTGTAAGCGTGTGCCTAATATTGAAAAGTTTACAATGGGAGCATTTGGTGAATATCCAATTAGAACTGCAACTTCATTGGAAAAAGTGAAGCCATTAATATGGGTGATAGCGCTAATTCCTTTTGTTTCTTATCTAATATGGTTATAAATGAATTGTTGGTTAAATGTTTTAACAAATAATTGCATTAGTTTATATAGCTCATGGACTTTATATAGGCAGCATTCGCTACTCATATAGTTCTTACAGTGTTATATGTAGCTTTGTTAATTTCTATAGTTTTAGCATATTTATTTTTACTAATGTTATTAATAGCATAATGGCTAGATTTAAAGTTTTTTTAACAAATATGTATTGTTGCCATTACTCTATCGATAAAATTTGGCGTAATTAACTATGCAAGCCGTCATCATAAATTTATATTTATCCGTCATTCTCTGGTTTACATTATTTTATCTTTGGTACATGACTTGTCCGGTGGTGTCGGCAAAAGTTACCAGTGTCGATAGTGGTATTTTAGAAGGAATAGGAATTAGTCGTCCACGTAAATACCGACTGCTCAACTACTCTTATGAGTATCGCGGCGCGACATATCATTCAAGACGACAAGAGTTAATTACGGCTAGAGCATTTTCACTTGATGCCAAGGTTTATGATCTAATCCAAGTCCGAGTTTGTACATTGTTTCAGTCGTTGAGTTGTCCAAGCAGGATCTGGTTTGAGGCTAAAGTTATATTATTAAGCATCTTAGTACTAACTATTTTGGCATCGGTTATTAATGTGCTGCCCCCTCTGTGAATGAAAAATCATGCGGTAGAGTTTCTATTATCAACGGCTACGTGTTTATATGGATAAGTTGAAGCAAATATTCAATCAACGAGTCTAGGAACTTAAATCGACAGAATTGACTACTTGGAGAAGAAGATCAAGTTATTGCAAAAGAATGTTGATATGAAAAAATGTCCAACGTGTCATAGTAAGATTGGTTTCTTTAGAAAGCTTTTGTTTAATATCGATTCGGATGTCTGGCTAAGCTGTAAGGAGTGTGGTGGGGAACTGGTTGATCGCTCAAGGTTTTCTTTGCATTTGCTCTATACAGGGATTTTACTAACAATATTTTTTATGTCAGGAAGTTATATAACGGATTATAAAGCTCTAGTTTATTTTATTGAGTTTATTTGTGTGATATTTTTCTTTTATTTATTTTTACCTATTAGGAAAAATAAATAACAATTCTTGTTGTAGAAATTATTGCATCAGCACACTTTGCGAGTAAATTTACATGCAAAAAATAAATATTACATTCACAAAAACATATAAATGGATAACTTTCCTTTTCATTTTTTTAATTCAAGCAGGCGCTTTTCTGGAAGAGGAGTATATTGCGTGGATATCTGGCTTGTTGTTTTGCTTTTTTCTTACTGTATCTGATGAGAAAATTAAAGAACGACTTAAATTTCCATATGTTTCAGTCTACCTCTTGTTTTTATCGGTTTTTATAGCTGCTGCATGGGTAGATATGAAATTAGTTAACTAGCTTTTAAATGTTACTTTTTCTTAAAGAAAAAATATCTGGTAATTATTTTACATATGTGAAGTGATGATAGCGTAGCAAATAAAATGACAAAATTTGTGATCACCTTAAAAAGAAAGTGTGAGGTTTTTAGAGGAAGTAAAAGTTTATAGTTAAAAAAACCTTATAAATCATAGTGTTGAGGCCTCTTGCATCATCCTGAAAGTAGGGGGCGGCATAAATTGTACAAAATATCCCCAAATTCTTACTATACATTGACCCATCAATCATGAAGCCTCATAATCACGCCCGTTTAGTAGTACCTCTATGGTGACTTAGATGGGTCCCCTCGCAACAATAAGCCGTGAACCTGGTCAGGCCTGGAAGGGAGCAGCCACAGCGGTGGACTTGTGTGCCGGGGTGTGGCTTGTCTAGGTCGCCGCCTTAATTTTTACTTCCTCGTATTAAATTTATTTCGTCTTTTCCGGCCTTTTTGTTGCTATTTTGAGCAAGGAAAATCGCTCTTTTTGAGTTACAATATTCGCTTCAAATTAGGATTTTAGGGATTTACATGAGCTATCAAGTGCTTGCACGCAAATGGCGTCCTCGAGGTTTTGCTGAAATGGTGGGGCAGGAGCATGTCCTGCGCGCCTTAAGTAATGCTTTGGACAGCGGGCGACTACATCATGCCTTTTTGTTCACCGGTACACGTGGTGTTGGTAAAACTACGATTGCACGTATTCTTGCGAAATCGCTTAACTGTGAGGAAGGTATTAGTGCAACGCCTTGTGGACAATGTGCTACCTGTCAGGAAATTGATGAAGGTCGTTTTGTCGATTTAATTGAAGTTGATGCTGCTTCACGTACTAAGGTTGAAGATACGCGGGAACTGCTGGATAACGTACAGTACGCACCGACACGTGGTCGTTATAAAGTCTATTTGATCGATGAAGTTCACATGCTCTCGGGGCACAGCTTTAATGCCTTACTGAAAACATTAGAAGAGCCACCACCTCATGTTAAATTTTTATTGGCGACGACGGATCCACAAAAATTACCGGTAACCATTTTATCGCGTTGTTTACAGTTTAATTTAAGACGGATATCGATTGAACGAATTCAGTCGCACTTACAAGACATTTTAGAGAAAGAAGATGTCTCTTTTGAATCTGCTGCATTGTTTCAACTCGCACGTGCAGCAGATGGCAGTATGCGTGATGCTTTAAGCTTGCTGGATCAGGCTATCGCTTTTTCAAATGGCAAGGTTGACGATGCCGATGTACGTTTAATGCTAGGTAGTATTGAACAACATCATGTTTACGATTTGCTAGATGCCTTAGCGGAAAATAACGGACAACTGTTAATTCAACGCGTACAAGAACTCGCGCAACAAGCGCCTGATTATTCAGCGCTGCTTGCAGAAATTATTACCTGTTTACACTATCTGGCATTATTGAAACAAATTCCTGATGCCTATGAATATACAATGGGTGATGAAGAGCGTTTAGTAAAATTACAAACCATGCTGAGTGCCGAAGATATTCAATTGTATTATCAAATTGGTTTGAATGGTCGCCGTGATTTACCACTTGCCCCTGATCAACGCAATGGTCTTGAAATGGTTTTATTACGCATGTTGGCGTTTCGTCCTGACGACGGTGCAGTTAAAAATACGGTAAGTAAAACGAATACTTCGCAAACCACCGCAAATACTAATTCAGAAGTTAAAACGTATGAAAAATCAAAGCCTGTTGAAGCTAAGCGAGTAGAGGAACAATCAGCACCTGCTACACCTGTGCCGACAGCTAAAACAGAACAACTTGCCTCAACAACAAAACCATTAAATAAAACAAATTTGTCGGAATTATCCTTGTCTAATTGGCATGAAGTGATTTCATCATTAGATGCTGTGGGAATGTTAAAACAACTTGGTGAACATAGCGCATTTGTTAGGGTAGAAAACACAACATTATATTTGGCGGTAGCACCATCCCATGCTGCAATGTTAACGTCTGAAAGAGAACAACAATTACAGGAAAAATTATCGGATTATTTTTCAGTAAAAATTAAAGTTAGTATCGAAGCAACACAAGTTGAAACAGAAACACCGGCAGCACGAAGTGGCCGGCAACAACAAGAGCGTCAAGCTGAAGCAGAAAGCTCAATAGTGAATGATGATAATGTGAAAAATATTATGGATGCATTTAATGCTCATGTTGATATTGAATCGGTACAACCGATTGATTCATAAATTAAATATTAATTAAACAGTAAATATACGAGGTAGTATTATGAAAGGCGGAATCGGCAACCTGATGAAGCAAGCGCAAAAGATGCAGGAAGATATGCAAAAGGCGCAAGAAGAAATGGCAAATATTGAAGTAACGGGACAATCGGGTGGCGGCATGGTTTCTGTTGTTATGACGTGTCGACATGATGTTAAACGTGTTTCCATTGATGACAGTTTATTCGCTGATGATAAAGACATGCTGGAAGATTTAATTGCTGCTGCGGTTAACGATGCTGTACGGCAGGTTGAAAAAACATCGTCAGATAAAATGTCGGGTATGACGGCAGGCTTAAATCTTCCAGGTGGAATGAAGCTTCCATTTTAAAATATGTCCAGTAGTCCACTTGTAAACCAACTGATTGAAGCTTTACGTTGTTTACCCAGCGTAGGGCCAAAATCTGCACAGCGTATGGCGTATCATTTGCTTGAACGCGATCGTTCCGGTGCTGAAAATTTAAGCATGGTTTTAGATAAAGCTGTTAAAGAGGTTGGACATTGTGAACAGTGCCGTAGTTTAAGTGAACAAACAGTTTGCGATATCTGTGTTAGTTCAAAGAGAGATCGAACGGTTCTTTGTGTTGTTGAAACACCTTCCGATGTCCAGGTGATTGAGCAATCAGCAAATTATAAAGGTTTGTTTTTTGTTTTAATGGGGCATTTATCCCCTTTGGATGGAATTGGCCCTGAAGATATTGGTTTAGATATTTTAGCTCAGCGCCTTGACCAGGGCGAAATAAAAGAAGTGGTATTAGCAACGAACTTCACGGTAGAAGGTGAGGCAACGGCTCATTATATTAGCGAAATGGTTAACGCACGACAGATTACGGCAAGCCGTATCGCACATGGGGTGCCTGTTGGTGGCGAACTTGAATATGTTAACAGTAGCACGCTCTCCCACGCTTTTTCTGGGCGACAGATTTTTTAGTTATAATAATTTTTCCAAAACCTTTGTCGAATTAATACAAAGTGTTTTAAAAAAATTGTAACTTTTTTCTTCTATTTCACAGTTTGAAGAATGTCTATCTGCATAAAAAATTCCGTATGGCTTATTCTTTATGAAAATTGACATGGCGACAAAAGAATTTGTTGCTATCACTTTTTTAAAGCCAGCAGGGACAAGCGGCCAAAATTTTTCATGGTTTGATTCATTAATTGAAACAGCTTTATTTTTTTGAAGTAATAAAGAAAAAATATTTTTACCATCAAGCTTAATTTCAAAATGGTTAAAGATGGGATCGTTTTCAGTACCTTTTAAACTATGACTTTGTAGTGCTTTTTCTTCTTTATTGTATAAATAAAAAGCGACACGGTTTAGACCTATGCCGTCATGCATTGCTGACACTGCTTGTTGGATAAATTCATCGCCAGTTAAGTCTTCTTGCGAGGTAGTAGACATCATTTTTACAGCATCACGTAAAACGTCTAGTTGTGGCATTAAGCAAATTGCGGCATCACTTTCTTCGTCTGTCTTATCTACTATTTCTTCTTTTATAATGAGCGGTAATAGACGTGCTGGCGGAGGCGTATCATACTGTGGTATTTCTCTCGCGATCTCAGCGGCGATAACATGTGTTCTGGCTATCGTTTGGTTAACTGTTTCGCCCATCCACTCAGCAATTTCTTCTTGTATTTTAAATGTATGCTCGCTAAACCAGCCTTCATAAGAAATATTTCGTGCAAGTTGTACTGCTAACATAATGCCGTAAGCTCTGGGAAATTTCGCATTTTCCGTGTGTAAGGTCTCAATGACCAATGAAGGAAACTTTAATCTTTCGGCAATTTTGAGTGTGAGTTCATTCAAGGTAAACCCCAAAACCATGTTTTGGGCTGTTTCAGATGCAATGTGTTCTTCTGTTCTTAAGGTGGCTATTCGGTCCAGAAGTTCAGGCGCATGAACGGCTATAACCATTTCACCTAAAAAATGTAATTGAGCAGCAGCAAAAACTTCGTCTGGTGTCATATCTCTACGCCGCGCTGCTGCATCTGTAGCAAATCGTGCCGCATGATAGGCCCTGTCAAAGGTTGCTAATAACCTGATTTTTGATTTTTGATCGAGAACATCACCTACTGCAGGCAAGGCGTCGGGTAATTTTGTGAGCTGATCTGTGCCCATTAATCTGAAAGCTTGATTTACATGCGTTATTTCACTGGACAACCGTCCTTTTGAACGGTTATTGGCTGTGCGTAAAACGTGGATAACTAAACCGGGATCGCGTTCAACAACATGGGTAATTTCCTTTACGGGAATATCTTCTTTTCGACACAGGCTTCTTAATTCTGCGATGGTGTGCTTCAGTACTGGTATAGAATTATTCTGTGCCAGCTTAACCCACTTGTTTAATTTTTTATTTACCATTTATGACTCAAGGTATTCATTAGCTTCTATTAAAATGTATTTTCCGCTTTTTTATTGTGCCAATTAACTAAAAATGCCTAATATAAAAGCAATTAAATTACTTAAAATATATATCGGTCAGTTCAATAATTTTCTAAAGTAAATATCGTTATTGGTCGATACAAATTACAGCGATATCGAAGTTTTGGTATGAATTAATCTATTTTTGACAAATTTTAGGGTTTATTGAGTGACATGAAATTTATAATTGGGCTTGTTATTACTTGTGCTTGTATTATCACAGGCTATCTCGCCGCTGGTGGTGTTCTTGGAGCTTTATGGCAACCTTTTGAAATCCTTATTATCTTGGGTGGTGCAATCGGTGCTTTTATTGTTGCATATCCTGCTACAGTTGTTTTCGGTACGCTCAAAGGTATCTTAGGTTTATTCAAGGGACAAAAGTATAAAAAAGAGACCTATATGGAATTATTAGGTTTAATGTTTAATCTTTTTTCCAAAGCACGAAAAGAAGGTTTAATGGCGCTTGAAGCCGATATTGAAGAGCCTCATGACAGTGATATTTTTAAGGCCGCAACCAAAATTTATGCAAACCATCATTTAGTTGACTTCATTTGTGATTATTTACGGCTAATGGTAGGCGGAAATATGAATGCCTTTGAATTAGAAGCATTAATGGATCTTGAGTTAGAGACACATCATCATGAAGCGGAAGCACCTAGTCACGCATTGCAAAATATGGCCGATGGTTTACCGGCTTTTGGTATTGTTGCAGCGGTAATGGGGGTTGTTATCACGATGGGCTACATCAGTGAGCCGCCTGAAGTGTTAGGCCACCATGTTGGTGCTGCATTGGTCGGTACGTTTATGGGGATTTTGATGGGCTATGGTTTTGCTGGTCCAATGGCAGCATCTATGGGGGAGCAAGCGAAAGAAGAAGGACTCATCTTTGGTTGTGCAAAAACGTGCATTATTGCGACACTGAATGGTTATACCCCTCAAATTGCGGTTGAGTTTGGACGTAAAGCATTAACCAGTGATTTAAGACCAAGTTTTATAGAGCTTGAAGAATATGTTAAGGGACAAAAATAACTTTTGTTAATACCAATAATTAAAAAAGACGATTAAGTGGCAGACGATAAAAAACAACCCATAGTTATCAAGAAAATCGTCAAGGGTGGCGGTCATCATGGTGGTGCATGGAAGGTGGCTTACGCAGATTTTGTAACTGCAATGATGGCTTTTTTCCTTTTGCTTTGGTTATTGGGTATTAGTGATGAAGCTATGCGCGGTGGCATCTCCGATATGTTTAAGGCCCCCTCACCCTTAATAGGTCCCGGCGGTGCAAGTACCAGTATGATTAAGTTAGGTGGTACTAAAGAAATTCCACATGGTGAAGGTGAAAAACTTAACAAACAATCTGATAATGAAAGACAAGAGATTATTATTGCGGCAGAAGAAAAACTTGCAGAAAATTTAAAATCAAAAGCGATAAAAGATCTTGGTGATGGTGGGAAAGAATCATCTGATTCAGCCGCGAAAGAAGTGGTCTTGCTGGATCAACTTTTGATTACGTTAAAAAAGAGTATTGAAAAAAGTGAAACTCTTAAAGAATTTAAAGATCAATTATTGTTAGAAATAATGCCAGAAGGTTTACGTATTCAAATAATTGATAAAGAAAAACGCCCTATGTTTTCATCTGGCAGTGAAAAATTAAAACCTTATGCCAGAGTCATTTTACAAGAAGTTGCTAAAACGCTAGCAAAACATCCTAAGAATAAAATCAGTATTACGGGGCATACCGATGTTTCAGCATTTGGCAAAGGAATTATTGAGTATGAAACGGTTGATGGTGAAGTACTTAGAAAACAATATAGTAATTGGGAATTGTCTGCAGATCGGGCAAATGCCGCAAGACGACAACTTGTTAAAGGTGGATTACCTGATCAGCAAATAGGGCGAATTGTTGGGTTAGGATCTACGGTATTGTTTGAAAAAGACAATTCACGCAGCGCAACAAATAGACGTATTAGTATTATTGTTATGAAAAAAGAGACACTGGATTCGATTAGAAAGAATGAAGGTAAGGTGGAACCTAAATCAGCTAAAAAATAAATATTTAATATCGTGTTTCGTTTAGCGATTCAATAATTCGTTTACAGCTTTTCCAACGTTGCTGACTAATTTTATTTTCCTCTAATGCTTTTAATAATGCGCAACCAGGTTCATTGTTGTGAGTACAATTTCTAAATTTACAACTGCCAAGATAACTTCTAAACTCCTTAAAACCATAAAAAACATCCTGTTCAGATAGCTTTGTTAAGCCAAATTCGCGTACTCCTGGTGAGTCGATAATATATCCCTGTTCATCCTCTAATGGATAAAGATAGGCTGTGGTTGTGGTATGCTTTCCTTTACCCGTTGCTTCAGAAATATCACCAATACGCGCATCTGATTTGAGAAGCGTGTTAATTAACGATGATTTTCCAACACCCGATTGACCAACAAAAATATTATTATTGTCCTTTAATAGTGTTTTTAGTGAGTCAAGACCGTGTTCTTGTTTGGCGCTGGTACAAATAACGGCGTAACCAATGTCTTGATAAATTTTTAGACGTTGTTTTAAATCTGAAAATTCTTTTTCACTAAATAAGTCTGTTTTATTGAGCAAAATAATTGGCTTTAACTTGCTATTTTCTGATGCTACAAGGTACCGATCAATTAAACCTTCATTCAATTCCGGTTTGTTTGCAACAACAATAAAAACCTGATCAATGTTTGCAGCAATTATACGTAAGTTACCGTTGATATCGGGACGTTGTAATATTGAGTGACGTTCTTCGATGGAGGTAATAACGCCTGCATTGATATCTTCTTCTTGCCAAAGAACAGTATCACCACAAACAACTTGACCGACTGATTTACGTTGCTGGCATTGTATTAGTTTTCTATTTTTGGCTTTAACTAAAGTGTAGCGTCGATATGTTGCTATGACTGTACCTTGATGTTGTACGATTTCATTCATACTTTAAAGTTGTTCAATGTGGGCTGCACAAATGAAGTCATAGAGAGTGATGCCATTTACTGAGTGTGTCTGGTAATGGATTGTGCATGTATTATAAGAAAACTCAATATAAGGATGGTGGTTTTCCTGTTTTGCAATTTCTGCTGCAGCATTAATGAAATTAAGAGTGTCATCATAGTTGTTAAATGTGAAATGACGAGATATTTTTTGTTCGTCAGTAGAGATGAGCCAAAACGGGAATTCATCAAGGCAAGTACTAAGTTGTTGTTTAGTCAACAGTTGAGCTGTGCCTACATTTTTACAATGTTGTTTATGAAGTTTGGAAATATCTTGGTTCACTAAGTTTATTTCTTATATTTATAAAAAGTGTTATTTAGGTACTCAACAACATCATTAACATGTTCTTCTGGCCAGGGTACTCCCAGGCTATCACGACAGCGTTTCACTTGTTTTATTAAGGCGGGATAGGTTTCTATTCGCTTATGTTCTCGTGTATAAATGCTTGTACCGTTGCCACCCTGTAGATCAATATGACAGCTTGTACAGTTTGCATCATGTAGCTCCTTGCCATTATTTATATTGGCATTTACGGGATTAGCTAAAAAAATGAAACTAGCAATAAGGCTAAAGTAAGCAAGTAAACGATTCATCATTTTTAACATCCTTGATTGCGTATAAATTTTAACCTATTTTAGCTGATAAATGCGCAACACGCACGGGTGCAGGAGGATGAGAGTCGTGAAATGCAGAATACAATGGATCAGGTGTTAATGTATTGGCATTATCACGGTAAAGTTTTACTAATGCTGTGATCAATATTTCGGGCTTACTTTGTTCTGAAGCAAAGTCATCTGCTTCAAACTCATGTTTTCGACTTAGAAAAGACATTATTGGCTGCAGGTAAATGCTAAATAGGGGCATTACCATACTAAATAAAATTAATGCCATATAAGTTGATGCGTGGCTGACCCCCAGGGTGTGATAAAAAGCATCTTGCTTAATTAACCAGGCCAATATGGCTAGACCTGCAAGCGTAATAATGGCATTTAAAATAAGTCCCTTGCGAACGTGGTGATGTTTGAAGTGACCAAGCTCATGTGCCAGTACAGCCTCAACTTCATTAGGTTCTAATGTCTCAAGTAAGGTATCAAAAAAGACAATGCGTTTGTTTTTCCCTAAGCCTGTGAAGTAAGCATTACCATGGCTTGAACGCTTTGAACCATCCATAACAAAAATGCCATTGCTGGCAAAACCACAGCGATCCATGAGTGCTGTAATGCGTTCGCGCAACACTTCATCTTCTAAGGGTAAAAATTTATTAAAAAGAGGAGCAATAAAGGTTGGGAAAATCCATGATACTAAAAGCCCAAAACTTAGCAGTGCTGCCCAAACATAAATCCACCAAAGTGGAGATGCATCTTGCATTAACCATAATATTCCGGCAACTAAAGGCACTGCAAGTACGAGAGTAAGCATTGTTTGCATCAGCATATCTTTGACAAACTGTGTCGCAGTCATGCGGTTAAAGCCAAAACGTTGCTCGATTTTAAATGTACGATAAAGCGTGAAGGGTAAATCTATTATTGCAGAAATAAGCAAAACGCCAAAGATAACGAAAAGCCCTGTAATAATTTCACTATAACCAAGGCTGCGTACAAAGGTATCCATCCAATTTAAGCCTCCACCTAATGTCCAGGCAAGTAACAAAATTGAGCCATAAAAAAGTTCAACTTTATTAACAGCGAGCTTTGCTTTTGTATAATCAGCAGCTTTTTGATGTTGTTCTAAAGTAATTTGTTTGGAAAAGGCATCGGGTACGGCTGCTCTATTTTTGGCCACTTCATTTGTTTGACGATTGGATAGCCAAAGTTGAAGAATTAGAGATAAAAGTAGAGCAAGAACAAATAAAATACTGAGTGTTTCCATAATTACCACTATATTATTTAAATTAGGATCGGCAGGCAGGTTAGCCTTTGCTAGAATGATTATCAAGTCAAAAATACACGAATAGGGCGAATCAGGATTGTCGTAATATTCATAATATAAAGGATAATTTTATCATGGTGAACGAAAATAATTTAATCTGGATCGATCTCGAAATGACGGGATTAGACACGCAGAATGACGTTATTATTGAAATTGCGACAATTGTGACAGATAGCGAGTTAAATGAGTTGGCTGAAGGCCCAATGTTAGCAATCCACCAAAGTGACGAAATTATGTCTGGCATGGATGACTGGAATACCAGGCAGCATGGTGGTTCAGGTTTAACTGAACGGGTTAAGAAAAGCCCATTAAGTGTGTCAGATGCAGAGCAACAAACGCTTGAATTTTTACGAAAGTATGTGCCTAAAGGCGCTTCACCTATGTGTGGCAATAGTATCTGTCAGGATAGACGCTTTATGGCGCGTTTAATGCCGGAACTGGAAGACTTCTTCCTATACCGAAATCTTGATGTTAGTACCCTAAAAGAACTGGCAAAACGTTGGGCTCCGGATGTTGCAAAAGGCGTTGTAAAATCAGGTGCACACCTTGCTCTGGATGATACCCGTGACTCAATCAATGAGTTACGTTATTACCGTGAGCAACTCTTTAAACCTTTCAAGTAGTTTTATTCTCTCCTCAGTTTACGAGAAGTGAAGTATTTGCTTCTCGTTATTTCTATAGTCTATATATAGGCTATAAATTGATATGAAGCAGTATCAATTCAGTGTCTTTTCATAAGGTCATGAATTTGTCGGTTGTATCTTTGAAAAATCGTCAATGCATTGGCACACGGAAAAATACATCTTTTAACTTATTGTTTTAAATAGCTTTACTTTATATTTTTAACGCTGGTATGTGTTTTGCATTATGTAAAATAAGATAAATACTTGCGTCAATTATAAGTGTAGGGCCGCGCATACGAAGGAATTAAAAATGGCAGATGAACTAGAGCTTGATGTAGAAGAACCGAAAAAAAGTAAATTAGTGCTGATTATTGCAATAGTAGGTGTTGTCTTATTATTGGGAGGTGGTGCAGCCTGGTTTTTCTTGAGTGGTGATGGTAACGACTCTACTAAAGAAAGTGAAAAAGTTGATACCAGCAAATTGCCTCTACATTACTTGACTTTGACACCAGAATTTGTTGTTAATTTTGGCCCTGGTTCAAGAGTGCGTTATTTACAAGTTGATGTACAAGTTGCAACAAGGGATGAGGCTGCTTTAGAAACACTGGCGATATATAAGCCTGTTATTCGAAATGATATTTTAGTTCTACTTAGTGGCTTGTCATTCGAGGAGCTTAGCCAGGAGACAGGAAAACTTGCTTTACAAAAGAAAATATTAAACACAATAAATAAAGTGGTGGTGTCTACGAAACAGAAGACACCAGCCGCTAAAACCAAAGGTAGCGGAGCTACAGCATCAGGGGATGATGAAGTTGTAAAAGGCCCCATTGAAAATATTTATTTCACTAGTTTTATTATGCAGTAAGGAATAAAAATGTCCGCGAATGAACTGTTATCACAAGATGAAATTGATGCACTGTTACACGGTGTTGATGATGGTGATGTAGAAACAGAAAATGACCTTGAGTTACAGGATGGTGTTGCTCGTGAATTTGATTTTGCAGCGCATGATCGCATTGTTCGAGGTCGTCTACCAACACTTGAAATGATTAATGAACGTTTTGCGCGCAGTTTTCGCATAAGTTTATTCAACATGCTTCGACGTTCAGCTGAAATTTCAGTGAGCGGTGTACAGATGGTGAAATTTTCTGAGTATGTACAAAGCATGTTTGTACCAACGAGCTTAAATATTGTAAAGATTCACCCATTACGCGGCTCTGCATTATGTGTATTTGATCCAAAACTTGTTTTTATTCTTGTTGATAATTATTACGGCGGCATTGGTCGTCATGCAAAAATTGAAGGGCGTGAATTTTCAGCAACAGAGCAGCGTGTAGTGAGTATTGTTT
>Ga0316207_10001263_pt1 | contig 32182 bp, 31 predicted proteins | sample 6weekpyrite_MG_FD_204943 | JGI IMG/M metagenome (GOLD analysis project Ga0316207, IMG submission 204943) | Microbial mat bacterial communities from mineral coupon in-situ incubated in ocean water Damariscotta River, Maine, United States -... | ecosystem: Environmental > Aquatic > Marine >...
TCCCGCGTGGCATGAAATTCGATTTCCGGCCAGCGTTCCTGGATCAGTTGCAGATTCACCCGCGTCGGGGCGATGTAGGTGAGGCTGTTGGAGGAGTCCAGCGCCAGGTTCTCGGCGGCTTTCTTCCTGAATTCTGCCAGCATCACTTCATCATCACAGGTTACCCAGCGTGCTGCCTGCACGTTCACCGCTTCAAACGAACATTCCACGTTGTACTCGTGTTTCAGGCGAAAAGCGACTACATCAAACTGCAATACACCAACCGCACCGACGACCAGATCATTGTTGGTCAGGGGTTTGAAAAGTTGCGACGCGCCTTCTTCGCTGAGTTGATCCAGACCTTTTTGCAAAGCCTTCATTTTTAGCGGATCGCGCAGGCGTACGCGGCGAAACAGTTCCGGGGCGAAATTGGGGATACCGGTAAACTTGAGTTCCTCGCCCTGGGTAAAGGCATCACCGATGCGGATGGTGCCGTGGTTATGCAGGCCAATAATGTCGCCGGGCCAGGCATTTTCCACATGCTCACGCTCGCTGGCCATGAAGGTCAGGGCATTCGCAATCTTCACATCTTTGCCGATGCGCACATGGCGCATTTTCATGCCTTTTTCATAATGCCCGGAACAGACGCGTAAAAAGGCGATGCGATCCCGGTGTTGAGGATCCATATTCGCCTGTATTTTGAAGACAAAACCACTAAAGGCCTCTTCTTCCGGCTGCACCTCCCGCTGCTGCGTACTACGCGGCAGCGGGGCGGGAGCGTATTTGACGAAATAGTCCAGCAGTTCCTCGATGCCAAAGTTGTTGATAGCCGAGCCGAAAAAGACCGGGCAAAGTTTGCCTGCAAGAAAGGCGTCCAGCTCAAATTCATGGCTGGCGCCCCTGACCAGCTCAATTTCTTCACGCAGTTCCTCCGCTGCAGCACCCAGCACCTCATCCAGCTTGGGGTTGTCCAGCCCCTGGATGACTTCACCCGTCTGGATCTTGCCGCCGTGGGTCGCGCTGTAGAGGTGAATGCTGTCGTTATAAAGATGGAACACGCCCTTGAAACCCTTGCCCATACCGATGGGCCAGGTTACCGGCGCACATTGGATATTGAGAATGGATTCCACCTCATCCATCAACTCGATGGGATCGCGCCCTTCCCGATCCAGCTTGTTAATGAAGGTCAGGATCGGGGTAGTGCGCAGACGGCAGACTTCCATCAGCTTGATGGTGCGCGCTTCGACGCCCTTGGCCGAGTCAATGACCATCAGCGCCGAATCCACCGCCGTCAGGGTGCGATAGGTATCTTCGGAAAAGTCCTCATGCCCCGGCGTATCCAGCAGATTGATAATTTTCTCTTTATAGGGGAACTGCATCACCGCCGAGGTGACGGAAATGCCGCGCTCTTTTTCCATCGCCATCCAGTCGGAAGTGGCATGGCGATCAGCCTTGCGTCCTTTGACCGTTCCCGCCTGCTGGATGGCGCGTCCGTAGAGCAGCAACTTTTCGGTCAGGGTGGTTTTGCCAGCATCAGGGTGGGAAATAATGGCGAAAGTACGCCGACGATCGATTTCTTCGGTTAAGGATGACATGGGAACTTCTGAATGCTCGAAAAAAGCGGCAATTCTAGCAGATTCAGCCGGAAACAGCGCTATGCCTGTTCAACTGACCCAGGCTCCAGGGTCATGATCAGCGCATCTTCCCGCTGGCCGTTCTCTGCCGGATAATAATTCGGACGCCGCCCGACCTCACTGAAGCCCAGCGAGACGTACAGCCGAATAGCCGCATAATTGTCAGGGCGCACTTCCAGATACACGGTTTCGGCCTGCCATTTTCTTGCCAGTCTGAGCATGAAATTCATAATCATGCGCGCATATCCCCGGCGCTGAAAATTCGGATCCACACAGAGGGTGAGAATATGCGCCTCACCCGGACCCAGCGCCATCACGCAGTAGCCGACGAATTTACCCTTTTCACGGTAAACCCAGCAACTGTAACCAACCTTGATGCAGTCGGCAAAAATACCCCGGGTCCAGGGAAAAGGGTAGACCGCGGTTTCTATCGCCATCACCTCGTCAAGATCGTCCATTCGCATAGGCGCCATGCCTTCATGCTGCGACTTAACCACCGCACTCATGAGGCAGCCGACTCCAGCGTTTTTTTCGCCAGCAGCAAATCCTCCCAGCTTTTGCGTTTTTCCAGCGGAGAACGCAACAGATAAGCCGGATGATAGGTCACGATCACCGGTGTTGGCGTCATATCAATATAGTGCAGCCTGCCCCGCAGACGTCCGAGACTGGTGTTGGTCTGGAGTAGATTCTGGGCGGCGATGCGCCCCAGCGCCAGGATCACCTTCGGCTGAATCAGCTGAATCTGACGCTGCAGCCAGGGCATACAGTGCGCGACTTCTTCTGCTTTCGGATCCCGGTTTTGCGGCGGGCGACACTTGAGAATATTGGCGATGTAGACATCCTCTCGATCGAGATCGAGCGCCCGCAACATGGCGTTGAGCAGTTGCCCGGCGCGCCCAACAAAAGGCTCACCCTGACGATCTTCATCCGCACCGGGCGCCTCGCCGATGATCAACCAGTCGGCATTGCGGTTGCCAACGCCGAAGACGGTCTGAGTGCGCGTCTGATGCAGATCACACAGGCGGCATTCAGCAACACGGGTTTGTAGTGCGTCCCAGTCCAGACTCCATACGTCATTGTCCCGGCGAGGTTCGTGTTGAGGGGATTCCTGTTGAGGGGTTTCGCCCTTCATACCCAGGGGCTCTACCCATCCTACGGTCTGAGGTTCCGCCAACGCTGCGTCTTTAGGCAACCAGACATCGATGCCCATGGCATCGAGACAGGCCTTTTGTCTGGTGGTAAGGTTTGTCATAAATAGCTCGTTAAATCATTGACAAGGGAACACGCGTTTATGCCGTGTTGGGCTTCACTTTGTTCTGCCCAACCTACAAGGGGGGTTCCTCGTCCCTCGTCCCTCGTCCCTCGCCACTCGTCCCTGACGGGAGATGTTACACATCTCCCGTCTGTGGATGCGAACGCGCTTCCGGCTCCATGATCTTGTTCAGGGCGTTGACATAAGCCCTGGCCGAGGCGATAACGATATCCGTATCCGCCCCCTGCCCATTGACGATACGTCCGCCTTTTTCCAGGCGCACGGTAACCTCGCCCTGCGAATCAGTGCCGGTGGTGATATTATTCACCGAATACAGCAGCAGTTCGGTGCCGCTGTTCATAATCTTCTCGATCGCCTTGAAGGCCGCATCCACCGGCCCGCTGCCTTCGCTGGTGCTTTCTTTTTCCTCGCCATCCAGATCGATAGAGATTGTGGCCACGGGGGTTTCGCCGGTTTCCGAACAGACTTTCAGCGCCACCAGTTTTACCCACTCATTACCGGCCTCGACGCTGGCCTCGGTGACCAACGCCTGCAGATCATCATCATAGATTTCATGCTTCTTGTCGGCCAGCTCCTTGAAGCGGGAAAATGCTTCGTTCAACTCGGACTCGGACTTGAATTCCACGCCCAGCTCTTTCAGCCGTGTGCGAAACGCGTTGCGCCCGGAATGCTTGCCCAGCACCATGCGGTTGGTGGTCAGGCCCACATCTTCGGCGCGCATGATTTCGTAAGTCTCGCGATGCTTGAGCACACCATCCTGATGAATACCGGACTCATGGGCAAAGGCGTTGGCGCCGACGATGGCCTTGTTGGGCTGCACCGCAAAACCGGTAATGCCGGACACCAGCCGGGAACAGCTCATAATCTGAGTGGTATCCAGATGATCGACCGAGCAGGGGAAAATATCGCGGCGGGTTTTCACCGTCATCACCACTTCTTCCAGCGAGGCGTTGCCGGCGCGTTCGCCCAGACCGTTGATCGTGCATTCCACCTGACGCGCGCCATTCATCACCGCCGCCAGCGAGTTGGCGGTCGCCAGGCCGAGATCATTGTGACAATGCACCGAGAATATCGCCCTGTCCGAGTTGGTAATGCGTTCACGCAGGTTGTGGATCAATGCGCCGAACTGCGAGGAAATGTTATAGCCCACGGTATCGGGAATGTTCACTGTCGATGCCCCCGCATCAATCACCGCTTCCAGCACCCGACAGAGAAAATCCAGATCCGAACGCCCGGCGTCTTCCGGTGAAAACTCCACATTATCGGTATACTGACGCGCCTTTTTCACCGCCCGCACCGCCTGTTCCAGCACCTGCTCCGGACTCATGCGCAACTTGCTTTTCATGTGGATAGGCGAGGTGGCGATAAAGGTATGAATGCGGCCTGAGTTAGCGGGTTTCAGTGCTTCACCGGCACGCTCAATGTCCTTGTCCAGGGCTCGCGCCAGACCACAGACGGTGCTGTCTTTTACCGCCTCGGCCACGGCTTTCACCGCTTCAAAATCACCCACGCTGGCAATCGGAAAACCGGCTTCAATCACATCCACACGCATTTTTTCCAGCGCCCGGGCGATGCGCACCTTTTCATCCATGGTCATGGACGCACCGGGGCTTTGCTCACCATCACGCAAGGTGGTGTCAAAAATAATCAGTTTATCGGCTGTCGTACTTGTCTCTGACATTTCAAATCTCCTGCACGGCCGTCATTATGACATGCGCAGCCGCGAAAGCTAACACTCTCATTATTATGAGATAAAACAGAAATTGGGGTTATGTGCGCGTATTCCCGCGCGAGAATTAGATAGTTGCCCGGCCGGGCAGCAGTTGCAGAGATAGCAGACAAAAGAAGGTTGACGCCGCCCCGTGCGGGGCAGAGTTCATCATGATTTGATTGGTGTAATTGCAAGTCATCATTATTCGTCTTCTCTGGGGAGCAACTATAGCGGCAATCCATTCACTTTTCAAAGTCATCGGCGCTATTTTTTTTCTCCGCCTCGTCGCCATCCCCATTAGCATCCTCAGCGTGCTGACTCTCACTGCTACGTTGGGCGCGGCGCTCACCCCGTCGCTGGCGCAGCAGCATCAGGGTCCAGACCGGACCTGACAGGGCATAGAGTAAAAATACGGAAAACAGAATAACCGGCGGATCGTAGGACACCAGGACGATGATAAGCACGATCAACAGGATGCTGACGAAAGGCACGCGATCCTTGATATTCACGCCTTTGAAACTGTGATAACGCACATTGCTGACCATCAGCAGACCGACCAGCAGGGTCAGGGTCCAGGCCGCCAGGTTCATGGCCTTGCCCTGCAGGCCATAATCATTGCCCACCCAGACCAGCCCGGCCACGATGGCCGCCGCCGCAGGGCTGGCCAGCCCCTGGAAATAACGCTTGTCGGCAATCCCCACCTGGGTATTAAAGCGCGCCAGTCGCAGGGCCGCACCCGCAGTGTATATGAAGGCGGCCAGCCAGCCGGCCTTGCCCATCCCGGACAGCGCCCACTGGTACATGACCAGCGCCGGCGCCAGGCCAAACGAGACCATATCAGAAAGACTGTCGTATTCGGCCCCAAAATCAGTCTGCGTATTGGTCAGGCGCGCCACCCGGCCATCGAGACCATCAAGCAGCATGGCGATAAAAATAGCAGCAGCTGCCGGTTCGAAACGGCTCTGCATGGCCGCAACAATAGCGTAAAAGCCGGAGAACAGGGCTGCCGTGGTAAACAGGTTCGGCAGCAGGTAGATGCCTCGGCGGCGATGCGGTTTTTTTCTGCGCTCAGTCATGGGCAGGAGCATAACCTGTTTTGCAAATAGAGATAAGCCACTTAATCCAGGTCTTGTGCACGGTGAATGAACTGAGCAAGGATGGATTCCCCGCCACAAACTCTGTCACCCACCTTAACCTGCGCCGGGGAGTCCGCCGGCAGATAAACATCCAGTTGTGCGCCCAGCGGAATATAGCCGCAGCGCCGCCCCTGGCCGACACGATCCCCGGTCGAAAGATAGCAGGCAATGCGACCAAAAAACCGACCGGAGTGCAGGGCCAGCACCACGTCATCTTCTTCGTCGGTCTGCAACCAGACCGCATGCGCATGGCCACTGCCATGGGGAATGGTTTCCCCCATCCAGTGCTGGATAACATTTCCCTCGGTTACGCTGCGCAGGGTAAAAGCGCCGGACAACGGCATACGGATACCGATTTTCAGTGACTCACGCGAGAGATAGGGATCCTTGGTGACTTCCACCGCAATAATCTTACCATCCACCGGGGCTACGACACCCAGTGGCGAAGCCGGCGTGCTACGCTGTGGATCTCGTAGCAACCAGCCCAGCGCCACCACCAGCAGCCAGGCAGGCCAGCTATTCCCCGCAAAATAAATCTGCAGCAGCAACGCGCCGATAACGGCAGCAATGAGCAGGGGCATGCCCTCTCTGGCGATGGATGAGTGCTGGCTTACCGGCATGGCCGACAGTCTATGGCTAGTTGATTATCTGGAAAAGTAACGGCCCGTGTTTATAACACAGGCCGTTCTGTCTGTTTACTAGTTTTTGCTGGTATCGACGATTTTTTCGATCCAGGGCATCATCTTGCGCAGTTTTGCACCCACCTGCTCGATAGGATGCTCAGCATTCAGCCGGCGATGCGCGGTCATCTCGGGATAGTTAGCCTGTCCTTCCAGAATGAAGCGCCTGGCATACTCGCCGGTCTGGATATTATGCAGGGCTTCTTTCATCGCCCAGCGACTTTCATCATTAATGACCCGGGGACCGGTGACATATTCACCGTATTCGGCGTTATTGGAGATGGAGTAATTCATATTGGCGATGCCGCCTTCGTACATCAGGTCGACGATCAGCTTGAGTTCATGCAGACATTCAAAATAGGCCATTTCCGGTGCATAACCGGCTTCCACCAGGGTTTCAAAACCGGCCTTGACCAGTTCCACCGCGCCGCCACAGAGCACCGCCTGTTCACCGAACAGATCGGTTTCAGTTTCATCCTTGAAGCTGGTTTCAATAATGCCGGTGCGACCACCGCCAATAGCAGAAGCATAAGACAGGGCAATGTCTTTCGCTTTGCCGGTTGCATCCTGGAATATGGCGATCAAGTCCGGAATACCGCCACCCTTGACGAACTCGGTACGCACGGTATGCCCCGGCGCCTTGGGTGCAATCATGATCACATCCAGATCCTTACGCGGCACAATCTGGTTATAGTGAATACTGAAACCGTGGGCAAAAGCCAGTACCGCACCCTGCTTCAGGTTGGGTTCAATATCCTGTTTGTAAAGCTGTGACTGGAATTCATCCGGCGTCAGCACCATGACCAGATCCGCAGCCTTGACCGCCTCGGCAGTATCCTTAACCGTCAGGCCTGCGTTTTCGGCCTTGACCACCGAAGCGGAACCGGCGCGCAGGGCAACGGTGACATCAACACCGGAGTCCTTGAGGTTGTTGGCGTGGGCGTGCCCCTGGGAACCGTAACCAATGATGGCTACTTTCATACCCTTGATGATGGAGAGATCACAATCTTTATCGTAATAGATATTCATTAAACTGTTCCTGTATCTGTTATAAAATAATTTTTTTAATTCCTGCGGGATTAATTCCCCACCGCTTGCAATAACTCGTCATTCCGGCGGAAGCCGGAATCCAGTCACTATCTCACTGCCTCTAGACTCCGGCATTCGCCGGAGTGACGAAAAATAGTTAGACTGGTTTTTTCTAATACCCCGAACGAAGCTTGCTAAGGGTAGCTTATTCGAATCACACCCGCAGGGATTTGCTGCCCCGCGTAATTCCTGTCGCACCCGAACGCACCGTCTCGAGGATGCTGCTCTGATCAATCGCACCTAAAAAGGCGTCCAGCTTGTCACCGGAGCCGGTCAGCTCGATCACATAGGTCTTGTCAGTCACATCCAGCACACAGCCATTGAAAATATCCGCTATGCGTTTAAGCTCTTCGCGTTGCTCGGGGCTTGCTGCCTGCACCTTGACCATCATCAGTTCACGTTCGATATGCACGCCATCGCTGATGTCGGCCAGCTTGACGATATCAATCAGCTTGTTGAGCTGTTTCTTGATTTGTTCGATCACATTGTCCGAACCCCGGGTCACCAGCGTCATACGTGACAACGACGGATCTTCCGTCGGCGCGACAGTCAGGGATTCGATATTGTATCCGCGAGCGGAAAACAGGCCGGCCACACGCGACAGCGCACCGGCTTCGTTTTCCATTAATAGTGAAATGATATGACGCATCTCAGGCTAACTCTCTTTCTTCCATTTCATGATGTCCCTTACCGGCGGCAATCATGGGGTAAACATTTTCAGTCTTATCAGTGATAAAGTCCATGAACACCAGACTGTCTTTCATGGCGAAGGCTTCTTTCAGCGCACCTTCCACATCTTCCGGCTTTTCGATACGCACGCCGACATGGCCATAGCTTTCCGCCAGCTTGACAAAATCCGGCAGCGCATCCAGATAGGAATGCGAATAGCGGCTTTCGTAGAAAAATTCCTGCCACTGACGCACCATGCCCATGTAACGATTATTCAGGCAGATAATCTTCAGCGGTAGATCATACTGGCGTGCGGTGGACAGCTCCTGAATACACATCTGGATACTGGCCTCGCCGGTGACACAGGCAACCGTCGCATCACGATGCGCCAGCTGCACGCCTATCGCCGCCGGCAGGCCGAAGCCCATAGTGCCCAGACCACCGGAATTGATCCAGCGACGGGGTTTGTCGAACTTGTAGAACTGCGCGGTAAACATCTGGTGCTGACCCACATCCGAAGTCACAAAAGCATCACCCCCTGTGACTTCATAGAGCTTTTCAAGCACGTACTGAGGCTTGATCAGGTCACTGCCGCGATCATATTGCAGGCAATTTCTGTCACGCCACTTGCCAATCTGCGCCCACCATTTTTTCAGCGCAGCCGCATCATTCTGTTTCTTGCTGGCATCCAGTTCCCGAGTCAGATCACTGACAACCTGCTTGATATCACCGACGATGGGCACATCGACGCGAACGTTCTTGGAAATCGAAGCCGGATCGATATCCACATGTACAATTTTCGCATGCGGACAAAATTTCTTCAGATCCCCGGTGACCCGATCATCAAAGCGCGCACCGATAGCAATCAGCACATCACAGTCATGCATGCCCATATTGGCCTCATAGGTGCCGTGCATGCCCAGCATACCGACAAACTGGGGATCGGTAGCCGGATAACCGCCCAGCCCCATCAGGGTATTGGTGACAGGAAAACTCAGCTTGCGGCAGAAAGCGGTAAATTCCTCCGCCGCATTGCTCAGCACCACCCCGCCGCCGGAATAGATCATGGGCCGTTTCGCTGACACGATCAGCTCAGCCGCTTTGCTAATCTGCCCCGGGTGACCCTTCACCGTCGGCTGATAGGAGCGCATGCTGAAATCTTCCGGATAGCTATACGGAATCTTCACCCCCGGATCAGTAACATCCTTGGGAATATCCACGACTACCGGCCCCGGCCGCCCGGTAGTGGCAATATAGAAAGCCTTGCGCAACGTGCTGGCCAGATCCTTAACGTCCTTGACCAGGAAATTATGTTTCACGCAGGGGCGGGTAATGCCAACCGAATCGACTTCCTGAAAGGCGTCACTGCCGATAAAGGCGCTGGCAACCTGAGCAGTCAGCACCACCAGCGGAATGGAATCCATATAGGCGGTGGCAATACCCGTCACCGCATTGGTGGCGCCCGGGCCGGAGGTCACCAGCGCCACACCCGGCTTACCAGTAGAGCGAGCAAAACCGTCAGCCGCATGCACCGCACCCTGCTCATGACGGGCAAGGATGTGCCTGACATTTTCCTGCCGGAAAATAGCATCATAGATATGGAGGGCTGCGCCTCCCGGGTAACCAAATACAAATTCAACACCTTCATCCTGTAAAAACTGGACAAGGATATCGCCACCACCAAGTTTCACGTCTGCTTCTCCCACATGGTTGGTATTCAACGCGGCCAGACCAGATAAGCCCAGCCGCATCGTACTCACGAAACTGCCTATTATAATCAGTCAACCCGGATAATTACACTAAATTACACAATACCGGCGTTATCCCGGAGAAAATCAGTAATCCTGTACTGCTCACGGGGTTTTGAACCTGCCGCTTTCCCTTCAGGCAATCCTGCTCTGCATACAGGCAAAACCTGCACAACAGGTTGAAAATTGTGGATAAGTCCGCATTTACACCGGCAAGACAGGTTCAGACAATGGCCGTTATGGTATACACTTAATCAGGATAAGGCAGCATCCCTGAACAAAAAACATGGAACCCAAACACGCGTAAAAAACGCGTCAATGACAGGAAATCCCAATGCGAAGAGTATCCATCGTCCTTGCGTCCTTGCTATTGAGTCTATTCATGCTGGGCAGCAGCGTTGCCGGCAGCACCTATAAATGGGTCGATAGCAACGGCAATGTTGTGTATTCACAGCACCCGCCCGCCGAAGGCATCAAGTATGAACGCATCAAAACCATCTTGCCTTCCCGTTCCAGTTCAAAATCCAGCGCCTCAACACCTGCCCTCTCCGCCAGGGAATCGATTATGAAAGACAAGAGCGTACGCGAGGAAAATGAGCTGGTGAAAAAGGAAATGGATAAAAACAACGCCGAGCGCGCCAAAAACTGTAAAGCGGCCCGGGATCGCCTGCGCTTTTATCAGGTCCAGCGCCGCTGGAAAGACAAGGATGGCAACATCAAAAGCCTGAGTGATGAAGAACGCATGAAAAAGCTGGAAGAGGCCAAGCAGCAGGTAACCGATTACTGCAGCTAAAATATAGTAGAGAACTCAAATGCCTTTTCTAAAAATCCAGAGCAATACCGCCATTGACGAAGCAGACACGGCCGCTCTGCTGGCCGAAGCCTCAAAGCTGGTCGCCCAGGAACTGGGCAAGCCGGAAAACTATGTCATGGTCGCACTGGAACCTGCGCGGTCCATGCTGTTTGCCGGCAGCGATGCGCCGCTGGCCTATCTGGAACTGAAAAGCATCGGCCTGCCCGAAAGCAAAACAACCGCCCTTTCCGCCGCACTCTGCAACCTGATTGAAACCCGACTCGGCATTCCCGCATCGCGCGTCTATATCGAGTTTGCCGACGCCCCGCGCGCCATGTGGGGCTGGGACGGCGGGACGTTCTAGCGGCGGGATTTCAACGCTCCGGTCGCGTCTTCGCGCCTTTGCGTTAGATTTTTTATCCCCCCTCCCCCTGTACGCCTTCCCCCATAAACCGCTAAAATCCCTCTTTTATCAACCAGAAGAAGCCATACCATGCGCGTATCCCGATTCCTGCTCGCCACCCAGAAAGAAGTCCCTGCTGATGCCGAGATTATCAGCCACCAGTTGATGCTGCGCGCCGGGATGATCCGTAAGCTCGCCGCCGGTCTGTATAGCTGGCTGCCGCTGGGACTGCGGGTATTGCGCAAGGTGGAAGCCATTGTGCGCGAAGAAATGGATCGCGCCGGCGCACAGGAAGTCCTGATGCCCGCAGTGCAACCCGCCGAGCTGTGGCAGGAATCCGGCCGCTGGGAAGAATACGGCCCCGAACTGCTACGCATGCAGGACCGACACGGGCGTGACTTCTGCCTCGGACCCACGCATGAGGAAATCATTACCGATCTTGTTCGCAACGAGCTGCGCAGTTACAAACAGCTGCCCAGCAATTTCTATCAGATCCAGACCAAGTTCCGCGATGAGGTGCGCCCACGCTTCGGTATCATGCGCGCACGCGAGTTCATCATGAAAGACGCCTATTCCTTCCATCTGAACAAAGTCTCGCTGGACGAAACCTACCAGATCATGCACCAGACCTATTGCCGTATTTTCGATCGCCTCGGTCTGGACTACCGTCCGGTGCGCGCCGACTCCGGCGCCATCGGCGGCAGCCTCTCGCATGAATTTCATGTGCTGGCCGAATCCGGCGAAGATGCTATCGCATTCAGCGATCAAAGCGACTACGCCGCCAACACCGAGCTGGCCGAGGCGCTGGCGCCCGCAGGAGCACGCCCAACGCCCACCGAAGACATGAGCACCGTGGCCACTCCGAATCAGCACAGCATAGAAGAGGTCAGTCAGCAGCTAGGCCTTAGCACAGAAAAATGCCTGAAGACGCTAATCGTCAAGGGCGAAGATAATCAGCTGATCGCACTGGTGCTGCGCGGCGATCATGAACTCAACCCCATCAAAGCAGAGAAAATAGAGGCCGTAGCCAGTCCCCTGAGTTTCGCCGACGAGGACAACATCAAAAAAATCATCGGCTGCGCACCCGGCTCCATCGGCCCCGTCGGCCTTACTATTCCAGTCTATGTCGATCGTAGTGCAGCGGTAGTTGCCGACTTTGTCTGTGGCGCCAATGCCGACGGCCAACACCTGAAAGGCGTGAACTGGGGCCGCGATCTGCCTGAAGCCGAAGTCGTGGACATTCGCACCGTCGTCACCGGTGATCCCAGCCCGGACGGCAAGGGCTCGCTTGAGATCAAACGCGGCATCGAGGTCGGCCACATTTTCCAGCTCGGAACCAAGTACAGTGAAGCTCTCAAGGCCGGTGTGCTCGATGAAAACGGCAAAAACGTAACCATGAGCATGGGCTGTTACGGCATCGGCGTCTCGCGCATAGTCGCCGCTGCCATCGAACAGAACCATGATCAGCACGGCATCATCTGGCCGGACGCCCTCACTCCCTTCCAGATCGCCCTGCTGCCCATGAATATGCATAAATCCGAACGGGTGCGCGCAGCGGTCGATGCGCTTTATGCCGAATTACAATCGGCCGGCTTCGATGTGCTACTGGATGATCGCAAGGAACGTCCGGGCGTGATGTTTGCCGATATGGAATTGATCGGTATCCCCCACCGGGTCGTCATCGGTGAAAAAGGACTGGACAAAGGGCTGCTGGAATACAAAGGCCGTAGAAATAGTGAAAAACAGGACGTACCTGCCGATACTATTATCGAGTTTTTGAAGCAAAAAATGATTTAACCGCAGAGCACGCAGAGATTAAAAAAGTTAGGCCAAAGCTACATCTGCAATAAAATTTTACTGGAGCAAAAAGATTATTTTTTTCATGTTCAATGGGAAGCACCAGGGTAGAAATAATTTTCTCTGCGTACTCTGCGACCTCTGCGGTTAAATTCACAACCTTTGCGGTTAACAAACATTTTTTATACAGAACATGACTATACCGAAAAGCTTTACTTATCTTTTATTTGTTGCGTTTATTTCAACACAGGTCAATGCTGCACCAGACACACGGCCTGACGATGAGTTGCGCCAACTACTGATTGAGGCCATCAATGAAAGCGGCAGTTTCAACGATCGCTTCGATGCCGAAGTCTGGCTGGTCGACATGTCGACACGACTGGCCCCGCGGCTAAGCGATGCCGAAAAACGCATTCCCATGCTCAGGCAGATCCATTATGAAGCTACTCGCGCCGGGCTTTTCCCCGAGCTGGTTCTGGCTGTGATCGATGTCGAAAGCAACTTCAATCGTTACGCCATTTCCCGCGCCGGGGCGATGGGGCTGATGCAGATCATGCCTTTCTGGCTGGATGAAATCGGTAAACCCGGCGACAATCTGTTTGATCTAAAAACCAATCTGCGCCTGGGCTGCACTATTCTGCGCTATTATCTGGACAAGGAAAAAGGCGATCTGACCCGCGCCCTGGCGCGCTATAACGGTAGTCTGGGCAGTCACCGTTATACAAAAAAAGTGTATCGCGCCCTCGACAGCCGCTGGCGCAAACGCTAGGCTTGAAGCTGATGGATAAAAAATAATGGACTCATGGACACCAAATAGCTGTTCCGAATACCAGTACACTTGTGAATTTCCACGTTCGTGGTGAGCCCTTCGACTTCGCTCAGGACGAACGGTAATTCCTAAAGTGGACTGGTATTTGGAACAGCTATTTAGCCTGTTGAAAAATTTCCAGGCGTTAACAGATCATTCGGTTTACAGGAAACACTTTCCACCTGCGCCGCAGGCGGCCCGGATTTCAGCCACTCACACAACTGTTCAACAGCCCCGGGATCACCACAGGCCAGCACCTCGACCGTGCCATCCGCCCGGTTATGTGCAAACCCGGTTAAGCCAAGTTTCTCTGCCCGCTTCTGGGTAGCTGCACGAAAAAAAACACCCTGTACCTGACCTTCAACAATACAATGGACACAAATATTCATAATATCAATTTTGCCTTACGCCCGGCCCGAATCAGCCAGACTGATGTCTCAAATTCCACTTCCAGAGAATAAGCGCCTGTATCTAGAGCATGGATTCAAACACCCGCTCAACCATATTTTGATGACTCATTTATTTTCCATAATTTTTTCTACTTCATACAGGGAACACAGGGAAACGGCGCGTAACTGTTTTTCAATTTCATTCAGCCCATCCAGCGCCCTGTTCAGATTGACGTTCCAGCTGTCCGTTTTACTCCATATTCCATCTTTTTCCGGAGCGGCAACGGCCAGCCGCTGATACAGATCAAACAGCGTCAAACCTGAAAAACCATCAGTCAGCCGCCAGGCATTTTTAGACGCCTTATGAACAAAGCCTGTAATCCGCAATTTTTCCAGTAGGGCGGACAGTTTTGTCTCCTGCCAGTTTTGCTTTGCCTTTAACTCATTCAGGCTCAGCGCGCCAGCTTTCAGCTGCTGCTCATTTTGCCATAAATAACCCAGAAGTCTGAATGCCTGCACCAGTTCGGAATCCCCGCCGCCTGCTTTTTTCGGCAGCTGAAATATCTCCAGATTATAGGTGATTTCCGCCCCCAGTAAAACGATGAGCCAGGACACATACATCCAGAGCAGCAACAGGGGAATGGCCGCCAGTGCGCCATAGAGTAACTCATAGGTTGGAAACCAGGTGATATACAGTGCAAACAGATATTTGGCTACTTCAAACAGAATGGTGGCGGCAGCGCCACCGGCAAAGGCATGGCGCCACAGCACCGGGGTATTCGGAATCCAGTGATACATAAAAGTCAGCAGCAGCCAGGTAGCCATCATCGGCAGCATGGTCAGGATTATTGAGTGCAGACCAATGCTGCTCACTGTTTCCGAAACATAGGGTAGCGCCATGACAAAGGTCGTTGCGGCCAGACTGGCCGCCAGTATCAGCGGACCAAGAAGCAGAAAAAACAGCAGCAACAATAGCCGTACAAAGGTGCGCGGGGTCCGCTTAATTCGCCAGATGCGATTGAAAGTAACATCGATGGTATTCAGCAACAGAATGGCCGTCACAAACAGACCGACACTGCCAATCGTGCTGAGTCCTGCGGTCCTGTGTACAAACCCCAGCAGGGAATTCTTTACCCCTTCACCAACGGTGGGTACAAAAATATCCAGCACAAATTGCTCGACTGTTTCCAGCCAGCCGGAAAACAGCGGCAGGGCGCTGAACAGGGAAAAAGCTACCGACATCAGGGGCACCAGCGCCAGCAGGGAGGTAAACGTAAGCGAGGCAGCGACCTGGGTGACATCGTTACGATTGCACTGGCCGAGGATGTGCAGCCAGAAACTGAAAAACTGGCGAGTTCTGAAAAGCAGTCGTTTAAGTTTCATTTCCAATAGCAGCAAGCAGACGGAGCATTAGTCGAAGGAACAATCTAAACCGCCAGGACGCAGAGTACGCCAGGAATTATTTGGCTAAACCTCGGCGTCCTTAGCGTCCTGGCGGTTCAAATATCAATCACAGCAAGCTGTGTTGAATTAAACCATCAACAATTAAAAAAGGGCCCGTAATGGGCCCTTCAAGATACAAACCTGCTGATTTCAAATCACTGGGCAAGATATGCCTTATCGGATTCTTCGACTACACCCAGGCTCCAGCTGCCACGAGATTTGGCATGCGCAACAGCCGCAGCCACATCTGCTGATGAAGGATTGGTATCAATGTCCAGCACCTGACCGGGATAAATCAAATCGGCGTCCTTGATTTGATCGCTGTTGTTCTTATAAACCAGCGGCCACTGATAGGGATTATCATACACACTGGGCCTGGCAGAGATATCCCACAGGTTATCACCACGCACAACTTCATATTTCTGCGCGCTGCCACTGGCAACCACCGGCGCGGCGCTCGAAGAATCTTCAACGACAGCCGCCGCGCTTGCGCTCGCCGCACCTATTCTTCTCATTTCACTATTTTTCTGCTTGACCGCATTCTCGGACTGGCGACGGGCCTTGTTGGCCAGCTTCACAGCTTCGTCGTATTTGCCCTCTTTCATGGCTTTTTCAGCCTTCTTAATCAACTTGCCCGTATCGCGCCATTCATTCTCTATAGCTTTGGCCTGGGCGTTTGCTTTCTTCGCTGCAGTAATCGCGGCAGCAGCATCATCCTGCCCGACCCCCTCTGTTGTGCTCGCACAACCAACTGTGAGACTGATTGCCATCACCAGCAAAGCGGCAAGTTTCAGCGAGTGGAATATCTTCATGTCATCGACTCCGATTTTTTAGAGATTATTAAAAAATGTGAATTCCTGAAAACCCATATGGCGCCTTACTTATTGAATCCCGGCATATCCGTCCGAGTTAACCAGATATCATGCCTGAATCTGTTAACGGCCTGTCGAAACCACATATTAGCAGAATTTAAAGAAAGTTTACTCATTCCTTGCATAAACGCAAGTATTTCAAGCATTTTTTGCCTATTCGTTCTGCTTTTTCTGCAGGGCGTTCTGGCGCGCCTGCATCGCCAGTTCTTTTGCTTTCAACGCAGCGCTGCGCGCTGAAATATAATCCCCGTCCTCCAGTTTCTGGCTAGCCTGCTGCAACAACTGCTCAGCCTGCGCCAGTAATTTCGCTGCCCGCGTTTCCGCACCCGCATCTCGCGCCGCCTGGATAGTCTGGCGGGCATTGCTCATTTCCTGAACAGGCGCAGTCATCGCAGCACAGCCACCTATCAGCAACAGGATAAAGAAACCAGCAAGAAATCTACCGACAGAATCAGTCTTGGAATGCATACGTCTTGGGATGCGCTCAGCCGTGAATATTGTCAAAGAAAACTATCACCCACCCTACAGGCTGTCAAGAAAAGACGTTAGAATATCCTCATGAAGGAAATACTGGTTTTATACTATAGCCGTCATGGCGCAACCGCTGCCATGGCGCACCAGATTGCACGAGGCGTCGAAAGCGTGGCCGGCTTTAGCGCCCGAATTCGCACTGTTGCCGAAATTTCCAGCCGTTGTGAGGCGGTTGAGGATAGCATTCCTGACAGCGGCCCGCCCTATGCCGAAGCGGATGATCTGCTCGACTGTGCCGGCCTTGCGCTCGGCAGTCCCACCCGTTTTGGCAATATGGCCGCTGCACTGAAATATTTCATCGATTCAACCAGCCCCCTCTGGCTGCAGGGCGCACTGGCAGGAAAGCCGGCTTGTGTGTTCACCTCCACCTCCAGCCTGCATGGGGGACAGGAAACCACCCTGTTATCCATGATGCTACCCCTGCTGCACCACGGTATGCTGCTGACCGGCCTTCCCTATACCGAAACCGACCTGCTCAAAACCACAACTGGCGGCACACCCTATGGCGCCAGTCATGTTGCCGGCGCCGACAGCAGCCTGCCGCTGAGCGAGGAAGAAATTCGTCTCTGCCAGGCCCAGGGACAACGGCTGGCTGGCATCGCCAAAGCCCAGCTTGATGCCGGCCTGATCTAAATCTGGCCTGGCTGCCGATGAACCTGATCAAACTAAGCCGCAGCACAAGCCTGGCTGCCTGGTTTGCGCTGTTTGTGCTGTTGCTGCTGTGGAATACCCTGCTTGCACCTTCCCGGCATTTTCCAGTCGCACTGGTGCTGGTGGTCATGGTCGGACCACTGTTATTTCCCCTGCGCGGCCTGTTGCACGGCAAACCCTATACCCACGCCTGGGCCAGTTTCCTGATCATGCTCTATTTTGCCCACGGTGTGCAGGAGGCCTGGGTCAATCCCGATGAGCGCATCTATGCCCTGCTGGAAATTTTATTCAGTGTGATTTTCTATGTCGCCGCGATTACCTATGCCAGGCTCAGAGGACGGCAGATGAAACAGGAACAAACATCAACAGATTAAATTAATGATGGGTTTCGCTTTGCTCTACCCATCCTACTCTAGTTATGCCCCCTGTAGGATGGGTAGAGCAAAGCCCGGGTGGGCACGGGTTTTGTGCCCACGCGGGGAACCGAACACGCTAAAGTAGGATGGGTAGAGCAAAGCGAAACCCATCAATCAAACAAACTCCCGTACAAAGGGAATCGTCAGTTTGCGCTGCGCCGCCAGTGAGGCTTCATCCAGCCTGTCCAGCAGGGTAAACAGGCTTTTCATGTCTCGCGGTGCATGCCTGAGCAGGTAGGCCGCGACCTCATCAGTCAGCTCCAGGCCCCGCGCCTGCGCCCGCAGCTGCAACGCAGCCTGTTTGTCTTCGTCTGTCATTTCCTGAACCTGAAATACCAGCCCCCAGCCCAGACGCGAAGCCAGATCCGGCAACTTGAGCGACAGGCTGGCCGGCGCCTGAGACGCACTGATCACCAGCCGACCGGCGCGGGACTGCATGCGGTTATAAAAATGAAACAGGGCGATTTCCCAGTCTTCCTGCCCCGCCACGCGCTGGAGGTCATCCAGGCAGACCAGATCAAACTGCTCCAGATCTTCCAGCATGGCCGGCATGAGGCCGGGTTCACCCAGCGGCAGGTAGGCCACTCGCCAGCCTTCACCGGCCTTCTCATGACACAATGCCTGCAACAGATGCGACTTGCCGGCGCCGGCCTTGCCCCAGAAATAGACACAGTTTTCCCTGCTTTCTTTCAGTGCCAGGAGTAATTGCCGGTTCTGCGCCGAATGGAAACTGGCAAAGGTAGCGGAATCACGCAGCTGGATTCCCAAAGGAAGCTGGACACTGTTCATACCCGCCTGCCTGAGTGGCTCAGCCAGGCGCGCCGCCCCCATTGATAGACATAGCAACTACCACTGATCAGGGTAGAAAGCAGCACCAGCCACATTAGAATCTGCAGCAGTATCTGCGGCAGGGGATAGAGTGACAGGGACAGCAACAGACTGAACATCAGCAATACCTGTAACACCATATTAATTTTGCTGCTGATAATGGGTTCGATAATCACCTCGCCCACCAGCAGCCGGTACATCAAACCACCACTGACAATAATGACATCCCGCAAAATCACCGCCAGCACCAGCCACATGGGCATTAATGCCTGCAGGCCGAGGATCAGATAAGTCGTTACCATCAACAGCTTGTCACCGATGGGGTCCAGCAGCGCGCCAAGACGGGAAGTCCAGTTGAAGCGGCGCGCCAGATAGCCATCCAGGGCGTCGGAAAACCCGGCCAGCAGAAACACGCCCAGGGAAGCCGTATAGTTTTTGGAGATCAGGTAAAGGGCCAGCGGAGCGACGAGCAGAATACGCAGGCTGCTGATCAGGTTCGGAATATACCGGGCTTTCACGAGAGCTTACTGAATCAGGTGATAGATCAGATCTGCCTTGGGCGTCGCGACAGATGGGTCAGCAACGGACGCTGGCGAACGCACAACAGGCGGCCGGGACCGCACGACTTTCTCAACCAGGGTATGCCCCAGGGCAATGGCCTGGGAAACCGCCAGCCGTCCGTTGCGGCTATTCAGCCGGAAAACAACATTGTCCGGAAATACCGTCTGCGGCTGTACGTCGGTCACCACCGCAAGCCGGGACAGATATTTCAGGGTCTTATTATAGGCCGCCAGTGTATTGACCCCGTACACCTGCACCAGCACGGTTTTGTTCTGTTCATCGCTTTCGACCTGAGCAAAGCGCTGAGCCAGAATACCCGCCATCCTGTCCACGCCCGGAATTAAGGTCTCCACCAGTGTTTCGGCGCGAGCATTCCAGTCTTCCCGATGGCCGTGGTCATACAATGTCCAACGCACATTCCAGCTGCCGCCGTAAGTCCTGTACACCCGTCCCACCAGTATGGCCTCGGTCTGGTAGCGGCGAGAGGCCTTGATAATCGTGTCCTCAAAACTGCCCCAGACATCGCTGGTAGTGATACTGGCGCGATCGGACAGATCCAGCATCGGCCAGCGCAGCGGTATCCCCCGCAATCCGGCCTGTTCAGAAATGAAAGCTTTGGCCGGATGGCTGACATTATTGCCCAGCAGGATCCGCGACTGGCGGTCATCCACCACCATCCACACCAGCACCGCTGGGCGGGTTCTGCCCCAGACTGGCATGCGGTTATCACGCAGCAACCTGTTAATGGCTTTTTCGTCAAAGCGCACCCACAACACTTTCTCCTGTGCGCCTTCCGCCCCTTCACGATTGCGGTAACGGTAACGTTCCACATAGCGGGTTGGCCGGGTCAGGGCTTCCTCGATGGCAGTGATCGTGAGCACGATGCTACGCCCGGATACCCGCAATAGCACCTGGCGCATGCCGGCGGTCAGCGCTGCCCTGCGTTCCTCCACATCCTGGGTGCTAACCGAGATTTCCGTTTCATACAGGCCGGGAATATCATCAGCCCGGGAAACGGATGCCAGACCGGCATTCAGTAACAGAGATAAAATAATAAGGGTCAACGGCCCGCTACGCAGGATACGCTTCACTACCTGATTCCACATACAGTTTGCTGCTCTTTAACTGGTTATTCCCGCCCGCTGTGCGGCGTCAATGTCCGATCCCCGTCGCTGTCTTAATTCCAAGCCCGGCGTCAACTTGATACAATGCGCCGGCATCTGGAATTCCGTCAGATTCAGGATAATTAAATTTTTGCGTATTATGCACCGATCAGTTTGCAAATGCTGTTTCTGATCCCGGTTTGCAGGAGATTTTTGTGTCAGATAATAATTCATCCCCCCGCGGTGACAAGCCGTCACTCAGTTACCGCGATGCCGGCGTCGATATCGATGCCGGTAATTCACTGGTCGAACGCATCAAACCACTGGCCGCCGCCACCCGACGGCCGGGCGTCATGGCCGGACTGGGCGGCTTCGGCGCCCTGTTTGAACTGCCGCTGGATCGCTACCGCGAGCCGGTGCTGGTCTCCGGTACAGATGGCGTCGGCACCAAGCTGAAACTGGCGATGGATATGGGCCGCCATGACAGCATCGGCATCGATCTGGTCGCCATGTGCGTCAATGATCTGATTGTGCAGGGCGCTGAGCCCCTGTTCTTCCTCGATTATTATGCCACCGGCAAGCTGGATGTGGATGCCGCCACCGATGTAGTCAGGGGCATCGCCGAAGGCTGCCGACAGGCCGGCGCCGCCCTGGTCGGCGGCGAGACTGCGGAAATGCCAGGTATGTATCAGGGCAACGATTATGACCTTGCCGGTTTCTGTGTCGGTGTGGTGGAAAAAAGTAAAATCATCGACGGCAGCAAGGTAAAAGCCGGCGATGTGCTCATCGGCCTCGGCGCCAGCGGCCCCCACTCCAACGGCTATTCACTGGTTCGCAAGGTGATTGAAACCAGCAAGGCAGATTTGAGCCAGCCCTTCGACGGCGCCACCCTCGGCGAACGCCTGCTCGAACCCACCCGTATCTATGTCAAACCCCTGCTGAATCTGGCGGCAGAAATAGATATCCATGCAATGGCGCATATTACCGGCGGCGGCCTGCTGGAAAACCTGCCGCGGGTTATGCCCGCCAACACCTGCGCCCATATCGACGCTGCAAGCTGGACGGCGCCAGCGGTATTCACCTGGCTGCAACAGCAGGGCAATATTAATGATGAGGAAATGTATCACACGTTTAACTGCGGTATTGGCATGGTCGTGGTGGTTGACGCCGCCGATGCAGATCGGACGCTGGCGCAACTGCAGGCGGATAAGGTCGAGGCCACGCTTATCGGCCACATCGAAGACAGCCACAAAGATGCTCAGCAAGTGATCATCACACCTGCATGACCGCCCCTGCCAGCCCTCTACCCATCGTTGTTCTGATCTCCGGCAACGGCAGCAACCTGCAGGCCATTATCGACGCGATCCACGCCGGACTGCCGGCCGAGATCCGCGCCGTGTTCAGCAACAATCCGCAGGCCTATGGCCTGACCCGCGCCCGCAAGGCGGGCATTCCCACCGAAGTAATCGATCACCACCAATATAATAGCCGCGAGGCCTTTGATCAGGCGCTGATGGCGCGCATCGATCACTACCAGCCGAAACTTGTGCTGCTGGCCGGATTCATGCGCATCCTGACCGATGAATTCGTCAATCATTACGCCGGGCGCATGCTGAATATTCATCCCTCCCTGCTGCCCCGCTATCAGGGTTTGAACACACATCAGCGCGTACTTGATGCCGGCGATGAGATCCACGGCGTCAGTGTGCATTTTGTCAGCCCCGAACTCGACAGCGGCCCGGTGATCCTGCAGGCTGAAGTCCCCGTGCAGGCTGATGATGACGCCGACACGCTGGCCGAGCGTATTCACTCACAGGAACATATTATTTACCCGCTGGTGATCCGCTGGTTTGCTGAAGGCCATCTGCGCCTGCAGGGTAATACCGTGTTGCTGGATGACAGGCCGATTGATTCGCTCAGATACGATCCCGCTATGCAGGACATGGATTTATCCACAAAGAACGCCAGTGAACATAAATAAGGAAGCTCTGATTTATTCCGTTCGCCCTGAGCTTGTCGAAGGGTGTTATTTATAAGACACTGATTTTATTACATTCGGTATTCATGGTTCGACAAGGCTCTCCTGAGCGAAGCCGAAGCCTGTCGTGAGTTTATCGAACGGGGCTCACCACGAACGGCGGAATAAATCAGAGCTTCCATAATGATCAGATGCTTTTTACCTAACTTCAATCAACGCAGAGGCGCAGAGTTTTTATAAACAAGACGCATTTTTAGATCTCTGCGCCTCTGCGCTTTTTGCGTTATTTATAATCCCGGGAAATTGTCCGTAATTATAAGGAACTGTTCACGATTTTGTGGTCAAATTCCGTATAACCAACGATCCGGAGACTGCCCGCCAATGCGCCATTTTTTATTACTGCTTTGCCTGAGCCTGTTGTCTCTGGCCAGCCAGGCGGATCTTATCGACCGAGGCTTTACGGCTGAATACGAACTCAGCCTGATGACGGTCTACATAGGCACCACCACCCGCCAGCTGGAAGTTGGCGATCACCGACTAACCTACCGCTCGGTCGCCAAACCCGGCGGGCTGGCGAAAATGTTCGTCTCCGATACCATCACCGAAACCAGCAACATGGATTACCGAAACGGGATCATCACCGCGCGTGATTATCGCTATATTCAAAGTGGCGGCGATGAGGAAACCGATGAAAACGTACGTTTTCAATGGCGGGACAAAACCCTGGCGCTCAGCCGCGAGAACAAGACTTTTCCCCTGGATGAAAAATCCTACGACGTACTCAGTTTCCAGCTCGCCCTGATGCGCGAACTACAGCAACAGCATAAAAGCTTTGTCTTTCATGTTGCCGACCATCGGAATTTCTATACTTTCCACGCAACCGTCGTTAACCGGGAAACGATCGAAACGCCGGCCGGTGACTTCGAGGTGGTCAAGGTTGAAGCCAACGATCCCGAAAGCGGCAAACGCTTTATCTTCTGGTGCGCGCCAAAACTGGACTACCTGCCGGTACGGGTGGAATACACCAAAAAGGAAAACGGCGATGTCAGCGCGCTGGCTTTGAAATCACTCAGGTGACGCCTGTAATTAACTAACCTGAACTCGGGTTAAGCTAAACACAGTAAAATAGATGAATAAAGATTACAGATACCGTCATTCCGGCATGGGGTTAGCCGGAATCCATCGTCCGAGCAACTAAATAAAAGTTCCAAATCTCTGTCCACTTTGTCTTTGGTTTTAATCTCTCGCAAAAACGCGAAGTTCGCAAAGAAATCATTTACTTTTTCCTTTGCGTACTTCGCGTCTTTGCGAGAACAACTGGATACCCTTTTGGAACTTTTATTTAGATTCCGGCTAACCCCATGCCGGAATGACGCAACTTTTAGTTGCGTGCTGGTTTTTAGAACCAACCTCACTTAACCCGAGTTTTGGATATTCTGTTGGGCTTCGTTTTACTCAGCCCAACCTACGCTGTTTTAAGCCTTTGGCAAGGTCACGCCCTGCTGGCCCTGATACTTGCCGCCGCGATCTTTGTAGGACGTCTCGCATACTTCATCCGACTCGAAGAACAGCATCTGCGCCACGCCCTCATTGGCGTAGATTTTTGCCGGCAGCGGCGTGGTATTGGAAAACTCCAGCGTCACATGGCCTTCCCATTCCGGTTCCAGTGGCGTGACATTGACGATAATGCCGCAGCGCGCATAGGTGGACTTGCCCAGGCAGATGGTCAGCACGCTGCGCGGAATACGAAAATATTCCACCGTGCGCGCCAGAGCAAAGGAGTTGGGCGGGATGATGCAGACATCGCCCTTGAAATCGACAAAGCTCTGGTGATCGAAATCCTTGGGATCAACAATGGCCGAGTTGATATTGGTGAAGATTTTGAATTCATCGGCGCAGCGTACGTCATAGCCATAACTGGAGGTGCCATAGGAGACAATCCGACCGCCGCCGTTTTCCCGCACCTGACCTGCTTCGAAAGGCTCAATCATGCCCTCGTTTTCGGCCATACGCCGAATCCATCTGTCGGATTTAATACTCATGTCTGTGCTTCCTGTTAAATTCGCAGGCATTTTAACAGGCTGGCCGGGGAAATTGCCATGCGCAAATCAGCTTTCCACAATTCAGGGCGAATCGTCCTCATCAAGAATAATTGAACCATCACTGGCCCAGTTAACATTAAGCAACTCAGGGTTTGTTTCCTTTAACCGATCCAGCAGGCTCTTCTGCCGCCCAAGTTCTTCCTGCTGTTCACGCACCTGGTTGGCCAGGTAATGATTCTCTATCAGCATATCCCGGTATTCCAGCGCCTGCTGCAGAACAATGATAATTTCATAATCGCCCCAGGGCTTGGTGACAAAACGATAAATCTCAGCCTGATTGATAGCGCCAAGCAGCGCCTGCAGATCAGTGTGCCCGCTCAGAATCAGGCGCATAGCCTCCGGTTGCAGACTTTTGACCTTGCTCAGAAACTGCACGCCATCCATTTCCGGCATGCGATAATCCGACAGGAACAGATCAAAGTTTGTCGTCTGCGCCCGCCGTAACGCCTCTTTCGGATCGCAGTACGTTTCAACCTCCCAGTCTTTCTGGTTTCTGAAAGCGCGCTGCAGCGCCTTCAGTATATTTTCTTCATCATCAACAAGCATAAGACGGTGCATGTCAATCCTCCCTGTCTATCAAGACATAAATTTCAAGATCCCGGTCAATCGATTCTTCCATATGGTAAATGCGCTCGATAATGGCTTCACTCAGACGATGGCCCCGGGATAAAAGCAGGATATCATCATTCAGCATCAGATCACGCGACAGCACCATGCCACTTTGCAGACCGTTGGATTTGACGCTACGCTCGGCAGCCTTATCCTGAGTTTCCGCCAGGCGCCCCAGCACTTTCTGGAACAACACCACCACATCAGGATCGTAACGCCTGCCCCGCTGTTCAAGAAGATAATCACGCGCCTGATTCGGTTCAAGATGTGCAGTCAGCAACAGGCCGTGTTGAAGGTCATGATAGTCACCGGCAACTTTCAGTATCCGCGCGCCCAGCGGTATCGCCTCACCTTTGAGACCATCGGGGAAACCTGAACCATCGAAGTTTTCATGCTGGTGATGAATCAGGCTGGCCGCACCCTGCAGGGGTTCCAGGGCTATCAGTACGCCGGCGCCAACCACAGGATGCTGGACAAAAGCTTTGTGTTCAGAATCATTCATGCTGCTGAAGGATTTTCGAACCAGTTGATCAGTGAGGCTGATTTTTCCAATATTGCGCAGCAGCGCCGCATAATGAAGGTTTTGCGCCTCCTCGTCCTCCATCTCAAAGAGTTTCGCTACCTGTGATATCTGACGTGCAATCCGACGGTTCCAGCCCCGACCATGATGCTCACGCATCTCGACAAGATTAGAGAACACCTCAACGGTCGTGCAATAACTTTTTTTCAGTGACTGCTGCGCCAGTTCCAGAAAACTAACCGTCTGTTGTAATTCACTGGTGCGCGCCGCCACCTTGTCTTCGAGAGTGGCGTTGAGTTCTTTCAGTTGCGCATTCTGCCTGCGGGTCAGTGCTTCAAGACGCTGACGCTCCAGCGCCCGCTTAGCCGTAAGCAGAAGATCATTGTCTTCCCAGGGTTTACTGATATAGCGATAAATCTGCCCTTTGTTAACCGCCGCAATGGTCGAGGTGAGATCGGAATAACCGGTTAGCAGAATACGCACCGTATCCGGCCAACGGTTTGCAGCCTGCTCCAGAAAGGCGGCGCCATCCATCTCGGGCATACGCATGTCGGAAATAACCAGATCCACTGATTCCTTCTCCATCACTGCCAGCCCCTCCTTGCCGCTCAGCGCGGTAATAATCCGATATCCCCGGGGACGGAACAGCCGCTTTAACGATGACAAAATATTGCGTTCATCATCGACGAATAACAGCGTCAGTCCACTGTTATCTTCCTTTTCTCCTGTATTGTTCCCGGCATCTATCATGGTATTAGTCATGCGCTATCCTTTTTCTGCTCCTGATTCGGCTGGGAGACGGGCAGCGATATCCTGAACGTAGTTCCCTTGTCAATTTCACTGTCAACCCTGATATGCCCGCCATGCTTATGAACAATGCCATAGGAAAGCGACAGACCCAGCCCGGTTCCCTTGCCCACACCTTTAGTGGTAAAGAAGGGATCAAAAATCTTTTTCTTATTTTCAGCACTGATGCCACTGCCGGTATCGCTGATTTCCACCCACACCTTGTGCTCACCCTGCATGCCGGTGCGAATGGTAATCGTCCCCTGTTCCTCTATGGCGTGAGCGGCATTGACCAACAGATTCATGAACACCTGGTTAAGCTGGGAGGCCAGGCATTCTACCAAAGGTAAATCGCCATATTCCCTGATAACTTTTGCCTTATATTTGATTTCGTTATTAACAATATTCAGCGTACTGTCCAGACCCCGGTGAAGATCGGCCCATTGCCACTCGGCTTCGTCCACATGGGAAAAATCCTTGAGATCCTGAACAATACCCTTGACCCGAGCAATGCCCTCACGAGACTCACTAACCAGGTTGCGTACATCGTCCTTGAGATAGTCTACGTCCAGCCTGTTTTTTAGATCTCTCAGGCGCTGCAATTCGGGTTCGTCATCTGCAACCAGTGATTCCAGATTTTCGTAACCTTCCAGCATCTGGCACAGCCCATCGGTATACTCCTGCAGGGTCCCCAGATTGGAATAGACATAACCCACCGGATTATTGATTTCATGCGCCACCCCTGCCGCCAACTGACCAATGGATGCCAGTTTTTCCGATTGCAGCAGTTGCTCATGACTTTCCTGCAAATTATGGTGCACCTCTTGAAGCTGGAGATGACTTTTTTTCAGTGCCTCCTCTGCTCGGCGTTTTTCTTCATTGGCCTGTTTGCGTTTGCTGATATCCGTGTGCGATCCTGCCATGCGTACGGGGTTGCCCCATTCATCCAGTAATATCAGGCCACGAGCCTGCACCCAGCAATATCCACCCGCTCTGGTCTGCATACGATACTCAACTGCGAAGGCATCCTGTTTACCTTCCATGCATTCTATCCAGGCCACCAGCGCCAGCCCCAGATCATCGGGGTGGATTAGCGCCTGAAGTGCAGAAAAACGATCTTCAATCTCGTCATCATCGTAGCCAAGCATATTCTTCCAGCGTGGCGAAAAATATATTCGATCGTGCAGAAGATCCCAGTCCCAAATACCATCCCGAGTGCCACGCATGATCAGGTCAAGACGTTCTTTTTTCTCCTGCAGTTCCCGCCATAGACGCTGCCGCTTTTTTTGCTGGCGCAGGAACATGTAATAAATCATCACCATCACCAGCACAGCCAGCAGGCTGCTTGCCCAGAGTAAAATTCGTTTATAACGAATATCCGCCAACCGGCTGACAAGTGCAGCTTCAAGCTCATTGTGGATGGCATCAAACAGAGAATAAAAATTATTGAGTGTGGCTGTGCCCGCTGCAAAATACGCTGCAGCAGATATACTCAGCACATCGGATTCAATGAGTTCCCGGTAGGTCATCATCAGAAACCGGCTGGTTCCATCAATACTCTGTTCGAGTATCGGTGTCATACGAGATTCCAGAGTAGCGTCATGGCGAAACAGCACGTTCATATCACGAACCAGGCTTTCCATCTCCACACTGACAATATTGCCCAGAGAGAAAAGTCTTTTTTCTTCCATTTGGCCCATCTGTACACGCGCAACAAATCCTGCACCCAGGCCACGCATCTGAGCGATATTTTCAATCTGTGTGGGCAGCTGCATGATCATATCTGTCAGGTAACGGGTTTTCAGATCAGTATCCAGCATCAGGCTGAATGCTTCCGCCACATCCTGAAGGGAGCCAAGGTATTCACTTATAAGCATGCTATGGGCATCAAAATCATCCTCGGCTGTCACGCCGCCCTGCTGTTGCTGCAGCTTCAGCCACTGCGCATACCACTGCATACTTTTTTTCCCTTTTCTCGATATGATGCCAAGCCTGTCATACCGGTTTTCAAGCTCCTGTATTTCCCGATCGAGTTCCGCGTCAAGCTCAGATAACTGTGAATCAAATTCATGCACACCGTTGCGCCGGACATTGCTCATTCCCCGGTGCTGCTGGACATGCTCCAGAACCCTGCGTAGAGACTTGATATAATCAACCCCTGTTTTTTGCCGGACGATAAGCTGTGACTGCGCCTCAAGCTGGGTGTCAAGCAGGTAAATTGCGCTCAGGAAGGGCAGCATCAGGACCAGGAGCAGGAGCAGCAGCGCCAGCATCCTGTTGCCCGACATGTTTTTGTAACCCGGGTTCGCCATGTTTCTCCAGTTTGTCGATACTGATTGTTCGGGCTGACAAAACCTCATAAAAAAACAAATGACTGAACTGCCTGACTATCCGGCAATCAGCAGATCAGAAAAGCTGTTGAGACTTTCGACCTCACCAAGGCAGTCAGCCAGCAGCACCCACGTCAATCCCAGTCGCTTCATCGCTGCCATATTCAGAACCGGGATCAGATCATCGCCGCCGTGGCCAATGTCCAGCGCCCGGCAGAGAATATCCGCCACATGCACCAGTTCGGACAGGGGATTCGCGACATCCATAATCGCGTGATGATGCTGGATAGCATTTATCACCGGCTCGGGCAGTTTCCAGTGCCGAGCGACACGGGCGCCGATTACAGTGTGATCAAAACCAAGCACCGCCTGCTCCGCATCCCTGAGCAGGCAGTCATGCTCATCACGGTAGGCCAGAACCTGGCTGAAGTCATCCTCGAAATAGGCCGCCATCACCAGCTTGCCGATGTCGTGCAACAACCCTGAGGTGAACGCCACTTCAGGATCCAGTCCGCCGTGACGGGCCAGCACCCGGGCGCAGGTGCCGACGCCAATGGCATGTTGCCAGAACGACAGGCGATCAAAACTTTCATCCTCTGTAGCGGGGAACTGACCCATAATACCGGCGGCGGTAACAATATTGCTCAGTGTGTGTACGCCCAGCATAGCGCCAGCATCGGTGAGGGAACCGATACGGCTGGACAGGCCATAGAAAGGTGAATTGGCAATGCGCAGAATACGCGCCGCCAATCCCTGATCCCGGCCAATCTCTTCCATCAACTCGGCCATGGCCACATCATCCCGTTGTAACAGGGTTAACAGCTGACTGACGACGGCAGAAAGGGAGGGTAGTTCACGCACCTCCCTGTCCAGGTTATTTATATTTAATGACGCCATCCGATCACATCCCTCTCAACTCAGACCCTGCAGGCGATAAGCCAGCAGAATGTCCTTCAGGCACCGCATATTGGCGTCATCTGCGACCTGACGAAACCGGTGTTCCAGCGCCTGACTCCAGGCTTCGCGCTGGGCTCGCTGCTCTTCCTCGAACTCCTCATCGCTGAGTTCCTGTTCCTCCCAGACGATAAGACTTTTGACACCTCGCCGTTTCAGGCTATCAAGCATCGCCACCGTTAGTGTCGTCTGTACCGCCACCAGGCAAACCCCGTTGATGTCCACAACGTCCTGCGCCAGCGTCATACCCATTGCAGCCTCATCAATGAGAAGCGATTTTTTGTTTTTCATATCATGTTTCCTGATAACAGGTGTACCTGTTCACCTGACGCGGGCCTACGTTACTGCTGTCAACACAATGATGACACCCTCGGCCTGCGAGCTTTGCCCCATACAGCAACATTGCACATCAACCGTCGTATTCTCCAGTTGCACGCGCCGGACATGGGTCTGCTTCTTTTCAACGGCAAGCTGGAACAGTTCAGCTAATGCCTGCGGCAACACCACCGCCACAGTCTGCCCCATCAGTTCCTTTTTGTTACGCTTTAGCAGGGCGTGAGCCTGACGGTTGGCGAGTACAATCGTGCCTTCATTATCAATCCCCAGCACACCGGCCGGCAGGTATTCCATTACTTCCTGGGATGTTTTCAGGAAATGTGTATTCAGCAGCACCTGGCGGGTTTTTTCCTCGACCCGTTGTTCCAGATCCTGGTTGACAATCTCCAGTTCTTCATTGGCGCTTTTTAATTCACGCGCCAGGCGTTCGTTTTCCCAGCCGAGCTCGTAGTAACGAAACGCTTCTTCCACATTGGCGCGTAGCAGGTCGTCTTCCCAGGGTTTGGTAAGAAACTTGTAAACCGCGCCTTCATTGATGGCGTCGGTCACGGTGTTGAGATCGGTATAGCCGCTAAGAACGATGCGCACTGTGTCAGGACAGGCTTCGCGAACATGTGAGAGAAACTCAATCCCGGTCATCTTCGGCATGCGTTGATCGGAAATGATCACACCCACCTCAGGATGTTCCTGCAAAACAGCAAGCCCTTCCTGGCCGCCGCCAGCCTGCAGAATATGGTAACCATCCCGACGCAGGACACGCACGAGTGAACGACGGATATTTTCTTCGTCATCAACCAGAAGCAGGGTGCGTTGCATAAAAGGCCCGTGAATTAAATATTACACAGGGACTGGATCGGCCCAACGAGGACAAACTTTATTGTTGAGCCGGTTTTTATTGGATTTATTTTCTTAATTTATAAACACTTACAATAATTCAGGATACATCTGAACAGACTATAGGAACAATGATTGTAAGGTGAATAACCGGAAGTAACTACCAGGCAAATGTCAGACTCAGGCGGGTATAATTAACCGACTGCTCACTGTAACGATAACGCCCGGCTTCCAGATCCAGCAACACCGGATCGAATTGATAAAAACCCAGCTTCACAACCTCGCCCTTAATCAAACTGTTGTCGCCTTCCACCACCGCCTGGTTCATTTCAAAGCCCAGCCGTGTACCGGAAAAATCCCCGGAAAAATCATAGTCCAGTTCGGCTGACACCTTGCTGTTAAGAAAACTGTAAGCCAGCGCCAGGGCGTCGCTGGAAAGAAAACGCTGCACCAGCACCCGGTTGATAACAGAGATATCCCGATCATAACTGTAGCCGGATGCCGAGACGCCAATGGTCCAGCCTGACCATCCGTAATAACGCAGGCCGGCAGTCAGACCGGTGCCTTTTACTTCAAACAGGCGCCGACTGCCATTTGCCAGCCGGCGGGAATAAAGATCGATATAACGCAGTTCCGGCGTAACATACATACCCCAGTCCAGGCCATCATAACCCGCGCTAAAACTGAAGGTGTCGCTAATCGCACCACCCTGTGCGCTCCAGTGTTCGTAATCCAGCGCATAGTTGAAACTGTCGCCGGAATAGCTGAAAAAACCGGCGTTCCATGAATCAATGTTTCGCGCATCAATGTTCTGCCGGTTGACCGCGCCCTGTGGCGCACGACTCTGGCCGATACCCAGCGACAGGCGAGAATCAAAGTTCAGCGCATAATCCAGATTCAGACCACGGTAATTCGAACCATCGGAGGCGCGGTAATAATCAAGATAAATAAAAGAACGCATAGCCTGATCTGCTGCGAAATCCGCAAGCGAATAGTCGACCTGTTCGGCGACGACAAGCGATGAAATAAACAGCAGGGGAAGACCGATTACGCTGCGCATAGAAACCAAATATATTTTAACCACAGAGAACACAGAGGTCACAGAGATTATTTATGCGCAGATTTATTCAGCATCTGAGCGGCCATGAACTCAGCGCTTTACAACAGATACACTCCGATCCCGAGCAACATCAATCACGCAACCGATAAAATAAAAAAA
>Ga0316207_10001264_pt1 | contig 32158 bp, 23 predicted proteins | sample 6weekpyrite_MG_FD_204943 | JGI IMG/M metagenome (GOLD analysis project Ga0316207, IMG submission 204943) | Microbial mat bacterial communities from mineral coupon in-situ incubated in ocean water Damariscotta River, Maine, United States -... | ecosystem: Environmental > Aquatic > Marine >...
TACCTGCCTGAAGATCTTTTAGGGCTTGCTTGAAATCAAATGATTGTGTCATATTCATACCTTTTTGATTAGGGGTAGTTTAATGAATTGACACAGATTTATGAACACTCCCATGCCGATGGCATGGACTGGAAGACTGTTTGTCCAGATCCTTCTGTTGATTATTGTAAAAATGTTAACAAGTATGCATATAATAACTCAACCAATCACAAGTCTATACAAAATATTAATCTAGGCTTTATTACAGGTGTGGCCTGGCGACCAAAAGGCAGTGTAATAGGTCGATCTGAAGCGATTCCTTCAAGTAACATACCCTCAAGAGTACGACTTTCTGATCGTAGTGCTTATTACTACATCATTCAGGATTTAAAAACAGCTCAAGTATTTTTGCGTCAAAGTAGAGAAATTGATGGTAAATATGAAAAAAGATCAAAGCCAGCATGGAAAGAAAAAGCAACGGTTGCTTTTGTTCAAAGCTACTGTAATCATCAAGTCTATTTCAGGCAGTGTTTTGATGTGACCGATAAGGTCTGCTCTGAGTTTGTCAGTGTTAATGCAAGAGCATGTATGTTGAATAATGATAAATTGATTCCTGATACTCTTATTCAACCAAGAGATGGCATGAAATTAGGCCCTGTAATAGGGCAGTGTATTGGACAAGCTTACGGTGCTTCTTTTAAAGATAAATATATTAATAACGCTCGTTGTAATAAATTAGAAAATTGGAAATAATCAAGGAAACTTTTGCATCTTAATATAAAGGAAAAATATTATTATCGTTAAGCTCATGCTATGAAACATGAATATAGTATAAGAAGGAGTCGATACAATTAATGTTGTGTAATAGTTAAGAATTTTAAATAAAAAATGATTAACCTAAATAACATCTAACTTGAGTTCCATATGGATCAATTCTCCAAGCCAAAGCAGCACGAGTTCTTTATCAATGAGAAAAAGTGTATTATTTATACTGTCCAGAAATCGAAATCTACATGGATGGCTTATGGTAAATATAGAGATAAACAGATTCAATGTAATGGATCATCAGATTCCGAAGTTATTCGAAAATGGAAGCACATTGCAGAATACGAGGCATCAGCATAAAATAATTAGGGAATAATAATTAAAAGTGAATGCGACAACTGATATGAAACTGAACTAAAACCGCAATGGCATGGATGTGATTATTGGATAAATCTTAGTATTAGTTGATGAAGTATTAAATATGATGAGCCTAGATGAATATAAAAATAAATACACAGAAGATGATGCGCCTGGCTGGTTAGCTATAGATGAAGCGCTAGAAAAAATATATTCTAGCCAAAAACCTAAGCATTGGGTAGCAACACCACACTATGCAGTTGGTGGTACAGACCCAATTGATGGAATAAGTATATATGAAGCATATGAAAACGGAGAAAAATACTATCACTTTGTAACTTATGGCTTTTCTAACCTTTATTATGATGAAGCGTTTGTAGGAGAAGATTATAGTCGTTTTGGATTCGAGCTTACATTTAGGCTAAAACCTTACCACCTAGATGAAGAAGGTCCTCAATGGGTATTTGGTTTAATTCAAAATATAGCAAGATATGTATTTAAATCAGGTAAGTGGTTTGAACCGAATCACTTTATGCCAGCAAATGGTCCAATTCGTATGGAAACAGACACAAATATTACTGGTTTTGTATTTATTCTAGATCCTGAGTTAGGCCAAATAAATACCCCACATGGTGAAGTCCAGTTTTTACAAATGTATGGTATAACTGATGAGAAATATAAAAACTTTAAGGAAGAAAAAATAGATGTAGTAGAATATCTAAAAAAACGGTCTGCTACTAACCAATTTTTAATTACAGAACTTGAAAGAAGTAGCTAGAGGGTAGTTTAAGTGAGATTAATGAAAAAAACACGATTACAATTAAGCAGTCGGGTCTTAAGTGATCAGCTTAAGAAAGACATTAGCTGTATAACGGGAAACTATCACGTACAGTTCTTAAGGAAAAATGGGTCGTAAGGCCCTGACCTACCAGATGCTAAAAAGAAGAAAATAGATTGAATAATATACAGAAGTTTCTTTATGGAGAAATATATAATAATGATTACCCGGCTTTTAAATGGTGGACTTCAAAAAGAAAGGAATATAACTTAAAATTAATAGTTTGTTTAGTATTAGCACAATTAGTTCTATCAGGCGCATCTTATAGCTTAGGTATCACTACAATAGAAAATATTATTCAAAAGACATTAAGTGCCCTTTTTGTTGATGTAGTATTAATTATATTCATGAATATAGTTTATTTTTTATGGCCAATACTAGAAATAGTTATATTTAAGTCTAAGAATGACATATATAGAAAAGTCTGCTTTGGTTTTATAAATTTTATAAGCGCTACGCTATTGGCAATTGCTATAGTGTTTGTATTTATACTGAAGGCTTGACAAGGCGTTGAAATCGCTGTGCAAAAAAGTGCACAGCTCAGACGAGCAAAAAACAGTCTCCGTTTAACTGGGCGTTATAAGTCATGAAATGATTATGGTGGTGAATATAAATTGAAGCTAATAGAAGGAAATAATATGTCATTTTATTTAATTACATATGGTATTACAAATATAGAAAAAGCATATTTAGGTGAAACTGAAATTGGAGTAGTAGACAATGCCAGGCCATTAATTAATCAATGGCCTGAATATGCACAAATGGATAATGATGAAATATTAGAAATACTTCATGAAGATGATGCTGAATTCGACATTGTTAAGGTTAATGCCGACTGGCCAGGAGACGATGCCAATTTAGAGATTTTGAATCATTTATATGACAATAATTCTGTTCCACCTCATATGTACATATGAATAAACTTAACGGAAATTTAATTAATCATATTAAATGAATAAAAAATAATTATACAAGATTTTAATGAGTCAGGGCCATTTTGAATGTTTATGTTTCGTGGTGTTTCAAAACAGGTCACAAATACTGACGGATATAAATATACATCTGATTCTGGTGATTATGGACGAGGTGAATATTGGGCTTCTGAAAGGTCATTTGCAGAAGTGTATGGAAAAGTCAAAAGTAAGGTTATCGAGCTAAATAATGCTTTATATCTAAAATCAGAAAATATTATTCAACTCGCAAAATATGAATATGGAACAACAATAAACAGAAGAGAACCACATTGCAGATTTCAGGCTTCTTAGACATTAACTCAAGATATGATGAATAAAGGTTATGATGGCATAGTTGCTTATGGTTATGAGAGATATAACATGTGGTCAGTCTGCATTTTTAAAAGTTCTTTAGGTTCTTAATCTAAATATAGGAAGTGGCATATGTCACTAACAATTGTAATGGTAACAGGTATCGGTGCCATTATTTATTTGTAGAATTTTATAGGCTTTAACAAAGCATAATAAAACAGGGAACAGTTGTGAATACTAATAGGATCTCATATGAGTGAAAATAAAATTATAAACGATTATAAAAAACATAAAAACAGACAGGAGAATCAAAGACTACGAGGGATAAATGATTATAATATCCTAACTGCTGTTTTATCACATACAGACGAAGTACGACTACATTCTGGGTTTATTTATTCGTTAATAAATCCACGAGGATCGCATTTTCAAGGGTTCCTTTTTTTAGAAATGTTCCTAAATGCGATAGGATTTGGAGAAGAATTTGATTATGATAATGCTTTCGTAGAGAAAGAATATAATTTTATTGATTTATATATCACGGATATGAAGCATCATATAATTATTGAAAATAAAATATATGCTGGAGATCAGGATGGACAGATTAGTAATTATATTAGTACAGTCAAAAGTGAGAAAAGATGTACATATGATAAAATATTTGTGTACTATTTGAGTATTGACAGGGTTAAGCCAGGTGACGCGAGTATTTCTGGTTATAAAATTGAAGATAATTACCTAATAGACACTAATAATGGAGATAAAAAAATATTTCTTAAGTTAATACATTATGATAAACATATTGTTTCTTGGCTAAACTCAATGTTAGATGAAGTTTCCAACCTGGAAAATCTACACTTCTCAATTAAACAATATTTTTAAACTATAGATATGCTGTATGGCACGTATAAAAGTAAAGTGGTAGGTCTTGGTGATTTTCTTGGTGATGATGTAAATAGATGGAATTTTATCGATAAGTTACATAAAAACGCCAATGACCTAGATTTTGAAGATGATATATTTTTACAACTTAAAAAAGATGTATCTATACATTATGAATCATTATTAGCTAACTGCGTATTCCGGCCAAGTTGATCACCGATTCTGGAAAATGTTGATCAGCGATTCTGGTTTAAGTTGATCACTCATTCCGGTTTTACTTGATCACCTTTTCTTCATAGCACATTGAGCTGGATACTAGCATTGTGCTGGCGCGGATTCACTCAAAACATCACTTTTCATCTTTCGCATCGACTCGCCCTTTAAATTCAATTTATGCGCATTGTGCAGCAGCCTGTCGAGTATGGCGTCGGCTAACGTCGCATCACCGATAGCGTGATGCCATTTGTTGATGGGCAACTGGCTGGTGATGAGTGTGGACTTGTTACCGTGACGATCTTCCATGATTTCCAGTAAATCATTGCGCTGTCCTAGGCTGAGTGTTTCCAGCCCCCAGTCATCAAACACCAGCAGATCAGTTTTTTCCAATTGACGGACCAGCTTACTAAAGCGGCCATCACCGTGGGCAATGCTGAGCGCTTCTAACAGCCTTGAGGTTCTAAAATAACGCACCGAGTAACCCAATCGGCAGGCTTGTGTTGCAAGCACACAAGCAAGGTAAGTTTTCCCACAACCGGTGGGACCGGTGATTAAAATATTGTGATGCTGTTGCAACCAGTCGCCGTTAAGCAAACTGGCGAACTGACTTTTATTTAAGCCACGCGGGTGACGGTAATCAATGTCCTCCGGGTTGGCCTGCAATTTTAATTTGGCAGCTTTTAACAGACGGGTAATTTTATTGTTATGTCGGTGGGTGGATTCACGATCTACCAGTAAACATAATCGCTCTTCAAAACTTAATTCTTCGTGGGTTGCCGGTTGATTGTGTTGTTGTTCAAGCGCATCGGCCATGCCGATTAATTTTAATACTCTGAGTTGTTGTAAAGTGTGTTGGTTTTGCATTTTAATTTTCCTTTTTTTGTTAGTGATAGTAATCATCGCCGCGAATATTTTCGTGATCATTTAGCGAGAGTTCGGTTTGTTTAACTGATGAACTTGCATCGCTTACATTTAATTTATCCAGCCCGTTTTTCAAAATCGATTCAACACTGGTGCGCGTCGGTGAGTTAATATCGAGTGCACGTGTGCAGGCATTGTCTAAACGTTGTCGATCATACTTTTTAGCCAGACTTAACAGGGCCAATACACTGCGATAGTTTTGCTCGGGGTGACGTTTTTTATACAGCAGTGTGGTGACGACTTTTTTAGTTGCCTCACCGATGTCCTCAGCCCAGTTTAAAAAACGCTCGGGTGACCACTCGCTCATGGCGCGATGCGATTGCGGCATGTGTTCGGTGAGGGTGGAGTGTGCACCCTTTACATAACTGCGTGGATGACTAGATACTCTATACCCATAGGCATAAACGCTGATTAATGTGCTGCTGGCTTGCACTTCGACCTGTTCTTTAACCAGATGATGGGGCACCGAGTAATAGTGTTTGTCGTATTCAATGTGGTAATCAATATGCACCCGCGCGGTTTTAATTTCGACGTACTGGTAAGGCGATTTAGGCAACGCTTTAAGTGCCGGTTTATCGAGCATGTCAAACTGACTTTTACGTGTGCCCGGGAGTTTTTTAAAGTCACGATTATTGAGATCGATGAGTAACTCACTGATTGCCAGATTAAGGGCAGATAAGGTAAAAAATGTTTGATGGCGCAAGCGCGCTAAAATCCAGCGCTCGATAATTTGCACACCGACTTCGGCTTTGGATTTATCTTTGGGTTTGTAGGGTCGTGCAGGAATAATGGCGGTTTGATAATAGCTCGCCATTTGCAAATACGCCGGGTTAATTTGTGAATCATAACGGTGTGTTTTAATCACCGCACTTTTTAAATTATCCGGTATCACCAACTCAGGCACACCACCTAAAAACTCAAAGGCTTTTACATGCGCATTAATCCAGTCCGCCTGGTTTTGTGATTTGGAAGCACAGGCAAACGTGTAGTTAGATGCGCCTAACACCGCGACAAAAATTTGCGCGGTCACACACTCGCCGGTGTCCGGGTTAACTATGGGGATGGTCGGGCCGCAGTAATCAACAAAAAGTTTTTCACCTGCTTTATGGGTTTGACGCATGGAGGTGGCTTGCTTGCCCTGCCAAACTTTATAGCGATGACAAAACTGCGCATAGCTGTAGCCGTTGTTGGGATGAGATTGACGATACTCTTCCCAGAGTAATAACTTGGTCACCCCTTTTTGTTTGAGTTCCAGGTGGACTTGTGGGAAGTCCGGCTCAACAAAGCGCCGCGGACTTGAAGGCGGTTGGCTGGGAAAGAGCAAGCGCCCCAGATCACGCTCATCCATGTCCGCGGATAAAGGCCAGCTGATACCGGCTTTTTCTGCTCGATTCAGATAGTTGGCCACGGAACCATAACTGGTGCCCACGGACACAGAAATGGCGCGCCGACTTAGCCCTGACTCATAATGGAGTTGTAGTATTTGTTTAATTTTTCGCATTGATAGCTTCTCTGTTGGCATGCTGAACTTTCCCCAAAAAGGGAGTAGCGTAGCAAATTAACGGGATGTTCAATGCGCTATGAAGGGAGCTGGCAGATACGTCAGTAAGTGATCAACTTGATCCAGAATCACTGATCAAGATAAACCAGAATCGGTGATCAACGTTTTCCAGAATCTGTGATCAACTTAAACCAGAATGGGTGATCAAGATGGGCCAGAATATGCACCGCGTCATAACAGCATTGAAGTAATGCAACGTTTAGCGCATAAGCGAAAGGGACGATGTCTATCCAAAAAATACATTAATGCAAATACGCGGTTAAAATGGGAGTGCGAAGAAGGGCATCAGTGGGTATCGCGTCCCTCCTCAATACAACAGGGATCGTGGTGTCCGATCTGTGTGAGAACAAGGAAAAGCGTCTAAATAACCAGATGATTATGTTAAGTATTTGGACAAATAGTGTGATTCAGTATAATGAGAAATAATCTGTATTAGCACCTGTAATTACAATAAAATATAAAGACAAAGTATGATATATAAACATAATTACTAAACTCGAGTATAGAAATAATTTGATTATTAATATAAGACAAGGATTTTTTATTAATATGTGATTTGTCAATGGGTGTTTTTCCTATTGATTAGTTCTTATTTATGTTTTCTATTATTAATTAAATTAGAAATATTTGAAATTTGTATGTGAATTTAATTTGACATTTAATTATTAATCATGATAGTTTCATTATGAAAATGTAGGAAGGGCTTTATCAGGAAAATTATTTTTACCTGATAATAATAAAATTATGTTTAGGTCTGTTTAGCTATATTGGCTAGTCAGATACTAATATTATAAAGGGACTTTTTTTATATGTTTTATTTCTATTTTTTGTTTTGTATAAATATAAAGTTATATTTATACAGATATGTAATTTCTCCGTTCTATCCGGCAGGCTCCAGGTGCGTCTACTCCACTAACTCCTCAGAGCTTTGCTCTATTCAAGATCAGTCTAATTTCAATATTAATGTCTTAAATTTACAATTATTTTATCTAGTTAAATCTAAATTAGTTTCAATTTTAATTAATCGAGTAATAATACCAACTTAATACAGGATTGGTTGGTTTAGAATGTTAAATGTAAGTAAATAGTGCAGTTTATTTAGATCATGGTTTTGTAAAAATATGCATAAGGGCTCTTAATGTTTATTGAGTTTACTTAAAATATGACAAGGCTTTAATAGTCTTGATTATAAATTCTAAAGAAGAAAGCTTATTTTCTTTTGAGATATAGATTTGAAATATAAAATGAAAAAAAATATATTTATAATATTGTTTATGCTGCTGCAGTCATTTGCACCTGAGTATGTGTTGGCCCAGCCAGTGTTAAATAAAGTGTTAATCACTGATGTAAGTGATAGGTCATTTTCACTAATTTACACATCAAATGAGCCTGGTGATTCAAATTTAGCAGTATATTCTGATCCTGAAGGTCTCAATAAAGTGCCGAATTATAATGTTGTTACCTACCCTGTAAATACGGGCACTATTTTGGTTTTGACACAAAATCAGTTTGAGGCAAAACAACAAATTATTGATAAAGCTAAAGCTCTAGGGGTAGTTAAGGTTGCTGTTACGGGGCTTAACCCAGATTCGCAATATTATGTGAAGTATGGTTTTATGAGTGGGGTATCGCAAGAATCTACGTTGTGTCCTGATTCAGGTGTATTGTTCTGTCCTGAATCAAATAATGTTCTCGTCAGTGTAAAGACTAATAAACAGCAAACACGCAATCATCAGGTTGCAGGTATAGACATTATTTTTACTAACGATAACCTGTTTTTTTATAATGAAAAAATTGTCCTGGGTGAGCTGATTGTATTGGCAGTTGAAAATACAAGATACCCTATTACTGTGTTTGCAGGTGACGGCATGCCATTGCCTTATATTCAGTTTGATATGAACAATATTACTACATATGACCAGCAGTTTACCTATGTTGTTCATGGACTTGATGTGAAAGCTAGTGGCAATATTGGGGAAGGTGTATTAGTTAGAAGGTATCGTGGGCTTTCTGATGACACTACTGAATTAGGTGTAATTGGAGTCGTAAGAGCAGATGGAAGTTTGGTCGAAAAGATAGATCGCAGTATTGCTGATTGTAACGCTGATGGAGTAGTAAATGGATATGATAGTCTGTTATTACAGAAAATATTAACCAGTAACATATCGACCAAAGACTATACAAATATTGGTTTTCATTCAATCTTATGTAATCTTTACAAGGAAGAGGGTTTAAATAGTGTTATTACTAACGTTAATTTAGATGCATCTGATTTTGATAGGTTGAGTGATGTTCTGGTCGGAAAAACACAACTTAATAGTCTTCCTGAATCACCGTAACGATTATTTAAATAAGTAGTAGTATAAAACTACAATAATAACAACTAATGAGTAAGTAAATGATTATAAGAAGTGCTTTTAAATATTTAAAACCGGTTGCTAATTTTTTTATTCCACTGGTTTTTATCTGTGGTTGCTTTGTTCATGCAGCAACGGGTCAAAAAACAAATATAACGAAAACAATAAAATCTGCTGATATGATTGTTTATGGTGTATTTGTATCAGTAAATACTGAGTGGCGTGGTAATAAAATATTTACCCAAGGCCTCTTCGATATTCGCAAAACAATTAAAGGCAAAGACTTGAAATCTATTCAAGTTGAATATCCTGGTGGGACTGCTCTTCATCCTGTAATAAAAGCACCTGTAACAATGAAAACATCAAGTAGTGTAACATTTGCAGTTGAAGAAGAATTGATATTGATGCTTAGGTTGTTACCAAACGGGAATTATCAAATCAATGGATCTAAAGGGAAATTGTCGATTGTTCTAAATACGGCTAAAAATACAAAATTGGTTTCAGGACTAAAGAAAATACACGCCTCATCCGCTACAGAAGGGGATAAAAATATAACTATATCGTCTGAACTAATGACGTTGGATGAGTTTGTGATTTATGTCAATCAGGAGGTTTTGAAATAATGAAAGTCCTTATTAATGTAAATCATCTTTTCCTTATATATATATTTACTTGTATGTTTGTTTTCAATGTGAATGTTAAATCTGCAGAAGTTGTCAATTCTCAAAATTCAGCCGTTACTTCTGTAACTGGAAAAAAATTAATGCTATACCCAATGATAATGATGGCAGATGATCCACTCGTTAAGAAAGTTAGAAAATGGCAAAAAAAAGAACAGGCTAAAGCAAAAAAAAATTCAAGAAATAATAAAAAAATATCGAAAAATGCACTTTCAACTAATCATACAAAGGTAGAAACTTCTCAAACAAGTAAAACGTACTCGAATGAACCTCATATAATAAAGCTTGAAACTCCTGAAAATGAAGCTAAATCTACAAATGTTACCAAATCATTCGTTTTTAATGATATTACAACACGTGGAAATTCATCTAAAGGCAGCTTACAAAATCTTGCTGAAAGAAACCGTCAGATAGAAAAATTACGTCACGTAATGGCCAGAAAATAAGGAAATTTAAATGTTATTTGTAGGTAGAGTGAATGGGATGTTACGCGTAGTATTTTTTTTATTATGCAGTGTTTTATCTTCTGAGTTAATGGCTGGCGGCCAATTACTTCAAAAGGATTTACAGGATGCTTCAATTCATCATGGAAAGAAGTGGAGTAATCCTCAAATACCCATAACCTGGTTTTTAAGTGAGGATGGTTACCCTGACCCTGCCTTTTCTAATATTGATGTTCAGCAAATACTTCAGTCTGCATTTGATACATGGCAGCAATTGCCTGAAAGCAGTGTTAATTTTAACTATGGTGGTGAAAAACCGCTTAAAAATGTGGGAATCGATGGTGTAAATCTAATTACATTTACTGATCAGGATTTTCTGTTTGAGCCTGGTGCACTAGCAATGGCAATTATTTATACCTTTGCAGAAGAAACAGCTATAACTGATTTAAATAATGATTTAAATAATGATGGTGTTGCCGATATTGTAAATGGTGTGTATCCGGCAGGTAGTATATATGAAGCTGATATCGTATTTAATTCTTCATATAATTTTGAAAACACTTCTGCAGACTCTTCAGTAGATTTAAAGGCAATTGCATTACATGAAATAGGCCATTTACTTGGTTTGTCTCACTCAGTAGTGGGTGAAACAGTTATGTATCCTTTTCTGAATAGTAATATTGTATCGGCTCGACAACCGAAAGCAGATGATATTGCATATCTATCAAATATTTATCCCTTACAGCCTGTCTATTCAAATACTTATGGTTCAATTTCAGGGATAATTTCCAATGGCTTTGATAACAATCGCATATTAGGTGCGCATGTTTATGCGTTAGACCCGGTAACCGGTAAAAAAATTGTCGGTGCTTATTCGTTAGAGCATGGTGACTATACGATTCCTGGTTTAGCTACCGGTAATTATTATGTTGGAATTGAGCCATTAGATGGACAGCCTAAGGCCTCTGATCCACAACGTATAAATGAAATTATTGCAAATACATTTGATACGAATTTCCCGACAGAATTTTATGATAGTAATGAATCAAATATTGAAACAGATACACAGAATGCACAGCCTGTTGCTATTGTGGCAGGTAGCGCAGTAAATAATATTAATCTTGTTACTAATACAGTTGATGTGCCAGGTGTTAGTTTAGTGCTTCGGGCAGGTTTGAATTTATTTGCATTTCCAGTTGAAACATCAGATGGATATACTGCCTTTGATTTATTGGTGGCACTCGGTAGCGATACAGATGTAAATAGTATCGATAAATACAATCCGCTAACGGGTCGTTATCAACGTGCAGCCTGGGTAAATGGGAAAGTTGAAGGCGAAAATTTTGCAATCCAGAGAGGCGAAGCTTATCTGGTGCATATGAAAGTTCAAAAACAGCTTACCTTTAAGGGTACACAAGATTGCACAACTGTTGAATTATACAAAGGTTTCAACCTTGTTGGTGTGTCCTGTCCACCCGCTGCGTATACTGCTTTTTCAGCACTAAAAGCAATGGGCGATTCAACACTTCGAATAATGCGTTACAACCGTGACATGGCGATTTTCGAGGAAGCTGTATTCGATGCCTCAGGAATTCCAACAGGCGTAGATTTTCCAATTGTTAATGGTGAAGGATATGTTATTGAAACATTAGTAGGTCAAAATGGAGTTTTGCTACCAGGTAAAGACCAGTTGTTTCCACCATTTATATCAGGCATTTCTCCTGGTAGAGGCGTAGTAGGTGCTTCAATATCTATCATGGGGCAGGGCTTCTCACAAGAAGCTGCAAAAAATGATGTACAAATAAATGGCGTGCGTGCAGCTGTTAGTTTTGCATCGCCGAGTACGCTTATAGTGCAGGTGCCTTCAACAGCGAGTACTGGGCCAATTAATGTAACCATTGATGGCAAAACCAGTAATAGTATTGAATTCATTGTAGAAAGCTCACTCGTGTTAGAAGACGATTTAAATGGTTATGATTTAATAGACGGTCAATCAGTACAGGGTGGATTAGGCATTGAAGGCGAACAGGATCGTTATAATTTTATTGCAACAAAAGGGGCTTTAGTTACTGTTTCTGCTAGCTCAGTAACACCCGCAATACCTGATTTAATTTTGGCTATTGAAAGCCCCAACGGGCGGTATCATCATTAGTGACAATAATAGCGGTGGTGGAACAAACCCGCTTATCAATAAATTTGAAATACCTGCAACGGGTCGATATACAGTTGTTGTTACCAGTGTAGCTAATTCTGGCACTGGGGCATATAACATGACACTGGATATAAAAAATCGCTCATCGGTACCGTCTATTTCTATTTTAAAAGGCGATTTTCAGAGCGGGCTTATGGGAACACAATTACCCGAAACGCTAGAGATTTTTGTATCAGGGTCCACCGGTGCAGCAGTTGCAGGTGCTTCAGTGACCTTGGTAACAGATGATGCTGTAAATATAACCCAAGGTTTTACCGCAGCCAGCTATACCCTAACTACGAATTCGGGTGGTATTGTTAATGTGAGTATTGATCTACCTAATACTTTGGGTGAATATAATATTATTATTCAAGTGCCAGGTTTTGATGCTCAAACTATTTCAGTTTCATCATTATCTAGATTACCGGCACAGGTTATTGTTGTCGGCAATAATCCACAACAAGATTGTGGTGGTACAGGTTGTCCAGTAGGTCAGCCTTTACCAAATCCATACAAATTAACATTTCTAGATAGCAATTCGCAGCCACTTGAAGGTGTCCTGGTGAATTTTAATGTGGTGTCTGGTGATGGTAAATTACAAGGTACTTTTTTTGATGTATCTAAAGATGTTATGCGATCTGACGTTAAAGGGGAGGTTACAGTTACCCATGTTTTAGGGACAAAAACGGTTGATGCAAAAACAGGAAATCCAATTTCTCAAATTGTTTCTGCAGTTGCAAGTATACCGAATAGCACGGGCCCTATTTTATTTGCACCAAAGTCTCGAGCGGGAAGTGTGACTAATATTAATTCCTTGAAAAGCAATCAATTTAGTATAACGGCAAATACATCTCACCAGCAAGCAATTGTGATTTTAGCATTGGATACCTATGGTAACCCAGTAGCAAATAAAGATGTTGTAGTGACTACTAATGATTTTTCAGTTGGGCCAGGATTTCTAAACGGTAAATATTTATCAGAAATGAAAACAGATAAAGATGGTTATTTTGCAGTTACTTTAACAGCCAATAAATCTGGACCTACAATAAATGAATTCAAAACTCGATTTACGGATACTGGGGCATATTCTGTAAATTTATCAGTAGGCAGCGCATCGGCAACTTTTGGTGTAGATATTGATCTTGGGCCGACTCTGGTTACAGTAGATGTTTCTTCTGTAGGAACAGGCGAAGCTGTAACGCTCGATTTAGGTGAGAATGTAATGGTTGGTAAAGATGCGGGGCGTCCCGTAAGGTTTAGAGTGCTACGTTATCGAAGAGAAGATTCTTGTAGATATGATGGTTTACATACTTCTGATGATGAAGATTTAGGTAACTGGACGAATGAAACTAACGTAGAGTTGCGAGAAATAACTAGAGCGCCATCAGTACTTAATTTCGCTGTTGTTCCTAGCAACAATTTTGAATTTAAATGGGAGGTTGTTAGACAGGATGGAAATTTAGACCAGAGCTTAGTAGCAGTCGATGTTACACAAGATTATTCTTTTAATGACTCGTTTGGAATTGAAACATTAATGTTAAAGGTAAATGCTAGCAAGGCAAAAGGCGAGATTTGGGTAAATGTTACTGCTCGAATTAAAAAAGGTTATGTGCATACAGCAGCGAGCACATGCATGAGAACTCATCATGATTCGTTTACGTGGGTTTTGCCAGATATAAATAAATGCAGTACTTATCATTGTAGTGTATACGCCGACAGTAGTGGTGCTTTACCTAATACCTATGGAAAAGTTAGAAGCCAAACTTTGAAAACTTCATTTTCATTTAATACCATAGCACCTCGAATTGAAGTGAATCTAACTGAACCAATTATAAATGAGCCAGTTCTCGATGATTTACCGCATAAAAAAAGTTACAGTGGGTTAGATTTGAAAGATTACACTGTAAAATTAAATTCTCGGACAATTCTGGATGTGAATGATATTAAAAAATTAGGTGTATATCCTAATTATATGGAAATTGAGATCGATGGGGTTAGATATAATAATGATTTTAATATTTCGTTTGAGGATCTTTCGCCAAAAGATTTTAAATTTATTTATTACCCAACAGTTAGTGAATTGAATATAGGCACACCGAATGTAGTAAGTGCTGATGGGCCAATTGATAAAGCGGGTAATTTTATACAGGATACCTCTGGTTTACCTAAGTCTCTACCTAATTTTGAGTTTATTACTCCGTGACTATATTCATTATAAAAAGAAATTGTAAAACCTGGGTAAATAATATTTAAAAAATATATGGAATATAAAGGCTATTTAAAAAATGCAATTAGAAAATAAATTATATAAAATCATGGAAAAAATATTTGTTTATTTTCTATTGGCGATTTGTGTGCATACAAATGTCTTTGCAATATCAGCAAATGATGTCTATATAACAGATGTAACCCCCATTTCTTTTTCTGTTGTCTGGTCTACTAATGAGGCAGCTTCCGGGAATATTCAAGTTTATTCAGATGTACAGGGAACTAATTTATTACAGAATGTAAATATTGCATTACAATATACCGACTCATCAAGTACTCAATTGGCTAATCAGGCATCTGCAAATGGAATATTACGTGCACGCGTGTCAGGTTTAAAATCGGGAACACCTTACTTTTTTAATTTAACAACTACTCCTTTATCTACAGGAATTCCTGATGTTTACCCATCAGCTGGGCCATTAGCGGGTTTAAAGACTCAATTTATTAGTGGCGCAATTAGTAATGATGCTATAGCAGTTAAGGTGCTCGAAACGGATGGAGTTACGCCCGCAACAAGTGCAGTGCTGATTGCTGAAGTTGCAAATAGTCAATATCCGGTTAGTAAAATGGTGGGTGATGGTATCGCAATTGATTTAGCCATGGTCAATTTAACCAATGTTTATGGTAATGATTTATTAAATCGTCAATTATCAGGTGGCGAGTCAATGAATCTCATTGCTGTTGGTGGTAGCCTGGGCAGGGCAAACTCAACACAGGTTGTTCCACTAAATAATAAGCAGGGTGAGTTAAAAATAATTTTACCGGGTGGTTTGCAACTACAGTCAACGGTGGATTCAGATGGCGATGGTCTTCCAGATTGGTATGAGCTTGATAATGGCCTAAGTGTGTCAGTAAATGATGCCAATGTTGATACTGATGGTGATGGTTTAAACAATATTATCGAATATCAGCTCGGTACAGATCTGAACGTGCGCGATACGGACCTGGATGGTTGGGAAGATGGACGGGAAGTTAATACAGAAGGTACATCGGCTATTTTAAGTGATACTGATCAGGATGGAATCAATGATAATCAGGAAGCTGCAGCAGGAACTGATCCATTAAATCATGATACCGATGGTGATGGTTTTACTGATGGTTATGAGCTTGGTTTATTAACAGATCCTACAAACCCCTTAAATTTTCCGAATATCGATCGAGATAAAGATACTATTGGTGATCACATAGATAACTGTGTCGGCATAGCCAACACTAACCAGGCCGATTTGGATAATGATGGACTAGGTGATGCCTGTGATGATGATATAGACGGCGATAATATTCTTAACCAGGATGATAACGCACCAAATAATGCTAACCCATTGCAGGAAGATGGTGATGATGACAGTTTTGGTGACCTGGCTGATAACTGTCCAGTAAATTATAATCCAGAGCAACTGGATAGCGATCTCGATGGGGTTGGTAACTCATGTGATTTGGATGATGATAATGACGGTGTTAATGATTATAAGCCTGCTGGTATACCGTCTAATGTGCCATTTAAACTTACTCAAATTGTTGGTTTTACAGGCACAACCCTGGATATCAATCCATCTAAAGAAGCATATATAAGCATTGGAAAATTTGATAAAACAAAACCTGCTGGCCAGATGACAACACGTTTAGGTGTTTTGAAGTTATCTAACTTTGAATATATTCCAGAAACTTTATCAGCTACGCAACAATTGAGTGAAGGTATTCTAACGTTAACAATAGATGCATATCAAATACCTTGTAATTGTATTAGAACGCGTGATAACGACACAATTACTCTAATGACTGATCGAGGTGAAATCACTCTTCATCTTACCTCCTCAACGCAGGTTATTTACCCTAAAGCACACTATGTATCATCAGATGGTTCTAGCTATGGTAGCGTATATACAATTGCAGACGCTTTAGCAACTTCAACCTTGATTAAATCCTCACAGGAAAATACACCACTAGATAATTGCAGAATAGTCGCTAACACAGACCAATCAGATATAGATAATGACGGTTTGGGTGATGTCTGCGATGTCAGTACCGATGATCTAGATGGTGATGGCATACTCAATGGGAATGATAATTGCAAATTAATTCATAATATTTCACAATTAGATACAGACACCGATAAATTAGGTGATGCATGTGACACAGATGATGATAATGATGACTTAAGTGACTTAAATGAAGCTCTGTTTGGTAGTAGCTCTGTTAATGTCGATACAGATGGCGATGGCATAAAAGATAATAATGAAGACTTTGATTTTGATGGTGTTTCAAATCAAATAGAAGTTGCAAATGGTTCTAATGCGCTGATAGCCGAAGGTATTTATAAGCAGGGATTAAATTATTTTCACTACCCATATAGTGTTGCAGTAGGCACAACTGCATTTTCATTATTAACTGAATTAGGCGGTGAAACCAATGTGCAAAAAATACAGCGACAAAATTCGACATTAAATCAACTTGAAACGGCAGAATACATAGCCGGTTTGGCACAGGGAACTGATTTCCCAATAGTTTCAGGTGAGGGTTATTTATTAATAGCTAATCAGGCATTTAACAAAAGCTTTATCAGACCTGTGCAGTGCACCAGCATTACACTGACAACGGGTTTAAATCTTGCGGGACTATCTTGTCTGCCAAGTGGTTTTTCGGCATTTGATGCATTAAATTTTCTAGGTGGTGAAAGTGTCGTAACCAGTATTCAACGGCTAAATACCCAAACAGGGCTTTTCGAAACTGCGACCTTTTTCAAAGGTAGCCCTGTTGGAGTTGACTTCACGATTAGCAATACCCAGGCTTACCTGATACATGCAAAACAAAACCAGCTAATACCAAGCCCCGTCAATTATCCAGTAGTTAATGTTACATCACTAGTCAATGGTGCAGTAGTTAATACAAACCAGCTTATAATTACAGGAACTATTAGTGATCCCAACTCAGTAGTTACCGTAAATGGGCAACTTGCTACCATTTCAAATGGCGTATTTACTGCAAGCCTGACGCTACCAGAGGGTGATCATGTTATTAATGTGGTTGCTTCATCACAAGCTAACTTATTAGTTAATCAGTCCTTTAATGTAAAAGTAGAAATACCGCCCATCATAACAATTGATTCGCATACAGATGGTGGGTCAATATATCAAAGTAATACAATTATTTTCGGTACCCTTGATAAGCCCATTTCCAGCCTGACGGTGAACGGTAACCCGGCTATTCTTGCAGGTAATACATTCAGATATGGGTACTATTGTGGCCAAACACAAAATAGTAACTGTGATGCCTCAACTAACTCAAGATTAAATCTAATAAATGGTGACAATGTAGTCACCATCCAGGCCACTGGTTTGAATGGCGCTGTAGCAACTAAAACAATTACACTCAATAGACAGCCCCTAATTATCAATGCTACAAACCCGGGAACAACAACGCATAGTTTTGATGTATCAATTCCTGATGTTATCGCTTCAAGTATTGCAAGTTATACTATATTTCCTAATTTTCAATTAACTACGCCTTTTAATGGTCAATTTTTTCCCACAGTAAACATCTCACAAAATAGCTCACGTTTTACAGCCGCTTTTGATATACAAATTATAGATTCAATGCAAGGTAGTTATGATTACCCTATCACCTTCAGTTATGAAAATGCTTCTGGTCAACAAATATTTAGTGCAAATGCACTGTTAAAAATTAATATACCTATCTCTACACAACCACCGTTATTAACGGTTAATACACAAACAAATAATGAGGAAGTAAATTATGTGATGGCATTTGTGTCAGGTGATATAGGTGCATCGGCTGTTACGAATAGTGTTAAGGCAAATGGTGTTGTAGCAACGATATTTGATGATTTGTACTCGGCTGAAAATGTTCCTTTAACATTAGGTCCATTAACCCTTACAGTTGAAGCAACGGGTGAGAATAATCTTGTTTCCAAGCAGGTTTTATCACTTAATGTGAAACCTTTGGAATTTACAATTCTTAGTGGAGATATATATGGAAGTGGTTCAAATAATAACTCCTTAGTTGTCAAGGTACCAAAAGTAATATCGGATACAATTGATTCACAGAATTTTACATTGAGTCGAGTGACACTAAAAAATAATCCAATTTTTCTTGAAAGACCCTCTGTGCCTGCCTATTTTGACCTCTCAATTAATGACCTTCTTGATGTCGATTATGCATTCATAACACATATGTTTTCAGTAGCAACAAAAGGGATTGTTGTTTCGGGTATTTATGATATGCAGATGGACTGGGATTATGTAAACGGTAAGGTTTTATCAATACCCTTGCGTGCTACCGTTTTAGAGTCGAGTGCTCCACCTAATATAAGCCTGTTTGGTATAATTGATGGTGCAACCATACCGGGTAATAGCTTGCCAATCACTGTCTATGTAAATAATGATAGTGCAGCTACGGTAACCATTAACGGAAATATCGCAACTCAAAATAATCCAGTTAACTTACATTACTATAGTAGCGTGTTGTCTTTAGCTAATGGTTCAAATGCTATAAATGTCCAGGTAGTGGGTTTAAATGGAATTACATCTACGGCGAGCTACACTATAAATGTAAATCCTCTACCAGTACCAGTAGTTAATATTACTTCTCATAATGAAAGTGATACATTTACTAATTACAGAGAGTTAATTTCAGCTACCTCTGATACAGCTAATACAGTATTTACTATGCATGTAAATGGTGAGGTTAAAACTTCAAGAGTATCAGGCAGTACAGTGCCGGCTGTGATGAGTTTTGATCCTAGGTTTACTACAGCAGGGAATCAATTTATAGAAATATATGCAAAATATTATGCAAATCCAGTTGCAACTATAAATTTAAATTATTCACCACCCCCATTACCGGTAATTTCTGTAACTTCACATACTCAAGGGCAAATAGTGACTTCTGCACCTGTTAAAATAGCAGGTACAATCACTAATGATTTTACAACTGTGAAAGTTAATGGGTTTCAGGCTGTAGTCAATGGGAATAACTTCAGTATTGACCATGTTGATTTATTCAATGGTACGAATACCATCACTATTGAAGCAGGGATTAATCAGCCGCCATTTACTCCAGTTGTTACTAATCTTGTACTTAACTATCAGAGTCCATTTCCTCCGATAAACCACCAAATACAAGTGGGTGGTCAACAAACTTTATACCATGAGTTTACAACGACTTTTGCATTGTGGAACTCAATTGACATAAACGCAGGTAGTAATATTGAATATATACCATCTAGACCGCCGGGCTTGTCTACTAGTAGAATTAAAATATCAAAATTATCTAGAAACAGGGTTTTATTGGCTATTCCATTTGCTCTCGGATTCAATGAGGTGCCCAGCATAAATTTGACACCAATAAAAATAGAATTGAATGATTCAAATAATCAACCCGTGTTTAAAGAAAATATTGATGTTCAATTTTCCTTTTTAGATGAGTTGAAAGTTGAACAGGGTGGATATTTAACTCATAACGGTGTTGATATACAACTAACACCGACTCAAGATGCTAATGCTGGTTATGCTCAATTCATTGCAACGGGTTTACCTGCATCAATAAGTTTTAATGATGAATATCAGTTTCATACCGTTGCTGATAATCTTTGGTCGTACCGTTATAGAATAGATCCAAGTTTATCAACACCACCTGGCATATATACTGCTAATTTAACCATTAATTTTAAGCAGTATAATACCAATGCAATCGTGCATACTGAACAACGAAGTATAACTTTCGAAGTTGTTAAGCCAACAGTTGCACCAACAGTATCTGTAACATCGCATAATAACAATGCTACTGTAGTGACAGACACGGTTACAATTGCAGGAACCTTGAATGATCCCGATGCAACGGTAATCGTAAACGGGATTGCAGCTTTGGTTACACCTAATGGTGCAAATTCGACTTTTAATGCAGTTGTTATTTTAGTTGAAGGCTCAAATACCATCACAGTTCAATCGACTGGATCTACAGGCTTTACTTCAACAGATCAAATTACACTAACACTAGACACGAGCGGAGGTAGTGGTGGGGGTGGCTCTGGTAGTGATGCAAGTATAACGCTCGCACCGGGTGGTAGCAGTACATTTAGTTATGATCTTGTGTTAACACCAACAGAGTTTAGTCAGGTAACCGGTGTGAGTCTTAATTATGCGGGTCCATCCGCAGCGCTGAATAATATAAACTTTTCTTTTGATTCGTTTACGCCTGTGTCAGCACAAACAAAATTTGTGGTTGGCCATACCGCCACTGCAACCGCTGCAGCCCCAGCGGGTACTTATGCCTTAACCTTTGACTACACCTTAACAGGTAGTGCTGGTGCGACTATAACCATAAAAAATAAAACATTGACCGTAACGGTACCATAAAAGATATTGACGATATTTATGAACAAAATAATTATTAAAGCACTAAGTAATATTGGCATGCAGTTATTGCTAATAACGAGCGTCTATGCACATGGGCCAATTCCAGTAGAAATACCTGATGTGGATATATCTAAATACCCACCCATTGAAGATGATATACAGGCCATGTCGAGGTACGGTAACGTGGCACAACAAGCAGGGCAACGTCTGGTTGAGCGTGGAGTAAGCGCATTGGGCTACATACATCAAGCATTAGAAAACCCAAAAAGTTTTCCACAGCAAATGCAGTTGATTACGGTGCTGGGCGAAATAGGTGATAGTGAATCAGTTGAACTTATTATTGATACTGCCGAACATTCTAATAGTCAGTATGTGTATCAAAATGCATTGCTTTCACTACCAAAATTTGCACAGCAAGATGAAACTATTGAATTTGTAAATAAGCAATTAGCCAATGAAAAACAGCATCCCCTGATTCAACGCAGCGCTTTAACATATTACTCTCAGCAGCCTCATCAGGATGCCTACCAATGGGTGAAAAAATATAACCAACCCAGTACCAGTCCTGATGTTCGATATGCAGCACTTTATCTCGGGGGTATGTTAGGTGATGAATCAGTAAAACAGGATATTATTGATTTATTACAAAATAAACAGAAAAATTCACGTGAATATTATTTGTTATTAGGTTTGGCTGAAATTACCCCACTGGATAAGTTTTTAAAATTACTAGAGTCGTTAGAACTTGATTCATCAAATAAAGATAAAGCAACAAAATACGCTGAGTTTAGAAAAAGCCCAGCGGATAAACAGGCCGCTTTAGCTGAAGAGTTATTGAAAAAAGGTGATTCTACTTTAAAAAGAGCAGCCGCTAATTATCTGGTAAAAACTAAAAATGCAAATGCCCTGGCTAAATACTGGAAACAGGAAAATGGCCTGGTTAGAGGTTCAGTTAAACGAGCAGGCTATGAAATACATATAACAGATAATGAGGCCGTTTTTGAAGAGAGAGAAGATTATTCTAAAAATAAAACTACCCTATATTTATGGATAGCAGTAATCGTAGTAAGCATTGCTTTAGGCTTATTTATTTATAGACGTAAACCACAAACACCTGCTGGTATTTAATAATAATGTCGATACTTAAAAAAATAAGTTTTTACTTTTTTTTAATAATGTTGCTGTTATCGGCAACCGGATTAATAGCATATGGCTTTATTCCAGTGCCATTAGAAACGGTTGAAACTATTGAATCTAAGCATAGTAACAAAGGTGGTGTTGATAAACATAATATTAATACGGCTAAGAGAACAATAGAGCAAGATATCAATGACCTGTTAGATAAAACAAAAGCAAAAGATGCCATGCTGCGTTTAAAGGCAAGAGGTAATGTAATTATCCCATCATTGATGGGTGTTATAAAAAATACTCAGGAAACTTATGAATTAAAAGCCAGGGCATTATTGTTGTTATATAAGGTAGCTGAATCAACTGATGTAAGCACAATTATAGAGGCGACCGAGATTTTAGGAGAAGAAAAAAAATCATTGAAAAACGTCTCCCGTTTTTTTCCCTACGTATATGCGTTTAGAGCCCTGGAGAAACTTGAACAAACTGAACAAATACTCGCCTTCGTTAATAAACAATTAGAAAATAAGCATCGTGATCCCTCTATACAGGCACCCGCACTACGCTATTTTATAAAAAAACCAAATAAAGTGGCTTATAAGTGGGTGAAACTATATACAAGCCCCGAAACAAATGTAGAAACACGTTATAACGCTTATTACCTAGGGGCAATGTCAGGGTTGAAAGTTGTTAAATACGGCATTATAGATATGCTTAAAAATCCACCTAAGAATAGTCGATCATATAAATATGAAATATCAAATATTCAAAAAGGACTCATAGAATTAACGACACTAGAGGAATTTAACAACATTATCAAAAAAAACAACATTGTGATTAGTAATGAAAAGGTTAAGCGCTATTTATTTCTCAGGCGGGGTAACGAACAACAACGAAAAGAAGTTGTTGATATTGTAATGTCAAAAACTAATAAAGAAACGAATGAAACCATTGATTACCTAATTACAGAAAATGATGCTAAACCACTGGCTCAACATTGGCAGTTCGGTAATCCATGGTTAAAGAAAAAGTTATTAGATACTGGCTTGTCGATTAATATTAATGATCAAGGTGTCAGTTTTATCAATGTCGCGCACTCAAAAGAGCAAACAATCACTAATCAGGCAACCCCAGATAAAATAGCGAGAGCTGTTGCGCAGAGTTTAATTACAAGTAATAAACAAAAATTTATAGAAACGCTCAGAGTAGATAAAAGTGTGTTGGCGTTGTTAGAAATCAATAAATTACCAGCATTAAATGCCGCATGGAATAAAATACTTAAGAAAACACAAGACAGTGGTGTGAACTGGACAGCGCTAAGTTACGTGGCTAATGCACATAAAATTTTAGTGGGCAGAAATAGATTACAGTTAACCAATATTGAAATAATCTTTACCAATAATAAGGGGCATTATTACAGTGTAATGATACCCGGTTGTTTTTATATAAATGATAAATGGAATATAACGCAACCTGTCGTGTGGCAGGGCGAAATTATTGATCCAAAACAAGGCTTAAAATGGCTTGCAATTGTTGAACAGAATAACAATGAAAAAGCATATCAGGAGCTTGGTTTGCTCGCTGATAAATCAAATGATGGGTATATCAAATGGCTGACAATGTTAGCCGAGTATGGTGATGCATCAAAACAATATAAGCTTTATCAGGCTTATATGCGGCAGAATAACAATACGGCTAAAAAAGAAGCATTGCACTGGTTATATAAAGCAGCGAATAATGCTGATGGACGTGCTCAATATGACTTGGCTATGCATTTATTCGAAAATAAAGCCGGACTTGTAACAAATATTGATTTAGAGAAATCACGTATATATCTAGAAAAATCATCAAACAATAAGCATCTATATGGCATGCTTAAAGCAGCAGAAAACTATGCAGGTGGTGTGAATGGTTTTCCACTTAACTTAACTAAATCAGAGAAGATTTTAAAGAAAATATTCGATACAGATACGGCATTAATTATAGGTGAGGATGATGCCAGGAGAATAGAAAGTTATAAAAAGAATATAGGTACAAGTTACAAGAAACTCGCCGAAGCGAATTTAAATGCAAAAAATGATGATCCTAAAGCATTAAAAAAACTCGCCACTATGCATTTGAGTAACCAGAGTGTTGATAATCAGGAGAAAGGCCTGGCATACTTTGAGCGCGCAGCTAAAAAAGATTTAGATATGGCGCATGAACTAGGTAAAAATTATGGTTATGGTAGAAGTAATGTCAAGAAAGATCTCAATAAAGCGATATACTGGTTGCAGTATGCTGCTGAGAAAAATCATGTTCCATCAATGAAAACATTGGCCCACACCTATATGGGGTCTAATACCCTCGGTATAGAAAAAAGTCCCGAGAAAGCTCAAAAATACACCAAAGCATTAACCAGAATATATAACAATGGCCTCTATCATAATCCGATGAATCTGAGTGAAGCTAATTTATGGGAAATGCGAAGCACAGACCTACAACGTGAAATAGATAAGAAAAATGGCGAGTTTGATCAACAACGATACTATGAGTTATCTAGAACAGGCGGATACTTAGATGTTAAAGGTTGGAGCAGAGGGGATACCAGTACAAAAAAAATTAAAACCTATATCAATATAAAAAACAAAGAAGAAGTTATCGAGCTATATGAAAAAGGCTATTTTTATACCAATGAACGTGGCCATGAACTAACTGGGAAATATATATCCAAACCAGAAACAATCGTGTTTGAGTATGGTATAGCGATGGACAGTATTTATACGGTTGATAACAATACAATAACAGGTGATGGAAACACATGGGTGCTTAAAAGGTAGGTTAATGAAATATGCAAAGCAGCTTTTCGTGATTTTTTTATATATGTTTCTATTAACAGGGTGTTTTACAGAAGGGCCAAAAATATATATTGAAACAGATAAACTAACAGATGACTTTGTAGTTGAGTGTGTATGGGGTTCAGTTGTACCCAGTTTATTTCATGGTAGTCGAAAAGTGGGAAAGAGAAAGTTTCGGGTAACAACTAGTGGGGTTGATTTTGAGTGTGGCAGTGCTTTGGGTGTTAGGCCGTATGTTATGGTTAGCCATCCATTGTATTTTGTTTCTAAAGATTGCAAAAGTAATGATTGCGTTGAGGATAAAACCGCTTCCGGTTCTATCGTCTTTAAAACGAAAGATAAATTAACTGTGCTTGATGAGTATGAGAAAAAATTTAATGATGGATATTGGGAAAAAAATTTGAATCCTGGTTTTAGGTATGCAAGTAGTGTAAGTATATGTGGTTCGCCATATGCATATCTCGATCTTCATAAAGCATATGATAAGAAAAAAGATAAGTATTATTTCAAAGAAAAATACAGTGATGAAATTAAAGAGTGTTATAGAAGAATTATATCAGTTTATGAAAAATATGATGCTAATAGGTTTAAGTATTATAAAAATGCAGAATTATATATGGATAAAATGTGGAATAATTTAGAGAAAAAAGAAGGACAAAAATAATGATTATCAAGATTAAAAAATTGCTTCCAAGTTTTTGTTTTATATTAATGTCTATTTCTTCCATGTCGGGTATTTGTCATGATACTACACATGTACACCCATTAATTACTAAAGAAATATCTAATCTGATTAAAGCGAGAGATTTATTAAATGCATATAGTGAAATATATGAACTTAATCCTGTGCAAGATACAAATATATTTTCTGATCAACTTTTTAATTGGAGAACAGACTATGATGAAAATAACCCTGGCTTAGAAAAAAATTATTTACTAGACGATCAATTAAATCTCTACACCCACTACAACACAGTCATAGATGGTGTAGTGCAAGAAGATGCGCCTGTCACTAAAGTGCTTGATCATTTTTATCATGCAGCTACCGGTGAGGGGCTTAGTTTAAATGGAATTTCTATAGGCTCCACTCCTAGCGCAGAACGTGCCATGGCCTTTTTTAATAAATCGATAGTCTGGTTTAATGGTTATACCGAAGAATCCCGTCAACATGCTTATTTTGTTTTTGGTCAGTCTTTACACCATGTAGAAGACATGAGCTCACCTGCGCATATTCATAATGACCTGCATTTGACTTTTGAAGAGTCTGAAAAAGATGATTATGAAGGATGGTATTTACTGCAGAGAACACTTGTTTCTGGAGTAATGAATCAACTATGGAAGATAGGCTAATGAAATATGCAAAGCAGCTTTTCGTGATTTTTTTATATATGTTTCTATTAACAGGGTGTTTTACAGAAGCGCCTAAAATTTATATTGAAACAGATAAACCAACGGATGACTTTGTAGTTGAGTGCGTATGGGGGTCTGTGATACCCAGTTTGTTTCATGGCAGCCGAAAAGTAGGGAAGAGAAAGTTTCGGGTAACATCTAGTAGAGTTGATTTTGAGTGTGGTAGCGCTTTGGGTGTTAGGCCGTATGTTATGGTTAGTCATCCATTGTATGCAATTACTGGTGTTTGTACACGAATGGATTGCGAAGCCAGGAAAACTGCATCGGGTGCTTTTATTGTTAAACCAATAGATAATATTAAGCGGTTGGATGAGTTTGATAAAAAATTTAATAGAGGGTATTGGGATCAAGACTCTAATCCAGGGTTTGGATATTCTCGGAGTGTGAGTTCTGTTTGCGGTTCGCCATATGCTTATCTTGATCTTCATAAGGCATATGATAAGAAAAAAGATAAATACTATTTTAAAGAAAAATATAATGATGAAGTTAAAGAGTGCTATAAAAGAATTATATCAATTTATGAAAAATATGACGCTAATAGGTTTAAGTATTATAAGAGTGCAGAATTATATATGGATAAAATGTGGGATAATTTAGAGAAAGAAGAAGGACACAAATAATGACTATCAAGATTAAAAAATTACTTTCAAGTTTTTGTTTTATTTTAATGTCTGCTTTCTCGATGGCAGGGTTTTGTCATGATACTACACATGTGCATCCACTAATTACTAGAGAAATATCAAGTCTGATTGAAAAAAATGATTTGCTAATAAAAGCATATAGTGATCTTTACGAAGTTAAACTTGTGCAAGATACAAATATAAAAGCCGAACAATTAACCTACTGGGGTACAGATTATGACGAGGGTATCGCTGTATTTCGACAGAGTTATATACAAAAAGATCAATTAAATCTCTACACCCACTACAACACAGTCATAGATGGTGTAGTGCAAGAAGATGCGCCTGTCACTAAAGTGCTAGATCATTTTTATCATGCAGCTACAGGTGAGGGGCTTAGTTTAAATGGAATTTCTATAGGTTCTACTCCTAGTGCAGATCGTGCAATGGCTTTTTTTAATAAATCGATAGGCTGGTTTAATGGTTATACCGAAGAATCCCGTCAGCATGCTTATTTTATCTTTGGCCAGTCTTTACATCATGTAGAAGATATGAGTTCACCTGCGCATATTCATAATGACCCGCATTTAACTTTTGAAGAGTCTGAAAAAGATGATTATGAAGGCTGGTATTTACCGCAGCAAAAACTCACTTACGGTTCAATCCTGAGTGATTTTTTCTCTGGAGCAATGTCTATTAATGCGGTAAATAATCCGTGGCTTGATATATGGGGGACGACTAACCCCAATAGCATGGTGCAGTATTTTTATTATGCAACTAGTTATAGTGGTACGTTGGAGTTTCCGTATACTACATTTATTCCGTTATATTCGCCTGTACCCTTTGTTGCACCTGTCAGAATTTCTATTCAAGATGCACCGCCACCCTCTGCGAATCCTGTTGGAGAGCTGGCAGCAATGTACCCACCTTGTTCAGCCACGATAGTTAGTCACTGTCTGGAATGGCAGGAAGATTCATTGGATAACCTGGCGCATTGGGTAATAAGAGGAGTAGGTGATTTTCAGCATCAGTATTCAGTGGGTAGTGATAATGACTGGTGGGCAATTGAGCTTGAAGTAAACCCTGGTATAGTAGATTCTAAAAATGCCAGCTTCAGTGGTCGTTTTTATATTGAGCAATTAGCGTTAAATAATAATGAAAATTCTCCCTTAGGTGATATGCAAACTGTTCCTTCACAAATACGTTCTGTATTTACTAGCCCAGGTAGTGCAATGGTCCCAAACTCTCAAAGTTTAATGGAAATTTATGCACGTAATTTATTAAAACCTGCGGTTGAGTATGGCGCAGGTTTTACTCAATACTGGTATGATATTGCTAATACGCCTCCCTATTTAAAACAGGTTAGAGTGATACAGGCACAAAATGGAAGTCATCCTAATAATGTTATATATAATTCAGGTTGGGTTGATAATACAAACTATGTATTTGATTCTCATATTAGATTAGAGACCTGTATACTTGATGCGTTTGATTGTGGGTTTGGAAGTGTGGAGTTAGAACAAGTAGTATCACGTAGAATTGATCTGGCATATGGTAATAATTTTATACCAGATGATTTCAGGCATATTAATGCTAAGCAACCCATCGTACTTGAATTAAAATTTAATGAACCCATAAAACAAATCACCCAACTTCGCCTGGGTCGCTATCAAGCGAATGGCAGTTGCGAAGTGAGTAACACCTGTTTAGATATTTTTCCAACTCCCGTATCTTATGATAACCCACCGGTTAATGTTGTTCTCAGTGAAAATGACCGTGTCTGGCAAATTATTGTTTCAGTTGATCAATTTGCACAGTTAAATGGCAAAGTCCCCCTAACAGTTAGTGCTATTGATAAAAATAATCATCGTGATGGTCGAGGTGGTACTGATGGTGGTATGTTAGACAGTACTCCGGATACACCGGCTAAACGCAATTTATTTGATGTAAATAGAACATCCAATCCATGGAATTTTTACCCCTGGCATGATAAAACTATTCCACCATCCATTCATGATGATGAAAATGATGCAAATATCGCTTATTCCTATGATCCAGGTGCAGATATAAACCATACGCTATTATTTGATACGGTTACACCTACAGGCTCAATCAATGTCGACCTTACATCACCAACACTGTAATCAATGATGAATTTAGTTAACCTTATATGAATATTAATTATGAATAATGGCAAGTCTCAATTTGTGTTACTTTTTTTCCTGATTGCTTCAGTCTTCGTTGCGTATGCTGAAGATGGAGTGAAGTATGAATCGCGAACTATTGAGTTTTCTTTGCCAGATACGCTTAAAGTAAAAGACACCACACATAATAAATCTGTGTATGATCAATCGAATAATAGTCAATTACAATTGGGTGAGCAATCATCTACTGATTCTAGCAGTAATAAACAGATTGTAGATCCGGAGCAGGTTAATATACTCAAACGCATATCGCCTGTAATAACTCCCGAGATGGTTGCGTTAGGAAAACAAATTGATGAGTTGTTAAAACAGCCCGTTAATATAAAAACAGTGAAAGATTTTAAATCACAAATCCCTTTGTTTATACGTTATGTAGAACGCGAATTTAAAGTGCATGACGATGTGTCACGTCATATTCAGCTAATATCATTAACTGCATTATTGGTAGGGCCTGAGTCTACCTCTAAAATATTACAGTGGTGTGATCGTTTTCGTAAGCATCCTCACCGTTTGAGAACTGTTATACATGCCCTAGGTCATTGGCCATCAACTAATGAAACGGAAGCGTTTATTAATTCTTTGTTAGAGGCTGAGGTGCAGTCGCCTGATGTGATTCGCGCTGCATTACTTTATCAGGCATGGAATTCTAATCAGTCTGCTAGACAATACACAGGTATCTATAGTGTTCCGAAAACAGGTACAAACTATCAATATTTAAGCCTGTACCTGGCAGGTGTGCTGGGGGATAAAAGTTATGTTCCTTTTATCGTTGAAGCTTTAGATGCAAAGCCACCTGTCTATCAACAGTATTATTTGTTGCTGGCATTGAGTAAGTTATTAATTCAAAGCGAGTATTCCCAAATAGCACGAAGCTCGAATATTTCACCGGTTGTTAAAGATAGTATTCAACGTCAAATTGAATTTTCTCAACTTGTAACCTCACAAGTTAGCTCGTCAGTTAATGATACTCAACAACAAAATGTGAAAAAAGAGACCAGGATTGATTTGGAAATTGAAAACATGCTTGATTCTGTTTATGAAGAAGAGAAGCTGTTAGCCATCGCTTATTTGATACAACAAAAGAGTTATGAAAAACTCTTAAATTTAATAACAGAACGGGGTGTGTTAGGCGTTGAGATTTATCACCGGGCGGTGTTTGCGGGGTTAGATTTAGATAAACTTGGTGTTTCAGTTGAGTTAGAACTAACAAGTGATAAAGCGTTGAAAATGCCTGATGAAATAGTGAATAACTGGAAAATGTTTATTTGGTTGCTTTTGTTAGTGGTAAGCATGATTTTGGGTGTAAGGATGCTATTAAAGCACCTGCATCGTAAAGACGTTTCTATTTGATAAGGCCGAAATATAGAATGGTTATTTTACTCTTTGTACTGATTTCTATAAATGGCTATAAGTATTAAATGGCTAAATGATGAGTGTATTTACTATAAAATATTTATTTTTACCGCTTACACAATAGCGGAGGATTACAGGAAATGAAAAAAATGCAGTGTGGAATAAGACTTGTTTTTGGCTGTTGGTTGTTATTGATTTATTCAATAAATGCTTTTGCCATTACAGGTCCTATCACGGGTGTTGCAAACGTAACGCTTGGTAGTAACCAACTTTCTACTCCTGGTTATTTTGTTAATGTCCCGGTTAATGTTGATTTTTCTACTATGACCGGTGTTGATGCTTCACAATCTGTAATTCCATTGGTACTAGGTGGGTATCGATTTGCAATACGTTACGACAATACCCTTATTCAGCCCTTATTAATCAATGGAAAAATACCGGGTGGTTTGACTGCTGAGTTTTCTGCTGCTGTTAATGCCCATATTATTAATGATACTAGTAACATAAGTACATTGGTTTTTCACGCTAGTCAGACTAGCTCCTTGCAACCAACGGGAAATATACATGTTGTAAATATCCCATTTCTTGTAAAAGCGAATACGGTTGGCTTAACGGCAAACATTTCAATTGTAACGATGGATTTACGCACACCAATTTCTACCATCACGGTACCAGATACTTCATTAATTGGTGGGGTTATGATTCCAAATACCGTTACCAATATACAACAAATTGGTATTCTGGATATTACGGTCTTAGATTCAGATAGTGATGGTATTGCCGATGCTTTTGATAACTGTTTTCTTGTAAGTAATCCAACTCAAGATAATCTTGATGGTGATGCATTTGGAAACAGTTGTGATAATGATATTGATGGCGATGGTTTTACGCTTGCTCAGGGTGACTGGAACGATTATGACAATACACTCTACCCAAATGCACCTGAAATTTGTGGTGATGGTATTGACCAAAGTGGCAGCGGTGGTGATCTTGCATGTACTATTCCGGTTGTCGCCTCTGTTGTTGATCAAACGGTTAAAGAAGGTAAATTACTCGTTGTACCATTAAGTGCAACAGATGCTGGAGGTGATATTCTCACGTTTAGCATAAATACCCTTCCATCATTTATTTCTCTTATCGATAATGCAAATGGAACCGCATCGTTAACTATTGCTCCCGGTTATGCTGATGCAGGTAGTTATCCCGTTACTTTAACGGTTAATGATGATGGAGTGCCAACACAGTCATCAGTAATCATGTTTAATGTTGTTGTAACTGATGCATATTCTGCACATCAATACACTGCACTAAATCCGAATTTAGTGTCTGGCTCTGTAAATGTTGTCAGCCTGTCAGATAACAATATTATAACGGCGGGCAATACGACACTGACATTAATGCGTAACCAGTTAGGTGTCATACCATCAGGCGAATTGACTCAGGGTACCACCATAACCGGAACAAAAGCATTTGATATTGGTGGTAGTATTCATGTCACTGACATGCCAG